>FSWM01001267.1_pt1 | contig 13125 bp, 12 predicted proteins | sample 1637841 | NCBI WGS metagenome assembly FSWM01 (sample SAMEA3914789, study PRJEB12502) | metagenome | biome: forest; material: soil | place: Canada | collected 2011-07-03 | depth 0.3 m | reverse complement strand
TCGCCCTCGGCCTGGGCGACGCAGCCGGCCACGGCGATGGTCATGGCCCCGCCGGCCTCGGCCTTGCGCGCCTTCATCTCCTTGAGCCGGCCCAGTTCGGAATAGACCTTCTCGGCCGCCTTTTCGCGGATATGGCAGGTGTTCAGCACCACCAGATCGGCGCCCTCGGCCACATCGGTCATGGCGTAGCCCAGCGGGCGCAGGACATCGGCCATGCGCTCGCTGTCATAGACGTTCATCTGACAGCCATAGGTCTTGATGAACAGGCGCTTGAGCGCCGGGTTATCGGTCATGTGGGCCTTATGGGCGCGGGGCGTAAGCGGTTCAAGCGACGCCCCGACTGTGAGTGAGTCGATTGGGCGCGGTCAGTTTTTGGGCTCGTCGCTTGGCATGCCGTAGAGCTCCAGCCGATGATCCACCAGGCGATAGCCCAGACGGCGGGCGATCTCGGCCTGCAAGGCCTCGATCTCGGCGTCGACAAATTCGATCACCTGGCCGGTCTTCATGTCGATCAGATGGTCGTGATGCACGTCCGGCGCCTCTTCATAGCGCGAGCGGCCGTCGCGGAAGTCGTGCCGGGCGATGATGCCGGCCTCTTCGAACAGGCGCACGGTGCGATAGACCGTGGCGATGGAAATATGCGGGTCCACCTCGTGGGACCGGCGATAGAGCTCCTCGACATCGGGGTGGTCATGGGCCAGCGACAGCACCCGCGCGACCACGCGGCGCTGATCGGTCATGCGCATGCCCTTTTCGATACAGAGCTTTTCGATCCGGTCCAAACGTCGTCTCCGGGAGGCAGGGTGAGCCTAAACATAGGCTGAAGGCGGGGCGCTGTTAAGCGGCCGTCGATAAACAAGCGCGTCAACGGCGCCGCCGCCATGGTTTGCGTAATAACCGCGTCTCAAGCCCACCTGATGGAATCCGGCGCCTTCATAGAGGGCGATGGCGCGGCCGTTGTCAGCCGCCACCTCCAGGAACATGGCCTCAGCGCCGGCGTTTTCCGCGACGCCCAAGGCCGCCAGCAGCAGCGCCTGGCCCAGGCCCTGGCCGCGCAGCTCGGGTTCGACGGCCAGGGTCAGCACCTCGGCCTCGCCGACCAGGGCGCGGCAGAGGATGAAGCCGGCGACCGACCCCGCCTCGATCACCAGCCCAAAGCCGCCAGGCCCGACCAGCAGGTCGCTGATCTCGCCGGCGTCCCAGGGGGCGGGAAAACAGCGGGCATGGAGCTCGGCCAGGGCCTGGGCGTCATGGACGGCGGCCGGGCGCAGGGTCATGGCGGGCTGATCCCGCCGGGCAGCTTGGCGTCGGGCGCACGCAGATAGAGCGGGCGCGGCGGGGGAAACGGCGCCCTGGCCCTGGCCGCGATCAGGGCCACCACCGCCGGATCCGGTGACCGGGGCGTCTCGATCCGGGCCTTGGCCAAGACGCCGGCCAGCAGGGGCGCGCCGGAGCCGGTCAGGGTCGCCGGTCCCCCCGACCACAGCTCCGCAAGCCGCGCGGCGGCGATTTCCAGCGGCAGGACATCTGGGGCCATGATCGCCCGGCCATCGGCGAACACCTGCAGATAGACCTGGCCTCGTCGGGCGTCGAGACAGGCGGCGACGAAGCCCGCCGGGCCCGAGCCCATGGCCAGGGCCTCCAGCACGCCGACCCCGATACAGGGTTTGTCCAGGGCCAGGGCCAGGCCCTTGGCGAAAGCCAGGCCCACCCGCAGGCCGGTGAAGGACCCCGGCCCCACGGTGACGGCGATGCGGTCGAGATCGGTGAAGGCGGTGGCGGCCATCACCTCGGCGACCATCGGCGCCAGCCGTTCCTGGTGGCCGCGTTGCATGGGCTCGCTCAGGCCGGCGAGCCCGGCGCCATCCTCCCACAGCGCCGCCGAGCAGGCGTCGAGGCAGGTGTCGAGGGCCAGGATCTTCACCTCGGGTCAGCCGGCATAGTGCCAGGGGCGCGGCGGGGTCCAGACGATGGTGCGCAGGAATCCCTTGGCCCGCAGCAGGGAGGCGGGCGGAAACTCCATGGAACGCCAGCCCGGCAAGGCGAAGACATAGGTCACCGCCCCTTCGTGCGGCCGCGCGCAGATCATGGCGTCGCTGTCGCGATCCGTGCCCAGCTCGCACTGCGACAGGTCGAAGCCGCTGGCCTTCCAGCCCATGCCCAGCGTCTCCCCATGGGGGCCGCGCACCGGCCCGCCCACTAGGCGCACCGTGCCGATCCGGGGATCGTCAGTGCCTGGAAAGTTGGAAAAGCCGTCGACGATCTCGAGCAGTTGGGCGCCATCCTGGCTGACGGTGATCACGGCCCGGGTCTCGTCGGGGGCGATGCGCACCTCGTCGTCCTTGACCACCGCCCGCGGGAACAGCTCCCGGATGCGCGGGCTCTCGAAATAGGTGCCGGCGCGGATGGGGCCGACCCCCCACTCCGCCGCGGTCAAGGGACCGCTCAGATAGGGCGTCGGCGGCGGGCCCACAGGGGCTCTGTCCGGCGCTCGGGCGCAGGCCGCCAGCGCCAGAAGGGCGCCGAAGATGACAGTGCGGAGCGTTGCGAAGCGCCGGATCATGCCCCTTGGTTAGACGATCCGGTTGGCCTCTTCAAACGACAGGCGCGGCGAGCGGGGGAACAGGTTCTCGTCCGTGCCCTTGCCGATCGAGCAGATGAAGTTCGATTTGACATTGGTCCCGGCGAAGAAGGCGGCGTCGACCGCGCCGTTGTCGAAGCCGGACATCGGACCTGTGTCATAACCCAGCGCCCGGGCGGCGATCAGCAGATAGGCGCCCTGCAGGCTGGAATTGCGAAAGGCGGCGCTTTCGCGAAAGCCCGGGTCCTGGAACCAATCCTTGGCCGTGGGGGCGTGGGGGAACAGCTTGGGCAGCATCTCGGGGAAGTCGAGGTCGTAGCCGATGATCACCGTCGCCGGCGCTTGCAGGATCTTGGCGCCGTTCGTGCCGCTGGACAAGGCGGCCAGCTTTTCCTTGCCTTCGGGGGTGGTCACCCAGACAAAGCGGGCCGGGCTCATATTGGCCGAGGTCGGGCCGAACTTGGCCAGATTGTAGATTTCGCGCATGGCGGATTCGGTCAGCGGATCCTCGGCCCAGCCGTTGCGGGTGCGCGCTTCGCGAAAGATCAGGTCCAGACCGGCGTCGTCGAGGATGTGGCTCAAGGGAGGGCTCCGGATTTAAGGCGTCGTCATTGCGCGATACGCAGATCGACCCCGCGCCACAAGCGCTAAAAGGTGTGGGGTGAGACCAGTTTATACCAACGGCCTTTGAGTTTGACCGTGGGCGTGTATTTTTCCCGTCATGGTCGGCGTATGCCGGCCATCTATTCCGTGAACGAATGGGCGAGACCATGGGCGTGGGACTCATCCTGAAGGTTTGGTGCGGCTCGACCTTCACGGCATGGGTCGCCGGGACGGAGCCCGGCGACGACGGCGATGGATGGACAGAACCCTCAGCGGTCAGTCTCAGAGGCCGCTGGGCTCAGTAGACCTGCTCGACCCGGGTCACTTCCGGCACATAGTGCTTGAGCATGTTCTCGACCCCGGCCTTCAGGGTCGCGGACGAGGAGGGGCAGCCCGAACAGGCGCCGCGCATGTGCAGCCACACCACCCCCGTGGCCGGTTCGAACCGGCCAAAGGTGATGTCGCCGCCGTCCTGGGCCACGGCCGGGCGGATGCGGCTGTCCAGCAGGTCCTTGATCTCGGCCACGATCTGGGCGGTGTCGCCCTCATAGTCGGTGTCGTCGTGCCCCTGGCCCTCGGCGTCCGCGCCGCTGGCGGCTTCGCGCAGCACCGGCGCGCCCGAGGTGAAATGCTCCATGATCGCCGCGAGCACGGGCGCCTTCATCTGCGGCCAGGCCAGGCCGTGCGGGTCGCGGGTCACGGTCAAAAAGTCGGCGCCCAGGAACACCCGCTTGACGCCGTCCAGCGAAAAAATGGCTTCGGCCAGGGGGGATGTCGCCGCCTCGCTCTCGTCCCGATATTCCCGGGTGCCCTCGCCCAGCACTTCGCGTCCCGGCAGGAACTTGAGCACATCGGGATTGGGGGTGGTTTCGGTCTGGATGAACATGGCGCGGACTCCGGCAACAGGCTTCAGATGGCCCGCCGGACGGGTTTGTGCAAGCGCGTCAGTGCGCGGGCGGCGATCCGTCGGCGGCGATCTTGGCCCTGATGTTGAAACTGGCGGTCACCGGGCCGGCATGTTCGAACACCAGGGTGATCTCCTGCTGGCCGCCATCGACCAGTTTTTCCTTCAGGCCGGTCAGCATCAGATGGCGACCGCCGGGATGGAAGGCGACCGAGCCATGGGCTGGGATCACCACCGGGCCGTCGTCGCCCATCATCATCATGCCCTTCATCTCCTGCATGACATGGGCCTCGACCTTTTCCGCGCAGGCGCAGGACGCCGACATCAGTCGGTCGGGCGCGTTTCCGCTGTTGGAGATGGTCAGATAGGCCGCCGTGGTCGGCAGATGGCCGATGGAGGCCCGCACCACCCGCGACCCGATGACCAGGGCGCCGACCTTGACCTGATGTGGATCCGCCAAGGCTGCGGTGGCCGACAGGGACAGGGCGGCGATCAGGGCCAGGGCGCGCATGATGTCTCCGGCAGGGTGGATTGCGGGGGGCGACGGGTTTCCGGCTTTTGGACCCTTGGCGCGTCCGCGGCTAGTGCCCTCAGGCCGCCTGGGGCATGCTCGAGGTGAACGATGCGCGCGTGATCGCCATGCAAAAGCCCGAGGCGGTGGGCAAGATATCCATGCGCGCCTCCAGCTGCTTGACCAGGGCCTTGACGATGACCGTGCCGAGGCCGCCGCCAGCGACGGGGACATCGGCCTTGCCGACGCCATTGTCCGAGACCACCAGCTTCCAGTCCGCCCCGTCGCTTTCATAGGTGACCAGCACCAGCGCCCCTGACCGCGCCTTGGGGAAGGCGTATTTCAGCGCGTTGATCACCAGTTCGGTGACGATCAGGCCGATGCTCACGGCCTGCGCCGAATCGATTTTTCCGGTATCGGCCACCACCCTGAGTTCGATGGACTGGTTTTCGCCGATCATCGAGGAGGCCAGGCTGGCGCACAGTTTCGACAGATAGGAACCGACCTCGACCTTGTCGACGCCGGCCGAGGCGTGAAGATGGGACTGCACCGCCGCGACCGACATCACGCGCTGGTGCGCATCGTTCAGATGCTGGCGCGTTTCCTCTGATGTCACCCCGCGGGCCTTCATCAAAAGGATGCTGGCGATGATCTGCAGGCTGTTGGCGACCCGGTGCTCCATTTCCTGCAGCAGCACCTGCTTTTGCGCCACCAATTCTTCAGTGCGTTCGAGCAACTCCTGCTTCTCCCGCTCGATCGCCCGCCGCGCGGTGATGTCGGTGAAGGCCAACAGGATGGTGGTGTCCGAACTGGTCTCGTAGAGCACCTTGCGCGCATTCAGCAGCATGGTGCGACGGCCGAGCTGGGGAAAATCATGTTCGACCTCAAAGTCGTCCATGGCGGCATGTTCGGGGATGATCGTGTCCAGCAGCACGCGCAGGGCGGGAATATCCCACTGGCCGTCGCCCAGCGCGTAGAGCATGCAGCCTTGGGTCTGTTTAGGATCGACCTTGAAGGTCTCGTAAAAGGAACGGCTGGCGGCACGCACCCTAAGGTGTGCGTCCAGGACCAGAAACGGCTCGTGGATCGTATTGACGATGGCCTGCGCCAGGGTCTGGTCGTCTTCGATATGCTTAAGCATGTTCGACATAGGCGGGATGCAGTCTCAATCGGAGCGCAAGAACATCTCGCGGTCGGCGTCCGCACGTGGCGCCGTCAGACCCTTTCTACACCCAAAGTCCAGCCCTGTCGCCCGTTACGGTCTGGCTTGGCGCGACCAATCGTCTATGGCCTGGTCGCAGGACCTTGACCGACTTCAAGGCCGGCCGACGCCCATTTGTCCTGCCACGCCGCCTGCAGCGCCACGCGACGCCATTGCGACGCCATACCCAGCAGATCGGCGCTGACGGCGGCGGAGACGCAGCCCATGGCTAGGCCTTCCAGTCCAATAGCCTTGTCAATGCATTCGGCCGCAGATCGCATCGCATCGACTCCAACAAGACATCTAACGCCCCGCCGCCACAAACTATCCACCTGGTTCGCCCCATAAAGGCTTAACGACCATTGTGTGTCGCAGGCGGACTGTGGGAGTTCGGTCTTGTCGCCGGCCTCCAAGGGCGGTCAGGCCGATGGCCTGGGCCAGATCCGCCTTGCCAGGACCTGGGCCGCGGCGAGCAGGCATCCGGCGATGATCCCGGTCATCAGGTCCCTGAGCAGGGTCAGACCAAAGGTCGTGACCAGAACGGCGCCGGCGCCGCGCCAGTCGCGCAACAGCCGCGCGAACTCGGCCTTTTCCGCCATGTTCCACGACACCACCACCAGCACGCCGGCCAGGGCCGCCATGGGCACGAAACTGGCCAGGGGCGCCGCGACCAGGATGAAGACCAGCAGGAACAGCGCGTGAAACATGCCCGCGAACGGGCTGCGGGCGCCGGCGCGGATATTGGTGGCGGTCCGGGCGATGGTTCCGGTGACGCTGACGCCGCCGAACAGGGCCGACCCTATATTGGCCACGCCCTGCGCCACCAGCTCCATGCTCGAGCGATGGACCCGGCCGGTCATGCCGTCGGCCACCTTGGCCGAGAGCAGGCTTTCCACGGCGCCCAGCAGGGTGAAGGCTAGGGCGGTCGGCGCAATCCGAAGCAAAAGGCACATGGATATGGGCGGCAGACTGGGCCTGGGCAGTCCGTGCGGAATGCCGCCGAAACGACCGCCGATGGTTTCGAGGGCCACATGGGGCAGGGCCGCGACCAGCGAGGCCAGCACCACGGCGATCAACATGCCAGGCCAGGCCGGCCGAACCCGGCGAAGCACAAAGATCACGACCGCGACCCCGATCCCGGTGGCGACGGAGGCCGGGCGAAGGGTCGGCAGGGCGCGGGCCAGGCTGGCCAGTTTGGGCAGCAGCGGCCCGGGCTCGGGGCCGCCCAGGGTCAGTCCGCCCAGGTCTTTCAACTGGCTGGCCAGAATGATCACGGCGATGGCGGCGGTGAAGCCCACCGTGGCGGCATGGGGAATGTGCCGGATCAGCGCGCCCAGCCTGAGCACGCCGAGCAGGATCAGCATCGCCCCGGACACCAGCACCGTCAGCAGCAGGCCCTCCACGCCGAACCGGGCGACGGTGGCGGCGACCAGGACGATGAAGGCGCCCGCGGGCCCGCCCACCTGATACCGGCTGCCGCTGAGGGCCGAGACCAGAAAGCCGCCGACAATGGCCGTAAACAGGCCCCGTTCCGGCCCGACCCCGGAGGCGACCGCGATGGCCATGGACAAGGGCAGGGCGACAATGGCCACCGTCAGGCCGGCCAGGGCGTCCTTTCGGAAATCCGCCAGCCGGTAGCGCTCGGCCAAGGCCGTGGCGAGCTTTGGCCGCAGCAGGTGGGCTGACGCTGTGCCGTCCGGCATTCGCTGGTCGATTCGCCTTGCGAGGTGAAAAGCCGAGCTAAGCCGGGCGGTGGGGCGGCGTCATTGATCTAGCTCAAGACGCGCCGCCTCAGACCGTCGGCATGTGTGTTTTTTCCTCATGGCCGGCCTGCGCCCATAGGCGCTAAATTAGAAGCTTGGCCAAGAAACACCTCGCCCGAAGGGAGAGGGAGGGGCCCGCGCCGCAAGGCGTGGGAGGGTGAGGGGTTGCGTGGTTTCAGGATGAAACTGAGAGACCTTATCCCCTCATCCTCCCATTCGCTTCGCGAACGGGCCCCTCCTTCTCCCCATGGGAGAAGGGAAGTTCGACCGTCCCGGCCTAGCTTGGCGCCTATGGGCCTATGCCGGCCATCCATGCCGTGAACGAATGGGAGAGACTAGGGGCGTGGGACCCATCCTAAAGGCTTGGTGCGGCTGGACCTTCACGGCATGGGTCACCGCGACGAGCGCGGTGACGACGGCGATGGATGGGTGGGACCCTCAGCGGTCAGTCTCAAAGGCCGCTGGTATCAGACCGTCGGCCGCCAGAAGCCCACCTTGCGGCGGGTTTCCTCCAGGATCGGGTCGGCCACCGCCGCGGCCCGCTCGGCGCCGCCTTGCAGGATTCGGTCGAGCTCGGCCGGATCGCCCATCAGCCGGCGCATCTCCGCCCCGATCGGGGCTATGGTCTCGACCATCAGTTCGGCCAGGGCCGGCTTGAAGGCGCCGAACCCTTGCCCGGCGAAACGGGCCAGCACCTCGGTCTTGGACAGATTGGCCAGAGCGGCGAACAGGCCCACCAGGTTTTCAGCCTCGGCGCGGCCTTTCAGTTCGTCGGGATTTTCCGGCAGGGGCTCGGGGTCGGTGCGGGCCTTGCGCACCTTCTGGTCGATGGTGTCCTTGTCGTCCATCAGGTTGATCCGCGAATAGTCGGACGGATCGGACTTGGACATCTTGGCGGTCCCGTCGCGCAGGGACATGACCCGCGCGCCCGGCCCCTCGACCAGGGCCTCGGGCAAGGGAAAGAATCCCGGGGCGTTGAAGTCGTTATTGAACTTCTGGGCGATGTCGCGGGTCAGTTCCAGGTGCTGCCTCTGGTCCTCGCCCACCGGCACATGGGTGGCCCGATAGACCAGGATGTCGGCGGCCTGCAGCACGGGATAGGTATAGAGGCCGACGCTGGCGCGCTCCTTGTGCTTGCCCGATTTCTCCTTGAACTGGGTCATGCGGTCGAGCCAGCCGAGCCGGGCGACGCAGTTGAAGATCCAGCCCAGCTCCACATGGGCGCGCACCGCCGATTGCGGGAAGATCGCCGCCTTGGCCGGATCGAGCCCCGAGGCCAGATAGGCGGCAGCGATCTCGCGGGTCTGGGCGGCCAGCAGGGCGGGGTCCTGCCAGGCGGTGATGGCGTGCAGGTCGGCGACGAAGATGAAGCAGTCCATGCGGTGCTGCAGGTCGACGAATTTTTTCAAGGCGCCCAGATAATTGCCCAGGTGCAGGGCGCCCGAAGGCTGCACGCCCGACAGGACGCGGGCGGGGCCGGCATAGGCGGCGGGGACGGTGTCGGTCATGGGAAGGCTCGGATCAGGAAGGACGAACAGGCGCGCGCAATCGCCGCCACGGGGGACTTATCGGACCCCGCGCCGCCATCGCCGAAGATTTCCATCCGCAAGCCGCATGGCCAGCGCTCTACCGCAAAAGCGCGTCCTAGGGCAAGCTCGGGGGCGGAACATCCTCTGGGGCCACCTTGGCGGGACGGCGCAGGGCGGCCTTCATTTCGCTCAAGGTCAGGCCGCCGGACGCAAACAGCAGCACCGGATAGAGACCGCCGGCCAGGACCAGCGCCGCCAAGACGGCGATCTCCTTGGCGTGCAGCGGACCCAGGTGAAACCCGCCCATGGCGGCCTGGATCGGCAGGCGCACATGGGCGATCCCGGCCAGGATCAGGCCCAGGGCCACGCTGGCCGCCATGATCCGCGCCAGTTTCGACCAGGCCGCCGGTCCGGGGGAATAGTCCCCGCGGCGGTGCAGGGTGATCGCCATCATGATCACATTGACCCACGAGGCCAGGCTGGTGGCCGCGGCGATCCCCTGCACGCCGATGAAATGGAACAGGCTGACGCCGGCCACGATATTCACCACCACCGAGACGATGGCGTAGCGCATGGGCGTCCTGGTGTCCTGGCGGGCGAAGAAGGCGCGGGCGATAATCTGCGACAGGACAAAGGCCGGTACGCCCCAGCCATATTGGCGCAGGGCCAGGCCGGTCTGCAGGGCGTCGACGGCGTGGAACGCGCCGCGGGTGTAGAGCCCGTCCACCAGGAAGAAGGGCATGGAGAACAGGGCCGCCGCCGCCGGCAGGGTCAGGGCCATGGAAAAGGTGATGGCCTCGTCCATGGCGCTGCGGGCGCCGGAATGGTCATCGGCGTGCACCGCGCGCGACAGCCGGGGCAGCAGCGCCACCCCCACCGCCACGCCCACCAGGCCCTGGGGCAGTTGATAGAGCCGGTCGCAGAAGGCCAGCCAGGACCGGGCGCCATTGATCGGCGAGACCAGGATCGAGGAGACGAACACATTGATTTGGCTGACGCTGGCCGCCACCGCCCCCGGTACGGCCAGGGCGATCAGCTGCTTGATCTCGGGGGTCAGCCTGGGCAGGCGCCAATCGACCCGGGCGCCGGACTTGCGCACCCCCCACCACAGCAGCGCCGCCTGGGACACGCCCGCGACCAGCACGCCCCAGGACGCGGCCTGTGCGGCGCCCACGGGCGTGTGGGCGGGCAGCACCGTGGCCAGGGTCCACAGGTTCAGCAGGATCGGCGCCGCGCCCGACAGGATGAAGCGGTTGCGGGCGTTCAGCACCCCCGACAGGTGGGCGTAGATGGCCATGCATGGCAGGTAGGGCATGGTGATCTGGGTGAGCAGGATCGCCAGCTTGAACTTGTCCGGATTGGCCGCAAAGCCCGGCGCGATCAGGTACATTAGCCAAGGCATGGTCAGTTCGGCCAAGACGGTGATGGCCAGGGTCGCGGCCGCCAGGGTGGCCATGGCGTCGGCGGCCAGGATATCGGCGACCTCCTCGCCATCCCGCTGCAGGGCGCGGGAATAGGCCGGTACGAAGGCGGCGGCGAAGGCGCCCTCGGCGAAGATGCGGCGGAACAGGTTGGGAAAGGCGAAGGCGGTGTTGAAGGCGTCGGCGGCGAAGGTGGCGCTGGCGCCCATGCGATAGCTGATGGCCAGGTCGCGCACGAACCCCATCACCCGGCTGACCAGGGTCAGGGCGGAAAAGATCATCGAGGAGCGGATCATCCCCGAGCGCTCGGATCTGGCGGTCGAGGGCGCGGGCGCGGCGGCGTCGGGTTCTATGGTCACCGGCGGGCGTTACGATGGCGGTCGGTTGGGGTCAAGACGGCGCTGCTATGAGTTCTAAGCGTAAGCAAACCTGCAAAGGTTTGCTCAGCGCGCAACGCTGGCCCGGGCGCGCGACAGCTTTGGCCGGCCCGTCGGCTGCTCGCCCGGCTCCTGGTCGAGCACGTCGGTCAGGATCGCCTTCAGGCCCTGCAGGCGGCGCGGGTCCAGCAGTTTTCGGCCGTCCTCGCCGCAGACATAGAACACGTCCACGGCCCGTTCGCCGTAATTGTCCACATGGGCCGACAGGATCGACAGGCTGGCGTCGGTCAGGGTGCGGGCCAGGGCGCTCAAAAGGCCGGGGCGGTCGCGGCCCGAGACCTCGACCACGCTGGCGTCCTCGGATGCGTCGTTGTCGATGGTCACGGTCGGGATAATGGTGAAGGCGGCGGCGCGGCCGAGATCGGGAGTCCTGCGCGGCTCGGCGGGGTGCAGCTCTCCTCGGGCGGCGGCCTGCAGGGCCTCGACCAGGCGGTCGAGGGTGCGGGGGCTGTCGCAGCCATAGGCGCCCCCGGCCACGTCCTGCACGAAGAACACGTCCAGGGCGTCACCGCCCTTGACGGTGAAGCCCCGGGCGCCGACCACATTGGCTCCAAAGCCGGAAATCACCGAGGCCAGGTCGGCGAACAGGCCGGTGCGGTCGCGGGAGATGATGGTGATCTCGCCGGCGTTGCGCTCCGGATGGATCTGGGCCTGGGCCGCGGCGCCGCCCTGGTCGCGGGCCCGCCGCGCCAAGGCCGCGTGCAACTGCTGCTCGGCGACGCTGAAGCCGGTGAAATAGGCGTCCTCCATGGCCTGGGCCCAATCGGCGGCCCCGGGGTCGGCTTCCACCAGTTCCTTGCGCGCCTGTTCGGCCTCGGCGTGCAGGTGACGGGCGAAGGTCGCGGCCGGATCCCCGCCACGCCCGCCGCGGAAGATGGCTTCGGTGGAGCCGAACAACTCGCGCAGCAACTGACCCTTCCAGCCGTTCCACACGCCCGGCCCCACCGCGCGGATATCGGCCACGGTCAGCACCAGCAGCAGACGCAGCCGCTCGGGGTTCTCGACGATGCGGGTGAAGGCGGTCACGGTGCGCGGATCGGTGACGTCGCGCTTCTGGGCGAAGTCGCTCATCACCAGGTGATGCTCGACCAGCCAGGCCACCAGTTCGATGCGTTCGCGCTCCAGGCCCAGCCGCTCGCAGGCCGAGCGGGCGGCCCGGGCGCCGGCCTTTTCCTGGCCGCCCACCCCGCCCTTGCCGGTATCGTGCAGCAGCATGGCCAGGAACAGGGCCTCGCGGTCTTCGATCAGCGGATAGGTCTGCACCGCCAGGGGATGGTCGGCGACCAGTTCGCCCCGCGATATGTCGGCGATGATCCCCACGGCCCTCAGGGTGTGCTCGTCCACCGTATAGGAGTGGTACATGTTGAACTGCATCTGGGCGACGATGTGCCCGAATTCCGGGATGTAGCGGCCCAGAACCCCGGTTTCGTTCATCAGGGTCAGGGTGGCCAGGGTGCGCTTGCCCCGCGCCAGCACGTCGAGGAAGGCCTTGGCGGCCTCGGGGTCGCGCCGCAGCTTCGAGGTGATCAGGGGCAGGGACCGGGTCACCGCGGTGAAGGCGTCCGGGTGCAGGTCGAGATTGCGCCGGTCGGCGATCACGAACAGGCGCAGAAGGTTCACCGGGTCGCGCTCGAAGGTCTCGACCCCGTCGACGGTCAGCCGGCCCATTTCCTCGGCGAAACCGGGAATGTCCAGCGCCTGGCGCCCGCCCCGCCGGCCCCGCAGAAAGCGGGACAGGCCCTGGGGCTGCTTTTTGGCCTCGTCCGCCTCCAGCTTGGCGCAGAACTGCCGGGTCAGGACCCCGACCTCGCGGGCGATCAGGAAATAGCGGCGCATGAACCGCTCGACCGCGGGGGTGTTGTCGCCATCCTTGCGCGGACGATCGCCATAACCCATGCGCGCGGCGATCTCCGGCTGCAGATCGAAGCTCAGGCGCTCCTCGGGCCGGCCGGTGACGAAGTGCAGATGGCTGCGCACCGCCCACAGAAAGTCGAAGGCGCGGATAAAGGCGCGCACCTCGCGCCGATCGAACATCTCCAGGCTCAGGGCCTGGTCGGGCGAGGCGATCGGATGCAGGTACTGGGCGATCCAGAACAGGGTGTTCAGGTCGCGCAGGCCGCCCTTGCCTTCCTTGATATTGGGCTCGACCAGATAGCGCGAGGCGCCGGCGCGGGC
>FSWM01001223.1_pt1 | contig 13172 bp, 14 predicted proteins | sample 1637841 | NCBI WGS metagenome assembly FSWM01 (sample SAMEA3914789, study PRJEB12502) | metagenome | biome: forest; material: soil | place: Canada | collected 2011-07-03 | depth 0.3 m | reverse complement strand
CTCCGGCTATGTCGCCAACGAGGCTGCGCTGTCGACCCTGACCAAGGCCCTGCCGGGCCTGATCGTGTTTTCCGACGAACTGAACCACGCCTCGATGATCGCCGGCATCCGCAACGGCCGCTGCGAATACAAGGTGTTCCGCCATAACGATCTGGAACATCTGGAGCAACTGCTGGCCCAGGCGCCCGCCGATGCGCCCAAGCTGGTGGCGTTCGAGAGCGTCTACTCCATGGACGGCGACATCTCCGACATCGCCGGAACCATCGCTCTGGCGAAAAAATACGGCGCCTTGACCTATCTCGACGAGGTCCACGCCGTCGGCCTTTATGGCGAGCATGGCGCCGGCGTCGCCCAGCGCGACGGAGTGATGGATCAAATCGACATCATCGAAGGCACGCTGGGCAAGGCCTTCGGCGTCATGGGCGGCTATATCGCCGGCGACGCCGATATGGTCGACGCCATCCGCACCTATGCGTCAGGCTTCATCTTCACCACGTCTTTGCCGCCGGCCCTGTCCGCCGGCGCGGTGGCCAGCGTACGTTGGCTGCGCGAGCATAACGAGGTGCGAATCCGGCATCAGGAACGCGCGGCCTCTTTAAAACGCCGTTTCGCCGAGGCGGGTCTGCCGGTGATGCCCTCGGTCAGCCATATCGTGCCGGTGCTGGTGGGCGACCCGGTCCACTGCAAGATGATTTCTGACATGCTGCTGGCCGATCACAGCGTCTATGTGCAGCCGATCAATTATCCGACCGTGCCGCGCGGGACCGAACGCCTGCGCTTCACGCCCACCCCGTTCCATACCGACGCCATGATGGACCACCTGGTGGGCGCGATGGACAAGCTGTGGTCGCGCTGTAACGTCAAGCGGCTGGGCGGGTACGCGGCTTAGCGCCACGCTGTTATTTATTTTTCCGCTCCTCCCCGCGAAGGCGGGGATCCAGATTCATCCACCAGCTTCAACGGGTTTCACCTGGATCCCCGCCTTCGCGGGGAGGAGCGGTGTACAAAACACCTAGCTCTTGCGCCCGCGCACGCCCTTGCCGAGGCCGATCTGCTTGGCGAAATCCGACCGGCGGGCGGCATAGACCGGGGCCACCATGGGATAGTCGGGCGGCAAACCCCATTTGCGCCGGTATTCTTCCGGGCTCAGGTCATAGCGCGAGCGCAGGTAGCGCTTGAGCATCTTCAGACGTTTGCCGTCTTCCAGGCAGACGATGTAGTCACTCTGCACCGAGCGGCCGATCGGCACCGCCGGCTTGCGCTTTTCCGGCTCCGGCTCCCGTACCGGGCGGCCGAGGCCCGTCAGGGCGTCGTGCACCGAATGGATGAGCGGAGCGATGCTCGAAGTCGGGACATTGTTCTGAGCGACATAGGCCGAAACAATTTCGGCGCTCAGCCGCAAGACGTCTGTGGCTTCGTCATCGCGTTCAGTCGTGATCATTCTGTGAGGCCCTGAAACTTTGGGAATTACGCTACGGCGCCGGTTCCACTGCTGGGCCGGGCTCAGAGCGCAACGCGCAATGGGTGACGAGGTTCCGGCGTCGTCGTGACTGTCGTGATGTTCAGTGCTTTGATCGAACCGCTCGGCTGTATAAAGAGAGGCCGTTGATCGCCTCAGCCTGGAAGGGCCGCCACTTGACCGCATCCGTCGCCACCCTAGCCAACCCTCGGGACAGCTTCTTCTCCGCTTCCCTCTCCGAATCCGATCCGGAACTGTTCGGCGCTATCGGCCTGGAGTTGGGCCGCCAGCAGCACCAGATCGAGCTGATCGCCTCCGAGAATATCGTCTCGAGGGCGGTGCTGGAGGCCCAGGGCTCAATCCTGACCAACAAATACGCCGAGGGCTATGCGGGCCGGCGCTACTATGGCGGCTGCGAATTCGTCGATGTGGCCGAGACCCTGGCCATCGATCGGGCCAAGCAGTTGTTCGGCTGCAACTTCGCCAACGTGCAGCCCCATTCTGGCTCTCAGGCCAATCAGGCGGTGTTCATGGCGCTGATGCAGCCGGGCGACACCTTCATGGGCATGGACCTGTCAGCCGGCGGCCACCTGACCCATGGCAAGTCGGTCAACCAGTCCGGGAAATGGTTCAACCCGGTGGCCTATACCGTGCGGCAGCAGGACCAGATCATCGACTATGACAGCCTGGCCGAGATCGCCGGCGCCTGTCAGCCCAAGGTGATCATCGCCGGCGGCTCGGCCTATAGCCGCCATATCGACTTCGCCAAGTTCCGCGCCGTGGCCGACAGCGTCGGCGCCTATCTGATGGTCGACATGGCCCATTTCGCCGGCCTTGTGGCGGCCGGCGTATTCCCAAGCCCCGTCCCGCACGCCCACGTGGTCACCACCACCACCCACAAGACCTTGCGGGGCCCCCGCGGCGGCATGGTGCTGACCAATGACGAGGATCTGGCCAAGAAGATCGATTCGGCCGTCTTCCCCGGTCTGCAGGGCGGCCCCCTGATGCACGTTATCGCCGCGAAAGCGGTGGCCTTTGGCGAAGCGTTGCGTCCGGAATTCAAGGTCTACGCCCAGAACGTGGTGGACAACGCCCAGGTCCTGTCTGATTCGCTGATGGCCACTGGCCTGAACATCGTCTCGGGCGGTACTGACAGCCACCTGATGCTGGTGGATCTTCAGCCGAAGGGCGTCAGCGGCAAGGCGACCGAGGCCAGCCTCGAGCGGGCCAACATCACCTGCAACAAGAACGGCATCCCCTTCGATCCCAAGTCGGCCAACATCACCTCGGGCGTCCGGGTCGGCACGCCGGCCGGCACCACCCGCGGATTCGGCAAGGACGAGTTCCGCCAGATCGGCCATTGGATCGGCGAGGTGGTCGACGGCCTCTCCCGCGACAAGAAGGACAATTCCGTGGTCGAAGCAAAGGTTCGCGAAGAAGTCTTGGCCTTGACGGCGCGTTTTCCCATCTACAATCGGTAGGTTCCAGAGCGGGATGCGAAAAAGTGGATACCGATTTTTCGCGTCAATCCCGCTCTAAACTGTTAGAATCGATCACGTTTTATGAATTTGGATCGATTCGATTCAAATTCATCGTGATCTAGGCCGCAGGAGACTCGGGTCATGCGCTGTCCGTTCTGCGGCCACGCCGAAAGCCAGGTGAAGGACAGCCGGCCGTCGGAAGACGGCTCGGCCATCCGCCGCCGTCGGCTGTGCCCCGAATGCGGCGGCCGATTCACCACCTTCGAGCGGGTGCAGCTTAGGGAGCTGACCATCGTCAAGCGCTCGGGCCGGCGCGCGCCGTTCGATCGCGAGAAGCTGGTGCGCTCGATTTCGCTCGCGCTTCGCAAGCGGCCGGTTGACCCGGAGCGGCTGGAGCGCATGGTTTCCGGCATCGTGCGACAGCTGGAGAGCATGGGCGAGACCGAGCTGGCGTCCCACGTGGTGGGCGAGATGGTGATGAAGGCGCTGAAGTCGCTGGATGAGGTGGGCTACGTCCGTTACGCCTCGGTCTATCGTGACTTCCGTGAAACTCAGGACTTCGCCAAGTTCCTCGGCGACGAGGGCCTCAGCGATGAGACCGTCGAAAGCGCCGGCGAATAGCGGCGCGGACAAAGATGCTGCAAGACAAGTCGAGAGTTCTAATTATCGAATCCCGCGGCGAGCCGGACGTGCCTGAGGCGCTGTCCGAGTCGCTGCTGAAGAGCGCCGCGGACGCGATCACCGAGGCCGGCGCTGAGTACAGCGTGGTGGCTGCGCCGGGCGTGTTTCATCTGCCGGGCGCGGTGGCGCAGGCCGAGGTCGGCGGCGGCCGGCCGGCCGGTGTGCGCTATGACGGCTATGTGGCCTTGGGCTGCCTGATCCGCGGCGAGACCCTGCGTTATGAACTCCTGGCCCATGAAACCATGCGGGGACTGATGGATTTGACGATTGGCCGTAATCTCCTGATCGGCGCAGGACTGGTCACCGCGGACAGCGAGGCCCAGGCCTGGGAGCGAATCAACGGCCAGGTGGCGCGCCGGGGGGCCGAGGCGGCCAGAGCCTGTCTCGGCATGATCGCCCTGCGCCGACGCCTTCTGGGGCTGACCCGATGAAGGCCCAGCAGAGACAGGCGCGATCGGTGGCCCGCCTGGCGGCGGTCCAGGCGCTCTACCAGATGGAGGTCTCAGGCATCGGCTCCGAGGCCGTGATCCGCGAATTCGTCGACCACAGGTTCGAGGGCGATATCGAGGGCGAGGCCTTGGCCCCGGCCGACCAGGCCTATTTCACCACCATCGTGCGCGGCGCGGTCGATCATCAGCTCGAGATCGACCAGGCGATCGTCAAGCGCCTGGCCGAGGGTTGGCGCCTGGAGAGGCTGGACGCGACCTTGCGCGCCATCCTGCGCGCCGGCGCCTTCGAGCTGGCCCATGCCGACGCGCCGACCGAGGTCGTGATCAACGAGTATGTCGAAGTGGCCAAGTCTTTCTTCGAGGGACCGGAGCCCGGCTTCGTCAATGGAGCCCTTGACGCCATCGCCCGCGATGTCCGCGGCTGACAAAGATCCCGAACCGGTCGACGAGTTCGACTGGATCCAACGTTGCCTCATGCCCCTGGCGGACGCCCCTGAGGCTCTCGGGCTGCTGGATGACGCGGCGATCGTTCCGTCGCGCCCCGGCTATGACCTGGTCATCACCAAGGACGCCATCGTCGAGGGCGTCCATTTCCTGCACGACGACCCGATGGAGAGCGTCGCCGGCAAGTTGATCCGGGTGAATCTATCCGATCTGGCCGCCAAGGGCGCCGAGCCCTATGGCTATGTCCTGGCCACGGCTTGGCCCAGAGACATGGGCTGGGCGGCCCGCGAGGCCTTCGCGCGGGGCCTGGCGGCGGACCAGGAACGGTTCGGCCTGCGCCTTCTGGGCGGCGACACGGTCTCGACGCCGGGGCCCTTCACCGCCAGCCTGACCGCCCTGGGCTGGGTCCCGCAGGGCCGCATGGTCAAGCGCAGCGGAGCGCTGGTCGGCGATGTGGTGCTGGTGAGCGGGACCATCGGCGACGGTTATCTGGGCCTGCAAGGGGCGCAGCGTAGGCTGCTCGACCTGCCAAAGGACGATCAGGCTTTTCTGGCGGCTCGCTATCGGACGCCGCAGCCGCGAGTGGGGCTCGGCGAGGCGCTAAGAACCTTGGCTAGGGCCGCCGCCGACGTCTCGGACGGCCTGATCGCAGACGCGGGCCGGATCGCCATCGCCTCCGGTGTCCGGATCGAGCTGGATCTGGAGAAGACGCCGCTGTCTTCGCCCACCGCCCGCTGGCTAGAGGCGCAGAGCGACCAAGACGCCGGCCTGATGGCGCTGGCTTCCGGCGGGGACGACTATGAAGTGATCTGCACAGCCTCTCCCGAGGAAGCCGATGCCTTGCGGCACGCCAGCGAGCGCCTGGGGCTGCCGCTGACGCCCATCGGATCGGTGTCCGCCGGGCAGGGGGTGCTGACGCGGCTGAATGGCCGCCTTGTTTCGGCCGGCCGCGGCGGATATCGACATGGCTGTGGCTATGCTTTCGCCGGGGAGTTCCATGCGTCGCCTGATCCTGCTGATCGCCAGCTGGCTGGTCCTTGGCCTGGCTCCGGCCCATGCCGCCGAAACTCCCAAGCCGGAATCGACGGAAGACGCTGTGGCCCTGGCTCCGGTAGCCCTGCCGGTGATCGTCGACGGCCATATCGCCAACTATGTCTTCGTCTCGGTGAAGCTCTGGCTCAACCCCGGCTATGACGCCTTCGCCCTGCGCGACAAGGAACCCTATTTCCGTGACGCCCTGGTGCGCGCAGCCCACCGAACCCCGTTTGTCGTGAAGGGCGACTACAACCGTATCGACGAAGCCAAGCTCAAGGCCTCGATGCAGCGTGAAGCCGTCGCCATCATCGGCGGTAACGGGGTCAAGACGGTCCAGGTGGTCAGCGAGACGCCACAGCACAGGCTACCGATCCAACACTGACCAAGGCCTTGCCCGGCAGGCGGTTGCGTCCCTTCGGCATCCCTGGCAACCTCCGAACGTATTTCGCCGGGCGCGGCTAAGGCGTCACAGGGGAAAATTACAAAGGGAGGGGCGACCAACAAAAGGTCGGGCTCGGGCGCAAGCCCGGGTGACCCCATGCGCTGAACAAACGAAGGGGCGCTTAAAACATGGGTTCTTACATTTGGCTGGTGATCGCAGCCGGCATAGCAGCGGTGCTGTACGGCGCTCTGCAATCGGTGGCCCTTATGGGCAAATCCGCCGGCAGCGACAAGATGCAAGAGATCGCCGCGGCGATCCAGGAAGGCGCGCAGGCCTATCTGCGCCGGCAATATACGACCATCGGCATCGTAGGGATCGTGATCCTCGCCGCCGTTTTCTTCCTGATCGGCTCGACCGCAGCGGTCGGGTTTCTGATCGGCGCGGTGCTTTCGGGCGCAGCGGGTTTCGCCGGCATGCTGATATCCGTGCGGGCCAATGTCCGCACCGCCCAGGCCGCCAGCGAAAGCCTGGCCAAGGGGTTGTCCCTGGCCTTCACCTCGGGCGCCATCACCGGCCTCCTGGTCGCGGGCTTCGCCCTGATCGGTGTCGCCGGCTACTATGCCTTCCTGACCCTCGGCCGGCATCTGGACCCCACCAGCCGTGAGGTGGTCGACGCGCTCGTGGCGCTCGGCTTCGGCGCCTCGCTGATTTCGATCTTCGCCCGTTTGGGCGGGGGCATCTTCACCAAGGGCGCGGACGTCGGCGGCGACATGGTCGGGAAGGTCGAGGCGGGCATCCCCGAGGACGATCCGCGCAACGCCGCCACCATCGCCGACAACGTGGGCGACAATGTCGGCGACTGCGCCGGCATGGCCGCCGACCTGTTCGAGACCTATGCCGTGACGACCGTCGCCACCATGGTGCTGGCGGCGATCTTCTTCCGCGGGACCGAGGTGGTTGGCGCCATGATGCTGTTGCCGCTGGCCATCTGCGGGGTCTGCATCATTACGTCGATCATCGGCACCTTCGCCGTGCGCCTTGGCAAGAACAACAACATCATGGGCGCCCTCTATCAGGGCCTGATCGTCACCGGCGTGCTTTCGGTCGGCGCGGTCTGGTTCGTGATCCACAAGCTGGTGACCAGTCCCCTGACCATCATGGCCGGCACGGCGACGGAAAAGACCTTCGACGCCAACGCCCTGTTCGGCTGCGGTCTCGTGGGCCTGGCCGTGACCACCGCCATCGTGGTGATCACCGAATACTATACCGGCACCAACTTCCGCCCCGTGAAGTCGATCGCCAAGGCCTCTGTCTCGGGCCACGGCACCAATGTCATCCAGGGCCTGGCCATGTCGCTTGAAGCCACCGCCCTGCCGGCCCTGGTGATCATCGTCGGCATCATCATCACCTACAAGCTGGCGGGCCTATTCGGCATCGCCATCGCCACCACGACCATGCTGTCCCTGGCCGGCTTCATCGTCGCGCTGGACGCCTTCGGGCCGGTGACCGACAACGCCGGCGGCATCGCCGAAATGGCCGGCCTGCCGCACGCAGTCCGCGTGTCCACAGACGCTCTCGACGCGGTGGGCAACACCACCAAGGCGGTGACCAAAGGCTACGCGATCGGCTCGGCGGGCCTCGGCGCCCTGGTGCTGTTCGCCGCCTATACCTCGGACCTGCACTACTTTTCGCTGCCCGCGAACGCGGCCCAGTTCCCGTACTTCGTCGGCATGCAGGACGTCAAATTCGACCTGGCCAATCCCTATGTCGTGGTCGGGCTGCTATTCGGCGGCCTGCTGCCGTTCCTGTTCGGCGGCATGTCGATGACCGCGGTGGGCCGGGCGGCGGAATCGGTGGTCGCCGAGGTGCGCCGCCAGTTCAAGGAGAACCCCGGCATCATGACCTATGAGGTCAAGCCGGAATACGGTCGCGCCGTGGACATCCTGACCAAGGCGGCGATTCGCGAGATGATCGTGCCAAGCCTCTTACCCGTGGTTTCGCCGATCTTCCTGTTCTTCGTCATCCAGGCCATCGCCGACAGGGCCGACGCCTTCTCCGCCCTCGGCGCCATGCTGATGGGGGTGATCGTCACCGGCCTGTTCGTCGCCATCTCGATGACCTCGGGCGGCGGGGCCTGGGACAACGCCAAGAAATACATCGAAGAGGGCAACTATGGCGGCAAGGGCAGCGAGGCGCACAAGGCCGCGGTCACCGGCGACACCGTGGGCGACCCCTACAAGGACACCTCGGGTCCGGCCGTGAACCCGATGATCAAGATCACCAACATCGTGGCCCTGCTGCTCCTGGCGGTCCTGGCCCACGGAGGGTAGGGCGGTTGAAGCCCACTCAGCCCGACGCCCCGAAGTTCGCGCTTTGGGGCGATTTCTTTACCCTACCGCCCCGGCCGCGACCCCGGGGACAGGTCGCTGTTCTGGTTCAGCAGCGAGCCTTGGCCCAGGTTGCCCAGGAGTTGTTCGAGAACGCTGAGCTCGCGTCCTCGGGTAGGGGTTTCGCGGCCGTTATAGGCAATGACGCGGCCGTCCTTCAGCGACAGGGTGGAGACGGCGGCGACCTTCTCGTCCGCCTTGTTGAAGGTCACAGCCACCACGTCGCGCCGAATCACCTTCGGGCGATAGAAGCTCTCCACCTGGGTCACCTGGGAAATGTAGAACCAGACGTTCGGATCGAAGGTCGACACGGTCGAGGGCGATCCAAGCCGGCCCATGACCGTCGACTTGGTGTCTTCGCCGACCTTGACGTCCTGGGGCTTGGCCTCGATCGCTTGAAAGCCCTGGAACATGTTGGTTGGGGCGCATCCGCTGATCAGCGCGGCCGAAGCCATCAGGGCGCAAAGCGGCGCGGCTAGCCGGCGGATCATGAATTGCCTCACCAAAGACGGTTCCAAACTTTGACCTATCGCCCTCGAACCCTTAGTTCAATGGCCGGGTTAGCCGCAGTGGGCGGCCGAAGTGAGGCGCGGGTGGTTCTGCAAAGGCTTTTTCGGCATCGGCCGGCCCGCCAGACCGGGGCGATTCTCTATGAATCGGTGACGCGTCAGGCGCGCCAACCGGTGTTTTACGCCGATCTGGGGGCGCCGGACACGGTTGAGGGGCGCTTCGAGCTTTATAGTTTGCATGTCATCCTGCTGGTCTGCCGGCTAAAGGATGAAGGGTCCGAAGCCGCCGAAGTCAGCCAAGCCCTGTTCGACGCCTATCTGCGCTCTCTGGACGACGCTCTGCGCGATATGGGGGTGGGCGACCTGTCGGTCGGCAAGAAGATGCGCAAGCTGGGCCAGGCCTTCTATGGCCGCGCCAAGGCCTATGACGCCGCGCTGGCTGCCGATTCGGACGAGTTGCAGGCCCTGATTGGTCGCACCCTGTTCGCCGATGCGCCAGGTGACGAAGCCGCAATGGCCGGTTATGTCCGCCGCGCCACGGCGAGCCTCGCCGCTCAGCCGCTGGTGGAGATCCTGGCGGGCCGCGCCGCCTGGGCCGAGATCCTGTCATGATCGGCGGTTCTTCGGACTGGCCGGAGACGATTCGCATCGTCGAGGCGGCCCGGTTCACACCCTCCGCGCCGCTGGCCCGGCGAATCACCGCGGACGAGACTGTCCGCAAGAAGATCGCCAAGGCCCTGGGCTTGGCGGCCCTGGACCGGTTAGAGGCCGAACTCAATCTGTCGGGCTGGTTCGACGGCCTGCGCATTGAGAGTCGCTGGAGCGCCACCATCACCCAGACTTGCGGCGTCAGCCTGGAGGACTTTTCCACAGAACTCGAGGGCGCATTCGACCTGCGCGCTGTCCCGCCGACCAGCCCGCATGCGACGCAGGACGACGAGGCGGAGATCGAGATCGATCTCGACGCCGAAGATCCGCCGGACATACTGGACAGCGATGTCGTAGATCTCGGCGGCTATGTCATCGAACACTTGGCGCTCGAGATCGACCCCTTTCCCAGAAAGCCGGGGGCCGAATTCCAGCCGCCGAAAGACGACGCCGATCTGTCTCCCTTTGCGGTCCTGAAGAAACTCAAGGGCGGTGAGCCCGGCGGAGACGCCTGACTTGGCCAGCGCTTGCATGCCGTACACGCGCCTGTATGGTCCGCCCGCCCTCGCCAGGCGCCGTTCAACTCGAGGGGCTTGAAGCGCCGTCGTGCCGGAACCCACTGTTATTTCCATCGACGCCATGGGCGGCGACCATGGCCCGTCGGTGGTCGTGCCGGGCCTGGCGCTCGGAGTCGACCAATGGCGCGCACGCAGCCTCAGCTTCCTGCTGCATGGCGACAAGGCGCCAATCGAGGCCGAACTGGCTCGCTATCCGGCGATAAGGCCCCTCTGCGAGGTTCGCCATACGGACCTGGTCATCGCCGGCGAGGAAAAGCCGGCCCAGGCCATGCGCCGCGGCAAGGGCACCAGCCTTTGGAACGCCGTCGAGGCGATTCGGGCGGGCGAGGCCCATGCGGCGGTGTCCTCGGGCAACACCGGCGCCCTGATGGCCATCTCCAAGCTGATTCTGCGTATGATCACGCCCGACCTGGATCGCCCGGCGATCGTGGTCAGTTGGCCGACCTCACGCGGCTACACTACGGTGCTGGACGTCGGCGCCAATATCGATTGCGACGCCCAGCGGCTGGTGGATTTCGCCATCATGGGCGAGGCGTTCCACCGGGCCGTACACGGGGCCGAGCGGCCCACGGTCGGTCTGCTCAATGTCGGCACCGAGGATCAGAAGGGCCGCGACGACGTGCGCCAGGCCCACCAGCTCCTGACCGGCGGCCGGCTAAGTCTGAACTATCGCGGCTTCGTAGAGGGCGGCGATATCGGCAAGGGCAGCGTGGATGTGGTCGTCACCGACGGCTTCACCGGCAACGTCACCTTGAAGACCGCCGAGGGCTTGGCGCGTTTCTTCGCGGCCGAGCTGCGGGCCGCGCTGTCCTCCTCCTGGCTGAGTATGGTGGGCGCCTTCATCGCCCAGGGCGCCCTGCGACGATTGCGCGCACGGCTGGAACCGCCGGACGGTGGTCCGCTCCTGGGTCTCAACGGCATCGTCGTCAAAAGCCACGGCGGCACTGACGCCAAGGGGTTCGCCCATGCGGTAGGTGTCGCCGCCGATCTGGCCCAGAGTGAGTTTGCGTCTGAAATTCGGCGCAATCTGGAGCAATTGACAGCGGCCCTAAACGACGAAGGGGCGGGCGATCGCGCCGATTTGGAGCACAAGGGGTGAATTCGGTCTTGCGAAGCGCGGTTACGGGGGTTGGGGGCTACCTGCCCGAGGACGTGGTCACCAATCATGACCTGGCCAAGACCGTCCACACCAGCGACGAGTGGATCGTCGAGCGCACCGGCATCCGCCAGCGTCGGCGAGCGGCACCGGAGCAAGGCGCTTCCGATTTGGCGGTCGAGGCGGCGAAACGGGCGCTGGAGGCCGCCGGCCGAACACCGGCTGAGGTCGACCTGATCATTGTCGCCACCACCACCCCCGACCTGACCTTTCCCGCCACCGCGGCTCTGGTCCAGCGCAAGCTTGGCGCGCCGGTGGGCATCGCTTTCGACGTCCAGGCGGTCTGCTCCGGCTTTGTTTATGCCCTCAGCGTGGCCGACGGCTTCGTCGCGCGCGGGATGAGCAAGTGCGCCCTGGTGATCGGGGCCGAAACCATGACACGCCTGATGGACTGGACCGACCGCGGCACCTGCGTGCTGTTTGGCGACGGGGCCGGCGCGGTGGTGCTGGAGCCGGTCGAGGGGAAGGGGACCACCCAGGACCGCGGCCTGCTGGGCTTCGCCCTGCGCTGCGACGGGACCAAGCAGGACCTGCTCTATGTGGACGGCGGCCCGTCTACCACCGGAACGGTCGGTCATCTGCGCATGCAGGGCAACCAGGTGTTCCGCCACGCGGTGGTCAATATCTCCGAGGCCGTGGAGGCTGCTGCCGAAGCGGCTGGGGTGCGGGTCAGCGAGGTTGACTGGTTCATTCCCCACCAGGCCAACCAGCGGATTCTGGAGGGGGTCGCCCGACGCCTCGGCATCTCGGGTGAGCGGGTGATCTCCACCGTCGCCGAACACGCCAACACCTCGGCCGCCTCGATCCCCCTGGCCTGGGCGCAGGGAATCGCCGACGGGCGCATCAAGCCGGGTCAGATGCTGCTCTTGGAGGCCATGGGCGGCGGCCTGACCTGGGGCGCCTGTGTCGTGCGTCTCTAGCGATGCGCGGAACCCTTTGACTTATCGGACGCTTCACGGCATGGACCTAAGCTGGAGCTTAACCATCATGAACGGGCGGTCTCTATGAGCGGTGAGACACTGACGCGTGCGGATCTCTGCGAAGCGGTCCACGAAGAGGTCGGTCTTACGCGTCTCGACTGCTCAGCCCTGGTCGAGCGCACCCTGGACCTGATCGCCGAGACCCTGGAGGCCGGCGAAACGGTCAAGCTTTCCGGCTTTGGCGTATTCCAGGTCCGCTCCAAGCGGGCGCGCATGGGGCGCAACCCCAAGACCGGCGAGCCGGCCCCGATCGAACCCCGGCGCGTGATCGGCTTTCGGGCCTCGCACGTGATGAAGGCCCGGGTCGACAAGGGCCTGGGCGACTAAGGTTAGAGTTTGGCCAAGGGACCGGACGCGTTTCGCACAATCACTGAGGCGGCCGAGGAGCTCGGCGTGCCGCAGCACGTGCTTCGCTTCTGGGAAACCCGCTTCTCCTTCATCCGCCCGATGAAGCGCGCCGGCGGACGCCGGTTCTATCGCCCTCAGGACCTGGCCGTGCTGCGCGGCGTGCGGCGCCTGCTGCACGACGAGGGCTACACCATCAAGGGCGTCCAACGCCTGCACCGCGAGCAGGGCCTGGGCCGGCTGGTGGCCGCCTCGGGCGAGGCTGAGGCGCAGATCTTCGAAGACCTGGACCTGGACGAAGCCGCCGAGGCGGCGGCCACCGCGTTCGGCCCGGACCGTGCGAGACTGGTCGAAGCCCTGGACGCCCTGGAAGCCGCCAAGGCGCGGCTTGATGCGGCGCTGGGACGGGAATAGCTCAGCCCCCTATATCCCGCTTCTCCCGGCGAACGCCGGAATCCAGATCGTAGGGCGCAATGTTTGAAAGCGCTCCATGGGGCCAACTCGCTCGGCCGGAGTTCTGTCATCTGGGTCCCGGCATTCGCCCTACGGGATTCACACATCTCGGATGCTCCATCCGTGAGCGATGGCCCTGAACTCTTGGAGGCCGTTGGCGAAGGTTATGGGTCCTGGAGGTTTTG
>FSWM01001262.1_pt1 | contig 13374 bp, 11 predicted proteins | sample 1637841 | NCBI WGS metagenome assembly FSWM01 (sample SAMEA3914789, study PRJEB12502) | metagenome | biome: forest; material: soil | place: Canada | collected 2011-07-03 | depth 0.3 m | reverse complement strand
AGGATCTGGCCGGCCAGCGCGGACTCGATCTTGGCGATAGCGACGACGTCGCCGGCCCGGCAGGCGGAAACCTTCTTGGTGGCGCCGCCGCTGACGGTGAACAGGCCTCCAGCCCGGCAGTGCGTCCCGTTCGGCGAGGTGAAATCGGCGCCGTCACCCAGGTCGCCGCCGAACATGCGGGCAAAGGCCAGCTTGCCCATCTGGCCGGCGTGCGAAACCTTGAACACGTAGGCGCCGGGCCCATCCAGGCCGAGCCGCTCGGCGGCTGCGTTCGGCCGCGGCGCCTCGTGGCGCAGAGCCTTGAGCAGGCGACGGATGCCGAAGTCGCCCTGGGCCGATCCGAAGAAGACCGGCGTAATCTTGCGCTCCTGCATCTCGGTGACCAGGTCGGACAACACCGTGTCCTGGTCCGGCTGGATGTCGCTGACCAACTGTTCCAGCAGGCTGTCGTCGTATTCGGCCAGCTGTTCGAGCATATGGAAGCGCGCGTCGGCTTCGGCCGCGCCGATCTCTTTGGGCACGTCGATGCGGGCCGAGGCCTGGCCCGGCCGGTAAACGAAGGCCCGCTCAAGCGCCAGATCGACGAAGCCCGTGACCTTCTCGCTCTCGAACAGGGGGAGTTGGCGCACCACCAGAGGCAGGCTGGAGACACCCTCCAGCGCCTGGATCAACTCGTCCAGGGGGCCGCGGGCCTGGTCGATCTTGTTGACGAACAGGGCATGAGGCACCCCCTGCGCCTCGATCATCCGCAGGACCGGCTGGGCCAGCACGGCCTTATCCGGCTGGGGGTCGACCACCACGATGGCGAGGTCGACCGCCGGCAGGACCAGGTCTTCCGTGCCCATGAACTCCGTCGATCCGGGACAGTCGATGACGGCGAAGCGGTCGCCCAGATAGTCGAAGCTGGCCAGGTTGCATTCCACCGACTGGCCCCGCTGGCGGGCCTCGGGCGCGCTGTCGCCGATGCTGCTGCCGGCCGATACGTCACCCTGGCGCGCGATCGACCCGCTGGAGAACAGCATCGCCTCCAGAAGGCTGGTCTTGCCTGACCCCGGTGGGCCGACCAGGGCGATGGCTCGGGTTGATTCAGAGGCGCCTGACTGACCCATAACCGTCTCCCGTATGGCCGGATACTTTGCTTTTTATCGTTGCATACTACCGCTCACCGTCCGCCGTGCACGACGATGGCGCAAGCGTGTTCGTCGATATGGCCTGTCAGCTTAACCGGGTTAGGTCAGCAACTGGCGCAGCCGTAGCGAATTCTACGCTTGGCCGCGACTATTCCAAGTCTTAAATTGCGCCCACGAGAGCGCGTTTCAGGCTTCGGAACGAAGCCGCCAGGCTTTAACCGAACACCAGCCGGCCGCCCACTAGCACCAGCGCCGAGGCCAGCGCCGGGCGCAGGAAGCGTTCGGGCACGCGCGACGAAATCAGGCTGCCAAGCACGATGCCCGGGATCGAGCCTGTGAGCAGAGAGCCCAACAGATGAAAATCGACCGAGCCCATCATCCAATGGCCGAATCCGGCGATCAGGGTCAGGGGCACGGCGTGGGCGATGTCGGCGCCCACCAGCTTATTGATCGGAAGGGTGGGATAAAGAACCAGCAGCACGGTCATGCCGATGGCGCCGGCGCCGACGGACGATAGGGAAACCAGCAGGCCAAGCAGTGCGCCAAGGGCGATGGTCAGGGTGGTGGCGCGGCCGGGGTTAACCGGCCCGGCGCCATTGCGGAACCGCTTGATGATCCAGTTGCGGAACAGGATGGCGATGGCGGTGGCGATCATGGCCACGCCCAACACCACGGTGATCACGTGATTGGTCGCGGTCGACTGCTTCTCGGCATGGGCCAGGATCAGCAGGGTGATCACCGTCGTCGGCGCGCTGCCCGCGGCCAGGCGCGCTACGATGCCCCAATCGACCGTACCGCTGACCCCATGCACCGCCGTGCCGACAGTCTTGGTGGCGGCGGCGTAGAGCAGGTCGGTGCCGACCGCCGTGCTGGGATGGATCCCGAACAGCAGCACCAGCAGCGGGGTCATCAGCGAACCGCCGCCGACGCCCGTCAGCCCCACCAGCATGCCGACAAAGAAACCGGACAGCGAATAGAGGGGGTTGATCGAGGCCAGGAAATGCATGTCGGCGCGACACAGCTCGTCTTGATCCGTCCGGACCCGCGGCGCGCAGGACCCGACCAGGTGGGTGAAACAATCCTACCTGGACTGCGGGGGCAAAGCTAAATCCTATCGCAACGGTTCCAGCGAAGTCAGAAATAATCGGACGATCATTAGGTTTTCCACACGACAGGCCACGGGCCCAGACCGTCCACCTTCGCAAATGATTTTTATTTGCGTTTGCTTGAGGTGGAGGCCGACCCGGACGGCGGCGGCGTTCACGGGCTGAACGAGGGTATTCGCATGCGCTCCCCTTATGAAAGTCGCGATTTCCTCTACCGGGTGGTCAAAATCCAAGCAGGCCAGAAGGACTAGTTTTCTCTGGTAGCTGGGCACCTCAACTTGTTGCTCCGGCGCAACACCTAAACTTCTTGAAAAATTGACTGGTGAAGTCGGGAACCTTGGCGCTTATCTGACGTCTCCACATTGGGGGGTGGGCCCGGATCATCCAGGCTGAGAGGCTCCCCCGTCGGAGCAAAAAGCCATGGCTGCGTCTCATCTGACTGCGGTTCCCAGCCCTTCTGAACCCCTCCCCGGCGCTGGCGAGGTCTACGGCCTCAGCCGAGAGGTCGAGACCGGCGCCCAACGCATCCGCCGCCTGCAACTCGAGGCGCGATTGCTGGCGCGCGAACAGGTCGACGCCTTCGAACACGACCTGAACGCGCTGGCCCTGCGGGCGGCCGAAATTGCAGAGGGCGGCGAAGTCTATCCCGTCGGGGCGCGCGAAATGGCCGCCCGGCTGGCCGACGAACTGCCCAAGAAGGCGCAGCTCCTGGCCTCGATCATGAGCCGCAACGGCCTGGTCTGAAGCTGGAGGAGACTGACGTTCGGAGCCGAACGCTCTAAGGTCGCGCGATGACCGTCGGCCTCCTGTTGCTGACCAACGCCTCAGGCTCCATCGCCTGCTACCTGATCCTGTGGGTCATGGCGCTCAGGCTGAAGGACGTTACGTTTGTCGACGCCTATTGGCCCCTGGGCATGGCGCTTCTGGCCTGGAACAGCTTTTTCGAAACGGGACATGCGACGCCGCGCAAATTGGCCTTGGCCCTGGCCTGCTCCGCCTGGGGCTTCCGCCTCGCGGCCTATCTGAACTGGCGCTGGCGCCGCCGCGGCCCGGACCGCCGCTACCAGGCCCTGCTGGCCAAGGCGCAACAGGGCGAGAGCATGACCTTCGCCATCGCGTCGCTGTTCCAAGTCTTCGCCCTTCAAGCCGTTCTGCAGTTTGTGGTCTGCCTGCCGGTGCAGCTGGGCATGGTCGCCGCCGAGCCGAGGACGCTGGGGCTCCAGGCGGCGGCGGGCCTGGGCCTGGCGGTGGTGGGCGTGGTGTTCGAAACCGCCAGCGACTGGCAGTTGGCCCGGTTCAAGGCCGATCCCAAGAGCCGCGGCCGGGTGCTGGACCGTGGGCTCTGGCGCTATAGCCGCCATCCCAACTATTTCGGCGACGCCTGCGTGTGGTGGGGTCTCTACCTGATCGCCGCCGAGACCGCGCCGGGCCTTTGGTCGCTGCCGGGCCCGCTGCTTCTGACCCTCATCCTGGCCGGCTGGAAAGGCGCGATCGCCGTAGAGGCCGGCCTGCGCAGCACCCGGCGGGCCTATGACGACTATGCCCGCCGCACCTCGGCCTTCATTCCCCTGCCACCCAAGCGGCCAGCGGAAGGTTAGAGCGGGATGAAACCATACGGAGTCGGTAGCCTACGCCGCCGCAGCCTCAAGCGCGGCGATGTCGAGCTTGCCCATCGTCATCATGGCCTGAAACACACGTTGGGCCTTGGCGGGGTCCGGGTGGCCGAGCAGCCTGGGGAGGGCCTCTGGCACGATCTGCCAGGAAAGGCCAAAGCGGTCCTTCAGCCAGCCACAGGGGCCTTCCTGGCCGCCGTCACCGAGCCGGCTCCAATAGTGGTCGATATCGTCTTGGGTCTGGCAGCCCACCTGAAATGAAATGGCTTCGGAGAACTGGTGCACCGGCCCGCCGTTCAAGGCCGTGAACGGGCGGCCGTCCAGTTCGAAAGCCACGGTCAGCACCGTACCCTTGGGCATTGGGCCACCTTCGCCATAATGGGAGACGGCAGTGATCTTGGAGGTCTTGAACACCGAGACATAGAACCGTGCAGCCTCTTCGGCCTGAGTGTCGAACCAGAGGCACGGGGTGACCGTCTGCATGGAAATCTCGTGATGGAAGCGGATGCCGCTTCCATAGGACGTTCGAGAGCGGAGAGTTCCGACAGACCTCGCCAGCCCAACGCCCCCGATTGCGGGCGAGAGCCGGCAAGATCCGTTCAGGCCTATTTCAGCGTGACTTCCCGCGTGAGCATGTCACTGCCGATCGTGCGGATGGCGCCGCGGGCGGCCTGACCGGCGTTGGCCTTGGCGATCGAACCGAAGATCTTGGCCTGCATCGCATATTCTTCCGCCGTCGGGCGGTCGAATGACGCCATGTCCTTGTATTCGGTGGCCAGGATGATGTCCGGCTCGTCCTTGCGCGGGTCGGCGACCAGGAAGACCTTGTAGTCGAGGATCATTCCGGCCGTCTTCAGCGCCTCTTCCTGCGCCTTCCACTCGGTGGCGAGCCAATGCATGTAGTCGTCAAAGTGGCCGTCGACAGTCTTGATCTCCCCGAAATCCCAGACCGGGCCCTTGTCAAAGTTGGGCCCATCCGAACCCGCGGCCCGGGCGGGCGCGGCGGCGAACAGGGCCGACATGGCGAGTGCGGCAAGCAGACGTCTCATCTCCAACTCCCTTGTTTGTTATCGACTTGAAGCGGTTACGCGGAACGCTGGCGCAAATGGCCCGATGATGGGCGCTCAACAGCAGAGGCGAGGTCGCGATAAGCCTGGGCGCTTGCGATGAGCGCAAGAAAACACAGGCCGCCCGGCCTCGACGCGTTGAACGATGCTCCCATGCGCACGAGGGAGCAATCGGCATTAACGGCTATCAGGGCGTGGAGCGGGTCAGCGATGCACGGCCGTGCGCCGCCTCGACTGAGCCTGGCCCAGCGGGACGCCCGTTTGATCCGCCTCAAGGCGCCCTGTCGCGCTCCGGCCTCATCGTCCCCATCTAGTGAACCAAACGCCCCCTGGGGCGTCTCCAAAAAGACGATGAGGCGGGCCGGAAGCTATGAAGGATCGTCAGGATTGGATGTGGGCGGGGGCGCTGGGGGCGCTGGCCCGCGCTGAGCGCCTGCATCGGCAGATGTTCCACCCCGTTAGTGGCCAGGCAGGACACGCGCGCTGGGAGCCGCCCATCGACATGCTGGAAACTGAGCACGAGGTCCTGGTCATCGCCGCCTTGCCGGGCGTGGCGGCAGGCGAAGTGCACGCGGCGATCGACGGACCGTGCCTGGTCATCGCCGGGCGGCGCGCCCTGCCCGACGCCCTGAGGGCCGCCACCATCCATCGCCTGGAGCTGCCCCAGGGGCGGTTCGAGCGGCGCGTCCCCCTTCCCCGCGGCGTCTATGACCGTCTGTCCAGCCAGATGGTCGACGGCTGCCTTGTAATCAGTCTTGGCAAGAGGTCCTGACGGATGGCCGACGATATCGCCAACACCACAGCGCCCTCCGGCCAAGGCGCCGCCCAGCGACCCTCTCCTCCAGCCGACGCCTTCGTCGTGGTCGCGGTGCGCAACATGGTGCTGTTTCCAGAGGTGGTGACCCCGATCACCATCGGCCGCCCAGCCTCGATCGCCGCCGCCCAGCAGGCGGTGCGCGAGCAGCGCCAGGTCGTGGTCGTGCTGCAGCGTGATCCCGAGGTCATCGAGCCAGGGCTGAACGACCTGCACGACGTGGGTGTGGTCGCCAACATCCTGCGCTACGTCACCGGGCCCGACGGCGAGCACCACCTGGTCTGCCAGGGGGTGCAACGCTTCCGTATCACCGAGATCCTGCCGGAATTTCCCTATCTGGTGGCGCGCGGCCTGCACCTGCCCGAACCCACCGAGTCCGATCCCGAGATCGAGGCGCGGTTTCTGACCGTCAAAACCGAGGCGATCGAGGCCCTGGAGCTGTTGCCGCAGGCGCCTGACGAGCTGCGCCAGGCGATCCAGCAGGTGACTTCCCCCAGCATCCTGGCCGACATGACGGCCACCTACCTGGACGCTAAGCCGGAAGAAAAGCAGGACGTGCTGGAGACCCTGCCGTTGCGCGCACGGCTGGACAAGGTGCACGCCCTCTTGAGCCAGCGCCTGCAGGTGCTGCGCCTGACAGCCGAGATCAGCCGCCAGACCCAGCAGGCCTTTGGTCAAAGGCAGCGCGAGGCGGTGCTGCGCGAGCAGATGGCCGCGATTCAGCGCGAACTGGGCGAAGACGAGGGCTCGCGCCAGGAGCTCGATGAGCTGGAAAAGGCGATTGCGGCCGCTGGCATGCCGGAGGAGGTCGAGACCCAGGCGCGCAAGGAGCTTCGCAGGCTGTCGCGCACCCCCGAAGCCAGCGCCGAATATGGCTTGGTGCGCACCTATCTGGAGTGGCTGGCCGAACTGCCCTGGACGGAGCCGGAATCGCCGACGATCGACATCGACGAGGCCAGGCGGATCCTGGACGCCGACCACTTCGGTCTGGAAAAGATCAAGCAGCGCATCATCGAATATTTGGCGGTGCGCAAGCTGGCGCCCTCTGGCAAGGCGCCGATCCTGTGTTTCGTCGGCCCGCCCGGGGTAGGCAAGACCTCACTGGGACAGTCCATCGCCCGGGCCATGGGCCGCAAGTTCGTGCGCGTCAGCCTGGGCGGGCTGCACGATGAAGCCGAGATCCGGGGCCACCGGCGCACCTATGTCGGCGCCCTGCCTGGCGGCATCATCCAGGCCATCCGCAAGGCTGGCTCGCGCGACTGCGTGATGATGCTGGACGAGATCGACAAGATGGGCGCCGGCATTCAGGGCGATCCGTCGGCGGCCATGCTGGAGGTCCTGGACCCCGAGCAGAACTCGACATTCCGCGACAACTATCTGGCGGTCCCGTTCGACCTCAGCCGGGTGGTGTTCATCACCACCGCCAATATGCTCGACACCGTTCCGGGGCCCTTGCGCGATCGGATGGAGATCATCTCGCTCGCCGGCTACACCGCGGGCGAGAAGCTGGAGATCGCCAAGCGCTATCTGGTGCGGCGCGGGCTGGAGGCCAACGGGCTCAAGGCTGAACAGGTGGAGATTGAGGACGGGGCGCTGAGCCGTATCATCCAGGCCTACACCCGCGAGGCTGGCGTGCGCAGCCTGGAGCGCGAGATCGGTCGCGCCCTGCGCTATGTGGCGGTCAAGGTGGCGGAGGGCTCGACCGAGCACATACGCATCACCGCCGGCGACCTCGACACCATCCTGGGTCCCCAACGGTTCGAGAACGAGGTGGCCATGCGCACCAGCGTGCCGGGCGTGGCCACGGGCTTGGCCTGGACCCCGTTCGGCGGCGACATCCTGTTCATCGAGGCGGCCATGAGCCCCGGCCATGGCAAGCTGATCCTGACCGGCCAGCTTGGCGATGTCATGAAAGAGAGCGTCCAAGCCGCCCTGAGCCTGGTCAAGGCGCAGGTCTGTCCGCTGGGCGTTGATCTGGCGACGTTCGACAAGAACGACATCCACGTTCACGTCCCGGCCGGCGCAACGCCCAAGGACGGCCCCAGCGCGGGCGTCGCCATGTTCATCGCCCTGTCCTCATTGGTCACTGGTCGCACGGTGCGCTCCGACACGGCCATGACCGGCGAGATCAGCCTGCGGGGCCTGGTTCTGCCCGTCGGCGGCGTCAAGGAGAAGGTGGTGGCCGCGGCCGCCGCCGGCATCACGCGTGTGATGCTCCCAGCCCGCAACCGCCGCGACTTCGACGAAATCCCCAAGGAGGCGCGCGAGAAACTGGAATTCATCTGGCTGGAACAGGTCTGCGACGCGATCGACGCCGTGCTGGAGCCGGCGGCGAAGGCTGAAGCGGTGGCGTAGGTGTACACTCTGCGAAAGCCCTTCCCCCTCGATGGGGGAAGGGTTGGGATGGGGGTGCATCCCCGCTGTCGCCGAACAAGCGCTGACGGGCGCCGGAGCCCAATCGCGCCCTTCGCCACAGCACTGGTGCGAACACCCCCAACCCTGCCCTTCCCCCATCGAGGGGGAAGGGTTCTAGCATTGACTCTGGCCCTCGCGCTCGCCACCCCGGCCCTCGCCGCCGCGCCTGACGCCGACTCGGTCCTGCGCAAGACCTTTGACAACTATCGCGCCAAGAGTTCGCAATCGACGGTCGCCATGACCATCCACCGGCCGGACTGGGAGCGGCGGATGGAGATGAAGGCCTGGACACGGGGCGATGACGACGCCCTGGCGCGCTTCACGGCGCCCGCCAAGGACGCCGGCAACGCGACCTTGAAACTCGGCCAGGACACCTGGGTCTACAATCCCAAGCTCAACCAGGTGATCAAGCTGCCGGCCAGCATGATGAGCCAGTCGTGGATGGGCTCGGACTTCTCCTACAACGACCTGGCCAAGTCCGAGGACATCATCGCCCTCTATACCCACCGCACGATTGCAACGGAGCAGGCGCAGGGCCATGCGGTCTGGACCATCGAATGCACGCCCAAGCCCGGCGCGCCGGTGGTCTGGGGCAAGGTGGCGCTGAAGATCCGCGACGATCTGGTGATGGTCGAAGAGACCTTCTTCGACCAGGACATGAAGCCGGCGCGGCGCATGACGGCCGACAAGGTGGGGGTTCTGGACGGGCGGCCCTATCCGGTGACCATGACCATGCATCCGCTGGACACCCCGGGTCAGTGGACGCGGATCGAAACCACCGAAGCGCGGTTCAACACCTCTTCGCCGACCTATCTGTTCACCCTGTCGAACCTGCAGAACCCGAGGCCCTAGTTGCTGGTCGAACTCGCCTGGCGCAATCTCTGGCGGCGGCCCCAGCGCACGGTGCTGAGCTTGGCCAGCATCGTCATCGTGGTGGCGCTTCTGGTATTCATGCTGTCGTTCCAGATCGGCGTCTACGACACCATGAAAGAATCCACCTTGCGCATCTTCGACGGCTACGCACAGCTGCAGCCGCCGGGCTACGCCGCCGATCCTGGATTGGAGCGGACCATCGCACAGCCCGAGGCCCTGGCCGCCCAGGCCGTGGCTGTGGACGGCGTAGCGACCGCCGCCCCGCGGGTGAACGGCTTCGCCATCCTGGCCAACGGCCCCCGCAGCTATGGCGCGGCGGTGGTGGGAGTCGATCCGGCGCGGGAGGCCAGGATCTCTTCCGTCGCGGCCATGGTCCGCCACGGCCGCTATCTGGCGCCGGGCGACGATGACAAGGCGATCCTGGGCGAGGTCCTGGCGCGCAACCTGGGCCTGGGCGTCGGCGGCAAGGTCACGGTGCTGGGGGCCGCGCGGGACGGCTCGGTGGCCGCCGACGTGCTGCAGGTGGTGGGCGTCTATCGCAGCGGCGTGCCGGAGCTTGACAGGTCGATCCTGGAGATGCCGCTGGCGAGAGCCCAGGCCGCCTTCGCCATGGAGGACCGGGCCAGCACCATCGCGCTCGGCGGCCCGTCATTGGCCGGGGTCGACGCGGCCCTGCCGGCCCTGCGCGCCGTGGCGATCCGGCACGGCGTCGACCTGATGGACTGGGCGGCGCTGGAGCCAGCCATGCGCGATGCGATTGCGCTGAAATACGCCAGTTCCCTGCTGTTCTACCTGACCCTGGTAGTGGTCGTGGCCTTCATCATCCTCAACACCCTGCTGATGTCGGTGCTGGAGCGCACACGCGAGTTCGGCGTGCTGCTGGCCGTGGGCATGAAGCCGGCCACGATCGGCGGCATGGTGTGGATCGAGCTTCTGAGCCTGGCCCTGGCGGGGTCGGCGGGCGGCCTGCTGGTAGGTGGCGGCGCGACCCTGTGGTTCGTCCATCACGGGATCACCTATCCGGGCCTGGAGGATCTTCTGGCCCAGTTCGGCCTGCCACCCCGGCTCTATCCCAGCCTGACGCCGCTGAGCGCGTTGGTCGGTCCTTGCGCGATCACCCTTGCGATCGCCTTGGGCGGTATCGCGCCCTACCTGCGGGTGGCGCGATTGACGCCGGCGCTGGCCATGAGGGCGGCGTGATCGGCCGCCTCGCCCTCCTGGCGCCCCTGGCCTGGCGCAACCTGTGGCGCAACCCGCGGCGCACCGGCATCACCCTGGCGGTGGTGGCCATCGGGGTCTGGTCGATCCTGAGCTTCGACGTGATGCTGAAAGCCTTCGCCGATAGCAGCCGCGAGGCGGCGCTGCGCCTGCTGACCGGCGAGGGCCAGATCCACGCCAAGGGCTATCTGGACGATCCCGACATCATCCACAGCATGCCGCCCGCTTCCGGTTCGCTGTTCGCAGCCCTGGCGTCACCCGCAGTCGGCGCCTGGACCCAGCGCGTGCGGATCCCAGCGGTGGTCCAGAGCGAATACCGCACCCGCGCCATCACCCTGCTGGGCGTCGCGCCCGACGGCGAGCGCAAGGTCTCGGACCTCCCCGGCCAGGTCACCGCCGGCCGCTATCTGACCGGGCCGGACGATGCCGGCCTGGTCATCGGCCGCGATCTCGCCGACCAGTTGAAGACCCGCCTCGGCAAGCGGGTGATCGTCATGGCCCAGGCTGCTGACGGCCACCTGGCCGAGAGCGGCTATGTCGTCGTCGGCCTGTTCGACGCAGCCAAGCCCACCCAGGACGCCTTTGTCTTCACCGGCCTTGAGCCCGCCCAGGCCAGCCTCGGACTGGGACGGAAGGTTTCCGAGATCGCCTTTTTCGCCGGGGCCGCGCAACCGCTGGATCGGGTGGTCGCCGCCCTCCGCCGCGCGGCGCCGTCCCTGGACGTCCAGCCGTGGACGCAGCTTTCGCCGCTGGCCTACGCCATCGAGAGCTTTTCCCGCTCCTACATCGTCATCTGGCTGGCGATCATGTTCGTTCTTATGGCCATAGGCGTCGTCAACACCCAGCTGATGGCGGTGTTCGAGCGCACCCGCGAGTTCGGCCTGTTGCAGGCCCTGGGCATGCGGCCCGGCCTGATCCTGCTGCAGGTGACGGTGGAGTCGGCCCTGCTGATCGGGCTCGGAGTCGTAGCCGGCGTGGTGCTGATGCTGGTGACCCTGGCCCCCTTCCGCCATGGCCTCGACCTGGGTTTCCTGGCCGCCGGCGCCGAGATGGCGGGGGTCGGGCGGGTGCTCCATCCGCAACTGGACCTGGCCGATACCGCGCGCTTCAGCTTGATTGTCTGGGTCCTGGGCGTGGTCGCGGCCCTTTGGCCCGCCAGGGTCGCCGCCCGCGCCAATCCCGCCGTGGCCATGAGCCAGTTATGACCCGAGGGACGAGATGAGCGCGATCATCCTGTGCCGCGGGGTGGAAAAGGCCTATCAGCAAGGGGCCATGGCCACCCACGCCCTGCGCGGCGTCGACCTGGATCTGGAGCGCGGCGATTTCGCCACCCTGGCCGGGCCGTCGGGCTCGGGCAAGACCACCCTGCTCAGCCTGATCGGGGGCCTGGACGCGCCGACCGCGGGCGAGATCGTCGTCGACGACCAACCGATCGCGAAGATGAGAAAGGCCGAACTGGCCGACCTGCGTCTGCACAAGATCGGCTTCGTGTTCCAGACCTACAGCCTGATCCCGGTGCTGTCGGCGATGGAGAACGTCGAGTTCATCCTGCGCCTGCTCGACATGCCCAAGACGGCGCGAGAGGCCCGCGCCCGCGAGGTGCTGCGCGAGGTGGGCCTGCAAGGACTGGAGGAACGGCGGCCGGCGCGCCTTTCCGGCGGCCAGCAGCAGCGGGTGGCGGTGGCGCGGGCGCTCGCCCCCCGGCCCACCATCGTCCTGGCCGACGAGCCGACCGCCAACCTCGACTCCAAGAACGCCGAGGAATTGATCGACCTCATGGCCCAGCTCAACGCCGCCTCAGGGATCACATTCCTGATCGCCACCCACGACGCGCGGGTGATCGCCCATTCCCGCCGCCAGATCGAGATGACCGACGGGCGGATCACCCGGGACGAGAGACGGGATCCCGGGATTGCGGCCTGACCGGACAGCCGCCCTCCTCGCCCTGGCGCTGGCGGGCGTGGTTTGTGCACCGGCCTGCGCTCAGTCGGGCGGCCTGCACGGCCGCATCGAGCTGCAAGAGGCGGGCCTCTTCGCCCCTAGCGATAGTCTGGTTCAGGCGGCCGGCGGCGATATCAGCAACGACCTTTCCGGTAGTCTGCGCCTGACCTGGGAGCCAAGCCGGGGTCCCTGGAGCCTGTCGGTCCACTACCTGGTCAGTTTCGAGGACGGGGCGGTCGCTCGGTTGGCACGCGATGAGGTCCCGCTCCCGCCCGCGCCGCCAGCCACCCTGTTCGATCTGACCGGGCGGTTGGCCGATCATGGCCAGCTCATCGCCAGCCAGGGGATCGACCGGCTGGCCGTGACCTATTCCACCTCGGACTTCGTGGTCCGCGTCGGGCGCCAGGCCCTGACCTGGGGATCGGGGCTGGTGTTCCGGCCCATGGACCTGTTCGACCCCTTCTCGCCCAGCGCCACCGACACGGAATACAAGCCCGGCGCCGACATGGTCTACGCCCAATGGCTGTTCCAGGACGGCTCGGACCTGCAGGCCGTGATCGTACCCCGGGCCGAGCGCGCGGGAGAAGCGCCGAGCGCGAACGCCAGCGCCTTCGCCCTGCACCTGCACACGACCTTGGCCAGCCACCAGACCACCTGGCTGATCGCCCGCGATCATGGCGATGTCGTCGCCGCCGCAGGGCTGAACGGCGCCCTGGCTGGCGCGACCTGGAACCTGGAGATGGTCCCGACCTTCCTGGACAGGGGCGGAACGCGCCTCTCCGCCCTGGCCAATATCAGCGACGCGGTGACGCTCGCCGGGCGCAACGCCACCGTCTTCGCCGAGTATTTCCACAACGGCTTCGGCGTCGCGGACGAGGGGGCCGCCCTCTCCACCTTGCCCGCCGACTTGACGGGCCGCCTGGCCCGCGGCCAAGTCTTCACCCTACGCCGCGACTATCTCGCCGCCGGCCTCACGCTGGAGGTCACGCCCTTGTTCACGCTCAGCCCCACCCTGATCTCGGACCTGGACGACGCCAGCGCGTTCGCGCTCCTCGCCGGAACCTGGTCGCTAGCCGACAACATCACCCTGGTGGCCGGAGCCCAGGCCCCGATGGGGCCGGCCCGAACGGAATACGGCGGGATACCGCTGGCGCCGGGCGAGCGCCTGCGTTCCGCCCCGCCAGCGCAGGTCTATGT
>FSWM01000832.1_pt1 | contig 13381 bp, 13 predicted proteins | sample 1637841 | NCBI WGS metagenome assembly FSWM01 (sample SAMEA3914789, study PRJEB12502) | metagenome | biome: forest; material: soil | place: Canada | collected 2011-07-03 | depth 0.3 m | reverse complement strand
TCCATCCTGAAAAGCCGCAACCCCTCACCCTCCCACGCCTTGCGGCGCGGGCCCCTCCCTCTCCCTTCGGGCGAGGTGTTTCTTGGCCAGGCTCCTAATAGCGCCTATAGGCCTTCGCCGGGAAGAGCGGAGGCGTTAGATGATTTGGCCCAACTCATTCACTCACGGGTCTGAAGCCCAGACCTTAGATTCCGTCGAGACTGACGACTTCAGAAAATCTGGCTTATATTTTCAATACTTACAATTACAAGACTATTTCATCCAAGAAACAATGACTGTAACAATCTCAACTAATCTATTCTTGTCCGGAATTTGCATGACCTTGCCGGCCGCGCGCCAAGGCGCTCGACCTATCTTCCCGCCGCCAATCCCGGCGCGGGCTCGTCATGAGGATTTCCGTCATGCAAATCTCCGGTAGTTCCGGATCTTCGGCGAACTACGACGCACTCAAGCTGCTCAGCCTGCTGCAGTCCCAGTCTTCGTCCAAGACCCAGTCGACTGGGCAAAATCAGCCCAGCTCGGCAGATGGCGCCCAAGGCGCCGGGCCAAGCGGCCCTCCCCCCGGCCCGCCGCCGACCGGCGCACCCAGCAGCGCCCAATTCACCAGTGACACACTGGCCTCGCTGCTGAACGCCCAGGAAAGCGATTCCAGCACCGCCTCTTCGTCCACCACCAGCGGCAGCGACAGTTCGACCTCGGCCTCGTCGTCTCCGTTCGCCGACGCGGCCAGCCAGCTGGTCAGTTCCCTGGACACCAACGGCGACGGCTCGCTCAGCCTCTCGGAATTGACCAGCGCGCTGGACAGCTCATCGTCGTCGAGCGGTTCGACCAGTTCCACCGATAGTTCCACTATCGCCAAGGCATTCGCCAAGCTCGACAGCAATGGCGATGGTCAGGTCAGCTCCAGCGAACTGGCGTCGGCGCTGCAAAGCGCGGGTCCGCCGCCGCCGCCCGCGCCGCCATCGGCCTCTGACCTGGCGGGCAAACTGATCAGCGCCCTCGACACCAGCGGCGACGGATCTTTGAGCCTGTCGGAAGTGACCACGGCCCTGGACGGCGGCGCGTCGAGCGCCACCACCTCGTCCGGCACGACGGACTCCAGCCTGGCGAAGGCCTTCTCCAAGCTGGACACCAATGGCGACGGCCAGCTCAGCGCCGACGAACTGACCTCGGCGATCCAGAGCTTCCTGACCGCCCAGGCGAGCGCCAGCGCGCAAACCTCCAGCGCCTCCACCCTCGCGGCCAGCACGGCCGCGACCTCGATCATCGCCTGAATGGCCCAGTCCCGGGCCGCCGAATGCGGTCCGGGCGTCTGGGGCGGGGCGACTAGTACCTCGTCGCAGTGATTTTGATGGTTTGGAATGCTTTCTCGCCGGAGCCCTCCCCCTCGATGGGGGAGGGTTGGGTGGGGGTGTAGCCGCGATGTCGGGGTGAAAAACACGATGGGCGACACAGCCACACGCGTTCCATCTTCATCGCCGGCAGACACACCCCCAACCCTGCCCTTCCCCCATCGAGGGGGAAGGGTTCACTCAGGGGCGACACAACTAGCCCTGCCTTCGCCCCGCGGCCGTGCGCAGCACGAAGCCAATGACCTCGGCCACGGCGCGGTAGAGCTCCAGCGGGATCTCGGTCTCCAGTTCGATGGTCGACAGGGCCTCGGCCAGGGCGGCGTCCTGGCGCAGGGGCACGCCGTGCGCGACGGCGGTGTCGATGATCTTCTGACCCAGCCAGCCGCGACCCATGGCGACCACGCGCGGGGCGTGGCCCTTTTCGTAGCTGAGCGCCACGGCCAGGGGCGGTTTGTCCTCCTGGCTCATGAGGTGCGGTCGATCAGCTGGCCGGCCGCCGCCGTGGCGGGCGGCGCCGGCGCGCCGGGCAGGACGCGCACGGCGACATCGCCGCCCTCGTCGCCGGCCAGGGCGGCGGCCAACTGGGCCTGCCCCTGATCCAGCGCCTGGCGCACGCCTTCTCGCTCCGCCCACAGGGTCACGCGGGTGCGTCCGCCGCTGAGCGCAACCTCGGCATGGACCGGGCCGGAACTGTCCAGGTTCAGCGAAAACCGCGCCCGCCAACTGGGCTCGGCCTCGTCGGTTGCGCCGGCTGAATTTCGCCCATCCCGGCTGATCTCGAACTGGGCGACGCCGGCGCCCTGCTGGACCGCCACCGGCAGATCGAAGGCCCAGCGCGTCGGCTCGCCGGGCCTGGGAACCGAGGCGGCCTGCATCAGCTCCAGCCGCGCCAGGGCGGCATGGGCTTCCTGGTGCAGGGTCTGGCGCACCTCGGCCGGGTCGCTCGCGGGATCGAGGCTGGCGGGCGCCGGCGGCTGGCCCGCGGTGGGGCCGCCGGCCACGGGCGGCGGCGGGCGCGGCGTCGTTCGCCGCGTCGCCGCCTGGGTCAGGCCCAGGGCCGCGGGCGCCGCCTGCTGGGCCGCGGCCTGGCTCTCGCTGGCCAGTTCCGCCGGCAGCTGCAGCAACAGGGTCTTCAGATTGTTGGCGACCTGATCCCCGGCCGCCGCGCCGCCCTTGAGCACCGACGCCGCCAGGCCGGCCTCGAGAAACAGGCCCGATTGCGCCACGGCCGTGCGCAGGCTCTCCCCGGTGACGGCGCCGTCCAGGGGCGTCTGCAGCGTCAGGATCTGTTGCGCGATCGCCCGGGCGGCCGGCGGCAGGGCCTGTGACTGCAGCACCGCCGTCAGATTGGCCAGCAAGGGCGCCACCCCGTCCTGGGCGGCGAGCGCCTCGCCGATGAACCCGGCCAGGAGGGTCTGGATATTGGGCGCCGTGGCGGCGGCAAGATTGGGCGCCCCGGGAAGAGCCAGCCCCGCAGCCCCCGGACTGCTCGATGGCGTCCCGTCCAGGCCGCCGACACCGCCGACCGCGCCCGGCGAAGGGGCGCCCGGCGTCGGGGCGATCGGTCCGACGCTCATGGCGGCGAGGTCCAGAAAGGAGGCATGGCCAAGACCGGTTGGCGAAGGTTAGGACACCCTAGGGTGATCCGCCCGCGCCAGCACCAATTTAATCGCGCGCCAACTCTAGCCGATCATTCGGGGAGCCTGATCGCCCAAGGATAGAACAGAACGGACAGGTTTGTTGGGTCACAGCGTCGTCGGGCGTTGACTTCATCCCGACCCTTCGTCAGTTTCCCGTCGACTCTCGCGGGAGAGGCCGGCGCGCGACGCCGGCGCCGAAGGCGCAACCGCCCCGGAAACGCTCAGGCAAAAGGACCGCGCGAGTTTACTGGACGCTGGAAAGCAGCCCTCCGTAAGGCGGGCTCGCCGACGGAGCAAGGGCGGATCCTTAGAGGGGGTCTGTCCGGAATCTCTCAGGCTTAAGGACAGCGGGGGCGTGAATCGGGTGGCCGCAGGCCGCTCACCACGCCGGAGCTGTCCTTTGTCCGAATCGCTTTTAACCACCCCCCTCCACGACGTTCACCGCGCCGCCGGCGCCCGCATGGTGGCCTTCGCCGGCTATGACATGCCGGTGCAGTACCGCGACGGGGTGCTGAAAGAACATTTGTGGACCCGCGAGCACGCCGGCGCCTTCGACGTTTCGCACATGGGGCCGGCCTTTCTGACCCTGACCGCCAAGACGGGCGACGGCGAGGCCGACCACCGGGCGGTCGCCGCCATCGCCGAGACCCTGGTCTGCGGCGATATCGCGGGGTTGAAGCCCGGCCAGCTGCGCTACACCCTGCTGCTCAACGATACGGGCGGCATGATCGACGACCTGATGATCGGCCGGCCCCTGCGCGAAGACCGCCAGGGCATGCTGTACATCGTGGTCAACGCCGGGACCAAGGCCGGCGATTTCGCCCTGTTCGAAAAGGCCGCCGCGGGCAAGGCCACCCTGACCCGCGCCGACGACCGCGCCCTGATCGCGTTGCAGGGCCCCGAGGCCGCCGCCGTGATGAGCGCCGTCCTGCCCGAGGCGGCGCAGCTCGGCTTCATGCAGTTCCGCCGGGTCGAACATGAGGGCCATGGCCTAGTGCTGGCCCGCTCCGGCTATACCGGCGAGGATGGGTTCGAAGTCCTGGTCCCCGCCGAGATCGCCGAGGCCTTCTGGAACCGGCTTCTGGCCGACGACCGCGTGCGGCCCATCGGCCTGGGCGCCCGCGATTCGCTGCGGCTCGAAGCCGGCCTGCCGCTCTATGGCCATGACGCCGACGAAACCGTCTCGCCCCTGGAGGCCGACCTGGGTTTCGCCGTGGCCAAGCGGCGGCTCAGGGACCAGGATTTCCCCGGCGCCGCCCGCACCGCCGCCGAAAAGGCCGGCGCGCTCAAACGCGTCCGGGTCGGGCTGAAGGTGATGCAGGGCGCCCCGGCCCGCGAAGGCGCCGAGATCGCCGATCCGGCCGGCGCCATCGTCGGCGTGGTCACCAGCGGCGGTTTCGCCCCCAGCCTGTCGGCCCCGATCGCCATGGGCTTCGTCCCCCCGGCCCTGGCCGCGCCGGGCACGGCTCTGCAAGTTCTGGTGCGGGGCAAGGCCCAGCCCGCCGAGGTGGTCGCCCTGCCCTTCGTTCCCCATCGCTATGTGCGCAAAACCCAAGCTGAGAAAGGCTGACCCATGCATTTCACCAAGGATCACGAATGGATCAACCTTGAGGGCGACATCGCCACTGTCGGCGTGACCGCCTATGCCGCCGAACAGCTGGGCGACGTGGTGTTCGTCGAACTGCCCGAGGCCGGCAAGACCGTGAAGGTCGGCGACGGCCTGGCGGTGGTCGAGAGCGTCAAGGCCGCCTCCGACGTCTATGCCCCGGTGGTCGGTGAGGTGGTCGAGGCCAATGACGCCCTGTCCGCCAACCCCGAAACGGTCAACCAGGACCCCGAGGGCGCCGGCTGGTTCGTCAAGCTGAAACTGGCCGACCCGTCCCAGGTCGCCGCCCTGATGGACCGCGCCGCCTACGAAACCTATCTCGGAACGCTGTGATCATGCGCTATCTGCCCCTCACCGCCGACGACCGGTCCGCCATGCTGGGCGTGATCGGCGCAACCTCCATCGACGCCCTCTATGCCGATGTGCCCGTCTCGGCCCGGCGCGCCGGAACCGTCGATCTGCCGGGCTACCAGGGCGAGATCGAGGTCGAGCGGGCCATGGCCGCCCTGGCCGCGCGCAACCGGCCGGCAGGCGCGGCCCCGTTCTTCTGCGGCGCGGGGGCCTATCGCCACCATGTGCCGGCCAGCGTGGACCATATCATCCAGCGCTCGGAATTCCTCACCAGCTACACCCCCTACCAGCCGGAAATCGCCCAGGGCACCTTGCAGTACCTGTTCGAATTCCAGTCCCAGGTGGCCGGCCTGACCGGCATGGAGGTGGCCAACGCCTCGCTCTATGACGGCTCCACCGGCGCGGCCGAGGCGGTGATGATGGCCCACCGCATCACCCGCAGAGCCAAGGCGGTGCTGTCCGGCGGCCTGCATCCCCACTACGCCGAGACCATCCGCACCCTGGCCCATGTGGCCGGCGTCGAGGTGGTCAGCCAGGCCGCGGCGATCGACGGCGAGGCGGCGGTGATCGAGGCCATCGACGCGGGCGTCGCCTGCGTCGTCGTCCAGACCCCCAATGTGTTCGGCACGGCCACCGACGTCACCCGCATCGCGGAAGCCGCCCACGCGGCCGGCGCCCTGCTGATCGTCGTCACCACCGAGGCCATCGCGTTCGGCCTGCTCAAGTCCCCGGGCGAAATGGGCGCCGACATCGCCGTGGCCGAGGGCCAGTCGATCGGCAATGGCCTGAATTTCGGCGGCCCCTATGTCGGCCTGTTCGCCTGCCGCGAAAAATATGTGCGCCAGGCGCCCGGGCGGCTGTGCGGCGAGACGGTGGACGCCGAGGGCCGGCGCGGCTTCGTCCTGACCCTGTCCACCCGCGAGCAACATATCCGCCGCGACAAGGCCACGTCCAATATCTGCACCAATTCCGGCCTCTGCGCCCTGGCCTTCACCATCCACATGTCGCTGCTGGGCGAGGCGGGCCTTCGCCGGCTGGCGGCGATCAATCACGCCCAGGCGCGCAAGGTCGCGGCGGCCCTGGCTGCGATCCCGGGCGTGGAGGTCCTGACCCCGCGCTTCTTCAACGAGATCGCCGTGCGCCTGTCCAGACCGGCGGCCGAGGTGGTCGAGACCCTGGCCGAGGAAGACATCATCGCCGGCGTGCCCTATTCGCGCCTGGTGCCTCAGGCGGGGATGGATGACGTGCTGCTGATCGCCGCCACCGAACTGACCACGGATGCGGATATTTCCGCGCTGGCGACGGCGCTGTCGGGGGTGCTGGCGTGAGAACCGCGCTCAGAACCCTTCCCCCTCGATGGGGGAAGGGCAGGGTTGGGGGTGGGCCACCGCGGTTGAAGGTACAAGCGCCGTTGGGCGCCGGAGCCCATCAGCGTTCGATCCTGAAACTCATTGCCAACACCCCCAACCCCCGCCCTTCCCCCATCGAGGGGGAAGGGAGCTTGTTCAGTAACGCCCCGCACGGAGCCCGCCCATGACCATGCTCAATGTCGGCCGCCCGACCCGGCCGGACGCCGTCACCCCCGCCCAGCCCACCACCCTGACCGGCGGCCGCGGCCTGTTGCAGGACGAGGCCCTGATCTTCGAACTGGGCGGCTGGGACAAGACCGGCGTCGACCTGCCGGATGCGGACCTGGGCCATGACGATCTGGGCGATTTGTTCCGCGCTGCGCCCATCGGCCTGCCCGGCCTGTCCGAGCCCGAGGCCCTGCGCCACTATGTGCGGCTGAGCCAGAAGAACCACGCCATCGACCTGGCCCTCTATCCGCTGGGCTCGTGCACCATGAAGCACAACCCGCGCCTGAACGAGAAGATGGCGCGCCTGCCGGGCTTTTCCGACATCCATCCGCTGCAGCCGGTCTCGACGGTGCAGGGCGCCCTGGCCCTGATGGACCAGCTGGCCCATTGGCTGAAGACCCTGACCGGCATGCCGGCGGTGGCCCTGTCGCCCAAGGCCGGCGCCCATGGCGAACTGTGCGGCCTGCTGGCCATCCGCGCGGCGCACGAGGCCCGCGGCGATGCGCGCAAGCGGGTGCTGGTCCCGACCTCGGCCCACGGCACCAACCCCGCCACCGCCGCCTTTGTCGGCTATGCGGTGGAGGAGATCGCCCAGACCGACGATGGCCGCGTGGACCTGGCCGACCTCGCCGCCAAGCTGGGGCCGGACGTGGCCGCGATCATGGTCACCAACCCCAATACCTGCGGCCTGTTCGAGCGCGACATCGTCGAGATCGCCAGGCTGACCCACGCGGCGGGCGCTTATTTCTACTGCGACGGGGCCAATTTCAACGCCATCGTCGGCCGGGTCCGCCCCGCCGACCTGGGCGTCGACGCCATGCACATCAACCTGCACAAGACCTTTTCCACCCCCCATGGCGGCGGTGGGCCGGGCGCGGGCCCGGTGGTGCTGAGCGCCGCCCTGGCCCCCTATGCCCCGACGCCCTGGGTCACACATGGCGAGGCCGGCTTCGACCTCGTCGAGCACGCCCCGGACGGCGGCGGCAGCTTTGGCCGCATGTCCGCCTTCCACGGCCAGATGGGCATGTATGTGCGCGCCCTGACCTATATGATGAGCCACGGCGCCGACGGCCTGCGCCAGGTGGCCGAGGATGCGGTGCTCAACGCCAACTACATCAAGGCGCGGCTGTCCGGCGTGATGACGGCGCCGTTCGATGGGCCCTGCATGCACGAAGCCCTGTTCGACGACGCCTGGCTGGAGGGCACGGACGTCTCCACCCTCGACTTCGCCAAGGCCATGATCGATGAGGGCTTCCACCCCATGACCATGTATTTCCCCCTGGTGGTGCACGGCGCCATGCTGATCGAGCCCACCGAGACCGAGCCCAAGGCCGAGATCGACCGCTTCTGCGACGCCCTCCTGGCCCTGGCCGCCGCGGCCAAGGCCGGCGATGTCGACCGCTTCAAGGGCGCGCCCTTCCATGCGCCGCTGCGCCGCCTGGACGAAACCTTGGCCGCGCGCAAGCCGAAGCTCAGGTGGAAGCCGGAAGCGGTGACCCTGGCGGCGGCGGAGTAGAAAATCACCCCGAGCGCCTCAGGATGAGGAAGTTTGTGTCCGTACCGGCGCCGTCTCGCGCATCAGCGCCATGGCCGCCAGGCCGACCACGGTGGCCCCGGTCATGTAATAGGCCGGCCACAGCACGTCCCCGGTCCGGTTGATCAGCCAGGTGATCAGCAGCTGCGCCGTGCCGTTGAACACCGCGATGGCGATGGCGTAGACCACCGCCAGCGACCCCGACCGCACAGGCTTGGGGATGGCCTCGGTCAGGCAGATCAGGCTGACCCCGTTGCTGAGCGAGGCCAGGGCGGTGATGACGATGGTCACCCCGATCAGCACGCCGGCGGTGCGGGCCTGAACGATCCAGATGAAGCCCGGCATGATCAGCGCCAGGAACACCAGCCGCGGCCAGATCATCAGCGGCTTTCGTCCCCAGCGATCCGACAGCGCCCCGCCGATCAGGGTGAAGACCAGCCCCGACGCGCCCCAGGCGATGGTCGCGCCGAACGCGCCGCGTTGGGGCATGTGCAGGATGGCGGCGGCGTAGGTGGTCAGGAAATTGAACACCGCGAAACTGATGGTGGTCGAGCACAGCATCGGCAGGCCCAGCAGCACGGCGCGGCGAAAATCCGCGGCTTCGACGGCGGTGGGCGCGGCTTTGCGATCTTGCTCCCCCAGGGTTTCCGGCAGGTCGTTGCGGATGAACCAGCCCAGGGGCAGCACCAGGGCGCCCAGCAGAAACGGCACGCGCCAGCCCCAGGCCTGAAGGCTCGACGCGCTCATGGCGCTGGCGAGCGCAAAACCCAGCAGGCCGGCGGTCAGGTTGGCCAGGCATTGGCTGGCATATTGCCAGGTTCCGAACAGGCCCCGGCGCGCGGGCGGGGCCGCCTCGATCAGGAAGGCCGTGGTCGGCCCCACCTCGCCGCCCAGGGCGAAGCCCTGCACCAGGCGGGCGATCAGCACCAGGACCGGGGCGGCGACGCCGATCCGGGCGTAGGACGGGGTGATGGCCAGGCCCAGCACCCCGACGCACATCAGAAGGAAACTCAGCAGCATGGCCGGGCGCCGCCCCGCCCGGTCGCCATAGGCGCCGATGACCACCGCCCCGATCGGCCGGCCGACAAAGCCGACGCCAAAGGTGATCAGCGACAGGATCAGGGTCAGATAGGGCGAGTGGCCCGGAAAGAAGGTCTTGCCGATCTGCACCGCGAAAAAGGCGTAGGCGGTGAAATCGTAGAATTCGAGCGCGTTGCCGATCACCGCGGCGGCGACGTGACGCTTGCTGAGCATCGTCGGCGACGACGGTCGCACATCCGCTTCGATCACCGCCATACGCCCCGCCCCCAACGCCCAAGCCCCGCCCGAGACTGCTCACCGGGCGGGCGGCTGTGTCAAGGCGGGGTTGGGCAGGCTTGGGGCGGGCGGCCAGAGCCCTCCCCCTCGATGGGGGAGGGTTGGGTGGGGGTGTGGCCGCGATCTTGGGGTGAAGGCCGCGGTTGGCTCGGCGCCACGCGCGTCTGCATCTTCATCGCCGGTGGGCGCACCCCCACCCAACCCTCCCCCATCGAGGGGGAAGGGTTCACTCATGGCGGCGCTGACTTCAACCCGTCAAAACCTCTGTGAAGAAGTACTAGCTGGAAGCCTATTTCGGCGCGGCGCTGCTGGCGGCGGCGTCCGCGTCCTTCTGGGCCTTGTCAGCGCTGGCGGCCGCCTTCTTGGCGGACTTATGCGCCGTATGCTGCGCCTTCTTGGCGGTGTCGGCGCTGTCCTTGGCGGCGTCGGCCGAGGCGGCGGCGGTGTCCTTCTGAGCGTCGGCGGACTTGTCCTCGGCCTTCTTGGTCTCGGCTTCGGCCTTCTTGGCGTATTTGTGCGCCTTCTTGGTCTCGTCCTTGGCGACCTTGGCGCTGTCGTTGGCCACATCCTTGTTGGTCTTGGCTTCGTCCTTGGCCACATCCTTGGCTTCGGCGGCGTTATCCTTGGCCGCGTCCTTGGCCGCCATGCTGTTCATGTGGTGGTGATGCTTGGTCTTCGCCGGAGCCGCCATGTCGCCCTTGGCGGCCAGGTCGCTGTAGGGGATAGGCGCGGACGGCGAGGCTTGAGCGGCCGCCATCATCGGAGCCGCCATCAGAGCTGTCGCGCTGAGGCCGGCCAGAAGAACCTTTATAGACATGTGGAGTTTCCCCAAGATGGGCCAACCCATCCGGCTGGCCTTTCAAAGCTTGATGTCCACACCAACGCTTCACGGGGCATTGGGGTCCATGGCCGGCAAAAATATTCAGCTTGAGGAAGGATCGAGGGGAGCGGACGCCGCCTCCCCGAGGCTAGGCGTCGATCACCGGGGTGCGGAAATAGGGTTCCACCAACCCCTGCAGCTTGATGGTCATGGCCGCGCCCTTCCGGTCCTTGGCGTTACCGGCGGTCAGGCGGACCCAGCCCTCGCTGACGCAGTATTCGTCGACATTGGTCTTTTCCACGCCCTTGAAACGCACGCCAACCCCACGATCCAGGGCCTCGGCGTCGTAATAGGGGCTGTCGGGATTGACGGACAGGCGGTCGGGCGGGGTGTCGGTCATAGGATCGGTTCTCGGTCGAAGCGGGCGTGCGCCGCAAGGCAATGGCGGGGTGATAGTCGCCAAACGCGCCGATTCCAATGGCTTCGACAGAGGCTCAGGGAACGGTCGGCGCCCGATAGTTCAGATAGCCGCGTTCGACCATGCGGCGCAGGGCTTCATAGGCTTCGGTCAATTCCTCATAGGCCGCCCGCAACTGAGCCAGGCGATTGACCTGTTCGGGGGTCAGGGTGGGGGCGCTTTCCGTGACGGCCATGGCCGCCGCCACCCACTGGGCGCGGGCGCAGGCCGTGGCCACCGCCAGTTTCTTGAACTTGGTTGCGTCCAAGGCCCCCAGCACCTGACCGAGCACCTCCTGATTGGAGGCGAAGGCGGTGTAGTCGATCTGTTCCAGCTGGCCGCGCAGGCGCCGCTGCACCTGGGGATCATCGCTGACCTGGGGCTCGAAATGGTCCCCATTCGATCGCCTGAAGCTGGATGTCCGCGACGTCGACACGTGTCTCTCCCGGTCCCGATCGCGTTGAAGGGGGCGATGGGCAGCCTAAACCCTAGGCCCGGCGCCTTAATTTACCGTTTCGAGCGCCTCTGGCGCGAGCGCGGCGCCGGCCAGGTCCTCCTGCGCCCATTTGAGGGCGATGCGGTTGATGCCATCCAGCACCTCGTTCAACTCCGCCCCGCGACAGGTCATCGAATAGGTCACGGTCGGCGGGATGGTCGGCTGATAGTCGCGGTGGACCAGCCCGAAGGCTTCCAGATGCCGCAGGCGTTCGGTCAGGACCTTGGACGATATGCCCGCGGTCTTGGCCTTGATGGCGCCAAACCGCTGCGGGCCTTCCGAGCGCAGCAGCCAAAGGATGTAGGTCGTCCACGGCCCCATCAGCTGGCGCAGGACCGTGTCCATGGGGCATTGGGTATGGGCCAGGTCGGCCGGGGCGTGCATTTCGAAAAATCTCCTTTAGTTACTATATAGTGCCTACTTTCGTTTTGTAACCTCGTTCCCATTTGACTGCTGGCAAGCCGACGGGGTCGGGGCGGATGGTCCGCTCGCGCCGCGGCGATCGTCAAAGGGACTAAGACCATGGCCAAGATCGGCATCATCTATTTCAGCGGCTACGGCCACACGGCCAAGCAGGCTGAAGCGGTGCGCAACGGCGCGGCCGGCGTGGCGGGCGCCGAAGTCACCGTGTTCGAGATCGGTAAGGACGGCGATCTGGCCGAGGGCTCCTGGGAAATCCTGGCCGGTCAGGATGCGCTGATCTATGGTAGCCCGACCTATATGGGCGGCCCGGCCTGGCAGTTCAAAAAGTTCGCCGACGACAGCTCCAAGCCGTGGTTCACCCAGGCCTGGAAGGACAAGATCGCCGCCGGCTTCACCAATTCGGCCTCGGTCAATGGCGACAAGTTCTCGACCATCGCCTATTTCTTCACCCTGTCGCAGCAGCACGGCCAGATCTGGATCGGCACCGGCCTGATGCCCGCCAACACCAAGGCCCACGGCCCGGACGACACCAACTGGACCGCCGGATCCGCCGGCGCCTTGGCCGTGTCCCCGTCCGACGCCTCGCCGGAGGAAGCCCCGCGCAAGGGCGACCTGGAAACCGCCCGCCTGCTGGGCGAACGCGTCGCCAGCTACGCGGTCAAGACCAGGGGCTGAAGTTTCAGCCTTCTCGCATGATCAAGGCCAGCCTCTGAGGGGCTGGCCTTTTTTCGTGTTGACCCCCGCCAACGCAGAAAATCACGGCCAGAACGACGAAAGACAGGGCTGTCCGGCCGCTTTCGGTGTATGGCGGGCCGCTTGGGGGCCGAGGGTCCCCGCCGTGCCTGACGCCAGGCGCCCGTTTGCGGGCGACGCGCGGGACGGACCAGACCATCGAGGACCACCATGCCCTTTCCCCCGAGCCATCCCGCGCTCGACCTCGCCCTGTCCGAACAGGGCTATGCCGAACCCACCCCCGTGCAGGACGCGGTGCTGGAACAGGGCGCGCAGGACCGCGACCTGCTGGTCTCGGCCCAGACCGGCTCGGGCAAGACGGTGGCCTTTGGCCTGGCCTTCGCCTCCACCCTGCTGGGCGACGCCGCGCGCCTGCCCAGGCCCCCGTCCCAGGACAATGGCGGCGCGCCCAAGGTCCTGATCGTCGCCCCGACCCGCGAACTGGCCATGCAGGTCAGCCGCGAACTGACCTGGCTCTACGCCAAGGCCGGGGCGGTGATCGCCACCTGCGTCGGCGGCATGGATCCCCGGCGCGAACAGCGCGACCTGTCCGCGGGCTGCCACATCGTCGTCGGCACCCCCGGGCGGCTTTGCGACCACCTGGAGCGCGGCAATCTCGACCTGTCGGCCCTGAAGGTGGTGGTGCTGGACGAGGCCGACGAGATGCTCGACCTGGGCTTCCGCGAAGACCTGGAAGTGTTGCTGGACGCAGCCCCCGCCGAGCGCCGCACCCTGATGTTTTCGGCCACCATCGCCAAGGACATCGCCGCCCTGGCCCGCCGCTATCAGCGCGACGCCGTGCGCATCGACACCATCAACCGCGACGAACCCCACCGCGACATCGACTATCGCGCCATCCGCGTGGCGCCGAACGAGGTCGAAAAGGCGGTGGTCAATGTGCTGCGCTATTTCGAGGGTGGCGGCGCCCTGGTGTTCTGTTCCACCCGCGAGGCGGTGCGCCATCTGTTCATGGCCTTGCGCGAACGCGGTTTCGACGCCGTGGCCCTGTCCGGCGAGCTGTCGCAGAAGGAGCGCTCGGACGCGCTGCAGGCCCTGCGCGACGGCCACGCCAAGGT
>FSWM01000817.1_pt1 | contig 13425 bp, 11 predicted proteins | sample 1637841 | NCBI WGS metagenome assembly FSWM01 (sample SAMEA3914789, study PRJEB12502) | metagenome | biome: forest; material: soil | place: Canada | collected 2011-07-03 | depth 0.3 m | reverse complement strand
GGTGAGGTGTTCAAGTCCGAGAACACCAGCCGGGCCAAGACCGACCTCTACATCGTCGTCACCCCCCACGTGGTGCGCGGCCGCGACGCCGTGGCCGCCGCCCTGCAGCAACCGCAAGCGGGTCAATAGCGGCTCGGGTCAGCCTTCAACAAAAAAGAACTCGATCCAGAAGATCTCCGACGGCGCCTTTGGGCTGACGATCAGGCTTGCGCCGGATCGCGCCACCACCAGGCAGTCGCCGGCATCCAGGCTTGCCGAACCGTCAGCGGCGGTGACGTCGGCCGCACCTGACGCGCAGAACAGCAAGGCGTCGTCTGTCGCGGATTCCAGGCTCAGGCTCGAGGACGCCTGCAGCCGCGTCACGGCATGGCGGAGCCTGCCGCGCCGGCTCATGACGTTGAGGTCGGTGATCGGCCCGTCGACCAGGCTTGCGGATGCTGCGACATCGGCCCTGAAGGCATAGGGGGCGCTGGCCGATGTCAGCACCTGCGGCGACCGGTCGGCCACGGCCAGCCTCAGGCCGGCTCCCTGCAGCACGCTCAAGGTCCGGTCGATGTCCGCAAAGATGGAGAACGGCCCGTCCGCCCTCACGGTGGCCATGCTTACCCGCCAATCGAAATCGTCCAGGCCAGCGTCCGCTGGAGACACCGCGATCTCGATGGTCGAGCCCTGGCCGTTCTTCCAGGGCATGGTGCGACAGTCAGCAGCTCGGATCAGGCGCATAGAACTCCCTCAAGTTGATCGGCGGCCTTGATGTTCTCCTAGCCTTGGGCAAAATCAAACCTGTCCGGCTTTTCTTTCGATGGATCCGGGGGGAAGGGCGCGGCCGCCGCCGGCGCGGCTGGCGGAGACGCCGATCATGCAAGCAAGACTGCGGCCTGCGCTGGAATTCCTGCAGAACGCCCAGGGCGTCGTCAGCCTGGCCGATCTCGACAATCGCTTCGCCGCCGTCGTCGAGCCGTTCGGCTTCACCATGTTCCAGTATTGCCATGTGGCCACGCCCGGCCAGCCGCTTCTGCCCAAGGCCCTGTTCGGCCGGCCTGACGCGCGCTGGAACGAGCGCTATCGCGAGGAACGGTTGTTCACGCGGGATCCGGCCTTGAACGCCCTCTTCACCAACGTGCGCCCCTTCACCTGGAGCGACATCCGCAACAATGCGGCCCTGAACGAGGGTTGCGGCATCTTCGACGCCGCCGCGGAACTGGGTCTGCGCGAGGGGCTGGTGATCCCGATCCATGGTCCCCATGGCTCCGTCGCCGGCTTGCAACTGGTGGGAGCGGCGCCGGATCTCGATCCGCAGCTGCGGCCGACCCTGCATGCCCTGGGGATGATGTATGGCGCGCTCGGCCTTCCCCTCAACGAACTGGCCGCCGAGCATAAGCCCAAGCGAGGGCTTTCGCCGCGGGAGAAGGAGTGCCTCCTGTGGGCGGCGCGGGGCAAATCCGACTGGGATATCGGCATGATCCTCGGCCTGGCGGAACGTACCGTATCCATGCACTGCGACCGGGCCCGCGCCCGCCTCGGCGCCCGCACGCGCATCCAGGCCCTGGCCACCGCCCTGAGGCTCGGCTGGATCACGGCGGACGAGATCTAGACGGCGTCGGCGGCGCCGTTTTTCCTGACTTCCGCGGGGCGACCTGATGGTGCGACCTGAGTTCGTCCCGCACTTCGGCGCTATTCCGCGGCGGCGAAGCTTCCCGCACTCCCGTTAACCAGCCCGTCAATACGGGCATATGCCCGTATCGACCCGGCTGGCCCCCGGGCGCACCGTTTCCCTCTAAAATCCACAGGGGATCGACATGATCCATATCGTGCACGCCGGTAATCGCGACCTCTACGCCCAGGAACTGGATCAGCTGTTTCGGCTGCGGGCCAAGTTCTTCAAGGAGATTCTCGGCTGGTCAGCCCTGACCGTCACCGATGGCAAGGAGACGGACGTCTATGATGACGAGCGGGCCATCTATCTTTTGGCTCTGGAGGCTGACGGCCAGATCAGCTGCAGCCTTCGCCTGCGGCCGACTACCGACCGGTCGCTGTTAATGGACCATTTTCCGCACCTTGTGGCTGACGACCATCAGCGGTTCACCCGGACCGATGTCTGGGAGACTTGCCGCTACTTCGCCTCGCCCAACGCGCGGGGACCGGAAGGCGCTCGGCGGCGCGAGGAGCTGCGCATGGCCATGGTCGAACTGGCCAACACCCGCGGGGTCAGCCGCATCGTCGCCATCACCGACATGATGTGGCTACCGCCCCTGGTGCAGGGGTCATGGACCACGCGGCTTTTGGGCCTGCCGGCGGCCTATGACGAGGGGGAATGCATCGCGTTCGAGATCCTGTGCGACGACGAGGCCCTGTTGCGGATGCGCGAACGCTATGGCGCGGCCGGCGACATTCTGCTCGACATCCACCCCGCGACCGTTCCGGCCAATCTGCCGCCGCATCGCATCGAAGCGATGTTGGCCGCGGAAGGGGCCGTGGCGGCGAGCGAAATCCAAGAAATTTCACGGCTGAGCGAGGGGCTCTCGGCTCAGGACGCGCGCGTAATCACCAACGTGATCAAGCGTATCTCGGCCATCCAGCAGCGTGAAGGCGAGCCTACCGCCCTGGCCGCCATCGCGCGCCTGCGCGGCTCCTTGCTCAAGCGTGACCTGAAATGGCCGCCTGGACCTGGCCGCGGGAGCGCCAACCTGAACTGAGAGTCGAATGATCCCGGCGCCGCAATCCGGTCAGCCGGGATCACAAGATACTCTGGATGGGATCAGGCCAGGACCACCAGGACCACTCGCCGATTGGCCGCACGGCCGGCTCGGGTGTGGTTCGATTGCGCCGGATCGTCGGGGCCGTATGAAATCGTACTCATACGGTTCAGGGCGACGCCTTGCCTGTTCAGGAACAGACGCACCGCTTCAGCCCGCTTTTCGCCCAGCTGGTAGTTGAGGTCCTTGGAGCCTGTGGAATCGGTGTGGCCCTGGATCTCGATATAGACGTTGTGGTTGTCGCCCTTCAGCTTTTCGGCGAAGGCCTGCAGCTTGGCCTGGTCATCGTCGGACAGGGCGGCCTTATCGACCTTGAATTTCACCCCATCGTCCTGCAAGACCATCTGGTAGAGGAATTTGCCCTCGGCCAGCTTGCCCGCCGCCTCGGCGCGCTCAAGCGCTTCGCGGCTGGTCTTGTCCAGACCGGCTAGTTGGGAGTCATGAGCCTGCAACTTGGCGTCATCGGCCGCCAAGCGTTGATCATGCCCTTGTACCTGCGTATCCACCTTGCCAACTTCTTTGTTGACATAATCTTTTGTGGCGCAGCCCCCGAGGCTAAGGGCGCCGAGCGCCGCCGCCGCAAGAAGCCAACGGCCCGTTCTATAGTTGCTCACGTAAGGTCTCCGCGTCCCGTTTGTGGGACCCAGCACACCATTTTCAGAGAATCTGGCGTCCAAGGTTCCCGTTGACTATCCGTTAACGCCCAAGCTCTCGATTTGGCGCCAAAGCCTGTCAAAAAAATTTGATGCGACGCTTGGTCGGCGATTCGCGCCCATCGAGCGGGGCCGGAGCCTCAGGCGCCGCCGCGCGTTATTAGGGCTGCCAGGCCGCCGCGCCTGGCGAGAGGGTGGGCGGCCTCATCAGCGGCGCAGGCCGCGAAAGGATGTGAATGATGGGTGCGTTCCGAGCGGGGATCTTCGCCGCCGCGACTTTGGCTTTGCTCGCCGGCTGCGCCGACGACTATGGCTACAGGGCCGCCTATGTCGCCGGAGGCCCGGCTGGCGACTACGCCTATGACGGCTATTACGACAACTACTACGGCCCCTACTATGGCGGCTACTGGGCGGGGGACGGGTTCTTCTATTTTTCCGACGCCAGGGGCCACTATCGTCGCGACGCCGACCGCCATTTCCGGCGCGAGGCGGTTCAAGGCTACCACCGCTTCCATGGCCATCCGCCCGCACGGCAGCCGGGGCGCGATCATGACCATGACCGCGACCGTCGATAGCCCCTCGGAGGGAACGGCCGGATAGCGCTGCGGGTTACGGAGCCGGGCAGGGGTGAAGGAGAAGACTCATGCGCCTGACATTCCTGTCCATTTTACTGGCCTGCGGCGCCCTGGCTGCGTGTGGAACCGAAGAAAAGACTGTTGTGGTCAACCCGCCGCCGGGAAGCACGGTGGTCATACCGCCGGGCGGCGACGCCCATGTCGTGACGCCCAACGATGATCATCGATAAGTGATTTCAGCTTCGACCAATACTCCGCTTATCCCGGCGAAAGCGGCGGGCAACGCGAAACCCACTGAATCGCAGATGAATCTGGGGCCCCGCTTTCGCGGGGATGAGCGGGGTCCTACCGGCTTTTGAACCTGTTCATCCCTCTTCGGAAGCGTCCGCGATTGTTCAAGCCGCGAGGAAGGCCGACGTGTCCTGAAAGTTCAGGCTGTATTCAAAGTCGGTGAAGATGTCGGCCAGCTCGTCGCCGGTGATCATCACCGGCTTGCCTGGCGGAAAGCGGAACTGCCAGAAGCTGATCACGTGGTCCACCGCGCCCAGGCGGTCGCCGAGTTCGGTGAACAGCGACGGCGCGTTCAGCAGGAACTTGCGAAAGCCCATGGGGTCCTGGTGCTGGGTCAGGCCCTGATACGCTCGGTCATAGACCGCCAGGGTGTCGCGCACGCACCTCAGGGCGGCGACGAAGGCGTTGCGTATGGTTTCACGCGAAGAGACCAGCAGGGCGCGGGTGTCCGGATCGATCACCCCGCGCGGACGGATCTTTTCAATATGCTTGGAGACCTCGGCCACCTGGGGCAGGAGGTCCATCAGCCGCCATTTGTAATAGAGGAAGGCCTTCCAGCAAAAGATCCCCTCCAAATACTGGTTGTGGTCCAGCTGCATCGTGCGGCGCAGCGGGTCCAGCTCGGCATCGGAGGCGTTGGCCAGGATCTTGTGCGCAAGCTTACGCGCCCTGGCGCCGCTGGATGGGTCATCACCCATGGAGACGCTCACCAGCGGTTCGATCTCACGCTGCGCGAAGGCCAGCATCCGCCGCATGTCCGCCGGCGACAGGTCGAAATAGCAGCGCGCCGGCTCCAATCCATTGCGCCGCAACTGCTCGCGCAGCAGGAACGGGTCCAAGGACGGGGTCTCGTCAATCAGCCGCAGCGTGCGATAGTCATTGCTGTCGAGGCTGATCTTGATGCCGAAGGACTCCGACAGAAGTTCGTCGAACCCCTTCTGGCCGATGAACAGGTAGCGTGCACCCATCTTCAGGTCGTTGATGTCGATCGGCAGCAGGATCTTGGTAGCGGTGGCGCGCGGCAGGGCGAACTCTTCGGTCTCGTTGCTGCGCAGCCGGTGCTTGACGATGATGGCGCGGTTGAGGTCCGGGTTCTTGAACAGCGGCCGCGCCTGGAAGTCGGGATCGCCCGCCATCCGGAGCGTTACGTCGCGCAGGTTCAACACCCTGGCGGTCGAGGCGGAGTTCTGCAGATGATTGAGGCTGCGGATCGCCCGGTTGGCGTTCGTCTGGACTGACCGCTCCGCTCGCATTCAGAACCCACCGACTCCAAGGTCGACGATGCGTACAACCTTCCATCCTTCGTAACCCCGGGCATTCAAGAAAAGGTAAAGCGGCGTTGGGGAGCGGACTCGCCTTGGCGCCCAGGGTCGAGTTCCTGATAATTCCAGGTTGTGGAGCTGCTCCACAAAGATTTGGGACAACCCCACCCGCGCGGGATTTCAGGCGGTCAAGTCCTGAAACTGCTTGGCCTCGGCGACCAGTTTCTCAAGCAGGGGCGCAGGCTTGAAAGCTGCGCCCATTCGGGCCTCGAATTCCTTCATCCTGGTCAGAACCTTGTCCAGTCCGATATGATCGCCCCACCACATGGGGCCGCCGCGATAGACCGGCCAGCCGTAGCCGTTCTGCCAGACCACATCGATGTCCGAGGCGCGGATAGCCTTGCCCTCTTCCAGGATCTTGGCCCCCTCGTTGATCATCGGATAGAGGCAGCGCTCCAGGATCTCCTCGTCGCTGATCTCGCGTGGCGTGACGCCTGATTTGACGATGAAATCCTTGATGATCTTCTCGGTGACCGGCGAGGGGATGGCGTTGCGGCCCTGGTCATAGTCGTAGAACCCCGCGCCGGTCTTCTGGCCCCGGCGATCCATCTCGCAGAGCACCTCGCGGAGGGTCTCGCCCTTGGAGGTCTCCTTCACCCAGCCGATATCGAGGCCCGCCAGGTCGCTCATGGCGAAGGGGCCCATGGGAAAGCCGAAGTCGTAGAGCACCCGGTCGACATCCCAGGGCATGGCGCCTTCCAGGACCAAAGCGTTGGCCTCACGCTGGCGCTGGGCCAGGATGCGGTTGCCGACGAAGCCTGGGCAGACCCCGACCAGGACGGCGGTCTTGCCGATTTTCTTGGCCAGCTTCATCGACGTGGCGATGACCGGCTTGGAGGTGCGGTCCGCGCGGACGACCTCCAGCAGTTTCATGACGTTGGCCGGCGAGAAGAAGTGCAGGCCGATCACCGCTTCGGGCCGCCTGGTCACCGCAGCGATCTCGTCGATGTTCAGGGCCGAGGTGTTGGTGGCCAGGATCGCGCCGGGCTTGCAGATGGCGTCGAGCTTGCTGAAGATGTCCTTCTTAATGTCCATGCGCTCGAACACGGCCTCGACGACGAGGTCGGCCGAGGCGAAGTCGTTCATGTCCAGCGAGCCCTTGATCAGGCCCATGCGCTGTTCGACCTGTTCGGTGGTCAGGCCTCCGCGCTGGGCCGTGCGCTCGTAGTTGCCGCGGATGGTGGCGAGGCCCTTTTCCAGCGCCTCCGGCTTGACCTCGACGATGGTCACGGGGATGCCGGCGTTGGCGAAGTTCATGGCGATGCCGCCGCCCATGGTGCCCGCGCCCAGCACGCCCACGGCGTTCACGGGGATCAGGGGGACGTCGTCGGCGACGCCGGGGATCTTGGTCGCCTGACGCTCGGCGAAGAAGGTATAGCGCTGGGCTGCGGACTGATCGCCGCCCATCAGTTCCATGAACAGCTTGTGCTCGATCTGAAGCCCCTCCTCGAAGGGCAGGTTCACCGCCGCCTCGATGCAGCGGATGTTGTACTCGGGGGCCAGGAAGCCGCGGAACTTGCGGGCGTTCGCCTTGCGGAACGCGGCGAAGATCTCTGGATGGGCCCGGTCGGCTGCGGCCTTGTCGCTCAGGTCGCGGACCCGCTTCAGCGGCCGGTCTTCAGCCACAACCTTGTGGGCGAAGGCGACGGCGCCCTCGCGCAGGCGCCCCTCCTCGACGATCTCATCCACCAGGCCCATGGCCAGGCACTGCTTGGCTGGCACGTGCTGGCCCGAGGTCACCATTTCCATGGCCTTTTGCGCGCCGACGATGCGGGGCAGGCGCTGGGTGCCCCCGGCGCCGGGCAGAAGGCCCAGGTGGACTTCCGGCAGGCCGCACTTGGCCGAGGGCGTCGCCACGCGGTAGTGGCAGGTCAGGGCGACCTCCAGGCCGCCGCCGAGCGCCGTGCCGTGGATCGCGGCGATCACCGGCTTGGGGCAGTCCTCGATCGTCTTCAGCACATCATGGAGACTGGGGTCCTTCGGCGGCTTACCGAATTCGGTGATGTCGGCCCCGGCGATGAAGGTGCGCCCGTCACAGATCAAGACCACCGCCTTGACCGCGGGATCGGCCTGAGCCCTGCCTATCCCCTGCGCCAGGCCCTCGCGCACCGTGACGCTGAGGGCGTTTACGGGCGGAGAGTTTATGGTCAGGACGGCGATGCCGCCGTCTGTGGCGATGTCGGTCACGGCATTGATGGCGGTCATCGGGCTTCCTCCGAAAAGGCTTCGGCGGGATCGGGCTCTGGCGGCCCGTCCCCGAAATTCAAACAGTTGTTATAGGGCCCGGCGCGGGGCTCCGCGTCAATGGGCGAACGGCGGGCGATCCCACAATCGGAGGACGGACGGTCGATCCACGGCGTGGAGACAGGGATCGTGTATTCCGATTCATCTAATTTTGAGACGGCGTGTGGTTGAGTTGGCGGAACGCTTTTCTGGGGCCTGTTAAGCTTTGATCTTGTCTCAGTCTCATGCATCCGGCTCCTACCGGGGGCGGCTGCGCCTAATAAACCCAATATTCGAAAATGCCCGCGTCGTCTCCGCGGGCCGGGGAAATATCATGTGTAAACGTTTGTTGTTGCTGGGCAGCGCCGCCGTCGTCCTTTCAGCGGGGTCCACACTCGCCGCCGCCCAGACCTCGGCGCCGACGCCCGACGCCAATGCCCCCAGTGAGATCGTCGTCACCGCACAGAAGCGCAGCGAAGCCCTGCAGAAGGTGCCCGTCGCCGTCACGGCCTACACCGCCAAGGCGCGGGACGTGATCGGCGTCAGCGGCATCCAGGACTACGCCAATTTCACCCCCGGGATGAACTATACCAACCTGGATCGCGTCAGCATCCGAGGCTCGGGTCGCCAGACGTTCTATATCGGCAACGATCCCGGTGTGGCCCAATACGAGGATGGATTCTATTCGGCCAGTTCGGCCCCGTTGTTCGAAACCTCGTTGTTCGTGGAGCAAACCGAGGTCCTGCGCGGGCCCCAAGGCACTCTGTACGGCCGTAACTCCATGGGCGGGGCCGTCAACATCACCACCCGCGGTCCAACCGACGTGCTGCAGGGTGAGGTGCGCGCCGAGGTCGGCAACTATGATGAGACCCGGCTCGAGGGCTATGTTTCCGGCCCGATCCGCGAGGGGCTGCGCTTCATGGTCGGGGAGTCGCGGCTCGACGAGCGCGCCGGCTACCTGAAGAATATCGGCGGCGGCGCCAACGGCGCGGCCAAGGGCGAAACCTACTACCACGCGGCCATCGGCGTGGACGTGACCCCGAACCTCACCGCCACGCTGCGCTACCAGAAGGCGGTCTGGAACGACACTTTCGCCGTGGGTGACCGGCTGGCCAACCAGGTCACGGCCTACGACACCGGAACCTTCTTCGGGCCGGTTTCGACCCTGATGCCGAACGCCACCTACGGTTACGGCGTCGCCAATCCCGGGGTCAGCGACAGATACAAGATCAGCCAGAACACCCGTGGCCATGGCTCGTTGCGCAACAACAACCTGATCAGCCTCAACGTCAAATGGGACCTCGGCTGGGCCGACCTGAAGTATGTCGGTGGCTTCCAGAACTATGATTTCGACACCGGCGGCGATCTGGACTTCAGCGGGCGTAGCGGCTCCTACCTGTCGCCGCTGACCGGGACCGCGATCTTCCCGCAGCAGACCATCGATTTCCACGAAAAGAAAAGCTATTACAGCAACGAGATCGACCTGGCCTCCCCGACTGGTGGCGAGGTGCAGTGGATTGGCGGCCTTTATCAGTATCACGAGACCTACACCCAGCAATCCTCTGAAACGGCGCCAAACCAGCCGGAGCTGGCCTTCCTGGCGCCCTTCACCTACCTCGATCCCAGCAATTCCTGCTTTTTTAACAACGCCTGCCTGATCGCCAATCCCAGCCACGACTTCGTCTACTACCTGGCGCACCTGACCAGCGACTCCTACGGCGCGTTCGCCCAGGTTGACTACAAGGTGACGCAGGACATCAAGGTGACGGGCGGCTTGCGCTACACCGAAGACGAGAAGTCGGGCGGCGAGATCGTCCGCTACGCCTTCTTCAATCCCGATATCTATGGGGATCTCGCCTACGATCTCAGCGCCGGCAGTTCGGGGCCCAACGAGACCCAGTCCAAGTCTGGCACCTGGCATGGGGTGACGGGCACGGCCCGGGTCGAATGGACCCCGACCTCGCACGACCTAGTCTATGCCGGCTACAGCCGCGGCTACAAATCGGGCGGCTTCCTGTTCGGCACCGCGGCCGACAAGGTCGAAGCAGACCCGGAATATGTCGACGCCTACGAGGTCGGTTATAAGACAACCATCGCCCGTCAACTGACCGTGGACGCATCGTTGTTCTATAACGACTTTCATGGGCTGCAGGTCAACCTCGCGCAAGAGCAGGGACCGCTGGCGGTCAACGATTTCCTGAACCTCGACGCCCGCGCCTACGGGCTGGAGCTGGAGACAACGTGGCGTCCGATCCGGCCGCTGCAGGTGCTGCTCAGCTACAGCTACATGAACTCCGAGATCACCCAGGGCTGCAACGTCTCGACCTTCGCGAACTGTTTCGTCGATCCGGCGGACCCGGGCGCGACCGATCCCCTGGCCAAGCCGGTGACGGCCATCGCCGCCCATTCCGGCGCGGTGCTGCCCGGCATCTCCTCGGCCATGCAACAGGTGCAAACCCTGAAAGGGGACCAGCTGCCGCAGTCGCCGAAGAACAAGGTGGCGTTGAACGTCAACTACACCTGGGACATCGGGCCAGGTTCGCTGACCGCATCGGTGTCGAACATCTGGCAGGACAAGGAGACCTCCTCGGTCCTGAATGGCGGCGAGTATCGGATCCCGTCCTACGACGTGACTGATTTCCGCCTGCTGTGGAATGGGGCGAACAAGACGTACACCGTCATCGCCTATGTGAAGAACGCCTTCGACACGGTGGCCTACAGCGGCGCGGGTTCGATCGCCCCGACGGCCGTCTACGCTCCGACGCTCGCCCCCACCCCCAACCTGCAACGGATCGGGTACACCATCACCCGGGGCCTGATCTTCCCGCAGACCTACGGGCTGGAACTGCAATACCGGTTCTAAAGGCGGGGGAAGGGCTCATCGCCGCCAGTTTCAATCGCCGTGATCAGGGCCTATCTAGGTCCGGTCAAAGATCATGCCTGATTCCAGCCCCACAGAGCCGCCCCCCGGCTCGGCCAGCCGGCCGCCGCCGCGCCGCAGCCTCGTCGAGGGGCCGATCGGGCGCACCCTGTTCCTCTTCGCCCTGCCGGTCCTTGGCGGCAACGCGCTTCAGAACCTGAACGGCACGGTCAACGCCTTCTGGGTCAGCCATTCGCTGGGGGCGCCGGCGGTCGCCGCGATTTCGAACGCCAACATCATCATGCAGCTGCTGATGGGCGCGGCCTTCGGCGTCAGCATGGCCGCCAACATCATGATCGGCCAGGCCTTCGGCGCGCGCGACATGGGCATGGTCAAGCGGGTCGTCGGCACGGCGACGAGCTTCTTTGTTCTCTTGCCGGTGGCGCTGGCCGTGTTTGGCGCGGTGGCCGCGCCGCACATCCTGGACGCCATGCGCACCCCGGCGGACGCGCGGGCCGAGTCGGTCGCGTACCTGCGAATGATCTTCGCGGCCACACCGTTCATCTATTTCTTCGCCTATATGCAGATGGCCCAGCGAGGCGGGGGCGATTCCACCACCCCGTTCTATTTCATGCTCCTGGCGGTGCTGGTGGATTCGACCCTCAATCCGCTCCTGATCCGCGGCATTGGGCCGTTTCCGCGGCTGGGCATCGCCGGCGCGGGCATGGCGACCCTGATCGGCCAGGGGACGAGCCTGCTGGCGATGATGGTGTTCCTTTATCGCCGCAACAGCCACCTGCTGCTGCGCGCGGACGAACTGCATCTGCTGGCGCCCGACGCCGAGATCCTCAAGGCCCTGGTGGTCAAGGGCGTGCCCATGGGCGTGCAGATGATCATTCTGTCGGTCGCGGGTATGATGATGATCAGCCTGGTCAACCACTATGGGTCGACCACCACCGCCGCCTATGGCGCCGCCTCCCAGATCTGGACCTATGTGCAGATGCCGGCCATGGCGCTCAGCGCGGCCGTCTCGTCCATGGCGGCGCAGAACGTGGGCGCCAAACGCTGGGACCGCATCGGCGAGATCGCGATCAAGGGGGTCCTCCTGGGCCTTGCGGTCACTGGCCTGGTGGTGGTCGCCATCTATGGCGCGGGCGATCTGGTCCTCGGCCTGTTCTTGCCGCCGCACTCGCTCGCCATCCCGATCGCGCGGCACGTCAACCATGTGGTGCTGTGGGCTTATGTCCTGTTCAGCGTCACCTTTACGCTCTCGGGCGTGGTCCGCTCGACGGGGGCCGTATGGGCGCCGCTGGGGGTTCTGGCCATCTCCATGTGGGTGATCCGGGTGCCCTTTGCTCTGATGCTGATCCCCCGTTTCGGCGTGGAGGCGATCTGGTGGAGCTTTCCCCTGGGCACGATCACTTCGGCGGTCCTGGCGGCGCTCTACTACCGGTTCGGGGGCTGGAGACAGGCCCGGCTCGTTGCTAGCGCGCAGGCGAAGCCCGATGTGGCCACACAGGCGGTCGAGGCTTGACGACGGACCGCTATCGACGCAAGCGCGCCGCGATCGTGTACGCCGCCTCGGACATTATCAGCCACAAGGGCGTCAAAGGCACGACCCTGGCGGACGTGGCGGCCAGCGTCGGCCTGATCACCACCAGCGTCACCTACTATTTCAAGAAAAAGGAAGACCTGGCCGAGGCCTGCTTCCGGGACGCCATCGACCGGTTCGACGCCCTGATCACCGAGGCCTTGGCGGAGGCTGGTCCCTCCGAGCGTCTGCATCGTTTCCTGGGGCTCGCCCTGGAGCAGAACCGCCGCATTCGCCAGGGCGAAGAGCCGGCGCTGGCGGGGCTCAGCGACATCCGCGCCCTGACCGAGCCGCACCGGACTCGCGCCAACGAGGCTTACGCCCACCTGTTCCGCAAGGTGCGCAGCCTGTTCCTGTCCCCGGCGTTCGGCTGGATGGACCGCCGCCGCGCCACCGCCCGCACCTACATGCTGATGGAGCAGATCTTCTGGCTGAGCGCCTGGGCGTTTCGCTACGACACCTTCGACTATGCGCGCATCGGTGAGCGGATGCATGACATCCTGGTCAACGGGCTTATGGCCGAGGGCGGGGACTGGAGCCCCAGGCGGCTGGAGGACTGGGCCCCGGCGTCCGTCGATCCCACGGCTCGCTCGCGCGACGCCTTTTTCCTGGCGGCTACCCGGTTGATCAACCGCTTCGGCTATCGCGGCGTATCGGTGGAGAAGATTTCGGCCGAGCTGAACGTGACCAAGGGGTCATTCTATCACCACAACGACGCCAAGGACGATCTGGTGGTCTCGTGCTTCGAGCGCAGTTTCGCCGTGGTTCGCCGCGCCCAGACCGTGGCCCTGGCGGGAGCCGGCGACCCCTGGGACAAGTTGTCGGCCATCGCCCGCACCTTGGTCGAACATCAACTGTCCGAGGACGGACCACTGCTGCGCACTTCGGCCCTCAGCGCCCTGCCGGAGCCGATCCGCCTCGGTATGGTCGAGGCTTCGAACCGCCTGTCCGACCGCTTCGCCGCCCTGATCTCCGATGGCATAGCCGAAGGTGTGATTCGTCCGGTCGATCCAATGATCGCCGCCCAGATGCTGGTGGCGACCTTGAACGTCGCCGCCGACCTGCGCGACAACTTTGAAGACGCCACGCCGGAGATCGTCGCCGATCTCTACGCCAGACCGCTGCTGACCGGGGTGTTCGCCAGCAAGCTGATC
>FSWM01001218.1_pt1 | contig 13548 bp, 12 predicted proteins | sample 1637841 | NCBI WGS metagenome assembly FSWM01 (sample SAMEA3914789, study PRJEB12502) | metagenome | biome: forest; material: soil | place: Canada | collected 2011-07-03 | depth 0.3 m | reverse complement strand
GCCTTCGACCTGGCTGGCCACGTCCAGCAGGGTGTCGATCTCGCTGGGGTCGGCCTCGCCGGCGGCCATCCGCTCCATCACCCGCCACATCCAGCCGGTGCCTTCGCGGCACGGCGTGCACTGGCCGCAGCTCTCGTGCTTGTAGAAGTAGGAGATTCGGGCGATGGCCCGGACCAGGTCGGTCGACTGGTCCATGACGATCACCGCCGCGGTGCCCAGGCCCGACTTCAGGGCGCTGAGGCTGTCGAAGTCCATCAGCGCGGTCTCGGCCTCATGGGCCGGGATCATGCGCACCGACGAGCCGCCGGGAATCACGGCCTTGAGGTTGCCCCAACCGCCACGCACGCCGCCGCAATGCTCTTCCAGGAGCTGCTTCAGCGGGATCGACATGGCCTCTTCGACATTGCACGGCTTTTCGACGTGGCCGGAGATGCACATCAGCTTGGTGCCGGTGTTGTTCGGCCGGCCGAAGCCCGCGAACCAGGCCGCCCCGCGGCGCAGGATCGTGCCCACAACCGCGATGCTCTCGACATTGTTCACCGTGGTCGGGCAGCCATAGACGCCAGCGCCCGCGGGGAACGGCGGCTTGAGCCGCGGCTGGCCCTTCTTGCCTTCCAGGCTTTCCAGGAGCGCCGTCTCGTCGCCGCAGATATAGGCTCCGCCGCCGTGATGGACGCGGATGTCCAAGTCCCAGCCGTGGATATTGCCCTTGCCGATCAGCTTGGCCTCGTAGGCTTCCTTGACCGCCGCCTCCAGCCGCTCGCGCTCGTGCACATACTCGCCGCGGATATAGATGAAGCAGGTGTGCGCCCGCATGGCGTAGCTGGCGATCAGGGCGCCTTCGATCAGAAGGTGCGGATCGTTGCGCAGGATCTCGCGGTCCTTGCAGGTGCCGGGCTCGGATTCGTCGGCGTTGACCACCAGGTAGTGCGGCCGCTCGCTCTCCTGCTTGGGCATGAAGGTCCACTTCAGCCCGGTGGAGAAGCCGGCGCCCCCGCGGCCGCGCAGGCCAGAGTTCTTGATCTGGTCGCAGATCCATTCCGGGGTCATGGACAGCATGTCCGCCGTGGCGTTCCACGCGCCGCGCTTCTTCGCCCCCTCCAGCCGCCAATCGTGCAGGCCGTAAAGGTTGGTGAAGATCCGGTCCTTGTCTTCGAGAATGCCGACCATTCCTCAACTCCAAAGCGCGAGGCCGCCGCCTTGGCCGCCGCCGCACAGAACCTCGCCCGCCGCCTATCTTAGGCTCGGGCGAGGAATCGCGCTCGGACATAGCGCCTGTGCAGCTGGAAACCAACCGCGAATTGGCTCTGTCGCCGCATGAACGGCCGGCTGCGGCGCACCGCCTCATCCTGCGCCAGCGAAGCTTGTCCGGAGGCGGCGTCGCGGCCGTGGCGTCATGCGGGCGCGTGCGGCGCTCCCAGCCCCGCATGCAGAGTTCCCCCGGCGCCGGGCGCGGATCGAAACCGAATTTCGAATCGCTCCAGATAAGCGGCCAGCTTCGGCACAGCCTGGCTGCGCGAGGCGTAGGCCACATAGCCGTCCGGCCGGATCAGGTAGATCGCGTTCCGCGCCAGGCCGGCCCGCCTGGCGTCCGGCGTCCACGGGAATTCCTTCAACGCAAGGCCCCATTCCACACAGGCCTCCCGCAGCGGGGCGCGCGCCTGGCCATAGACCTGGGCCTGCCAGCCGAATCCCAGAGCGCACTCCGTGAAGCGGTACGCGCCTACAAAATCTGCCGGCGTGGCCGCTGCAAGCCCGTCGGCAGGTTCTTCGGCCTCAAAAGGCGCAGGCTCGATCGGAAATGGCGGCTGCAGGGCGGCGAAATTGTCGATCCCACCCGACGCCTTCACCCAGGGCAGGCGATGGCCCGCCGGGACGCGGCCCGCCTTGCCCTGACAGGCGTCGGCGATTCGATAATGAACCCCGATTTGCGACACGATGTGAAAGACCCACCGCCCGACGGGGCCGAACTGCAGCATTTTCGGAGCCCACAGAATCAGGGCGGAACGCGCCAAGGACATCCCCTTTCCCCGTTGAGCCTGCAGGGCGAAGCCGCGGTCGGTGGTGGCGGCGATCTGCAGCGCGGCGCTGCGCCGTTCGCTCTGATAGGTGTCCAGAAGGCCAGCATCGGCGCCGCCCCTCAACACCGTTCCGAGCTTCCAGGCGAGGTTGACCGCGTCTCCAACCCCCGCATTGAGCCCCTGCCCTCCCGCCGGGCTGTGCACGTGGGCGGCGTCGCCCAGCAGAAACACGCGGCCTTTGCGCCAGGTGTCGGCGATCCGCTGATGCACGGGATAGGTCGCGAAGGATTCGACGACCGCGATCTCAAGGCCGGTGTCCCGCCGGATCTGCGGGCCTATGTCCTCGAAGCTGAACTGGGACAGGCGCCTGCGGACCGACGCCGGCGTCAATCCGATCAGCCGCAGCCGCCCTCGGCCGCGTCGGGGAAAGACGCTACAAATGTCGTCGCCGCCCATCACATAGTGCAACTCGCCGTCGGCCAGGGCGCCACTGGCTTCGACATCGGCCACATAGAAGATCTCGTCCGAAGGGCGTCCGGGAAACTCGATCTTCAGCAATTGCCGCACGACCGAGCCTGCGCCGTCACAGGCACAGACGTAGGCGGCCTCGCAAATTCGGTCGCCTCCGCTTTGTCCCCGCAGTCGCGCCCGAACGAGGCCCCCGACTTCCTCGATATCGACGAGTTCAATGTTGCGCTCAACCTGAACCCGCACCGCCGCCAGATGATCGATCAGCAGTTTATCGTGGTCGTCCTGTAGCAGCATCAATACGAACGGAAATGGGCTCAGCCCGCTGCCGAAGGCGCCGAAGGGAATAGGCTGGGCGCGGCCGCCCCCGAAGTGGACGGTCATCCTGGCCACGGGCCGCCCCCGAGCCATGGCGTCGCGGGCAAGGCCCAGCCTGTCGTAGATTTCGAGGGTGCGGGCCTGTAGCGCAAAGGCGCGCGCAGCCGTTCCCGGACGCGCCGCCCGGTCGATGATCCGGACGCGTACCCCAAGCCTTGCCAGCCAGAGCGCCAGCACCATCCCCGTGGGTCCGGCGCCGACAATCAGAACCTCGGTTTGCATGGCGCGCCCCGCTTGTCCGCCGAACCTTGGACCCGACAAACATGGGGCGCCATGGGACACATTGAGGCAGATCAGCCGAGGGCCGGATTAGGCGCCGGCTACCGCAGGTGATCAGGGCTTGCGCCGTATCCCCAGCACCAGCCAGACCTGGGCGGCGAATCCGGCGATCACTGCAACGGCGAACAATGCCCCCAGCCAAACGACATGGAACGAGACGTAGCCAATGGCGCAGGCCACGGCGATGACCACGCAGACCGCGTTGATGGCCGCCATCTTGATCAGCCGGCGGCGCTGCAGCGCCACATCGATGTTGTCAGGGCCCTTCATGGCGCATCCGTCAGCGACGGCTCGTGCAACGGGTGGGCCTTGGCCCAGCGGCGGCGGCGCACGAAGGCGATTATCAGGAGAACCCAGCCGATCGTGATGATCCCCAGCGACACCATCAACATTGACAGGGCGTAGCGCGCCGTGACCTGGGCGATGACCAGGACCAACAGGCCTATGCCCACGATCCGGCCGCCCCAGAGGCTATAGGGCTGCCCCGCGGCCCGCAGGTCCTCGCGGAAAGCCCTCAGCTGGTCGGTCATTGGGCTGGGGCTTTGGCCTCGTCCGTCTTTTCCGGCATGTTGGGAAGGGTGATCTTCTCGGCCCGCGAACCGTCATAGAGCGCCGGGTCTTTCAGCGTCATGGGCCCGCCAAACGGCTCAGAACAGCTGCGCCCCACATAGGAGCCGGGCTCGGGCTTTTCGCCCTTGGCGAAATCGTCGATGAGCTTTCCGAGGATCTGCGGCGTCAGGTCCTCGTAATAGTAGTCGTTGATGGCCACCACCGGCGCATTGGAACAGGCGCCGACGCACTCGACCTCCTCCCAGCTGAACCGGCCGTCGGCCGAGCGGTGGTCCTTGTGGCCGATCTTGGCCTCGCAGACCGTCTTCAGGTCATTGGCCCCGCGCAGCATGCAGGGCGTGGTGCCGCAAAGCTGCAAGTGCGCCACGGTCCCGACCCGCTCCAGCTGGAACATGGTGTAGAAGGTCGCGACCTCGAACACCCGGATCACCGCCATGCCGAGGGTCTCGGCGACGGCGCGGATCGCGGGTTCGGACACCCAACCCTCCTGCTTCTGCACCAGCCACAGCAGCGGGATCACCGCCGATTGCTGGCGGCCGGCCGGGTATTTGGCGATCCACCAGTCGACCTTTTCCTTGGTCTCCTTGGTGAAGGCGAAGGACGCGGGCTGGTCTTTGGACAGGCGACGGACGGACATGGGTGGTTCCTGGAAGATTTCAGTCTCGGCGCGGGCGCCGTTTCAAGCTCTACACTTTGTCCGCTCGTCCCGGCGAATGCCGGGATCCAGATCGTAAGGCACAGTGATCGCCGATTATTCCCGATCGCCAGAGCTCTATGATCTGGATCCCGGCATTCGCCGGGACGAGCGGTGGAATATATCTACCTATCGATCTCGCCGAACACGATATCCAGCGAGCCCAGCACGGCCGAGACGTCGGCCAGCATGTGGCCGCGGTTCATCCAGTCCATGGCCGCCAGGTGCGGGAAGCCCGGCGCCCTGATCTTGCAGCGGTAGGGCTTATTGGTGCCATCGCTGACGATATAGACGCCGAACTCGCCCTTGGGCGCCTCGACACAGGCATAGACGTCGCCGGGCGGGGTGTGGAAGCCCTCGGTGTAGAGCTTGAAGTGATGGATCAGGGCTTCCATCGAGGTCTTCATCTCGGCGCGACGCGGCGGAACCACCTTGTTGTTCTCGGCCATCACCGGCCCGGGCGTGCCCTTAAGCCGCGCGACGCACTGCTTCATGATCTTGATCGACTGGCGCATCTCCTCGACGCGACAGAGGTAGCGGTCGTAGCAGTCACCGTTCTTGCCCAGCGGGATGTCGAACTCCAGCTGATCATAGCATTCGTAGGGCTGGTTGCGGCGCAGGTCCCAGGCGATGCCCGACCCACGCACCATCACGCCGGAGAAGCTCCAGGCGATGGCCTCTTCCTGCGTCACCACGCCGATGTCGACATTGCGCTGCTTGAAGATGCGGTTGTTTGTGATCAGGCCCTCAATGTCGTCCAGGACCCCCGGGAAGCTGTCGCACCAGTCGCCGATGTCGTTCACGAGCGCCTCGGGCAGGTCCTGGTGCACGCCGCCGGGCCGAATGTAATTGGCGTGCAGGCGCGCCCCGCAGGCGCGCTCGTAGAACACCATCAGCTTTTCGCGCTCTTCGAAGCCCCACAAGGGCGGGGTGAGCGCACCGACATCCATGGCCTGGGTGGTGACGTTCATGAGGTGGTTCAGGATGCGGCCGATTTCGCAATAGAGCACCCGGATCAGCTGGGCGCGGATCGGAACCTCGACCTTCACCAGCTTTTCGATGGCCAGGCAGAAGGCGTGTTCCTGGTTCATCGGCGCGACATAGTCGAGTCGGTCGAAATAGGGGATGTTCTGGAGGTAGGTGCGCGCCTCCATCAGCTTCTCGGTGCCGCGGTGCAGCAGGCCGATATGCGGGTCGACGCGCTCGACGAGCTCGCCGTCCAGCTCCAGCACCAGGCGCAAGACACCGTGGGCCGCCGGGTGCTGGGGACCGAAATTGATCGAGAACTTGCGATCCTCCTCGGTGAAGGCCGAGGCGGACAGTTCAGGCATCGGGTGCAGGTCGTCAGCCATGAGCTTTAGGCGCCCTTCTTTTCGTCGCCGGGCAGGACATAGGTCCCCTGCGCGCCTTCCCAGGGCGAGAGGAAGTCGAAGGCGCGGAACTCGGTGATCTTCACAGGCTCATAGACCACCCGCTTCTGCTCGTCGTCGTAGCGGACCTCGACATAGCCGGTCATCGGGAAATCCTTGCGCAGCGGATAGCCCTGGAAGCCGTAGTCGGTCAGCAACCGGCGCAGGTCCGGGTGGCCCTCGAAGCGGATGCCGTACATGTCGAACGCCTCGCGCTCGAACCATTCGGCGCTCGGATAGACGCCGATCACGGTTGGCACGGGGGTGTCTTCGTCGGCCTGGACCTTGACCCTCACACGGTGGTTCTTGGCCAAGGACAACAGGTGATAGACCACTTCGAACCGCTTGGGCCGGTCGGGATAGTCCGCCCCACACAGGTCGATCAGTTGCTGGAAGCGGAACGCCTGGGCGTCCCGCAGGAAGGTCAGGGCGCCCACGATGCGCCCCGCTGGCGCATGCAGGTTCAACTCGCCGAACGCGACTTCATAGCGGGTGATGGCGCCGCCGCTGTCGGCCACCGCCTTTTCGCCCAGTTCGGTCAGGATCTCGTCGGAAACGGCATAGATCATCGCTCGATGGTCCCCGTCCTGCGGATCTTCTTCTGCAATTGCAGGACCCCATAGACCAGGGCCTCGGCGGTCGGCGGGCAGCCCGGAATATAGATGTCCACCGGCACCACGCGGTCGCAGCCGCGCACCACCGAATAGCTGAAATAGTAGTATCCGCCGCCATTGGCGCAGCTGCCCATGGAGATGACATAGCGCGGCTCGGGCATCTGATCGTAGACCTTGCGCAGGGCCGGGGCCATTTTGTTGGTCAAGGTGCCCGCCACGATCATCACGTCCGACTGACGCGGGCTGCCGCGCGGGGCGAAGCCATAGCGTTCCAGGTCATAGCGCGGCATGGCCGAATGCATCATCTCGACCGCGCAGCAGGCCAGGCCGAAGGTCATCCACATCAATGAGCCCGTACGGGCCCAGTTGATCAGGTCGTCGGCCGCAGCAGTGACGAAGCCCTTGTCCGCGAGTTGGTTGGAGACCCCATCGAAATAGGGGTCGTGCAGGCGGGGATTGTAGCCCTCGACCGCGGTGCGGCCGGCCGAACCGGCAGGAACGATCACTCCCATTCCAGGGCGCCCTTCTTCCACTCGTAAATGAAGCCGACGGTCAAAACGCCCAGGAAGGACATCATGGACCAAAACGAAAACACCTGCGCCGCATGGGGCAGCTTCATCAGCGACACCGCCCAGGGAAACAGGAAGGCGACCTCGAGATCGAAGATGATGAACAGGATCGACACCAGATAGAACCGCACGTCGAACTTCATCCGCGCATCGTCGAAGGCGTTGAAGCCGCATTCATAGGCGGAGTTCTTTTCCGGGTCCGGCGCCTTGGGCGCCAGTATCAACGGCAAGATGGTGAAAGCGAGGCCAAGCACGGTGGCCAGACCGAGAAAAATCACGATCGGCAGGTATTGCAGCAGGAATGCGTTCATGGGGCCCCAAAGGGTGTGGGCGGATCAGAGTCGCGGGCCTTGTAACCTATGGCCGCCGGGGGTTCAAACTCCCTTGCACACAAGAAAGCGACAGAGCGGCAACTGGCCAGTTGACAGCCAACCCCAGCCCGCCCTATGTCACGCGCCTTGCTTCGGCGGCCCTCACGGGGCGCCAGATGCGGGTGTAGCTCAGTTGGTTAGAGCGCCGGCCTGTCACGCCGGAGGTCGCGGGTTCGAGTCCCGTCACTCGCGCCATTTCATGGCCAATCCCAAACTCCAAAGCTGTAGTAAGGAAGCCGAAAAGCTTGGCTGATAGCGTTCGCCCCGATGGTGAGCTTTGCGACTTCGACGACCCGATCCAGCCGCTCGGCGCCGTGGGCGGCGCGAACGCTCCTGGTTCTCGTCGCCATGCTGATCGGAGCCAGCCTGCTGACGCCGGCGGCGGTGATGAGGCCCGCTGAGCGCCCCGCCTCGCGCTATAGCGATCTGCAGCTTTACCGGAATATCGTCGACCGCGTCGCGGCCGGCCAGGACTATTACGTGGCGGCGGCCAGCGAGTTGCGCACTCACCACTATCCGACCTACCCGTGGGCCGCGTTCCGTCAGCCGTGGCAGTCGATGCTGTTGGCCGCCCTGCGCACGGAAAAGGCGAGGTGGCTCGCTGTGGCGATCCTGGCCATCGCCGCAATCGGCCTGTCCTATCGCGCGCTCGCCCAGGCGAACGTGCCGCTCCCGCGAAGGATGTTGGCGATACCGTTGATCGGCGCCGGGCTGGCGGCCGTCGCCAGCCCGGCGTCGCCCTATCTGCACGAGACCTGGAGCGGCATCCTGATTCTCGCTTCGCTGGCTTGCTGGCGGCCCGGCCGGCTGGGCGTCGCCGTAGTCCTGGGCGTCGCGGCCTGCCTCATTCGCGAGACGGCCCTGCCCTATCCGACAGCTATGCTGGCGTTTGTAATTTTTCAGCGCAGATGGACCGAAGCCAGGGCCTGGGCGGTCGGGATGGCCATTTTTGGCGCCGCCCTCGCCTTTCACATCCACCTCGCCAGCCAACAACATCACACCAGCGACCTGGCCAGTAACGGATGGCTCAAGTTCGGCGGCTGGTCCTTCATCATCGCCATGGCGCACGTGAACCCCTTCCTGGACCTCCTCCCGGCGGCGGGAATCGCCCTGGTCGTCGGCCTTTCGATCCTGGGCTTCGCCAGTGCGGACAACGAATGGATGACCCGCGTCGGTGCGACGGTCGGTGCGTTCCTAGTTACGTTCGCCTGCGTCGGCCGTCCCGACAACTCCTACTGGGGCCTGCTGTACGCGCCCTTACTGCCGCTCGGCCTGGTCTACGCCGACAGGGCGGTCGGCGGCCTAATGCGCGCCGGCGCGAACTCGCTGAGACAGAAAGCCGCGATCCCCGGTGACCTCGGCGTAGATGCCGGTCAGCCGCTCGAACACGAAGTCCCAGCTGTGGCGAGACACGGCTCTCGCTCGCGCGGCGTGGCCTAGCGCATCCACGTCCCGGGCGAACAGAGCCTCGATCGCCTCGGCGAAAGGCTCGGCGGCGGATCTGGCGGACACTTGACCGACTGTTTCGTCCACCGTTTCGGCGAGGCCGCCGGAACCGACCGCGACCACCGGCAAGCCGCAGGCCATGGCTTCGAGCGTGATCAGGCCGAAGGGTTCGGCGTCGTTGGCGTGGACGAAGGCGTCGCAGCTGGCCAGGAGCCGAGCCAGAGCCCCGGCGTCCCGCTCATAGGGCAGACAGACCAGATTCGAGGGCGCGTCCGCGTCCGGCGCGCCGGCGCCGACCAGGATCAGCGTGTAAGGATCGCCAAGGCGCGCCACGGCCTCGACCAGCACATCGATCTTTTTCTCCCGCGCCGGGCGGCCAGCGAAAACCAGGATACGGCGGTCGCACGACAGGCCCAGCCTGCGGCGTAAGCCCTCTCGATCGGCGCGCGCCGGATGGAATTGGCCCACATCCACGCCCAGGGGCAAGGCGGTGGCGCCATGGACGCCGGCATCGTCCAGGCGCTGGGCGATATAGCGGCTAGGCGCCACCACGCGGTCGAACTGGTTGTAGATCTTGGCCCAGCGCCGACGGACCGGCTTTTCCGCCCACTCACCGAAGTGAAGGGCGGCCAGCGCCGCCAGGTCCGTGTGGCAGAAGCCGATCACGGGTACGCCCAGCCGGGCGCCGGCCCGCAAGGCCGCCAGTCCTGGCGTGTAGGGATCGCCGGCCTCGATCAGCGAAGGGCGCTGGCGAATCAGCCGGCTCATCCAGGCGGTCTTGCTGGCCGGCCAGCGATAGCCGTCGCCGAACGGAAGCGGTGCGGCGTAGATCGACCACTCCCCCGCCCCGTCATGGCTGTCGGCGGCGCCGGGCACGACCAAGCTATGGCGCACCTGGGGACGATTGGCGGCCAGCCAGGCCTTCTTGGCGGACAGGTAGCGTTTCACCCCGCCGCTGCGGGGGGCATAGAGCATGGTGGTGTCGACGAGGCGCGTGACAGGTCCGAAGCGCCGGTCCCGCTGGGGACCCGGATCGAACAACCGGCCGATTTTCCGTCCGTCTTCGGAGAGCACAGCGAGCTCCATAAGACCTGAGCGTGAAACTAACGCGACAGTCGGATTCAGGGAATACGCCCGGCCCGGCGACGACGTTGTTCCAGATCAACGCATAGCGGATTGATCCGGGCGCCGGCTTTTTTGTGGCCCGGTTGGGCCGGGAGCCGCCTCTACCCTCAACGCGGGAGCGTGCTGGCGCGAAGCTCGACCGTGAGTCCTAATGAGGACCACTTTGGGGAGGGCTCTGATGGCCAAGGTTTCAGCATCAGCCGCGATCGGCGCGGCGTTCAATTCTGTAGGTTCCGGCTGGAGGGCCGCGTGGGGCGCCCTGCTGCTCTTTGCGGTCGCCAATTTCACTTTCCAGCTCTGGGGCGCGTCCGTGACTGGCTGGACGGCGAACCTGAACAGCCCGAGCGCGATGGCCGCGCATCTCGGCGACCTCCGGTCACTGCCGCTTCTCTTGATCCTCCTGATCGGGGCGGGCCTTTCGGCCTATGGGGCGCTCTACCGCGCGAATATGGATCAGGCCGACGAAAATGGCCCCGCGGGATTGCAGTGGCGAGCTGGGGAATGGCGGATTTTGGGCGCCATGTTTGTGCTTGGCCTGGCGGCGCTGCCCCTGATTCTGCTTTGGGGCGCCGTCTTCGGCATGGCGGCGGTCGGTGCGCGCAGCGGGTCCGGGGCGGCCGCCGCTTCCGCGGCGATGGCGATGGGCTTCACTTCGATCGTGGTCCTGGTCGCTGCGCCGTTGCTGACCTGGGTTTCTATCCGCCTCAGTCCGTTCCTGGCGGCCACCATCGATCAGCGCAGGATCGTCACCTTTGGGGTCTGGCGCCTGACCGCCGGCAATTTCTGGTCGATCTTCGGCGCTCTCGTCGTGGTCGGTATCGCGGCGTTCGGGGTCAGCCTGGTCGGCTCCATGGCGGCCTTTGCGGTGCGCGCCAGCGAAGGCGCCATACTGCACGCCACGCCGGCCCAACTTATCGTGCCCAGCCTCATTCAGTCCGCCGCGGTCGTGGTCCTGCTTCCGGCGAAGGTCGGGCTGATGGCCCATGTGTACCGTAGCCTGCGACCGAACGCGTCTGTCGCAGAGGTGTTCAGCTGACAACGTCCCTTTCCGAGTGTTGGAACCGATCGCCGTTGGTGGGCGGCGAGGGGTTCGAACCCCCGACCTTCTGGGTGTAAACCAGACGCTCTGACCAGCTGAGCTAGCCGCCCGATCCCGGTCCAGGTTGGGACCTTACGAAATAGGGCGGACGCCGACGGCGTCCGCCCTTATCGCATGGAATGAAACGGGTTCTAGTTCAAGGCGCCTTTGAGGCCTTCACCCACGCGGAAGCGCGCAGTCTTGGAGGCGGGGCGGTTGACTGTCTCGCCGGTGCGCGGATTGCGCGCCGTACCTGCCTTGCGCTCGACCGGCAGGAAGCTGCCGAAACCGACCAGGCGCACTTCGTGACCGGACTTAAGAGAGTCTGTTACAGCGCCCAGGAACGCCTCCAAGGCGTCGCGCGATTGGTTTTTGTTGAGCCCCGCCTTGTCCGCGATCGCGGAAATCAGTTCGGCTTTCGTCATTGATGTCTCCCGACCCTATTTGCAGCAGCGATCGTGCTTGTTCGTCGCGCTCAGGACAGATTATGGAGCGCGAAACGCCCGCTGCGTCAAACAATGCGGCGGTAATAACCGGTGGAGTCTTGTAACTTATCAGAGATCACGATCGCCGGAGGCGAGTTCGGGGCGGTCGAACCGCTTTCGGATCAGGGGTTTTTGGGGCGAATTTGTACCTGTGGAAATTTTTCCACAGACGCCAAGGTCAAACTTCAAGCTCCAGACAAGGCTCGGGGCTCGATTCCAACGGAACCAAGCCCCGACTTTACAGCGCTCCGGGCGCGCCGATCAGTGGGTCACGATCGCGTCCGCGTCCGCCTCCCCGTCGGCCAGGGTAGGCGCCACAGGACTGGCGTCCTCGTCCTCATGCCACTCGATCGGTGTCAGCGGCCCGGCCAAGGCCAGGGCCAACACCTGGTCGACGGTGGCGACCGGGATGATCTTCAGCGCGCCCTTGACGTTGTCAGGGACCTCGGCGAGATCCTTCTCGTTCTCCTCTGGGATCAGCACCGTCTTGACGCCCGAACGCAGGGCCGCGAGCAGCTTTTCCTTAAGGCCGCCAATGGCCAGCACCCGGCCGCGCAGGGTGATCTCGCCGGTCATGGCCACCTCCTTGCGGATCGGCACCCCTGTCAGCACGGAGACCATGGCCACAGCCATGGCGACACCGGCCGAGGGGCCGTCCTTGGGCGTGGCGCCCTCCGGCACGTGGACGTGGACGTCGATCTTATCGAACACCGTCGGCTTGATGCCGAAAGCCGGCGCGCGGGCGCGGACATAGCTGTTCGCGGCCGAGATCGACTCCTTCATCACCTCCTTCAGGTTGCCCGTGATGGACATACGGCCCTTGCCCGGCATCTTGACCGCCTCGATGGTCAGGATGTCGCCGCCGAACTCGGTCCAGGCCAGGCCGGTGACCATGCCCACCAAATCGGTCTCGTCGGTCTCGCCGTAACGGTACTTGCGCACCCCGGCGTACTTGGCGAGCCGCGGGTCGTCGATCGTGATCGAGACGGTCTTCTCCCGCTCCAGGTCGCGTACGGTCTTGCGCGCCAGATTGCCCAGTTCACGCTCCAGCGAGCGCACCCCGGCCTCGCGGGTGTAGTAGCGAATCAGGTCGCGGATGGCCTGTTCCGGCACCACCCACTCACCTTCCTTCAACCCATGGTCCTTCAGCAGCTTGGGCAGCAGGTGGCGCTTGGCGATCTCGACCTTCTCATCCTCGGTGTAGCCGGGGATGCGGATGATCTCCATGCGGTCCAGCAGCGGCTGGGGCATGTTCAGGCTGTTGGCCGTCGTCACGAACATCACGTTCGAGAGGTCGTAGTCGACCTCCAGGTAGTGGTCGTTGAAGGTCGAGTTCTGCGCCGGGTCCAGCACTTCCAATAGGGCCGAGGATGGGTCGCCTCGCCAATCGGCGCCCATCTTCTCGATCTCGTCCAGCAGGAAGAAGGCGTTGGTGGTCTTGGCCTTCTTCATCGACTGGATGATCTTGCCAGGCATGGAGCCGATATAGGTGCGCCGGTGGCCGCGGATTTCGGCCTCGTCGCGCACCCCACCCAGGGAAAGGCGCACGAACTCGCGGCCCGTCGCCTGAGCGATCGAGCGGCCCAACGAGGTCTTGCCGACGCCGGGAGGACCGACCAGGCACAGGATCGGACCCTTCAGCGAGCCGGTGCGGGCCTGGACGGCCAGATACTCGATGATGCGTTCCTTGACCTTCTCCAGGCCATAGTGGTCCTCGTCCAGGATCCGCTCGGCCTCGACCAGGTTGATCGGCTTGGACTTGGCCTTGCCCCACGGGATCGACAGCAGCCAGTCGAGATAGTTGCGCACCACCGTGCTTTCGGCCGACATCGGGCTCATGTTGCGCAGCTTTTTCAGCTCCGCATCGGCCTTGGTCCGGGCCTCCTTGGACAGCTTGGTCTTCTTGATGCGCTTTTCGAGCTCGATCAGTTCGTCGCGCGCGTCGTCCTGCTCGCCCAGTTCGCGCTGGATCGCCTTCATCTGTTCGTTCAGATAGTACTCGCGCTGGGTCTTCTCCATCTGGCGCTTGACCCGGCTGCGG
>FSWM01000936.1_pt1 | contig 13600 bp, 14 predicted proteins | sample 1637841 | NCBI WGS metagenome assembly FSWM01 (sample SAMEA3914789, study PRJEB12502) | metagenome | biome: forest; material: soil | place: Canada | collected 2011-07-03 | depth 0.3 m | reverse complement strand
GGTTAGATGCTGATGTTGAGAAATATAGGAGGCGCCGGAGTTGGTCTCGCAAGGAATATGAAAAAATCGTATCTCGGGATATTATGATTGCTTGTATGGGGTTGTGGTGGGGTAATCAAGGATTTGAAGCGGAGTTGGCTAAAATATTTAGTCCTTCGGCGATATTTCAGTATACGGATAGAAGATATATGTATCTTGTCCCTGAGTGCGTGGACGAGTTTGTTTCTCGTAGTAGGCGGCTCGTTGGAGCGATGAGTACTGAACTTTCCATAGATCTCCTTTCGAGGTTTACCAAAGGAAACAAGCCTCACGTATTGTTAAATGCGATTAAGTCTCAAATTGCGGATCGTCTCGGGGGTTGGGTTAGGGCTTCGGCAGAGGCCAATGCGCGAGAGTACGTCAAATTGAGAGCGTTTGTAGCTGGCGAAACGCTGGCAGAAATATTACTCTCGCAGGTGTTTCTAACTCCCAGGGTGCGGGAAGCGGCGATCCGTACACTTGAAAATCTCGTCAATGATGTCCCTACCCCTCCCGATGGACCGACAAAAGTGGGACTGGGCATGCGCATCCAATCGTTTGGTTAGTGCGTCAGACCAATGGCGGCGTGGTAAATTACGGCTTGGTTCGGTTGCTCGGCGCCTAAAACAGCCCCAAGCCTCTCAAGCTCGCCACCCCTTCCCGGCCGACGATCAGGTGGTCATGCACCGAAACGCCCAAGGGCCGCCCGGCCTCGGCCACCTGCTTGGTCATGGCGATGTCGGCGCCGGAGGGGGTCGGATCGCCCGAGGGGTGGTTATGGACCAGGATCACGGCGCAAGCCGACAGCTCCAGCGCTCGGCGCATGACCTCGCGCGGATAGACCGGGGCCTGGTCGACCGTGCCGTGGTTCATCACCTCGTCGGCGATCAGCTGGTTCTTCTTGTCAAGGAACAGGACTCGGAACTGCTCGCGCGCTTCGTTGGCCAGGGCGATGCGGACATAGGCCAGCAGCTGGGTCCAGGAACTGATCACCGCGCGCTTGGCCACCGGCGCGCGGCCCAGGCGGATAGCCGCCTCGTGCAGCAGCTTCAGGTCCAGAGCTGTGCTGTCGCCAATGCCGCCGACATTCCGCAGTTCGGGCACGGTCGCGCCGAGAACCCCGCCCAGGTCCCCGAACCGGGCCAGCAGGGCCTTGGCCAGGGGCTTGACGTCCCGGCGCGGGATCGACCGGAACAGGAACAGCTCCAAAAGCTCATAGTCGGGCAAGGCGTCCAGCCCGCCCTTGAGAGCCCGCGCGCGAAGCCGCTCGCGGTGGTCGGCGTGGTCCGCTGTCTCGCTCAGGCGGCGGCCGGACGATAGAGGCCGGCGGGGGAGAGGGTGAAGATTTCCAGCCCATCCTCGGTGACACCGACCGAATGCTCGCACTGGGCCGACAGGGACTTGTCGCGCGTGACCGCCGTCCAGCCGTCCGACAGCAGCTTCACCTGCGGCTTGCCGAGGTTCACCATCGGCTCGATGGTGAAGAACATGCCGGGCTTCAGCACCGCGCCTTCGCCGCGTCGGCCGAAGTGCAGGATGTTGGGATTGTCGTGGAACACGCGGCCAAGGCCGTGGCCACAGAAGTCGCGCACCACCGAGCAGCGCTGGCTCTCGACATAGGATTGGATAGCGTAGCCAATATCGCCCAGCCGCGCGCCGGGCTTGGCGGCCGCCAGGCCCCGCTCCAGGGCGTCGTAGGTGATGTCCACCAGCCGACGCGCGCGGGTCGGCACGTCGCCCACCAGGTACATGCGGCTGGTGTCGCCGTGCCAGCCGTCGACGACCACGGTCACGTCGATATTAGCGATCTCGCCGTCGCGCAGGGTGCGCGGTCCGGGAATGCCGTGACAGACCACGTGGTTGGGCGAAATGCACAGGGTCTTGGCATAGCCGCGATAGAACAGGCAGGCCGGCAGGGCGCCGTGGTCGAGGGTGAACTCGCGAGCCAGCCGGTCCAGGTCATCGGTGACCACGCCGGGCTTCACGTACGGCGTCAGCATGTCGAGGCACTCGGCCGCCACCTTGCCGGCGCGGCGCATGCCCTCGAAATCCGCAGGCGCATGGACCTTGATGGCGGAGCCGCGCCGGGTGGCGGGGGCGTCCAGGGCAAGATCGTTCATCGGTGTCTCACGTGTCAAAAACCGCGGCCGCGCGCCGATCAGAGCGCCAGCCGAACCAAACGGCGGGTAAGCCTATGTTGCAATCCTAGCATAAAACTTCAACGCCCCTGCGAACGGGGCGCGGGCTAGCGTGGCGATTCAGAGATTCGCCCGTGAGCGATGGCGGGCACAGTGCGAATTTCTGAATTTCACACTAGCTGTAGAGTCGCACGATCCGCTCAGCCGTCACCCCCTGGCCGAGAAGGCTTTCGGCGATCGCCTTTTCGGACACGTAGGACGAGAGGACGATCTTTCGGCCGCTTTGCATCGCCCTCGCCGGCTCGACGATCAGGTGGCGGCCAAGCCTGTGACCGTGCTTCTGCGCATCCCGGTCCGTGATCGCCACAATGTTCGCGCGGCGCTCGATCGACGTGCGCTTCAGCAGCGTCGAGGTATGGATGCCCGCGCCCCAGACATAGACCTCCTCGCCAGCGGCGAGCGAGCTGTTCAGGCGCGCGTCGACCTCGGCCCAACGCTGCTGTTCCATCCGGTCGTAGGCCCGCATGAAACGCAGATTGTCGGCGAACCCATTGGCCATGTCGGCGCGCCTGGGTGCGTCGACCTTTCGGGCCAGCACGGTGATCACCGGAAACGGGAAGAAGTCCAAGGTGACGGCTTGCCAGACGGGCTCGAATCCTGTGGCGCCGAGCAGATTGCCGAGCGAATTCTGCTCGAAATAATTGATATGCTCCATCATGAACAGCCCGGGCGGATTGATCTCTGGCGCGGTCAGGCAGGGCGCTTCGATCAGCAGGTGGCCGCCCTCGGCCAGCGCGCCGCGCACGGCGCCCAGGACCGAAGCCGGGTCGTAGATGTGTTCGAGTACGTGGCTCATGGTGACCAGGTCGAGACCTGCGTGGCCCGGCAAGGTCAGTTCACACGCCCCAGTGTCCAGGTCGATGCCAAAGCGGTCCTTGGCCTGATCCACGGCGGCCGGGGAGAAATCGCACCCGCCCACCGCCCATCCGTGCCTGCGGAAATGCCACAGCATGAAGCCGGCCGCAGCCCCGACGTCATAGATCCGACCAGGCTTCAGCCCGGCCTCGCTCACAGCGTCGAGCAACCGGCGCGCCGTCGGCGACAGCGGCGGATCGTCGTCGCCGAACGCAAGATAGTTGGAGAACAGGCCATACTGCCGGGCCATGGTGGCCGGCGACACCGCCGGATCCTGTATTACCAGCCCGCACCCTTCGCAGCAGCGCAGGGCGTAGCGAACCTCGCCCAGGCCGCAGATGTCCAGATCCTGAGCGAACATCCGCACGCCCTCGCACGAGCCGCAGATGAAGCAAGCCCGGCCTATGGGTTCATTCTGCATCTGCGCGTGTCTCATCAGGGGGCTCGCCCGGCCGGACTTGGCTAGGCCTTGACCAGGAAGCCGCCGGGCGCAGAGGTCCAGTCGAACTTCTCGATCCGTGGCGCGACGCCCTTGAAGAAGGTTTCGACGGCTTCGGTTTCTCCGGGCCATTCGCGAATGGCGAACTCGTCGAACAGCACCACCCCGCCGGTCACGAGCCGGGGCCAGAATGCCTCCAGCGCGGCCAGGGTCGGCGCATAGAGATCCATGTCCAGGTGCAGCAGCGAGATCCTCAGGCCGGGGTTATCCGCCGCATAGCGCCCGGCGGTCTCGCATACGTCGCCGTCGACCAGTTCGACCCGCGCGCATTGGGGCACGAAGCTGTCCTGGTTGAAAGCGTCGACCAGGGCGTAGAGCGTCTCCTGGAAGCCCGAGGCGTTCCACCCATCGGCGGTGTTGCTAACCCGCGTGTTCTCGCCATCCTTTTGCGAGCGGGTCACCAAGCCCCGGAAATGGTCGAAGCCCAGCACCTTGCGGGTGCGGTCGCCAGCGCAATAGGTCTCGAGGAATCGGGCGAAGGTCAGCAGAGAGGCGCCCTTGTAGACGCCGCATTCGACGATGTCGCCGGGCAGGTCGCGAACCTTCCGGAACACCTCGTAGTGAGCGAACGGCTTCATGAAGTGCATGCGCCGCCCGAAGGAGGCGAGGTTAGCGATCAGGTCGTGATCGTCCAGATGCTGCTTGAGTAGCGCGCGGAGGGTCTCATCGGCCGGGATCATCGAAGTGCCTCGTCGCGGATTTCGGGACATGGAGCCGATAGACGCTAGTGATGATCCGTTAAGGATAGCTTGGAGCTGTTTTTCGCCGCGCGGCGCGGACCTGATGCATTACGTCGCAGGCCCACTTTCAGGTCCCGGTAACTACAATGGTAAAGCCTGCGGCACGACCCATTTCGTCATTCGAGTTCAAGGAACGCCCATGGCTTTCGGGGACAGCACGCCGTCGAGCGCCGCCGTCGTGCGCGACTTCGCCGACTTCGGCCGACATATCCTGCCGGAGCCCGTCGATGCGGAGGCCGCCCACGCCCTGCTGGCGGGCATCCGCAAGGACCGGGCCTTCGACAGCTCGCTGTTCCTGGACGAGGCCAGCTTTGACGCCGATCCGCAATATACCGGCGTCAATCCGCGCCCTGGCCGCAACCTTCTCGACCGGTTCGGGGGCCGGCTGGGCTTTCTCGAACGGTCAAACATGGTCATGGGCGCTCTCGGCGCTCTGCTGGGTCACGACTACGAGATCCTCAACCGCAAGATCGTCTGCGGCGTGCCCCAGAGCGTAATTCCAGCCTGGGTCAAGGCCAGGATCGGCGACGACCTGGTCAACAATCTCGGCCCCTATGTGCGGCCCGAATATCGCGACGTCACCTATTTCTACGGCATCGACTTTCACCAGGACCTGATCGACTTCAAGGATCGCGACGCCGATTTCGTCACGCTCTACTGCTATCTGCATCCGGTCACCCGTGCGGATGCGCCGCTGTATTTGCTGGAGGGCAGCCACAGGCTCGGCGCGACGGTGTTCCCCCACGAGCTGCGGCGCGAGGCGGAAGGCGGCTGGCGCTACGGCGACCGTCGCGGGGCCGATGTCGCGGTTTCCCAGCGCATCTTGACCGGCGGGACCGGCTTCACCGCGATCTGGCACGCCTGCACGCTGCATGGCACCCAACCCGACGACGCCGATTACGAGCGCATCTCGCTGCGCTACCTGATGGCCCGCAAGCCGGGCGCCAAAGCGGCGATCGACGATGTCAACGCGGCGTTGCAGGGGCCGGTGCGCTTGCCCGGCACCCGCGTCGACCTCGCGGCCGATGGCTCGCCCGCGATCAAGGGCAATACGGTCAACAAGGCCTGATCGGAGCTGCTGGGGTCCTCGGGGCGTTCAGCCGCGCGACCATGGCATCCGGCCGCTGATCCTGATACCCGCCACATCCATGTCGCAGGCATAGACCAGCACCTCGACGCCGGCCACCGCCGCCTCGTCAAGGCCGCGCGCGAAAGCCGGGTCGAGTTCGCGGCAGGCGCTGAAGCGACCGCAATCGGTGCGCTGGACCACGAACAGCGCTACGGCCCGGTCGCCCGCCGCCACCATGGCCGAAAGCTCGCGCAAGTGCTTCAGTGATCGCGCGGCTACGCAGTCGGGAAATTCCGCCAGCCCCGGCGTACGCGACAGGTGGCAGTTCTTGATCTCGAGCCAGCACCGCTGCTCGCCGTCTTCGAGCAGAAAGTCCACCCGGCTGTTGGCCCCATAGCGGACCTCGCGGCGATGGATGCGATAGCCGGTCAGTTCGGCGATCCGATCCTCGGCGAGGGCCTCGGCCACCAAGCGGTTCGGGTGCAGGGTGTTGATGCCCACCAGGCCTTCGCCGACCTCCACCAGTTCCAGGGTGTGGGCCAGCTTGCGCTTGGGATCGTCCGAGCGCGACAGCCACGCTCCCAGCCCCGGCGCATTCAGGCCCAGCATCGCCCCGGGATTTGGACAATGGGCTGTGATCCGGCGCCCATCTTCCATCTCGATGTCGGCGAAAAAGCGCTTGTAGCGCTGGAGCAGCACGCCGCGCTCCAGCGGTTGCGGGAATTGCATGAGAGGCCTAACTCGGAGGGAGACAGGGGTTCGCGAAGACCATAGGAGAGCGCCGGCGTGAATGCGACCACGGAGCGGGTGACGGCCGCCGTCCTGATCATCGGAGACGAAATCCTGTCGGGACGGACCCAGGACACCAATCTCGGCGCCATCGCCAAGTTCCTCGGAACTCACGGCGTGGAAATCGCCGAAGCGCGGGTCGTGCCGGATGTGCATGATGAAATCGTCACCGCCCTGAACGCCCTGCGGTCTCGCTACGACTACGTGCTGACCACAGGCGGCATCGGCCCGACGCATGACGATATCACCGCCGACGCGGTGGCGGCGGCCTTCGGCGTGTCGCTCTATGAGCATCCCGAGATCATCGCCCTGATGAGCACGCGCTGGCGGGGCAGCGAGCTGAATGCCGCCCGCCGCCGGATGGCGCGGGTGCCGGAGGGCGGCGAGCTGATCAAGAACCCGGTCGGCGGGCCGCCGGGCTTCACTATCGGCAACGTCTTCGTCATGGCCGGCGTGCCGCAGGTGATGCGCGGCATGCTGGACGACGTCGGCTGGCGCCTGAAGGGCGGGACGGTAGTGATCTCACGCACTGTCCGCGTCGAGGGCTTCGGCGAGGGCGTCATCGCCGAGCCGCTGGAGCAGGTGGCCAGGGCCCACCCCTCGATGTCCCTGGGCAGCTATCCGTTTTTCAGCGCCGAGGGCTACGGCTCGAACCTGGTGCTGCGGGGGCGCGATCAGGACGAACTGGCGAGGGCGATCGACGAACTGGTGGCGGCCTTGGCGGCGGCCGGGATCACCGGCGCGGTCGTTGATCCAGGCGCCGCCGGCACAGTGGCAAGCAATGGCTGAGCAATGAAGGGTTGAGGGGGGCAACTGTAAGACTTTACCTGTCATAGACGACCAAGAGCTTCCCCTGAAATTTCTGCTTTTGGAATTTATGGTGGATCTAGATACCGCAATGGTAGAGTAGTATTGAATGGTGTTGTGTTGATCTGCGCCAAGTTGGCGCAATATTTCTTGGTCTTTAAGCCCTCTTAACCAACAGCGCTGCGTAATCGATTGCAGGGGACGAATCTCTCGTTCGGCGCATCAGGAAGCGGTCAAATGGGTTTCTTCAGCGGCGGCCGCGCGGCCGAAAGCAATGCGGGGCGGATGGGCGAACTGGAGGCGTTGACCGCCGCCATCAATCGTTCTCAGGCCGTGATCGAGTTCGAGCTGGACGGCACGATCATCACCGCAAACGATAATTTCCTGAAGACTATGGGCTATGCGCTGTCGGACATAAAAGGCCGCCGGCACAGCATGTTCGTCAGTCCGGAATACGCTCAGAGCGCCGACTACAAGGCCTTCTGGCGGTCGCTGGCGGACGGGGAATTCATGAGCGGCAAATTCCAGCGCTTCGGCCGCGGCGGCGGCGAGATCTGGATTGTCGGCGCCTACAACCCGATCTTCGACAAGAACGGCAAGGTCTGCAAGGTCATCAAGTTCGCCACGGACGTCACCGAAGCCGAGCAGGAGCGGATGCGGTTCGACGCCGAACGCCGCGAGTCCGAGGCGCAACAGGAACTGGTCGTCGGCGCCCTGGCCGACAACTTGCGCCGGCTAGCCGCCGGGGATCTCGGCGCCCGGATCGAGGTGGCGTTCAGCGGTCGCTACCAAGAGATCAAGAGCGACTTCAACCGGGCCATGGACAGCCTGAGCCAGGCCATGCGTTCGATCGCCGAGGCCGCGACCGGCCTGCGCAGCGGCTCGGATGAAATCGCGGGCGCATCGGACGATTTGTCGCGCCGCACGGAACAGCAGGCCTCCAGCCTCGAGGAAACGGCCGCCGCGCTGGACGAGATCACCGCCACCGTCCGCCGCAGCGCCGATGGCGCCAAGCAGGCCAACGCCGCGGCCTCTGACGCCAAGGCCGATGCGGTCCGTTCGGGCGAGGTGATGAACGACGCTGTCGCGGCCATGAGCGAAATCGAACAGAGCTCGGGCAAGATCACCCAGATCATCGGGGTGATCGACGAGATCGCCTTCCAGACCAACCTTCTGGCCCTGAACGCCGGGGTCGAGGCTGCGCGGGCCGGTGATGCGGGCCGCGGTTTCGCCGTCGTCGCCCAGGAAGTCCGCGCCCTGGCCCAGCGATCGGCCGAGGCGGCCAAGGAGATCAAGGCCCTGATCGCCTCGAGCTCCGACCAGGTGCAACGCGGCGTGAAGCTGGTCGGCGACACCGGCCAGGCGTTGGGCGGCATCGTCGCCAAGGTCAGCCAGATCGACGCCCTGATCGCTGAAATCGCCCTCTCGTCGCAGGAACAGGCCACCGGGCTGGCCCAGGTGAACTCGGCGGTCAACCAGATGGACCAGGTGACGCAGCAAAACGCGGCCATGGTGGAGGAAGCAACCGCCGCGGCGGCCAACCTGAAGACCGAAGCGCTGGAGTTGGCCAATCTGGTCAGCCGCTTCGACGCTGGCCAAGGGCGCGACGCGGCGCGCATCGAGCTGGCCAAGCCCGGTCGTCACGCCCCGGCCCGCAACCCCGTCGCCAAAGCCCAAGCCAGGATAGCGGCTTCCGTGGGCGGGCGACCGGCGGCGTCCGCCGACTGGCAGGAATTCTGAGCCGCCTCATTCGCCTCAAACTACGGACCCTAGACCATGATCGCCAACGTTGAGGCCGCAGACGCCGTCCTGGAGCTGATCTCGTTCGAGATCGCCGAGCAGGAGTTCTGTATCGACATTCGCACAGTGCGCGAGATCCGCGGCTGGACGCCCGCGACCCCGATGCCGCAGACCCCCGAATATATGCTCGGCGTAATCAACCTGCGCGGGGCGGTGATCCCGGTGCTGGACCTGCGCAACCGACTGGGCCTGGGCCGAACCGACCCGTCCTCCCGCCATGTCATCGTCGTGGTGCAGCAGGACGAGCGGGTGGTGGGCCTGCTGGTCGATGGGGTGCAGGAGACCTTCCAGGTGGAGGCGAACCTGCTGAGGCCCCCGCCGGCCATGGGCTCGACCGCGACGGAACGCTTCGTCGACGCCATCCTGCCGATGGAAGGGCGCATGCTGAGCCGTCTGGTGGTGGGCTCGCTGCTGCCGGCCGAGCAACGGCAGGCCGCTTAAGGCGTCCTCGCTTCTACTCCGGCGCGAACTTGACATAGGTCAAGGGCGCCGTTCTCAGATTGGTGCAATTCCCCCTTGGCGCCCACCAGGCGTAGGGGAATCGACATGCCAGAGTTGATGCATGGCTCACGAGTTGCAGGCCTGAAATTCGCTCTGGCCCCGGTGACGGCACTGGTCGCCATGGCCCTTGGCGCCGACCCGGCCGGCGCTGTTCCGGCTTTCGCCGTTCAGACCGGCCAGCCCTGCAACGCCTGCCACGTCGGCGGTTTCGGGCCCCAGCTGACGCTTTTCGGCCGTGAGTTCAAGCTGCATGGTTACACCCAGCGGGCCGGCGGCTTCAACGTGCCGCTGTCCGCCATGGCCGTCGCATCCTACGTCCGCACCCAGAAGGATCAGCCGCCGCCGGCGCCGCACTACGGTCCCAATGACAACGCTTCATTGGACCAGTTCAGCATCTTCTTCGCTGGCGGGCTCGGCCAACATCTCGGCGCCTTCATCCAGACCACCTATGACGGGATCGCACGGGCCTGGAGCTGGGACAATCTCGACGTGCGGGCGACGACGACCACGACGGTCAAGGGGCACGACGTCCTGCTCGGCGCGAGCTTCAACAACAACCCGACCGTCCAGGACGCGTGGAACACAACGCCGGCCTGGGGTTATCCCTATACCAGCTCGGCCATGGCTCCTGGCCCGGCCGCCGCCCCACTCCTCGCCGGCGCCCTGGCCCAGACCAGCATCGGCGTGACGGGCTATGCCTGGATCGACGACAAGTTCCTGGTCGAGGGCGGGGCCTACGGCTCGCCTGGCGCCAACACCCTGACCCATCTCGGGGCCGACCCGACCTCGCCCGGCAGCATTGACGGCCTGGCCCCCTACGGCCGTATCGCCTACCAAACCATGGTCAAGGAAGGCGTGCTGGAGGTCGGCGCCATGGGCATGCAGGCCAATATCCATCCGGGTCTGGACCGCAGCACCGGCATGACCGACCGCTATACCGATGTGGGCGTCGATGCGTCCTATGTGAAGACGCTGGCAAGCAGCGATGTGGTCTCGTTCAACGCCCGCTACCTGCATGAAGAGCAGAGCCTCAACGCGACCTGCATCCTGGCGGGAACCACCCCGGCGGGGTGCGCCGGCAATACGCTCGAGGACCTGCGCGCCGACGCCTCCTACTACTGGAGGAACAAGATTGGCGCGACCGTGGCGGCGTTCGACACCTTCGGCTCGTCCAATCCCTTCCTCTATGCCGGGAACCGCACGTTCAAGCCGGACAGCACCGGGGTGATGCTGCAGCTCGACGGCACGCCCTGGGGCGCCGGCGATTCACCGCTCGGCAAGCGCTTCAACATGCGGGTGGGGGTCCAGTACACCTTCTACACCAGCTTCAATGGCGCAGGCTCCAATTGGGACGGCGCCGGCTCCAACGCGTCCGATAATAATACTTTCAGGGTGTTCACATGGTTCGCCTACTGACCCGTCTGCCCCGCCGAGCGGCCGCGCTCGCCCTGACGGCCGGAATGCTCGTCGCGCTTCCGGCCGCCGCCGCCGATCCCGCCCACGGCAAGTCGGTGTTCGCAGCCCAGTGCAGCATGTGCCACTCGGCGGCGCGTGGCGGGGCCACAATCCTGGGCCCAACCCTGTTCGGCGTCGTCGGCCGCCAGGCCGGCAGCGTCAGCGGCTACAACTACTCTTCGGCCATGAAGGCGGCGGGTTTCGCCTGGGCGGACGACAAGCTGCACACCTACCTGGCGGCCCCGGTCAAGATGATTCCCGGCATCAAGATGACCTATGCCGGCGTGAAGAATCCGGCCCAGCTCGACGATCTGATCGCCTACCTGGACAGCCTCAAATAGGCCGGTCCGTCAGGTCTCATAGTCGAACAGCGCCATAAAGCCGAAGTCCATGTGCAGTTGCTGGTGGCAGTGGAACAGGGTTCTGCCCGGATTGTCGGCGACAAAATCGACCTCGGCGGTCTGATAGCCACCTAACATCATGACGTCCTTGATCACGCCCGACGTCGCCTGGTCGGCGATGCGAGTCAGTTCGAAGCTGTGGCGGTGCAGATGAATGGGATGGATGTCGTCACTGGCGTTGCGCAGGCGAAGCCGGTAGCGCCGGCCTTGGCGCAGCTTGAACATCGGATCCATCTGCTGGTCTGAAAAGGCCACGCCGTTGATCGTCCAGCGATTGAAGCCGCCCAGGGCGGCGTTGTCCTTGGCGAAGGTCATCTCGAACACCTGGTCCGGGGGAGGCGAGGCGCCAGGTCCGCCGAACAGCCGATAGTCCCAGAAGGATTTGGCCGGCGGCCGCCATACGGGATCGCCGTTGCGACCAGCGTATTCGACCACGACGCCCATGCCGTTACAGCGATCGTCGTCGGCAAGGTCGCCCAGCACCCAGACGCCCGGATTGTTCATCTCCACGATCGCAGAGACCCGTTCCGCCGTCCCAAGCCAAAGGACCGGAACTTGGGTCTGGACGGCTGTCGGGTTTCCGTCAAGCGCCACGACCTGGAAGCTGTGACCAGGCAGGGCCAGGCTGCGGATCTCGGTGGCGCTGCCGTTCAGCACGTGCAGCAGCACGTGTTCGCCGGCCTTCACGCGGATCGGTTCGCCGTGGCCGAGCATCCGCCCGTTGATGGAAAACAGGCTGTACCCGACCTCGTAGCCGTGCGGGAGGCCGCGTGCGAGCGAGGCCTGCATGGCGCTCTCGCCGGCGGCCTTCAGCACCGGGTCGGTCGCTGTCGGAGACAGGAAATCCATCGCCATGTCGCCGCCGCGGCTGAGGGTCGGCTCAAATTCCTTCAGTGTCAGGAACACTTCCTGGTCGTAGCGGCCGGGCTCGCGCCGGGGCTCGACGTAGACCGGCCCGACCTGGCCGCTGTACTGGCCGGCGTCCAGATCCGCCTGGGCGCGCACGTGACTGTGATAAAAGCGCAGGCCAGTTGGCCCGGGGGTGAAGGCGATGCGCCGCGCGCCGCGAGCGGGGATGAATGGCGTGCCCTCTTCCGCCGAGCCGTCGACGTCCACCGGAACCTTCTGGCCGTGCCAATGCAACTGTTCCGGGGTGTCGGTATCGTTTTGGATATCGATGACGACCCGGCGCCCTTCGTGCAAGCGCAGGAGCGGCCCAGGGAACTGTCCATTGTAGGTCGTGGTGGCGACGATCTTGTCCGGCGCTAGTTCAACGAGACCGGTGGCGATGCGGATGATGTGGTCGGTGGGACCCTCCGGCGGCGGATTCGGAGTTCCCCTGCGCGCGCAGTTGGCTGGCAGGGCGCCCGAGGCCATGGCCGCTCCCGCCAGTCGCACCAGACGCCGTCGATCCATGGCTTCGCCTCAATCTCCGCGATAGCGGCTATCTTCCCTGAAGCAGGTCCGCGAACGGCGGAAAGGTCAACAATATCCCTCCGGCCAGCATCGCGAAGGCGGCGGCGTTGATCGGCGCCAGATTGATCTCCCGCCGCCGCCACACCCTGTGCAACGCAACCCAGATCACCAGCCAGGCGATGGTCGCGCTGAAGGTCACGCCAGACAGCGGTCCGCTTGGATCCCAGACATCGAGGGACCGAGCCGCCGCCGGCCACGCGTCGCCGACGAAGGCGAGCACGCCGAGGGCCAGCGAGCCGGCGCCTGCTGCAAGGATGGCGGCCGCCGCTGGTCCGGTCGGCGCCAGTTCCTCGGCTGACATGCTATTTCTCCCGCTGCAGGACCACCACTGCGCCACCCCTGATCGGTGCGTTCTTGTTCAGGAGAGCGCCGAAGGCGCCAGCGACGCCGGTGGCGAAAAAGGCGACGGCCGTGAAACCGAGCACCGCGCTGCGGAGTTGGCGGCGCCTGGCCAGTTCTGGACCGTATCGGCTGAACAGATAGGCCACCATGGTCATCGAGATCGGCGTGAACCAGGCCAGATGCTCCTTCCATTCCATGCCGAGGTTGTGCCAACCCGCGGTGTGCGCACTCGAGAGCAGCAGGGCCTTCGGGTAGGCCGACATGTCCGTGACGCCGGCTGGTGGGGCGGCTCGATACCACGGGTAGATGATGAACGTGCCGGAGAGTACAGTAAGCCAGGCCAGCACCGCCATGCTGACGAGATAGAACCGAAACAGGCGCATGTCGCCGGTCGCGGTCGGCCGTTCCGGGCCGATCACGGCGGTCGCATAGATGACGCCGATGGCGCCGGAGAAGGCGAGCATGAACAGGGCGCCGAAACCCATCCCGTGGACAATCGTGAGCAGGTCCCTGAGGGTAATCTCCATGGTATAGCCCGCTATTTTCCCGCTTAGTACTACAGTTGCGCATGTGATCGACGTCTGTAGTGGCTGAGCGTCGCCGCAGCCTGATGTCGTCGACGCCATAGCGACCAGGCGATGATGAAGGGT
>FSWM01000915.1_pt1 | contig 13647 bp, 14 predicted proteins | sample 1637841 | NCBI WGS metagenome assembly FSWM01 (sample SAMEA3914789, study PRJEB12502) | metagenome | biome: forest; material: soil | place: Canada | collected 2011-07-03 | depth 0.3 m | reverse complement strand
TTCTCGGACTTCCCGATCCTCCTTGACCATCCTCATTCACCCGCTCGTCCCGGCGAAGGCCGGGATCCAGATCGTAAGGCGCGGCGCTCGGGGATTGGAACTGTAGCGAGGCCTTTCAGGGCAAGACGAGGTCCTGAAAACTCAATCATCCGGCGCTCTATGATCTGGATCCCGGCCTTCGCCGGGACGAGCGGAATGGGGGGGGAGGTCTCATCTCCACCCATCTCCGAAATTCGGAATGTCGGCTTGCAGGTATCGACGAGACGACCACTCAAGAGCCTTGGCGGCGTCCCTGGATTGGAACCAGGCGCCCTTTCTCACCCCTAGAACATATACCCGAGCCCCAGATTGATCCGGTCGTTCTCGGCGTGGTCGATGAATTTCTGGTAGTCGGCCTTGACCACGACGTCCGACAGGGGGCGGAACGAGAAGCCCAGGGTCACCAGCTTGTCGCGGTTGGCTGGATCTGACGTCAGGCCCAGGGGCAGGCTGGCCTGGGTGTCATAGCGCTCGTAGCGGACGAAGGGCGAGACGGCCATGTCGCTGTTCAGGTTGAAGGTATAGGCGCCCTGGACCAACCAGCCATAGAACGCGCCCGGCACAAGCGGCCGGTCGGTTTCGTTGGCGGCGTTATAGGCCAGGATCGCGCTGTCCAGCCGGGCGGTCTGCTCGAAGGTTCCCCGCGTGTAAACCGCTTCCAGGTCGAAGCCGCTGTGCTGCAGGCGCGCATGGACGTCCCACAGGGTCATGCGCGCGTCGATCCCCGCCAGGTTCGGCTGGGTGGAGTCCTGGCGGAAGTCGGCGTTCCCCTGGCCGGTGTTTCCGGTGAAGACGCCGCCGCCGATGTCGAGGCCCGGCACGCCCTTCCAGTCCACTGAGCCATAGACGGACAGGTCCGCGGCGTGGGCCAGTTGCAGCTCCTGGTGGGTGGCCGCCAAGGGCGCGCCGGCGTCGTCCAGCTTGGCCACGTCGAAGCCGGTGGTCAGGCCGATGTCGTAATCGATGCCGAACCTGGTCGAGCCGTAGAGGCTGACACCGCCCTCGCGCCAGGTGGAGGGGATGATGCGGGTCTCCACCTCGTTGCGTATCGCGCCGTAATAGACCGGCGGCTCGTGGTTGCGGTTGATGAAGCCGAACGGCATCAGGAACAGGCCGGCGCGAATATTGGCGGCGTCCGAGATCTGATAGTTCAGATAGGCCTGCTCGATTTCGGCCTCGCCCCTGTCGTCGGCGCTGGCGACCGCGTGTTCGATCTCGAACTCGCTGTTGAAGCTGATCCGGTCGCTGAACCGGTGGCCAAAGAACAGCACGAAACGCTCCAGGTCGGCCTGGTTGCGGCTGCGGTCCTCCAGATAGGCGCTGTAGGCGATCTCGCCGTAGCCGCCGATGGAAGTGGCGCTGGCGGTCTCGGTTTCGGCGGCCGCGGGCTTGGAGGGCTCGGCGTCGGCGGCGAGGGTCTGGATGGCCTCGCCCGGCTTGGCTGCGGGCGCAGGGGCTGCTTGGGCCGCAACCTGGCCCCCGGCGCCCGCCCGGGCTGCTTCAAGGCGTTCGATGCGGGCGGATTGGGCCGCCAGTTGCGCCTTCAACAGGTCGATCTCGGCCTTGAGCGCGGCTTCGTCGGCGAGGGCGGACATCGGCGTCAGGACCACCGCGGCGGCGGCCAGCAGGGCGAGTCTGGTTTTCATCGTGGGGTCGGTCCCGTGCTTATGCGGAGGGTACGTGTCGCCGCTCGGCCAGGCGGTGGGCGACATAGATCAGGGGGAGAGCCAGGCCCAGTATCCAGTGGGCCAGGGAGATGGCGGAGCGCAGGCCCTCTTCGCCCGCGTAGTAGAGCAGATAGCCGGTGACGGTCAGCACAAGGAGCAATCCCAGCACGACCGCCCCGGACTTTCGCCGCCGGCGCAGCTTCCAGCCGTTGACCACGTGCAGGCCCCAGAGCAGGCCTCCGGTCCAGATCGCCAGGAAGGCCAGGGCGCCGTGCAGCTTGAGCCACCAGGGCTCCAGCGGATCGGCGGTGGGGCCGAACTCGCCCTGGCGGACCAGGAAATAGTGGAACACCAGCCAAAGGACCCCCGAGCCCCAAAGGCCGAGGCCGGTGGCGTTGACCAAGAGCCGGCGGCGTGAACTCAGCCGGGCCGGCGAGACGGGGCGGCGGACGCGCTTCATGCCGCCTCGCCAAGGCTGCGCCAGCCGATCGCGGGATCGAAGGTCCAGGCGCGGGCGCCGTAGGCGGCGAGCAGGTCCAGGCTCGAGGCCGCGCCGTTGAGAACCACCTTGGTCAGGGCGTCGGCCGCTATGCTCGTTGGCGCGGCCACGCTGGCGAAGCGCGAGACGGCGATCGGCCGGCCGGCGGCGTCATAGCACCGCGTCAGGGAGCGATCCTCTAAGTCGCCGCCGCTGGAGGCCAGCGCCCCGTCACGGATCTCGACCACGGGCATGTGGTCGCCGTCGCCCGCCCGCAGGTGGACCCGTTCGGACTCATCGCCGATGACGCGGAGGTCGCCGCCGGCGTTGACGCAGGCCTGCTCGATCCCTTGGTCCCTCAGGCGTTCCACCGCCCGGTCGACCGCATAGCCCTTGGCGACGCCCCCGAGGTCTAGCCAGACCGGCCGCAACAGGCGCGCTTTAGTTCCGTCCAGAGCGACATCCCGCCACGACGCTTCGGGGTCGGGGGGCAAGACGCCCGCCGGCGCCGGCAGGTCGCCGTTGGCCACGGCCCGTGAGGCGATCGCCGAATCGAATGCGCCATCCGAACGCCGCGCCAGGCCCAGCGCGAAGGCCAGCACCTCGGCCGTGCGTGGGTCGAGCCGGATTTCTGTCTCGGCGCCGCGCCGGTTCAGGCGGCTGAGGTCGCTGTCAGGCTGGTGAAAGCTCATCAGGTCGTGAATGGCGGCGATTTCGGCGAAGGCCGCGTCAATAGCGCGGTTGGCGAGGGATGGATCGGCCCCCGTCACCCGGATCGCGACCAGCGTCCCGAGCCACGGCCGGGCCCGCTCAACGACCGGCGGCGGCGAGGACAAGGGCGTGGGTCGCGAGCAGCCGGCGCACGCCGTCGGCCACGTGCTTGGACGAGAGGGTGGCGCCAGAGATGTTCTGGATGTCCTGGCCGACCTTCAGCGCTGCGCCGTGCTTCTTGCCGGTGAACTGGCCGCGCCAGGCGGCGCCGCGGACCTGGCCACCATAGGATTCGCGATAGTCCAGGATTTCCAGGCCTTTGACCGCCCCGGAGGCGTCGAGGGCGAGGGCGAAGGTGATGAATTCGTGCTTGCCGACGACCTCATCGACCATGAACCAGCCACCGCTCGGCGCGCGCCAGGCCTTCAACTCGCGGCTGAGCGGCGCAACGCCGGAATCGGCCTTGATGGCGGCGGCCTGGGCGTCGGTCAGGGTGCGGAAGTCGGGCTTCAGCGCAGCGCCGGGAAACATGGCGGCCTGCGTCTGTTCCACGGTCAGGTAGGTCGTGGCGTAGACGGCGGTTGGCGCGGCTAGGGCCGCCAGGGGGACGAGGAAGAGTTGGGCTTTCATGGCGCCGCCAGTCATGTCCGAAACGTTGGCTCCGACATTGATCTGGAGCAGCTTTCGGCGTCGATAATGAGAATTATTCGCATATAGAGACTCATCCGGCCGGTCGTCAAGTTGGTCCGCGCGCCGCCCAGCGACAGTTCCTTCACCGAGATCGATCCCGCGGGATTGTGAATCCACCTGGAGCAGAGGCCAGCCTTCGCCTATGTCACCTCCCATGAACGCAGATGATCAAAAGCGGGCCACGGGCGAAGCCGCGGCGGCCCTGGTGGAAAGCGGCATGGTGGTGGGCCTGGGCACCGGCTCGACCGCGGCCTGGTTCGTCAAGGCGCTGGCGGCGCGAAAGCTGGACATCCGCGGCGTGCCGACCTCGCTCGCCACGGCCGAACTGGCGACCAACCTTGGCCTGCGGCTCACGAGCCTGGACGAGGTCCAGTCCATCGACCTGACAGTCGACGGCGCCGACGAGATCGGGCCCGGCCTGTCGCTGATCAAGGGCGGCGGCGCGGCGCTGCTGCGCGAGAAGCTGGTCTGGGAGGCGTCCAGGCGCTGCGTCGCCATCGCCGACGCCGGCAAGGTCGTTCCTCGGCTCGGCGCCTTTCCCCTGCCGATCGAGGTGGTGGCCTTCGCCCACAAGACCACGGCCCTGCGCATCTGCGACGCGCTCAGCGACTGCGACATCGGCATCCCCCCGCGTCTTCGCATGAAAGACGGCCAGCCGGTGGCGACGGACGGCGGCAACCTTATCTATGACGCGCCCTGCGGCGTGATCGCTGATCCCGCCCGCCTCGCCGAGGCGCTGAAAAGCATCACCGGCGTGGTCGACCACGGGCTGTTTCTCGACCTCGCCGACGAGGCGCTGGTCGGCCGGGAGACAGGCGTCGAGCGCCTGGCGCCGTAACCTAAGGAGCCGTCATGGCGGGCTACGACTACGACCTCTTCGTCATCGGCGCGGGCTCGGGCGGGGTGCGCGCGGCGCGCCTGGCGGCCATGAGCGGGGCCAAGGTCGCGGTGGCAGAAGAATACCGGGTCGGCGGAACCTGTGTGATCCGCGGCTGCGTCCCTAAGAAGTTCATGGTCTACGCCTCCGAGTTCAGCCACGAATTCGACGTGGCCCGAGGCTTCGGCTGGGAGATCGGCGAGACCCGGTTCGACTGGCGCAAGTTCCTGATGGCCAAGGATGCGGAGATCAGCCGGCTCTCGGGCATCTACACCAGCAACCTGACGAAGGCCGGCGCGGATCTGCTCCTGGGCAGCGCGCGGTTCACCAACCCTCATACGCTTGAGGTCAAGAGCGCCAAGACCGGCGTCAAGACCGTCACCGCCGACAAGATCCTGATCGCCACTGGCGGGCGCCCGACCCTGCCCAAGGACGTTCCCGGCATCGAGTACGTGATCACCTCCGAAGAGGCCTTCCACCTGCCGGAACTGCCCAAGCGGATGGTGATCGTCGGCGGCGGCTATATCGCCGTAGAGTTCGCCTGCATCTTCCACGGCATGGGCGTGGACGTGACCCTGATCTATCGGGGACCCAACATCCTGCGCGGCTTCGACGAGGACGTGCGCGCCCACCTGGCCGACGAGCTGAAGAGCCGTGGCCTACGCGTCATGGTCGCCTGCCAGCACGAGCGCATCGAAAAGCGTGAAGATGGTGTCCTGGTCAGCTATGTGGGCGAGGGCCTGACCCTGGAGTCCGAGGTGGTGATGTTCGCCACCGGCCGCGAGCCGCATGTCAAAGGGCTGGGGTTGGACGCCGCGGGCGTCAAGCTGAACGACAAGGGCGCGGTGGCCGTCGATGAATTCTCGCGCACCAATGTCCCGCACATCTGGGCGGTGGGCGACGTCACCGACCGCATGGCCCTGACCCCGGTCGCCATCCGCGAGGCCCAGGCCTTTGCCGAGACGGAGTTCAAGGGCCGGCCGATGAGCTTCGACCATGCCGACGTGCCGACGGCGGTGTTTTCGCAGCCGCCGGTGGGGGTGGTGGGCCTGACCGAGGCGGAGGCGCGGCACAAACTGGGCGCCGTCGACATCTACCTGACCCGCTTTCGGTCGATGAAGACCACCTTCTACGGCGGCCGCGAGCGGTTCCTGATGAAGCTGGTGGTCGAGCGGGGCACGGAAAAGGTGGTCGGCTGCCACATCGTCGGCCCCGACAGCGCCGAGATGATCCAACTCGCCGCCATCGCCGTGAAGGCCGGCCTGACCAAGCCCCAATGGGACGCCACCTGCGCCCTGCACCCGTCGGCCGCCGAGGAACTGGTGACGTTGCGCGAGAAGTACGTGCCGGCGGAGCTGGCGGCGGCGGAGTAGGGGCGGGGTTCGCGGCAGCGGCTCACCGGCGTTTGGGAGTAACCTACCCACTGCCCCTATCGCACTTTGCCATCACTCCCCATCTGCGCTAAAAGCCCCGCCCTCTAAGAGGACGCCATGACCAATCGCTGGACGCCGAATACCTGGAGAACCAAGCCCGCCCTGCATATCCCGGCCGACTATCCGGATGCTGGCGCTGTGGCGCGTGTGGAGACGGAGCTGCGCGCTCTTCCGCCGCTGGTTTTCGCTGGTGAGGCGCGCCGCCTGAAGGGCCTGCTTGGCGACGTGTCCGCCGGCCGCGCCTTCCTGCTGCAGGGCGGGGACTGCGCCGAGAGCTTCAAGGAATTCACCGCCGACAACATCCGCGACACGTTCCGTCTGATCCTGCAGATGGCGGTGGTGCTGACCTTCGCCGGCGGCAAGCCGGTGGTGAAGGTCGGGCGCATGGCCGGCCAGTTCGCCAAGCCGCGCTCGTCCGCGACCGAGACGCAAGGCGACGTCACCCTGCCGTCTTATCGCGGCGACAATATCAACGGCATGGGCTTCGAGGCGGCCGAGCGCAAGCCTGATCCCGAGCGCCTGCTCAAGGCCTATCATCAGTCCTCGGCCACGCTGAACCTGCTGCGCGCGTTCGCCGGTGGCGGCTATGCCGACCTGCACAACATCCACCGGTGGACGCTGGGCTTCGTCGAGGGCAGCCCCAACGGCCACCGCTATCGCGAGTTGGCCGACAAGATCTCGGAATCCCTGGACTTCATGTCCGCCATCGGCGTCACCGCCGACACCCATTCCGAGCTGCACCGGGTGGAGTTCTTCACCAGCCACGAGGCCCTGCTGCTGGGCTTCGAAGAAGCGATGACGCGCGTCGATTCCACCTCGGGCGACTGGTACGACACCTCGGCCCACCTGTTGTGGATCGGGGAACGCACCCGCCAGCTGGACGGCGCCCACATCGAATACATGCGCGGGATCAAGAATCCGGTCGGCCTCAAGGTCGGCCCGACCCTGGAGCCGGACGAACTCCTGCGCCTGATCGATACGCTGAACCCGGCGGACGAGGCCGGGCGGCTGACCCTCTACGGGCGGTTCGGCTCGGACAAGATCGCCGCGCGACTGCCCAGGCTGATGGAAGCGACGCGTAGAGCCGGCCGCCAGGTGGTTTGGGCCATCGACCCGATGCACGGCAACACCCTGACCGCCAACAACGGGTACAAGACCCGGCCATTCGACCGCATCCTCGGCGAGGTGAAGAGCTTCGTCGAAATCGCCCAGGCCGAGGGCGTGCATCCTGGCGGGGTCCATCTGGAGATGACCGGACAGAACGTCACCGAATGCCTCGGCGGCGCCCGCGCCTTGACGGAAGGCGACCTGGCCGACCGCTACCACACCCAGTGCGACCCCCGCCTCAACGCCGAGCAGGCGCTGGAGCTGGCCTTCCTGGTGGCCGAGAAGCTGAAGGCCGCGCGTCAGAGCGAGCGTCAAGCGGCGGTAGGGTAGGGCGCGCCTAAGCCGCGCCAGCCTTCATCCGCTGCCGGGCCTCCTGGCGATAACCGACGGCGTCAACGATCGTTCCGACCTGACCGAGGCCGTGACGGGGCATGTTGTGGTAGATCGCCTCGTAGCGACCGGGCGCGACCAGATAGGTCTCGTGCCAGATGCCGACGTCGCCGTTCGAGCCGACCTGCTTGTTGAAGGCCCGCCAGGCCGGCAGGTGGGCTGCGTTCTGGTTGCGCGCATAGGCCTCCAGGTGGTCGAAGCTGCGCCAATACTGTATCGCCATGATATTGGGAAAGCCGAAGTGGGTGCGCACGTGCAGCAGCCCGAGATCGGGCTGGCTGGCCAATTCCGTCAGCATGCGTGGCATCGCCCGGGCGACCGGCAGCCAGGAGCCGATTTTCCAGGGCCTGTTGATCCGCATGCCGATCAGGAAGATGACGAACTCACCTTCGATCTCAGCGCCTACGCGCCGGTCTATGATGTCAACCATGGCTCGCCCTCCATCGGCCGGTGACCCGGCCGTATTCATTGTTCGACACGCGTCGCGCTCAAGCCTTCTCCTCCGCCATGGCCAGGATCGCCGCCCATTCCTCGGCGCCCACCGGCGCTACGGACAGGCGCGACTGGCGCAGCATGATCATGCCGGACAGGGCGGGATTGGCCTTCATAGCCGCCAGCGTGACGGGGGCGGCCAGGGGGCGCAGGAACGACACGTCGACGGCCACGAACCGGCCGTTGTCGTCGGAAGGGTCGGGGAAAGCCTCCCGCTCGATCTTGGCTAGGCCGACCACGGCTTTCGTATCGCCTGAATGATAGAACAGGGCTAGGTCGCCCTTGCGCATGGCCCGCAGGAAGATGGCCGCCTGGTTGTTGCGTACGCCGTCCCACACCGTGCGCCCGTCCCGCTCCAGGTCGGCGAAGGCGTAGGTTTCCGGCTCGGATTTCAAGAGCCAATGGGATGCGACGGTCATGGATTTCGCGCTCCTGGGGCGATTGGGCGGATTTAACGGCGGATCGGCCTCAAGGCCAAGCCATGGTATCCGGTCGGCGGGCGGATGGCGCGATTCCACCAACCCAATCGGCTCTTGACGGCGCCTATGTGCGCCAGAAGCCCCGATCACGTTGGAGGTGTTGTTTCAGGTATTCCGCGCGAGCTACATCACGTTGATCATTCGCTCCCATAATAGGCCCCCTGGGGGCATCTGCAAAAGGGTGACGCATGTTGGCGTGCAGTCGAGGGAAATCGGACTGACGCGCCCAAATCGGGGACCGTCTATACTTGGACTCCGTGCGGATTTCTTTCGGATGCAATGAAGCCGAACGCGTCCTTGCCGATGAGCGTTCCTATAGGACACAAATATACCCGCCTGGATCGCTATTGGCCCCAGGTCAAAGATATCGGTCAACTTAACAACGCAGTGACGTTGGCCATTATCGAATCTGCCGCCCGCTCGATGTCGCGTAAAAACGCCAAGGACGTGCAGCAGGTGTTGGCTCTGTGATTACAACGCCCATTGCGCGGGTCACACATGTCGGGAAAAATCCGGACACGATGTCATTTCGACGCAACGGCCGGGGGAGTTTTGCTTATCTTCAAGGCTCTCGCGGACCTTATCGACCACCCTGGCCTGCAAGCCAACGCAGAGTTGGGGAAAAGATCGGTGATTCGACCGCAAGGAAGCACCGCTATTCCGCAAAATTACCGCCAGCCATGGCCGATTCGGCCTTTCAGCAGGCAGGAACGCGAATATCACCTGGATTCGCTGCGCGAACTAGGGAGGTGGTCCGGCGCGTGCGTTTGAGCGCTGCCGGTCCTGCGAAAATCCCATGCAAAACAAGCTGATCACGTCGCTTGCCGAGGTGGCGTAGCGAGCGAAATCAAGCCTGATTACAGTCCCGATGGAGCTGAAAAGATGGTTTATTACTCTTTTTAAATGGACAAATTGTCGGTACGCACTATTGATTTGTTTGCATCATCCGCAAACCTGGCTTACAGACGCTGATCCTGCGCTGAAGACATCGCATCCGCGAGTTTGCGGAAACACCGGAGAATTGCCAAAATGGCCGAAAATAGCCTTCTGATTGAAATGACCGCGGAGATCGTCGCCGCCTTTGTCGGAAACAACAGCGTTCCCGCCAGCGATATCCCCGGCCTGATCTCTCAGACCTACGCCGCGCTTAGCGGGGCAGAGGCTCCCCCAGTGGTGGAGCCTGAAGTCAAGACTCCGGCCGTGCCCGTGAAGCGCTCGATCCAGCCCGATTACATTGTCTGCCTGGAAGACGGCCGCAAGTTCAAGTCACTGAAGCGCCACCTACGCACGAAGTACAATCTTTCGCCAGAGGATTACCGCGCCAAGTGGGGCCTGCCCAAGGACTATCCCATGGTCGCCCCGAACTACGCCGCCGCCCGTTCGAACCTGGCCAAGCAGATGGGCCTGGGTCAGGGCGGCCGGGGCGGCGCGCCTGCGCCCGCCAAGGCCAAGGCGGCGCCGGTCAAGGCCGTGGCTTCCGCCGGCCGCGGCCGCAAGCCGAAAGCCGGCTGAGCGTAACCAGCAACTCTATTCCGCGCGCCCAGGCAGGTCCGAGGATCTGCCTGGGCGTTATTTTGTTCAGCTAGCCCAGTGGGTGAAATTACACCCTCGATATCCGCTGGCTATCCCATCGATCGTCCGATTGACCGTTCGCGTCTTGTCGATTTTCCAAGCCTCGGTTGCGCCTCGATTCGGTTCGATGATTAGTGGCTGACGGCCTCGTTCAAGCCGTCCAGGACCATGGTCCAGTTCTTGGCGAACTCATCCTTCTTCTTCAGGTCATCAGTGTTCGGCTCGCCCTCGAGCTTCGACTGAGTCAGGGTGACCCTGGTCTCCGCTCCTGCAGCCTCGAGCTCGATGGTGATCAGGTTGTAGTTCTCCGGCGAGTCCTTCGCCCCCATGAGGGGGCTGAAGTGAGAGAAGGCGAGGCGTTTTCCTGGCTCGAACGAGCGGATTTCGCCGTGATCCTCGTAAGCCTCTCCCTTGTATTCGCCGCGAAACCGGATGGGATGGCCAACCTTCCAATCACTCTCCACGTCGGAACCCATGAAGTAGGTCTTCAAAGTCTTCGGTGTCGTCAGCGCGCGCCAGACCTCGTCGGATGCAGCGTCAATGGTCTTCGACACCTGCGCAACAGCTTTGCCCATCAGGTCTGCTCCATCGGATGGCCCCGAGCGAGAACGTCCAGCCTTTGTCATGGTTTCGGACCTTCATGCCGGCCGCCAAAAAAGTCCGGCCATCGGCTCGGGCGCCGCCCGCCTGGGATTAGGAACGCAGCGTTGCTAACCCGGTTCACGCGGACGGGGGTGAAATCGCTGTGGCTGAGCGATCGGGTTCACTAGATGGATTCGTGGTAATGAAAGTAAATCTATAATCATGCTCCCGCGTCTGAGGTGAGTTGATCAGTTCAGATATGACTACTGGGTGGAAAAAGCGTCTATTATATTGTGTATATGGCAGTTTTGTTAAATTGTATTTGTTTGTTTTTTACTACGCCCATCGTTTGTCGCATGAAGTGCGTCGTTCAGCATGAATAGCGTGAATGAATTCGTGGCGGCCAAGTTGATTGCCTAGACAGGTTTCGTTGCGCCCGCCATGTCGAACTGAAAAAATTCGTCTATGAGGCCCTGCGCCAGGACCTGACCGCCGGAGAAAAAAAGTGAGGTTCGACGAAGCGGCGAACCTTGCCGACCGCGTTCAGATCAATCCAGACAAGCTGCTTTACGTCCGCGACCAGGCGCTTGAAGAGGCGGCCAAGACCCCTGAGTTAAACTCTTCCGACCTGAGCAGCCCGTCTATCCCCACAAGGAAAAGCTGTTGCTCGGGAAAGACTATTCTGCGAGCAGGTTGAGTCTGCTGGACAAGATCAGGCCACAACGACCGGCAAGATTCCGGTCCCTGGGCAATGATGACCCGATCATCTCCGCTGCCTTCCTCGCGGTCAGGAAGCCGGGATAGGGACATCGATCGGAGCCGTCCTAAGCACCCTCAGCGTGGCCCTCACGGCCGCTGACCTCAACCCGGCGCGCGAGCGCCGCGAAGCTCTTCGACGACGTAGGGGGCCGGATAGCCGGCTGAGCCGAAGGTCGAGGCGACCAGCTTGTTGGTGTCGAAATAGACCTGCCAATAGTGGCTGGTGTGGCAGTAGGGACGCACAGCCAGCACAGTGCCCATCGCATTGAAATCGAGGATTTCAACATCGGGCGCCGGATCGGCGATGACGTTGGGGATGGCGGCCAGGGCCGGCTTCAGGCGGGCGATGGCGTCGAGCGGGTCCACGCCGAAGGCCAGTTGCGCCGTGCGGTCAACCCGCCGGAAAGTATGGGCGCTGTAGTTCTTGATGATGTCGCCCGACACCTTGGAATTGCCGGTGATTATCGCCGCATTGTCAGGTGAAGTAATCAGGGTGTTGAACAGGCCGATTTCGGTGACCGTGCCCTCGATGGTCCCGGTGACGATATAGTCGCCGACCTTGTAGGGCCGGAAGATAATCAGGAAGGCGCCGGCGGCGAAATTGGCCAAGAGGCCCGACCAGGCTGCGCCGATGGCCAGGCCCAGGCCCGCCAGCAGCGCAGCGAAACTGGTCGTCTCCACCCCGAAATAGCCGAGGATGGCCACGACCAGGACGATATTCAGCCCCACGCCGAGTATGTTGGCGATGTAGCGCTGTAGGGTGGCGTCAAGGTTGCGCGCCGTCAGCACGCGCGATAGCACGCTAATGGCGGCGCCGATCAGCCAGCGGCCGATCATATAGAGAACCAGCCCACCCAGGATCTTGAACCCGACCGCGGTTGCGATCGGCGCGATAGCCGCCGCCCACACCTTCACATCCATTTTACCAATCCCTCGCCACAGCCTGGGCGTACCTTAGGTGAAAGGCGGCGGGGCTGCCATGGCAAGTTGTTATCCTGGATAGTTCGGGGATGCCTCGCGTAGGGCGGCGAATTCGGCGCGCACAGCGGCGGTCACCTCTTCCAGGCCAACCCGCGCCCGCACGGCCTCCAGCACCCGGTCGATCAGTTCCGCCACCTTGGCGAATTCGGCTTCGGCGGCGATCCGGTCTTGATGCAGGTCAAGAGCTCGGGCCGTGGTTCAGCTTCCGACCTAATCTGCGTCAACACCAAATATCCCCCGTCCGGTATTTCGCAGCCGCGTCGATCGGGCGCCTCTTAGCCGAGGCCCCGCCATCGTTTACGAGGGGATAGACCGTGAAAATGAGCCTGATTGTGGCTGCGGGCGTTGCTGCGCTCGCCGCCTATTCAACCGCGAACGCGCAAGACTACACAGCTTCCAAAAAGGGAAGCTGGGTGATTGATCTACGTGCCTCGGGCGTGCTGCCCGCCAATACCGACGCCATCAAGACAGCGGCCGGCGTCGATACGGGCCTCAAGACCCACATTTCCGACTCCTATGTGCCGACGCTCGGCATCACCTATTTCATTACCGACCACATCGCGACCGAACTCGTGCTGGGCACGAGCCATCACGACATCAAGGCCGTGGGGCCGGGCGTCGACGTTCTGGCGCGCGAGGCCTGGGTGCTACCGCCGATCCTGACCCTGCAGTACCGGCCGGCTCCCGCCTCGCGGCTGAACCCTTATGTCGGGGCGGGAGTGAACTACATGTGGTTCTATTCCGGCTCGGGCAAGAACGGCTTTTCGGTGAAGGCGCCGAACGGTGTCGGCTGGGCCCTGCAGGGCGGAGCGGACGTCGCGCTCACCGGTCCATGGACGCTGAACGCCGACATCAAGAAGGTGTTCTTCGAGACCGACGCCAAGATCAACGGCGGCGCCTTGACGTCCAAGGTCCACCTCGACCCGCTGGTGGTCTCAGTCGGCCTTGGCCGTAAGTTCTGAGCGCGGTTGGAAGGGCGCCAATTGTCCCTTCCAGAATTGATTTGCATCAAGGGCGGGCGGCCTCGGCGCGGCCATCTTCGGACCCATGGCCGTCGAACCGCTGCCCGCCCATACATCCAACTGCGTCTATTGCGCGGCGCGGCCGATCGGCGTCTGCGGCGCGCTGGGCGACGGCGAGGCGTTCCGCGAGCTGCGCGACTCCCGGCGGGCCGTGCGCATTTTCGACGCCGGCCTACCGATCTACCGCCAGGGCGAGCCGACCGGAGACCTGTTCAACCTGGTCTCGGGCTGGGTGGTGCAGTACCAGGACCTGGAGGACGGTCGCCGTCAGGTGCTACGTTTTCAGGTGCCGGGCGCCCTGTTCGGCTATGAGCCGTCTGGCGTCAAAGGCATGGGCCATGGCGCGGAGGCTCTCACCAACGCCAGCC
>FSWM01000314.1_pt1 | contig 13673 bp, 16 predicted proteins | sample 1637841 | NCBI WGS metagenome assembly FSWM01 (sample SAMEA3914789, study PRJEB12502) | metagenome | biome: forest; material: soil | place: Canada | collected 2011-07-03 | depth 0.3 m | reverse complement strand
GGTGTATGTGTTTCATACGCCGCAACTGTTCACGCCTCTTCATACGGCGATCATTGCATTTGTCGTCGGCATGCCTATCGGGTTTGTTCTGGTGAGCCAGAATCTTGACGTTCGTCTTGCGCGACGACGCCTCTCTGAAAGCATCGCCGAGAAGGACCACGCTGCAATTGAGATTCAATTGCGTCGGCAGGAGGCCGAAAAGGCCCGCGCCGAGGCCGAAGCTGCTCTAGAGAAGCTGCGCGACAGCGAGGCGCGCTATCGCATGCTGGCCGAGCGCGCGACGGACATCATCTTGCGCTACGACACTGTCGGCACAATCGAATACATGTCGCCCTCCGTCCGGCAGCTCGGCTATGAGGCCGAGGACCTGGTCGGCCGCAATGTCGGCGAATTCCTGCACAGGGAGGATGAGGCGGGGGTGCTCGAGCGGCGTACGCAACTGATAGCGGGACAGCCCGTCACCGCGCAGCGCCAGGCGCGGGCGCGGCGGGCCGACGGCGGATGGGTCTGGCTGGAGGGCAGCCCCTCGGCCATTCGCGACGAGACGGGGATGGTCGTCGGCGCGGTGACCGTGCTCAGGGACGTAACCGAGCGCAAGGCCATGGAGAACGAACTGCGCCGGCACAGCGCGGCGGCGGACGCCTCCAACGTCGCCAAGGCCGAGTTCGTGGCGAATATGAGCCACGAGATCCGCACGCCCCTGACCGGGGTGATCGGTTTCGCCGGCCTGCTCGATCGCATGGAGGGCCTGCCTGATCGCGCGCGGCGCTATGTGGACCGCATCATCATGGGAGGCCAGGCCCTGCTGGCGATCGTCAATGACGTCCTGGACTTCTCGCGCCTGGACGCCGGCCAGATCGAACTGGACCCCCAGCCCTTCCCGTTGGGCGATTTCCTGAAGGACACCCTGGACCTCGTGGCCGCCGACGCCGCCGCCAAGGGCCTGGAGCTGAACATCGACCTGTGCGGGCCCCTGCCCGCGGTGGTGTTCGCCGACAGCGGCCGCGTGCGCCAGGTGCTGCTGAACCTGCTCAGCAACGCCATCAAGTTCACCGACGCGGGCGGTGTCCGCCTGGCGGTGATTTACGAGGGCGAGGCGGACGGGCGGCTACGATTTACGGTCAGCGACACAGGCGTCGGCATACCCGAAGAATACGCCAGCCACCTGTTCCAGCGGTTCTCGCAGATCGACAGCTCCAGCACCCGGCAGCACGGCGGCGCCGGCCTGGGCCTGGCCATCTCCAAAGGACTTACGGAGATGATGGGCGGCGAGATCGGGGTCGAGAGCGGCGAGGGCGAGGGATCGACTTTCTGGTTTACAGTGGCCGCGCCCGCCGTCCTCGACATCGCCCCGCTCAGCGGCGCGGAAACCGAGCATTGGCGCATCGCGCCGATGAGCATCCTCATCGTCGACGACGTGGCCGCCAACCGTGAACTGGTCGCGAACCTCCTATCGCCGTACGATGTGCGGCTGACCGAGGCGGACAGCGGCCTGGAAGCGGTGGAGGCGGCGTTGCGCACGCCGTTCGATGTGATCCTGATGGATCTGCAGATGCCGGGCATGGACGGCCTGGCGGCCACGCGGGCGATCCGGGCGAACTCCGAGATCAATCGTCGCACGCCAATCCTGGCCGTCAGCGCCAATGTCCTGCCGGTCCATGTCGACGCCTGCCGCCAGGCCGGCATGAACGACCACATCGCCAAGCCGATCAGCCCGCGCGAGCTGCTCGGCAAGATCGACCGCTGGACGACCGCCGCGGCGGCTTGAAGGTTCCAGCTTAGCGCCAGCCCCTGGATTTGGCGGCCGCCTCCTGGCCTGCGTCCAAAGGCGCGCCCTGAATCAGGCCGTCCATGGCGTTCAGGATCGCTGCCGGGATCTCGGACGCAGCTTGCCGGTAGGTCGGCGCCTGAGGGCTGGCGGCGTTCGCCACCGCCACGCGGATGCGCCAGCCGTTCGCGTCACGGCAGGCGAGACCGGCGAAGCCGTCGCCCCGGGAGACCTGGAACGTCCGGCAATAGCGTCCTTCGGTGCTGTGGAAACTGATACCGACCCGGACGGCGCCCCCGGCGGCGGGTCCCGCCGAAGCCAACTGGCTTTCGAGGGCGCCAGCCAGCGGCCCCTGCGCCATCAGGCTCCCTGGCGGCCCGCCGATCATGGCTCCGCCGCCCTGCCCTGGGAACTGCGGCGCGAAACGATAGGCGGCGCCCGCGGCGAGAACCAAGCAGGCGGCGGCCGCGGCCCAAGGGGCCCAGGCCGTTGACGGCGCCGGCTTTTTCGCCGCCGCGGCCTTGCGGCGCGCCCGCGCTTCGCTCAGGTCGACCACCGGCGCCGCAGGGCGTGGGGCGCGTATCGCCTCCAAAAGCCGCTCGGGCGGCGGCTCACTCACCGTCTCCGCGAAGGCGGCGGCCATGCGCTCGCGCAGGCGCTTCTGGGCCTGTATGCGCCGCGCCAGCGCCGCGTCAGTGCGTGCGGCGGCTTCCACGCGCGCCCTCTCCAGGGGCTCCAACTCGTCGTCCACATAGGCCGCCAGGGTTTCGTCACTGATACGCATCGCCTAGCTGTCCATGCCTTCCAACTGTTCGACCAGGGACATGCGTCCGCGCACCAGCCGGCTGGTCAGGGTGCCCATGGGGATTTCCAGGGCCTCGGCTGCTTCCCGATAGGATAGCCCTTCGATCAGCACCAGCGCGACCGCCAGGCGCTGGTCCTCGGGCAGGCCGGCCAGGGCCCGCTCCGCTTCGGAAGCCGCGAGGCGGGTCTCCATCGGGGCGATTGAGGCGTCGGCCACCGCTTCGACGGCGCCTTCAGCAGCGAAGACCCTCTCGGCGCGGCTCCGGTGGCGCATTTCGTCGATCCAGGCGTTCTTCATGATCCGAAACATCCAACTGTCGAGGCGGGTCCCGGGGCTCCATTGGGCGCGGCGCAGGAACGCGCGCTCGATTGCTGTCTGGACCAGGTCGTCGGCGTCGGCCGGATGGCGGGTGATCACCCGCGCCATACGCCTCAGCCGTGGCAGAAGATCGACCAGATCCCGCTGGAAGCCGTCCAAAGTCCCTCCTTCAGGCCATGCGGATCAAACGCGCTTACGGTGTCGTTTCATCCCAGGGTGACTACAATTTCGTATCGATCGTCCATCAGTGAGCTGGAACATGATCCTTCAATCCGCGGGACCTATGCAATGCCTCTAAGGGCCGTCATGGCGGTGATCCTGTTGATCGTGGCGCTCGGTGTGCCCGCCATCGCGCGGGCCCAGAGGTTGCCGGTGGTTGGTTCGCCGCCGAACCTGCCGGCCGGAGTGGGGCAGATCGCAGAAGACGTGAACGGCGACCTCGCTATGACAACGCGCGGGCTGGAGGGCGAGACCAGAAACGTGCCTGCGGTCCGGCTGGACGCGATTCGGGCGCTGGTGCGCGCCCATCCTCGGGCGCTCGAACTGGACGCGCAGGGCGCTGCGGTGGTCCGCGGGGAGGTGATAGCCCTGGCGCCATCGCCGGAGGCGATCGAGCGCGCCAAGATAGCCGGTTTCAGCATTCTGCGCAGGACGTCGCTCGGGCCCCTGGGCCTCGAATTCGTGGTGCTGTCGCCGCCGGAGGGCGTCGCCGCTCGAGAGGGGCTGCGTCGGCTGCGCAAGCTGGATCCGGGCGGCCAATACGATCTGGACCATATCTATTCCCAGTCAGGGGAGAGTACGGCCGCCGCTTCGCAGCTTTTGCACGACGCATCGCCGGCCAGGGCCAAGGCTCCTGTGGGTTTGCTCGACACCGGCGTCGACGTCGGTCATCCGGTGTTGGCAGGCGCGGTGGCGGCCCAGCAGGGGTTCGCGCCCGGAGGCGTCAAGATCGCCGCGCACGGCACCGCGGTCGCTTCGCTGATCGCCGGCCGGGGCGAGGGCTTCCAAGGCGCGGCTCCCGGAGCGCGGCTCTACGCGGCGGACGTGTACGGCTCCGGCCCGACCGGCGGCTCGGCCGACGCCATCATCCGCGCCCTGGCCTGGATGGCGCTGCAGCGGGTGGGCGTGATCAATATCAGCCTGGTCGGCCCCGCCGATCTCAGCGTCGGCGCGGCGGTTCACGCCCTGATCGCCCGCGGCGCCCTGATCGTGGCCCCGGTGGGCAATGACGGGCCGGCTGCGCCGCCGCTCTATCCGGCCTCCTATCCCGGCGTGATCGCAGTCACCGCGGTGGACGCGAGGGATCATCCTCTGCCGGAGGCCGGCCACGCCGCCCACGTCGAGTTCGCCGCGCTCGGTTCTGACGTCCTGGCCGCCCAGCCAGGCGGCGGCTTCGCCAAGGTGCGCGGAACCTCCTTCGCCGCGCCGATCGTCGCAGGCCGTCTCGCCGTCCTGTTGCGGTCGGATGCGCCGGGCGAGGGAGCCAAGGCGGTGGCCGAGCTGGCCGCCGTCGCCAAGCCCGCGCACGGCGGGTGGTGGGCCGGTCGCGGCATTGTCGGGGAGGGGCCCGCCCAGGCTGCGAAATAGCCGTCGCGAGATTCTTTTTCGGCGCGCGGGATGAAAGCTCAGCTCCGCATCGTTGTCCGAGCAAGAGGCGCTGTGGGCGCCTCCTCGCAAAACAGGAGAACGACCATGCGCAAGTTTTCGATGGTGATGATCGCGCTCGCCGGCGCCGCCCTGGCCGGCGCTTCTTCGGCACAGGCCGGCCCACTGGGGGGAGCCCTGGGCGGTGGCGGCATGTTGGGCGGCGGGCTCGGCGGGGCCCTGGGCGGCGGCATGTTGAGCGGCGGCCTGACTGGCTCAGCCTCGGGTCAGTTCGGCGGCGACCTGGGTCTGGACAATACCGTGGGTGACGCTCGCAACCGGGTGGACGACACCACCAGCCGCGCCCGCTCGCGCGTCAGCGACACGGCCGCAAACACGAGCCAGACCGCACGCGACGCCGCCTCCAAGGCCGCGTCGGCGACCCAGGATGCACAGAGCCAAGCGAGCAGCCTCGCGGGCCAGGCTTCCGGAGCGGCGAGCGGCGCCGCCGCCAGCGGTTCGGCCCTCGGCTCGGGTTCCAGTTTGGCGAACGCCGGCGGCGCCAGCGCCTTGGGCTCAGGCTCAGGCAAGGCCCCGAAATCCGCGCGAAGCGGCGCCGGCGGCGCCAAGAAGGCGTCCGGCGGCGGGACCACCTCGGCTTCCAACGCCTCGACTTCCAACGCCTCGACTGGGCGCAAGACGTCCGGTTCGGCCTCGGGTCCGGCTTCGGGCTCGCCGCAACCCCGCAACGCCTCGGCCAATGTCGGGCTTTCGGCGTCGGTGGACGATTAGGAAAGCGGAAACAACCCTTCCCCCCTCGATGGGGGAAGGGTTCCTACCAGGCTCTCGGTCCCCTACCGCCACGTCATTCTCAGCCGCCGATCCGCGAACGTATAGGACTGTAGCCGCTTGAAGAAGGCCATGCCCAGGAGCGAGGTCCGCATCGGCTGCTGGTTGATCGACATGGTCACGTCGGAAAACCGCATCGGCCCGAGCGCGAGGCTGGCGGCGGCGTAGCGGGCGCCGCGACCCACGCCGTTGGCGGTCTCGTAAGGATCGTCGAAATGCAGCGCGGCCAGGTCGACACCGAGCCGCTTTGCATCATCCGGGCTCAGGACGATGTCGCTTGCGCCGGTGTCGATCAGGAAGGTCACCGGCTGGCCGTTCACCCGGGCGATCGCATAGTACTGGCCGTCAGCGTCCTGGTTCAGCACCATCTCGTGCGGCGCTGTGGAGACGGCGTAGGCCGGGATGATGGCGGAGCGGATCCGCGCCAGCCCATGGCCGAGTTCGTCGCGATAGGTGTAGCCGACGATCAGGACGGCGCCGAGCGCCCCCCAGATCAGGATGTTGCGCGCCGCGTCCTTCAGCTTGATCCGCCGCGCCAACAGGCTGGCGGTGACCAGGGCCAGCATGCCGCCGGCGCCCAAGGCCTGGCCCCCGTCGTCCGACAGGCTGAATCGATCCGGAAACAGCCGCGTCAGCCCCCAGACGGCGAGGGCGACCAGCGCCAGCACGCCCACAAGGATGGCGAGGCTGTGCGGCCGTCGCCGAACCTGATCCGGTTTCGCCAGCATTGGCGCAGCGCTTTTCGGCTCGGGGGGCGGCAGGTCCCACGGTCCTTTGAACTCCGCCATCAGAACTCCATACGCAATATACAATCGATCCTCGCCGTTGTGGCGGCGCCTATCCTGACTTGCAAGCCTCAGCCCGGCAGTCGCACCACGGCCCTCAGGCCGCCCAGGGGGCTGCGGTCCAGGGTGATGTCGCCGCCCAGCCCGCGCGCCACGTCGCGGGCGATGGCCAGGCCCAGGCCCACGCCCTTTTCGTTCTGGTTGCGGGCCTCGTCCAGGCGGTTGAAAGGCTTGAACGCCTCCTCGTAGCGCTCGGGCGGTATGCCGGGACCGTTGTCGTCCACGACGATTTCGACCCCGCCGGCCGCGCGGGCATGAGCGGTGACGCTCACCTGCTCGCCGTGGGCCGCGGCGTTCATGATCAGGTTGGACAGGGCGCGCTTGAAGGCGTTGGGGCGCACCTTGGCCGTCAGGTCCGGTTCGACCTGGAAACTCAAGGCCGCGCCGGCGCGGGTGGCTCCCTCGCCCACCGCCTCGATCAGTTCGCGCAGGGGCGTCTGCTCGATCGCCTCGCCGCCCTGGCCGCGGGCGAAGGCGAGGTATTCGTCGATCATATGCTCCATCTCCGACAGGTCGCGCTTGATCGCGTCGAGCCGCTGGCTGGGCTCGGACAGCGCCACCTCCAGCTTCAGGCGGGTGAGGGGCGTCCTGAGGTCGTGGCTGACCGAGGCCAAGAGCGCCGTGCGCTGATCGATATGACGCTGGATGCGCTCCTTCATGGCTATGAAGGCGGCCGCCGCCTGGCGCACCTCCCGCGCGCCGTGAGGCTTGAACTGGGGCACGTCTCCGCCACGCCCGAAGGCGTCGGCGGCGTCGGCCAGGCGCTCGATCGCTCTCACCTGGTTGCGGATGAAGAGGATCGAGATTCCGGTGAGAAGCACGGTGGCCACGGTCATCCACAGGATGAAGATGTGGCTCTTGGTGGCCATGGCCCGGTCGCGGGGGGCGATGATGCGCAGCACGCCCTCTTTCACCTGGACCCGGATGTCGAGATAGGCGGGGTAGCGGGTGGAATCGAACCAGAAGGCCTGGTCCAGCCGGTTGCCGAGCGCCTTTTTCAGCGCCCAGTCCACCGGCACGATCGGCGCTTCCCGGTTGGAGGTCGGCAGTGCGCGGCCCTCCTGCAGCGCCACCGACAGGCCCAGCGACCGCTCCGCCTGTCTCGTCAGTTTGGCGAAGCCGGCGGACGAGGGGTCGCTCTGATAGGTCTCGACCACCCAGGCGATGTCGCCGGCCAACCCCTCGGACAGGCGCGCGGTGACCGTCTGCCATTGGGCGTCGAAAAAAGCCCAGGTCACGGCCACCTGCATCACCGCTACCGGCAGCACGATGATCAGCAGGGATCGGCCGAACAGCGAGGTCGGCAGCCAGCGCTTGACCAGGCGCGGCCAGAACAGGCGAAGGCGAGGGGGGAGGCGGGTCATGATGGTGAAGCCTGCGGCGGGGGCTCGCCGCCGCGCAGACCCATCTCGCAGGAGACGCTCATTCTCAATCCGGCGCCAGCATGTAGCCGACGCCCCGCACGGTCTGCAGATAGCGCGGCGCCTTGGGATCGGCCTCGATCTTGCGGCGCAGGCGGGTGACCTGGACATCGACGGCCCGGCCGCTGGCGTCGGCGGTTTCTCGCGCCAGGTCCAGCCGGTCGACGGCGACATGGGCGTTGGCGGCGAGGCGGCGCAAGAGTTGGGCCTCGGCCTCGGTCAGCCGAACCGGGGTCTCGCCCTGCAGCAATTCGCCCCGGTCGACGTCGAAGCTGCAGCGGCCCAGGGACAGCCGGCGCGCGCCGGCAGGCCTGGCGGCAGTGCGGCGCAGGATCGCTTCGATGCGCAGCAGGAGTTCCTGGGGCTCGAACGGCTTGGCCAGATAGTCATCTGCGCCCAGGGTCAGGCCCTCGATGCGGTCGCTGGCGCCGTCGCGGGCGGTGAGCATCAGGACCGGCGTCTGGCGCGAGGGCGCATAGTTGCGCACCCAGCGGGTCAAGGAAAACCCATCCTCGCCGGGCATCATCACGTCGAACACCAGCAGGTCGAACTCCAGACTGGTCAGGAGCCGCCTCGCCGCCGCCGCGTCCGAAGCCACGCTGACCCGAAACCCCGCCCGGGCCAGGAATTCGCGCAGCAGGTCGCGGATGCGGTCGTCGTCATCGACCACCAGCAGGTGGCGGTCGCGCGTCTCGGCCCCGGCCTCAGCCCTTGCGTTCATCGACTCTCCTCATTCGTCCGAACACGGCCTGCGACCAAGCTATCAGGCCAGGCGTTCACACGCCCGCCAATATGATATAGGCCACACGGCCGTCTTGATGACGCTTCCAGGCGTTATCAGGACCTATTCAAGCGGCAATAAGGAATTTCGCCGATGTCTTTGCTTCCCTTCGATGATCGCGACGGCTGGATCTGGCTGGACGGGGCTTTCGTGCCCTGGCGCGAGGCGAAGGTGCACGTACTGACGCACGGCCTGCACTATGCCTCGGCGGTGTTCGAGGGCGAGCGCATGTATTCGGGCGAGATCTGGGAACTGACCCAGCACAGCGAACGCCTGCACAATTCGGCCGAACTCCTCGACTTCAAGATCCCCTACAGCGTGGCCGAGATCGACCGCGCCAGCCGGGAGATCTGCGCCAGGAACGGGCTGGAGGACGCCTACGTCCGCCCCATCTCGTGGCGCGGATCGGAAATGATCGGGGTCTCGGCCCAGAGCACCACCATCCACACCGCCATCGCCTGTTGGGAGTGGCCGAGCTACTTCAAGCCCGAGGAAAAGGCGCGAGGCATCCGCCTTACCTTCGCCAAGTACAAGCGGCCTTCGCCCGAGACCGCGCCGACCTCGGCCAAGGCGGCGGGCCTCTACATGATCTGCACCGTCTCCAAGCACGCGGCGGAAAAGGACGGCTATGCCGACGCCCTGATGCTGGACTGGCGGGGCTATGTGGCCGAGGCCACGGGGGCCAACGTCTTCCTGGTGCGCGATGGGGTGATCCACACCCCTGAACCCGACTGCTTCCTGGACGGCATCACCCGGCGCAGCGTGGTCGACCTCGCCAAGTCGAAGGGTTTCGAGATCGTGCAGCGGCACATCCCGGCCGAGGAATTGTCGACCTTCTCGGAGGTGTTCCTCACCGGCACCGCCGCCGAGGTCACCCCGGTGGCCGAGATCGGCCCGCACAAGTACAAGCCGGGCAATATCTCGCTGTCGCTAATGGACGACTATGCGCGCAAAGTGCGCCGGCAATTGCAGCCTGTGTGAGGCGCCGGCGCCCCTCCCCTTGAGAGTTCGCCCTTCGGGGGAGGGGCGCAGCGACCGTGCAGCAGTATTTCCTAGAATATCTTGAATTCGTTAGCCTAATTGATGGCCAAAGCGCCGCTGGCTTGGCATTTTCTGAGATATTTCCACGATTTTCCTGGATTTTTAGCGAATATCGGTGGTAGATGAGCCATCGAATATCGCTTTGGTTCGGTTGCTCTCCAGGCTTGCTCTACGGATCGAGTCCCCGGACCTGCTACGATCCTCTCCGAAATTTTGATCGCGCGCCATCGTGGCCGCGCTTACAGACCCACCGGAAAGGTGACATCTATGACTATCGGCACTGTGAAGTGGTTCAACGCCACCAAGGGCTTCGGCTTCATCCAACCTGACAACGGCGGCGCGGACGTGTTCGTGCACATCTCGGCCGTCGAGCGTTCGGGCCTGGGTTCGATCCACGAGGGCCAAAAGCTCTCCTTCGAACTCGAGCGCGACCAGCGCAGCGGCAAGATGTCCGCCGGCCAGCTTCAGGCGGCCTAAGCATCTCTGCGACTTCGGCGCGGGCGGGTGACCGTCCGCGCCGTTTTCGGCCTGCCAGACAAGCCTGGCGTCGATCCAGGTTGCTGGATCGCCCTATAGCCTTGTGACCCGAGCGCCGACCCGGCCGGCTCGCGCACCGAAAGCCCTAATGAATCCATTGCAAAACACCGGCTTCGCCGATCGGCTGAAGACCGCGTCCGAAGCCAAGAAGGCCCTGCTGGCCAAGTTCCAGCCCAAGCCGACCGTTGTCGATCCCAATTTCGCCGACCGCGCCTCGCTGCGCCAGGCCGAGCTGGATCATGTGCGGGAAGAACGCGCCAAGGCCAAGGCCGCGGCCCGGCAGGCCGCCCTGGAGGCGCAGGAAGCCGCCCGCCAGGCCCTGATCGCGCTCGAAGCCGCCGATCTCGACGCCAAGCGCGGACAGCGCAAGGAGCGCAAGGCGCTGACCAAGGCGGAAGCCAAGGCCAAGCGCGACGCCCGCTACGCCGCCCGCAAGGCGCGTTAGAGCGCGATGATTTGAGGCGAAATCGCCTCAAATCTGAATCGCACTCTAGATAGAAAATCTTATAGAGCCTGATTCAGTCTTCGGAACGAAGTCATAGGGCTCTAGACCGCCTTTCGCCAACGTTCCCCATCAGGAGATCGCCTGTATGGCCCGCAAGCCCAACTACAATTTCGAACGCCAGGAACGCGAACGCCTGAAGGCGCTCAAGCTCGCCGAAAAGGCCAACGCCAAGCGCGAGGCGCGAGAGCGTGAGGCGCCGGCCACCCCGGCCGACGACAACTGAAAGACACATCCGTGCAGACCGCGATCATCTACAACCACGAAACCGTCATGCTCGACGGTGAGAGCTTTGACGGCTGCGAGTTCCGTTCGTGCCGGATGGTCTATACGGGCGAGGCGCCGCCGAGCTTCACGGATTGCCGCTTCAACGACTGCGAATGGAAGTTCGAGGGCGCCGCGGGGCGCACCCTGACCCACCTGAAGCGCGTCTGGGGCGCCGGGGGCAAGGCCCAGATCCAGGCGCTGATCAAGGAAATCACCGGCGGCGGCGGGCGCTGACGGGGCGCCTCAGATCAGCCAGGTCCGGGGGCGCGGATAGGCCTGGTCCTGGGACAGGTAGATGGCGCCGGCGACGCAGCGGGCGACCACCCAGAGATAGATGAGGCTGAGGACCGCAAAACCCAGCTGAACGATCGGAATGCCGATCAGAATGATCGATAGGACCCCGCCGACGATCATCAGCATCGTGCCGAGCAGGCCCCACGCGACGGCCATCCAGGCGGTGCGAACCTGGAGAACGTAGTGGGTCCGCATCTTCGGCCCGGCGTGCGATAGATTGACGGATGCAATGATTAAGCCGATCAGGGCGGGGACGCCCCAGGCCAGGGCTTGGAGGGCGTACAGCGCATAGACGACGGCCGGGACGGTGCGGTCCTCGTGTGCGGCGCCGACGGCCGGCGGCATGGCTCCAGACAGGTCGGTCATGACCAAGCTCCCAGCCGTGAAATCAGCGGCTCTCGACTAGATGAGCACGGCCCTGAAACGGCGCAAGTGAAACCCCTGTAACCAGGACTTCCATATCGCCGCAGTGACGCTTGTCACGCCCGGGTGAGGATCATCTCCACACCGGCCGCCGCGGCCCTGGGGGCCAGGGCCTCAGGCTTTTCCACCCGCACCCGGGCCTGCATCACCCGACCATCTTCCAGGCAGGCGCGCGCCAGGCGCTCGGCGAAGGTTTCGATCAGCATGACATGGCCAGTGTCGGCGATCTGCTGGGCGCGGGCCGCCACCTCTTCGTAATTCAGCGTGTCGCTGATGTGCTCGATCGGCCCGGCCAGGATCTCCAGCTCGACATCGATCAAGAGCGGCTGCTTGCGGCCGTACTCGTGATGATAGATGCCGACCTCGGCGTCGATGCGCAGCTCACGCACGAACACGTGCAGGCGCGTGACCTGGGCCAGGTCGGGCGCCGCGGCGGACTGGGCCGTGATGGGCAGGGCGATATTCAAGGGGCGCACCGCGAGGGTTCAGGGGCTGACGATGTCCGGCGTGCGCCAGGCAAGGTGCTGGCCGCCGTCGACGGCGATCATCTGGCCCGTCACTGACCTTGCGTCAATCAGATAGCGCAGGGCGCCGGCGATCTCCTCCGGCGTGGCGCGGCGTTTCAAGGGGGTGTTGGCGGCCTCGGCGGCGAATTCGGCGGCGCTCTGGTGGATCGAGGGCAGGGTGGGGCCGGGGCCGATGCCATTGACCCGCACGCGCGGGGCCAGGGCCTGGGCCATCATCTGGGTGGCGTGCCACAGCGCGGCCTTGCCGAGCGCATAGCTGAAGAACTGCGGCGTGGGCTTGAGGACCCGCTGGTCCAGCATGTTGACGATCAGCGAACCCTCCGGCGCCTGGGCGGCGAAGGCCTGGGCCAGGAAGATCGGCGCCCGCAGGTTGGCGTCCAGGTGCGCGTCCCAAGTCTCGGCGGTGAGGGTCTCCAGCCGATCGTCCTCGAACAGCGAGGCGTTGTTGACCAGCAGGGTCAGGGGGCCGAGCGCGTCCTGCGCCCAGGCGACCAGGTCGGCCGGCGCCTCGAGATCGCGCAGGTCGGCCTCCATCAGCACCGTGCGCCGGCCCATGGCGTCAGCCGTATCGGCCAGCGCGCGCGCGTCTCCGTCGATGGCGCGCGCATGGATCGCCAGGTCATAGCCGGCCTCGGCGGCGGCCAGCGCCAGGGCGCGCCCGATTCGCCGGGGGGCGCCCGTGACCAGGGCGACGCCGCGAGACATGGCTGCGGCCGTCGCCGGCTCAGTCGCCGCGGCCAAACTCATAGAAATTCAACGCTACGATGGCGAGGATGAAAACGGCGATCATGCCGATGGCTTGCATGGCGGCCCCCAAATCACAATTGTTCGTTGTCCGGCTTTAACGACGCCAGGGCCTGACCGCAAGGCCGAGCTCCTGTAGCTTGGCGCGCATGCCTTTGCGTCGCCTTATCCAGCCCGTGTTCCGGCCCATATTCCACGCCCATGCGCGCACGACCCGCGGATTGACCCTTGGGGTGCGCGGCCTGGTCACCGACGAAGCCGGCCGCGTGCTGCTGATCGAGCATACCTACATGCCCGGTTGGTACATGCCGGGCGGGGGCGTGGAGCGGGGCGAGACCAGCGAGCAGGCCCTGGCGCGGGAGTTGGTGGAAGAGGCGGGCGTCGAGCTCACGGCTCCGCCGAGGCTGGTCTCCATTCATGCCAACCACGCGCGGTTCCGCGGCGACCATGTGCTGTTCTACCGGATCGAGGCCTGGAGGCCCTGCCGGGCGACGTCGCGGGGCGAGATCAAGGCCCTGGACTGGTTTGCGCCTGACGACCTGCCTCATGACACGACCGCGTCCACACGACGCCGGGTCGCGGAGGCCCTGGGTGGCCAGCCGGTCGATCCGCATTGGTGAGGCGCGAGGTTTGCAGCACCCCCCTTTCTTCCTGAATTGCGATCACTCATATTGCCTCCCGACAAGGCCCGCCCTCGCCATGGCGTGGGCCCGCTGGACAATTCGAGGAGGACGGGATGCGCGAATATCTGAAGTTCTACATTGACGGGAAATGGGTCGATCCGGTCACGCCCAAGGTGCTGGACGTGATCATCCCCGCCACGGAGGCGGTGTGCGGCCATATCTCCATGGGCTCGGCCGAGGACGTTGACCGGGCGGTCAAGGCGGCGCGCAAGGCGTTCGGCGCCTGGTCGCTGACCAGCCGCGAAGAGCGGCTCGATATCCTGCAGCGCATCGTCGCTGAGTTT
>FSWM01000245.1_pt1 | contig 13772 bp, 10 predicted proteins | sample 1637841 | NCBI WGS metagenome assembly FSWM01 (sample SAMEA3914789, study PRJEB12502) | metagenome | biome: forest; material: soil | place: Canada | collected 2011-07-03 | depth 0.3 m | reverse complement strand
CGCCAGGGCCAGCCGCGCCGCCCGCGCCGCGCGCGAAAAGGCCAGCTTGGCGTCCGCCCCCGCCTCGCCGTCCTCAGCCAGCCGCCGCGTCAGGCCGATAGCGATCTCCGCCAGCTCCCGCGCCATCCGCACACGCTGCTCGGCCCGCTCCGCGCGCGGATCGGGGGCCAGGGCGTCAGGGGATGCAGGGGCGCAGTTCACCCCTATAGGACGAATTAGACTCGCGTCGCTGTCAAGCTTGAAAGTGGAACATAACAGGAACAGATGTCGTGTCCCGAAAGGCCCTTCCCCCTCGATGGGGGAAGGGTTTGGGTTGGGGGTGTTGGCGATTGGTGGCCGAATGTGACGCCGTTGGGCGACGTCGCCCCGCCGCGCGCTTCACCCTGGCCGCGTGGGCGCACCCCCAACCCTGCCCTTCCCCCATCGAGGGGGAAGGGTTCTAAGCAGTGAACAATTCCTTCCGCGGATCATCGCCGCGCCTGAGGGCCCGTTTGGAAACAGGTCGCATGGCTTGGTTTGCGTGGTTCGAGACGTTCGCTGACGCGAACCCTCACCATGACGCTGTTGAGGGAGCGGCAAAAACCCTCGTCAGGTGAGGCGCGGACCCTCAGGTCCGCGTCTCGAACCACGCAAGCACCCACCCGCCGCGGTTCACCTTGCCTCCTCAAAGGCATAGAATGCGCCATCATCCCGTTTGGGAAAGGAAAGTCCGATGAAGCCTTCCGTTTTATCCGCCTTGCGCAGGGCCGCGGCCGTCATGATCTGGCTGGCCGCCGCCGTCCCCCTCGGCGTCCCTCTCAGCGCCCATGCGACGGGCCTGGGCGGGTCGCTGGAGGGGCGGGTCAGCCAGAGCGACATGTCTGAAACCTATGCCATGAGCATGACCCTGGACGGCGGTGGCGGCCATATCCGCTATCCCTCCGCGCCCTGCGACGGCGACCTCCAGTTCATCGGCACGGACGGCGTCACCTATCGCTACAAAGAGCATATCACCCATGGCGATTGCATTGACGGGGGAACCATCCAGATGCGCCGCCGGGCGCCCGGTGACGACACCGCCTGGATCTGGCGGTGGGACGCCGAAGATGTCGTGGTCAAGGGCGTGGTCCACGGCAGCGGCGTCTCGGAGATGAAGTAGGCGGGCGCTGAGGCCTTGGATGACGTGGGCGCCGCGCTACGGTCAGAAGTCATGGGGAGGGGCATCATGTCCCCGTATTCCCGTTTTGCGTATTCCCGTTTTGGAAATTCGTCAGCGATGCGGCCTGAAATGGAGAACGCTGCAGGCGTGGAGGGAATTTGGCAAACTGTCTTCGCAATTCCATCCTTGGGGGTGGCTTTCCCGTCGGTCCGCCTTAAAAGGCCATCCTGGTCGACGCAGTCTAAGATCCGCGGGGCAGGGTGGGCTGGCCGGTTTTCCGACGCCAGCGCCGGCGGGTTCCCGAGTTTCGCGGAGTGGGATTTTGAAGAGCACACCTTACGTCGAGTCACGCGACATCGCCTCGCTCGAAGACTGTTATTTCTATCACACGATCGACCTGCCCGGGCATGGCCTGATCAAAGGGGAGTGGGATCTCCGGCCGGGACTCGACGCCTATCTGGGCCACTATGATTTCGCGGGCAAACGTGTGCTGGACGTTGGCGCGGCCTCGGGCATTCTGAGTTTCTTCGCCGAACAAAAGGGCGCCGAGGTCGTCTCCTTCGATCTGTCGGAAAATGAGCCCTGGGACGTCGTGCCCCTGGCCCGTACGGACTGGGCGTCGATCGAAACTGGCCGCCGCCAGCTCATGCGGCTGATCAACAATGGCTATTGGTATTCCCATCGGGCCTTAAAATCGAACGCCCGCGCTGTCTATGGCGTGGTCTATGATATTCCCCAGTCCATCGGCGCCGTTGATGTCGCCATCTACGGCAGCATATTGCTGCATTTGCGCGATCCGTTTCTGGCGCTGCAGAACGGAGCCCGGCTGGCCCGGGAGGCGATCATCGTCACCGATGTCTGTCCGACAGGCGCTTTCGGAAAACCCCTGAAAACGCCCCAGTTCCTGCCGAACCATCGCCATGCGGAGCCTTGGGACGCCTGGTGGAAATTGCCGCCGAACCTGGTCCAGGAGTTTTTGGCCATTCTCGGCTTTGAACACTCGACCGTCACCTGGCACGACCAGCTGCACAACGGCCAGAAGATGCGCCTCTACACCATTGTGGCGCGGCGGTAAGCGCGGGGCGGGGCGTTTTGGCCAGAAGTCAGGGGATGGGTATCATGTCCCTGTATTCGGATGGGTATCATGTCCCTGTATTCGCTGTATTCCGATGAGACTACGGCAACAGTGCGTTAGTTATAATTTCCGAAACGGCTTGGGGCTCGTGAATTAATGTGCTGTCGCCGTAATTCCAGTGCTGGTCAGAACAGCGGATTTCCGAAAAGATAGTTGGGTACGAGACCATTCCCCACCGGCCGCCAATATAGCCGACCGTGCTCACCAATAGGCTCGGATCGGGCAATAAATCGGATGGCATAATAGCCTCCGTTTTCGGCAGTCACTCCCTCCAATTTATCTTGATGCTCCTCGATTTTGAGCATCCATGCCTCACTCGGAGAAAATAATTCATCCGCCTTCGTTGGAGTCATACAGAGGTTGATCGCTTTCATCCCCACGGCAACGCTAGGATATTGTAAAACGTCCACGCCCGGGATAGCCCCTAGGACCCGTGCAAGTGCATTGGTCGGCTTGTAAAAATCGCCCTCGTCACCCGGCCCACACTCGGCTGTGGCGATGTCCCCAAGATACCTGTCGATGGCAAGCCATCTCGAAGCAAATCCTTTCTCGGCGAACAGCCTGCGCATGGTTGGGTGGTCGCGCAGCAGGCGGCCTTGTGCGCCGATTGTCACCTCGGGGGCGAGACAGCGTTCCATCCCGATGTGGGCGCACACGATAACTTCAAGCGGGCGCCGCTTTTGAACCGCCAAGACCGAGAATATGTCCCCTACCTGCGGCCGCATTTCGAAGACGGCGGCGCGAAAGCGATTCGCAACGTAGAACATAGGCTGCCTAGCTGCATTAAATCGACCCCGGCCTACGAAGTGCGCGGGTGGATACCAAAGTTCGGACGCCCTCTCAAACGGCCCTTCGCCGTTGTTGCGACGAGCACGGAAGACCATGTTTGTCTGGAGGTGCTGCTGGATTGTCGCGTAACCATCCATGACTCTCCGCACACGCTCAAATACTTGGTCGTCGGACAGGCTGTGAACGTTCATCAATCGAGCGCGGTCGATCCGACCGATCAGGTCGCCATAGCTAATTTTGAGAAGAGGATGCTTACTTCGAATTTCAACCATTTTCAATCATGCCTCCAGGGCCATCATTCGCCCGGGCGGTCATTGCCCCTTGCCCGATCGTTGACAGTTGCCGCCGTCTCAGACACGCGCAATATGGCCGAAGCGGAGCGACCTTCACGCTATCGCGAAATGGGGTGCAAAGTGGCGCAGGTAAAAGCCTTAACGGCTCAAGAGGCATTTAACGAGGCCCACGTCACCGGCAGCGGACATGTCGTTGGAGTATCCTCGGCCTTTTTGTGTCCCTACCCCGACTGCCGCGTAGTCTCCCAGCATCAATGGGGGATAGTCAACATCCTTGCCGTTCTGCACACTGAAAGCACCCAGTCTGGACGGACATACCAAGGCAGTCCACTCAATTCAGCGCTCTGCCAACACTGTAAACAGGAGGTTTTATTTCTGGGGAAAGATCTAATATGGCCTCGATTAAGCGAAGCGCCCCCTCCCGCTATTGATTTACCAGAACACCTTTACGAGGATTACAACGAGGCTAGTGCAATCTGTCAAACTTCGCCTCGTGGAGCTGCTGCACTCTTGCGCCTGCTCATCCAGAAACTCTGTGCGGAGTTAGGCGCACCGCAAAAAGACGTAAACGCAGCCATTGGGCACCTGGTCGAAACCGGCGTAGTTTCCGCACCAATACAAAAAGCTCTTGATGCGGTTCGCGTAGTTGGAAACGAAGCCGTTCATCCAGGAACGATGGACCTTCGAGACGATACAGCGACCGTAAATTCTCTATTTGGCTTGATAAATTTCATTGTTGAGAAGGCAATTACGGAGCCAAGGGAGATAGATGCAATCTACAGCTCGCTTCCCGCAGGGAAATTGGCAGGTATCGCGCAGCGAGACATCAAAACACGATAAATGCAGCTAAAGGATCCATATTCGCCACGCGGTCCGCTCTCAGCCGCGACCGCCGACTCAACACTAAGTCTCGATCACGCCGCGATGACGGACAAGGGGAAGGGATGTCATGGACCAGGATCAGATCGGTCAGGCCGGTTATCTTCGCCAGACCTTGGAACGCCTCATCGTCACCTACAGGGGCAAGCAGGTCTGGAACAAGGCCGTGACCGGGACCATGAGGGCCGCCATCATCACCGCCGGCGGCCTGACGACCGTGCTGCTGGGGGTCAAGAACTACGCCTCTACGGATCTGGAGCATCTGTTGTCGATCGCGGCCCTGGTCATCAGCGCCATCACCACCGGCCTGACGGCCTGGGAAGGTTTCGCCGAACATGCCCAGCGCTGGATCCGGGCGCGCATAACCCTGGGCGCGCTTTATGAGATTCGCGATGAACTCGACTACGCCACGAAAACCGACGACCCGCCGCCAAAGCCAGTGGTCGACGGCCTGTTCGGGCGGATGATGGCCGCCTTGCACGCCGACAACGAACATTGGGCGACCCGCCGCGTGACCGCGATCAACGGGTCGGTCCGCCAGCAGGCCTAGGGGTTTGGCCCGCCCCCGCGGAATGGACTTGACAATGGCGCGCGACAGGCCGATACGGCGGCCAGCACTCTCGATCCGCGTCAAGCGCATCGATCCTATGCTTACGGCGCCGCAGCCGCGTGAGGGGACATTCATTGTCCCTAGCCTGCCTGGCGCCCGCGAACTCTGATCCATCGATCGCCCAGATCACGCGGGGCGTTTGTTAACCCCGCGCCCGACGCCACCGCAGTCCGACTGTGGTGGCGCCCCTGGCGCATGATGCAAGCCAGCGCCCGACGCGCCGCAGTCCTGCGGCGGCGTCCTTGGCGCACATTGAAAGATGATGTCCACGTGACTCAATTTATCGACCTCGGCCTGGCCAAGCCGCTTTTGAAAGCCCTGGCCACCGAAGGCTATGTCACCCCCACCCCGATCCAGGCCCAGGCCATCCCCCCGGTAATGCTGGGCAAGGACCTGCTCGGCATCGCCCAGACCGGCACCGGCAAGACCGCCGCCTTCGCCCTGCCGATCCTGCACCGCCTGGACGCCGACCGTAAGCCCGCGCCGCGCCGCGGCGCCCGCTGCCTGGTGCTGTCGCCGACCCGCGAATTGGCCAGCCAGATCGCCGAGAGCTTCCGCACCTATGGCGCCCATATGGGCATGACCGTGGCCGTGGTGTTCGGCGGCGCCAAATATGGCCCGCAGATCAAGGCCTTGACCCAGGGCGTCGACATCCTGGTGGCCACTCCCGGCCGCCTGATCGACCATCTGGGCGAGCGCACCGCCGACCTGTCCTCCACCGAGATCCTGGTGCTGGACGAAGCCGACCAGATGCTGGACCTGGGCTTTTTGCAGCCGATCCGCCGCATCGTGTCGGGCATGAGCCGCAAGCGCCAGAACCTGTTCTTCTCGGCCACCATGCCCACCGAAATCGGCAAGCTGGCCAATGAGCTGCTGGTCGATCCGGTGACCGTGACCGTGACCCCCGTGGCCAGCACGGCCGAGCGGGTCGAACAAAGGCTGCTGTTCATCGAGGCGCCGCGCAAGCGCGCCCTGCTGGCCGAACTGTTCGAGGACAACGCCGTCTCGCGCGGCCTGGTCTTCACCCGCACCAAGCGCGGCGCCGACCGGGTGGCCAAATATCTGGAAGACGCCGGGGTGATGGCCGCGGCCATCCACGGCGACAAGACCCAGAGCCAGCGCGAACGGGCCCTGGCCGCCTTCAAGGCCGGCAAGGTCCGCGCCCTGATCGCCACCGACATCGCCGCCCGCGGCATCGATGTGGACGGGGTTTCGCACGTGATCCAGTACGAACTGCCCCAGACGCCGGAGGCCTATGTCCACCGGATCGGCCGCACCGCGCGGGCCGGGGCGGCGGGCATCGCCATCAGCTTCTGCGCCGATGACGAACGCAACCTGCTGAAAGACATCCAGAAACTGACCCGCCAGACCATCCCCACCTGGGATCGTCGCAACGACAAGGGCCTGGGCCTGATCGCCGCGGCCACCGCCTCGGGCCCGCCCGCCGAACAGTCCTTGCCCCAGGCCAAGCAACGCCCGGCCGGCAATGGCGCCCATCGCGGGCCCAAGGCCCACAACCACCGCCCGCGCGGCCATGAAGGCAAGCCCGGCGGCGACGATCGCCGTCAGGGCCAGCCCCAGGGCCAAGGCCGGGGTCCGGCTCAGGGCCAGGGCCGCGGCCCGGCCGGCGGTCAGGGTCGCTCCGGCGGCGGCGCCAATGGCGGCCCCGCCAAGGCCGCCCGCCCGGCGACCTGGGATCCGATGAAAGCCTAGGTTTAACCCCTGCCGGAAGGCCCCCTCCGTCACGGCGCAGAGTTGCGCCGCGCCACCTCCCCCGTATCGCTTCGCGAGACAGGGGAGGAGAAGGGGCGCCGGCTTAGTATTCTCCTCCCATGCGCGTAGCGCGGGGGAGGTGGCGCGGGGCGTAGCCCCGTGACGGAGGGGGCCTCCGCCCTTCCGATCAGACCCCGTCCTGCGATGGCGGCTGGTTGCTAGAGGTTTTCCGCGCCCGCGTCTTAGGCTGCGGCGCCCCATTCCCTGCCGCCCCTTTCGCCGCAGCCTTGACCAGCGCCTTGGGCGCGGCGTCCACCGAGATCTGCCGGGGATAGGGCACGGCCAGGCCGACCGCCTTGAGCTGGTCCTTGACCCGCCGCAGCATGTCGTAGCGCGCGTCCCAATAGACATTGACCGGCGCCCAGGCGCGCAGGGTGACGGTGACCCAGCTGTCGGTCAGGGCGGTGACGCCGGTCCAGGGTTCCGGCTGGGCCAGGATACGCTTGTCGGCCTTGATACAGGCCATCATGGCCTCCAGGGCCAGATCCAGGTCGTCGTCATAGTCGATGCGAAAGTTCAGCTCCATGCGCCGGTTGCTGGGCGAGGAGTAGTTGACGATCATCTCCCCGAACACCTTGCTGTTGGGCATGAACAGATCGAGGTTGTCGGGATCGGACAGCTTGGTGGCGAACAGGTCCAGGCCGCGCACCGTGCCGACCTTGCCGTTGATCTCCACATAGTCGCCGATGCGATAGGGGCGCAGGATCAGGATCATCACGCTGGCCGCCACATTGCTCAGGGCCCCCTGCAGCGCCAGGCCGATGGCCAGGGAGGCGGCGCCCAGCATGGCCAGGATCGAGGTGGTCTGGACCCCCAGCCGTTGCAGCACCGCGATCAGGCCGACGATCAGGATCGCCCAGCGGACAAAGGACGAAACGAAGCTGCGCAGCAGGGTGTCGCCTTCGTGATGGCGGCCCAGCCGCGCCAGGGCCCGGCGCACCACCCCGGCAAGCCAGCCCGAAGCCCAGACGGTCAACGCCAGGATCGCCAGGGCGATCAACAGGTTGGTCGCCGCCGCGCCAAGACTGTCCAGCAGCCGTTCGAGCAGCCTGGGATGGCCGTCCAGGGCGGCCTTGACGATGGTGTCCATCCGCCCTGGCGTGGGCAGGATCGGGGCGGCGGGGGCGTGGGGCGCTGTGGCCAGGAGCAATTGATTCGTCACCATCGCTTTGTAACCGATCCGCCGGCCATATGGCTCCCCGGGGTTGTTCGGAAGGCGAGGTGGGGGCGACCTGAACGCTAATTCACTTGAACGATCCGGGGCATGCGGGCTTCTAGGCCTGAAGACGAATATCGTCGCCGGAGCCCAAGACCCATGATTCTCGTCCGCGGTGTCGCCTACGACTACCCGACGGCCCGGGTGCTGCACGATATCAGCTTCGAGGCGCCCGAGGGGGCGGTGCTGGCCCTGGTCGGCCCCAACGGCGCCGGCAAGACCACCTTGATGCGGTGCATGGCCGCCCTCGACGCCCCGGTCGAGGGTCAGATCAGCATCGCCGGCCTCGACACCCAGGCCGACCCGCGCGGGGTCCATGCCGTGGTCGGCTATCTGCCCGACTTCTACGGCCTCTACGACCAGCTCAGCGTGCGCCGATCCTTGATCTACGCCGCCCGTTCGCGCGGCGTGCCGGCGGGCTCGGCCGAGGCCGCGGCCCTGGTGGCGGCCGAGCGGGTCCAGCTTACCGACCGCCTCGACGCCTTGTCGGGCCATCTGTCCCGCGGCCTGCGCCAGCGCCTGGCCATCGCCCAGACCATCGTCCACCGGCCCAAGGCCCTGCTGCTCGACGAACCGGCGGCGGGTTTGGACCCGGAGGCGCGCCGCTCGCTGTCGGACCTGATCACCCGCCTGGCCGCCGAGGGCATGACCATCGTGGTTTCGTCCCACATCCTGGCCGAGCTGGAGGACTATTCCACCCGCATGCTGATGCTGCGCGACGGCCGCGTCGCCGGGGGCGGGGTGGTGGCGGCCCATGGCGCCGAGCCCCAGGCGGCCAGCCTGGTGGCGGTGGAACTGGCCGCGCCCCGCGACGACCTTGCGGCCCTGCTGGGCGGCCTGGGCGTCGAGGTCGAGGGCGCGCCCACCCCCAGCCAGTTCCGCCTGAAAGTGGCCGGCGGGCCCGAGGCCGAGGCGGCCCTCCTGGCCCGGCTGATCGGCGCCGGCCTGACCGTGCGGGCCTTCACCCCGGTGCGCCGGACCCTGGAACAGACCTATCTCGACGAGGCCCGCCGCCCGGCGAGCGGCGATGGAGCGGCGGCATGAACCCCGAATTCGAGCGCAACCTGTGGCTGGAGGCCAGCCCCCGCCGGCTGTTCGGCCTGGCCGTGTCCCTGGGCCTGATCTATGCCGCCACCCGGCTGGTGGCCGGCGGCGACAGCCATGGCCTGCTGGTGGCCCTGTTCTCGGTCGGCGCCTGCGTCTTCGCCGCCTGTGGCGGGATCTGGGCCGCGCGGGCGGCCGGCGGCTCGGTGCTGGACGAGATCCGCGGCCGCACCTGGGAATTCCAGCGCCTGTCGGCCCTGACCCCCTGGGCCATGACCTGGGGCAAGCTTCTGGGGGCCGGGGCCCTGGCCTGGCTGGGCGCGGCCACGGGCGTCCTCGCCGTCGGCGCGGCCGCCGCGGTCCTGGACAGCCCCGGCGACGCGGCCATGATCATGACCGGCATGGTCGGCCTGGTCTTTTTCCTGCAGGGCTGCGCCATGGGCGCGGCCTTGGTCGGGGTGCGCAAGGCGCGGGCCGAGGGGCGGATCGCCACCGGCGGCGCGGTGCTGCTGGGCGTGCTCGGCGGGCTGCTCCTGCTCAACGCCCTGGCCAATCACCTGCCGATCCCGGGCCAGTCCTGGACCGGCGGCGGCCTGAACCTGACCAGCCGCGGCCCGGTCACCTTCTGGGGCCAGCCCATGCCTGGCCTGCCATTCGCCGCCCTCAGCCTGTGCCTCTTCGCCGGCTGGGCGGTGGTCGGGGCCTGGCGGCTGATGCGGCTAGAGCTGCAGATGCGCAACAGCCCCTGGATCTGGGTCGCCTTCCTGCTGTTCGCCGGCGTCTGGCGGGCGGGGCTGGCGGCGCCCGAGACCGGCCTGCTGGGCCGGGTCCTGACCGCCGGCGCGGTGTTCGCGGCCCTGACCTACGCCTCGGCCTTTGTCGAGCCGGCCGACCCGGTGCGCCTGCGCCGGTTCGCCGCCGCCATGGCGCGCGGCGAATGGCTTGAGGCGGCCCATCTTGCGCCCGCCGTGGCCTTCGCCTTCAAGCTGGCCCTGCTGTGCGGCCTGGCGGCGGTGGTCACGCCCCGGCCGGTGCTGGGCGACATGCCGTTTCCGACCACGGTGGTGGCGGCCCTGGTGTTCATGATCCGCGACATCGGCGTCATCGCCCTGTTCCGCTATGGCCCCCGCCCCGGGCGCGGCGATCTGTCGGCGGTGATCGCCCTGGCCCTGCTCTATGGCGTGGGCGGCATTCTGGACAAGGTGGTGTTCCAGGGCCTGAACATCGCCCTGTTCTCACCCCTGACCACCTTCGCCCCCCTGGCCGTGCTGATCTCCGGCGTGGTCCAGGCCGCCGTCGCCTGGGTCGTGGTCGGCCAGAGGGTCTTCCCCCACGCGCCGGTGGTCGCCCAGGGATAGTCATTCTTCCCGGAGGTTTGCCGGGTTGAAGTCAGTGTCCCACATCAGAGAACCCTTCCCCCTCGATGGGGGAAGGGCAGGGTTGGGGGTGTGTCCACCGGCGATGAAGGTGGAAATGCGTGTGGCTCGGAGCCAAGCGCGTTTTTCCCCCCAACATCGCGGCCACACCCCCACCCAACCCTCCCCCATCGAGGGAGAGGGCTCTTGCGACACAGCTATTCCAACCCGTCGAAACCACTGTGACCCAACCCTAGATCGTCCGTCCCGCCCCGCGCCTCCATCCCGTCCAGCAGCCGCTCCAGGCTGGCCAGCTCATCGGCCTCCCGCGCCGGCTTGTCCCAGCGGATGCGGCTGATGCGGGGAAAGCGCATGGCCACCCCCGACTTGTGCCGGGTGGAGCGCTGCAGCCCCTCGAAGGCGATCTCCAGCACCAGGCCGAAATCCCGGTCGGCCCGCACCGCCCGCACCGGGCCGAACCGTTCGGTGGTGTGGTCGCGCACGAACCTGTCCAGGTCCTTCAGCTCGGCGTCGGTAAAGCCGAAATAGGACTTGCCCACTGGGGTCAACGCCCCGTCCTTCCAGACGCCAAAGGTGAAGTCGGAATAGAAGCTCGACCGCTTGCCGTGGCCGCGCTGGGCGTACATCAAGACCGCGTCCACCAGCATCGGGTCGCGCTTCCACTTGAACCACGGCCCCTTGGGCCGCCCGGCCTCATAGATCGAGGTCCAGTGTTTCAGCATCAGCCCCTCGGCCGCCCGCGGCTCGCCCGGCGGCGGCGCGGCCCGCAGCGCGCCCAATTGCGCCCAGTCGTCGAACGGCTGCAAAGGCGACAGGTCGATCCGGGGCGAGGCCAGGGCCGCCACCAACCCCTCCAGCCGCCGCCGCCGCTCGGAAAAGGGCAGGGGCCTCAGATCCTCCCCGGCCTCGGCCAGCAGGTCATAGGCCCGGATCCCGGCCGGATAGGCGGCCAGAAGCTTGGCGTCGACGCTCTTGCGGTTCAGCCTCTGCTGCAGGTCGCCGAACGGCGCGGCCCGGCCCTGGGTCATCACCAGCAACTCGCCGTCGATCGCGCCTTCGAAGGTCAGGGCCTCGACCACGTCGGGAAAGGCGGCCGAGATGTCGTCGCCGGTGCGGCTGTACAGCCGGCGCACCCCGCCCTCGGCCACGGCCTGGATGCGGACGCCGTCCCACTTCCATTCGGCGGCGTAGTCGCCGGGGTCCAGCCGCGCGAAATCCACCGCCTCGTCCACCGCCTGGGCCAGCATCACCGGGCGGAATCGGCCATGGGCGTCGGCGCTCGGCCGTTCGGCCCGCCCCTCCAGCCAGGCGAACAGGTCGTCATAGGGCGGGTTCAGCCCATGCCAGACCTCCTCCACCTCGCTGACCGCGACCCCGCCCATGTCCGCCGCCGCCTGCTTGGCCAGCCGCGCCGACACCCCGACCCGCAGGCCCCCGGTCAACAGCTTCAGCAGCGCCCAGCGGCCGGTGGCGTCCAGGGCGTCCAGCCAGGTCTCGATCAGCCGCTGGACCTCGGTGCGCGAGGCCGAACTCAGGGCGTCGACCACCTCCGACAGCTGCGGCTGGCGGTTGGCGCCGGGAACCGCGGGCCAGACCCCCCCCGGCCAAACCAAGGCCACGGTCTCGGCCAGGTCGCCCACATAGTCATAGGACCAGGCGAACAGCACCGGGTCCATCCGCGCCTCCACCGCCCGCCGGATAAAGGCCGGCTTGGCCGCGTCGAAACTCAGCGCCCCGGTCAGGGAGGCCAGGGCCCAGCCGCGATCGGGATCGGGCGCCGCGCGCAGATAGTCGCGCACCAGCACCAGCTTGGCGTTGCGGGAAGCGGTGAAGGACAGCCGGTCCAGAAGCTCGGCGAAAGCGCGCATGCGCCAAGCTTAACGCGAACCCCCAGGATTGGATCAAGAGGGCGATTGGGACGGCTTCATCCGCGTCGGTCGGCCCGAAATCCCTTCCCCCTCGATGGGGGAAGGGTTTGGGTTGGGGGTGTTGGCAAGCGGTGGGCAGATTTGACCGCGTTGGGCGACGTCGCCCCCTTATAGCCTTCGCCCCAACCGCTGCGGACACACCCCCAACCCTGCCCTTCCCCCATCGAGGGGGAAGGGTTCCATAGGGCGCAAAAGCCCAAACTCAGCGCCGCCCGCCGCCGCCCAAAAACGCTTGCCTAAGACACAACTCCGATATATCTAAATAACAGATATATCTGGAGCGCTCTTTCATGACCACGACCCCCTACGAAACCCAACCCACCCCGCCCTGGGCCTCGGCCCGGCGCTGGCTCAAGCAGAGGCTCAGCCGCAGTTGGGCCCTGACCGTCACCGGCGCCCACCCGGTCACCCCGCGCATGAGCCGGGTCGGCCTGATCGGCGAGGACCTGGCCCAGCTGGACTGGACCCCCGGCCAGGACCTGGTGCTGGAACTGCCTGTAGGCGGCGGCGAGGCAGCCCAGCGCCACTACACCATCCGCCGGTTCGATCCGGCCGAGCTGCGGCTGGACATCGATTTCGTGCGGCACGGCCACGGCGCCTCGGCCCGCTGGCTGGACGCCCTGCGCCCCGGCGACCGGCTGCAGGCCCTGGGCCCGCGCGGCCGCACCCGACTGGCCGCCGACGCCGACCGCCACCTGTTCCTGGGCGACGAGACCGCCATCCCCGCCATTTTCGCCATGGCCGAAACCCTGCCGCGCGGCGCCCGGGCCCTGGCCCTGATCGAGGTCGAGGACGAGACCGACGTCCAGCCCCTGGACACCGCCGCCGACGTCACCGTCGAGTGGCGCTATCGCCGCGGCGCGCCGCCGGCCGCAAGCAACTTGGTGCTCGACCGCCTCCAGGCCCTGGCCCCCGACCCCTACGCCACCCAGGCCTATGTCCTGGGCGAAACCAGCCAGGTCCGCGCCCAACGCCACCTGCTGCTGTCCCAAGGCTTCGACAAGACCCGCATCACCGCCGAGGGCTATTGGCGGCCGGGACGGATCGGAGGCCATGACCACGTGTGAGGGAGAACCGACCATTTTGCGGACGGCGATTGGAACGGTTTCCACGCGCCACCGGCCTGGGCCGGCGGGCGCTAAATTAAGCTGACGCCTCCACCCCTGTTCCTCATCCAGAGGTGCTCGTCGCGTAGCGGCGAGCCTCGAAGGACGCACGCACCGCGCCGTCTCCGCGTCCTTCGAGGCCCGCTGCGCGGGCGCCTCAGGATGAGGAACAGGGGGAGCGCAATCACGGTGGCAATTACGGTGACACTGTACGAAATAGCCAAAAATCTGACGCCTGGGCCGTGGGAACAGAGGCCGGGGCTAAGCAGCCTCGCGTGGCTGAAGCCACGATCGATTTCAATTACGGTGACACTGTACAGCGTCACCGTAATTCCACCGTAATTCCCGTAATTCCCGGCCTTCGCCCATAGGCGCTAAGTTAGGGGTGGCGGCGCTCAAAAGGCCCTTCCCCCTCGATGGGGGAAGGGTTTGGGTTGGGGGTGTTGGCAAGCGGTTTGCAGATTGGACCCCGTTGGGCGACGTCG
>FSWM01000788.1_pt1 | contig 13930 bp, 11 predicted proteins | sample 1637841 | NCBI WGS metagenome assembly FSWM01 (sample SAMEA3914789, study PRJEB12502) | metagenome | biome: forest; material: soil | place: Canada | collected 2011-07-03 | depth 0.3 m | reverse complement strand
CTGTCGGAGACGCCGTAGGTCGTGCCACTCACCGTCTTGGAGCCATAGGCATTGATGCCGCCTTCGCCGCCGTTGGGATTGGGCGGGCCTTGGGTCCAGTCGAACGTCAGGTAGCCGCTGATCTGTGGGGTGAACTTATAAACGGCGCTCAGGTTCGCATTGCCGAGGCCATAAACCCCGGTGGTGTGATCCTTTGGCAGCACGTCTTGGCAGGTGAACCCATCCGGTGAGCAATCCAGCGGGTCATGGGTATGGTCTTGGATCGCATCGATCCGGGCGCCGAAGAGAAGGCTGAATTTCGGGCTGAACTCCACGCGATCCTGGAAGAACAGCGCCCCGTCGTTGAGGTTGGAAACCCCCGTATTGCCGCCACCCACTGAATCGCGGCCGGGAACGCCGTACAATGTACGGCCGAACACAGACTTGTAGGGGACGGCGTTTCCGAAGGTCTGTTGGCTCGGATCCAGCCGCCAGGTGTTCGGATCGCCGGTCAGGTCCCAGACCGAAACGGCCTCATTGTTGAAGTTGCTGATATAATTGGTGTGGGCGAACCGGAAGGTCCCACCCGCGACGAATTGGTTGTTGATCGTCGCCCCGCCGAAATGCAGGTCGAAATCACCCTTCACATCCGTCCGGCTCTCGATCGAGTAGGAGCCGTTGGAATTGTCAGCGTAGTAGTAGCTCTCGTGGTTGTCGCTGTTCTGGTACATGAACAGGGTGTTGTTTTCGACGGTCAGATGGTCGTTGAACGCGTAGCTCTGGATCAGCTGGGCGTTATAGAGCCAGCCGCGCGAGGACGTGCCAGGTGTCTGGTCGATAGTGATCTTAGGGTCGATCGCCTGGGTGGCCCCAGACAGCTCGGTAACGGTCAGAAAGCCGAAAATGTCGGCCGGGTCGGTCTGGCCGGTCAGATATCGATGGTGATCGATCAGCTCCTGGTTGGCCCGGTTGATCCCGACGTTCTCGGTATATTGCTCCGAATTAACCTCGGTGTTGAAGTCCAGCTTGTACTGGTCTGTCGGTTGCCAACGCACCGCAGCGTAGACCGCGTTCTTGTGCATATAGTGTTTATAGAAGTAGCTGCCGCTGTTCTCGCCCGAATAGCTGATCAGGAAGGCGAGGTCGCCGCGGACGATCGGCGCGCCGAAGTCGAAGACCCAGCGGCGATTGTGCACGGAATCGAAGGTTCCGGACATATAGCCCGTCATATGGTTCATATTCGGTCGCTTGGTCAGGAAGTCGACCTCGCCGCCTACGCCTGGCCCCGGCCCAGCGATCACGCTGGCTGGCCCCTTGGTGATGCTGATGTTGTCCAGGGCGTCGAAATTGACCGGCACGCCGTAGCCGTTCTGGGTCATGCTGTCGCGCATGCCATTGTAGAACAGGTCGGCGTACTGGGTGCGGATCCGCGGGATGTTGGGCGTGCCGAAGGCGGCGTCGGTGTAGCTGCTTGAGGTCAGGTAGGAGAACGCCCTGGGGTCGTCCAGGTTGATGGTTTCCAGCTGCGTCTTGGACAAGAGGGTGGTGTTGCGCGGCGTGTCCATGACGTTGAGGTCCAGGCCGTAGGTCGAGTTCGACGGCAGCCGCGTCGGGAGTACGGTCTCTTTGTAAGGCACGCCGTTGACGACGATTTCCGCGGGTTCGGCGGTCGAGGTCGGCGCGGCGTCGGCGCCTTCGGCGAGGGCCCGGGCTGGCAGGCCGGCGGCCATGGCCAAGGCCAGGCTGGACGCCGTCGCGGCCAAGGCCCCGGCGCGGACCCGTCGAGTGATTGTTGCGCTGAAACTGTCCTCTGCGACCAGCAAATCCCGTCTATGTGCCCCCAGGCGCATGAGTCCATCCTGATTGATTGGTTATTGTTATGCCGCCGTCGCAGGCGGGAGCGCCGGAATCCTGTCTGGCGCATCCGTAAAGCTTGGCGAGTGGGGGCGCGCGTCAAACGGAGCCGATGCGGCGGGCGCGGGTTCGGTGACCCCCGTTCGAAAAATTCGCACCAGCGCCATGTGGCGGGCATTTTTTAATCAGGGCGGGGCCGCTTGGGTCGCGGGCTGTCTCTTGAACGCTCCGTTAGTCCGGCGCGATGGCCCGCAGCCTTCCCCCATCTGTCCGCCTCAACACCGATCTATCCTGCTAGGCCGCCACGCCCAGCGCCGCCGAGGTCATCGACAGGGATCCGACAATCGCCTCGTTGAACACCAGTGCAACTTCGTCCGGACCCTGCGTGGCCAGCACATAAAGCAGGGGCAGGTAATGGTCCGGCTCCGGGACGGCGAGGACGGCTTCGGGACCCATGGCGAGATAGTCGATCAGGCCGGCGTGATCCCGAGCCTTGATCCTGCGTGCAACCTCGGCGTCGAAGGCCGTGGCCCAAGGGTACGGGTCCAGGGAGCGCGGGTCGAACAGGCGCAGGTTATGGACGATATTGCCGCTGCCCAGGATCAGGACTCCCTCGTCGCGCAAACCCGCCAGGGCCTTGCCGATCTCGTAATGCTCGGCCGGGCTGCGGCGAAGGTCGAGGCTGAGTTGCAGCACTGGGACGTCAGCCTGGGGATATAGGAACTTGAGGACGCTCCAGGCCCCGTGGTCCAGACCCCAGCCGTCCAGGTCGGCGCGGGCGCGGAAGTTGGCGAGTCGCGCCTCCAGCGCCTTGGCCAGGGCAGGATCGCCGGGCGCTGGGTAGGATACCTCATACAGTGCCTGAGGAAAGCCGTAGAAGTCATGGATTATACGGGGTGATTTGGCTGATGTTATCAGAACGCCCTTGGTCTCCCAGTGCGCGGAGATACAGAGGATGGCGCGAGGGCGGGGCAGCTTTTCGCCGAGTGCGGTCCAGGACCGTGTCAGGTCGTTGTCCTGCAGGGCGTTCATCGGCGAGCCGTGGCCGATGAAAAGGGCGGGCATTCGGGCGGTCATGGGGACGGGCGAGCTCCTGGCTTCACCGCGTATGTAGGCGCTCCTCGGGGCGTCCGCCATCAGCTCCGGTCGATGCGGGCGGCGTAGCAGCCTCGGGCAGCGTTGTGGGCATGAAGATAAGCAATTTCAGGGCGCTCAAACCATGTCCTGATCAACGGCTCCAACTCGGCCCCGCGCAACACCTCGGCATCGACCATCATGCCGTCCGTGTTGAACGCCCGAATCGACAACAAGCGAATTCGAAGGGACTCGGGAAGCTCGTCGGTTGAAGCTGCTGTCTGCATCGCCGCTTCCCGGACGAAAATGGCGTGGCTGGAGCGGTAGGGCGTGGCCGCCGGTTGATGCTCATAGTTCAACAGCAGCACCGTCTCGCCCGGCTCCGCGTCCTGAAGCGTGACGCGACAGGGCGAGCCCGGCTTGGCGTCCACTACATGACGGGCGGCTCCACGAGCGGCGAGGGCGTTGTCGTCCAGCCCGAACAAAGGTTGAAACTGCTCGAGCGGCAGGCCGGTGATGACGTAGGACATGGCGAGCTCCTTGGGTTCGAAGCCCAGGGATATGCCGCCGGCGTGCGGTCCTCGCGATCCGGTTCTTGCGGTCTAACTTGGATCAGGCCCGTTGATTGAGCGTGATCGAAGCGGTCGCGCCCGCCGGACCCAGGATCTTGACGCCGCGCGGCCCATAGCCGGCGTTTGCGGTGCGCTGGCTGGCGACCTCGTTGGCGATGGCGTGGACCAGGCCTTCGGTGATGGTCTTGGCGGCGTGCAGGGCCCGGCCCTGGCGGGCGACCACGGCGTCGAACGCTTCTGTGGCCCGGATCAGCCGCTGGCGTTGGGGTGGGGGCGCGCGCTCGATTTCGGCGGGCGAGGCGCGCAGGCGCTGAGCCTCGTGTCGGTAAGTGTTGGCCAGGCGGGTGGTTTCATCCATGGTCGCCGCCGCATCCTGCGGGCGGCGGGCCTCGAAAGCGACGGCCTGCTCTGCCAGGAGCTCGGTCAGCCGTTCGGTCAGGCGAATCATCTGCTCAATGCGGTCGGGTTGCCCCGCAGGGTGTTGTGACATCGACAAAGCTCCTAACTCAGGCCCTGCATCTTCAGCATTTCGCGCTGGACGGATGCGGCGACCCCGACCCCGCCGGCCTTGGCCATCTGCTTGGCGTAGGCGTCGACCATGAACGACTTGAACGCCGCCTCGCCCTCGCCGCCGCCGAACGGCGCCGAGGTCTCGACGCCTTCGAACATCTGGCCGAGCATGGTGGACAGAAACGAGGCCTCGAAGTCCGTGGCCGTCTTTTTGATCGCCTCGCGCTTGGCCGCTTCGGTGGCGCTCATCGGGACCGCTGGCGTGGTCGGCGGCGTCGTTGGCTTCAAGAGCGAGATTGGGGTGCTGAGGGCGGAAAGGCCGGACATCACATCACCTCGATATCGGCTTGCAGGGCGCCCGCGGCCTTGATCGCCTGCAGGATTGAGATCATGTCGCGCGGGGTCACGCCGAGGGTGTTCAGGCCCGCGACCAGGGAGGCCAGCGAGGCGCCTTCCTTGATCACCAGCAGCTTTTTGCCCTTCTCCTCGTCGACCTTGACCTGGGACTGAGGGACGACTTGAGTCGTGCCGGCGCTGAAGGGCGCGGGCTGGCTGACGGCCGGCTTCTCCTCGACGCTGATGGTCAGGTTGCCTTGGGCGATCGCCACGGTCGACAGACGCACGTTCTCACCCATGACGATCACGCCGGCGACTTCGTCGATCACCACCTTGGCCGGGGCGTCGGGCTCGACCTCGAGGTTCTCGACCGAGGTGACGAAGCTGACCATGTCGCCGCCGGCCGGGGCGCGCAAGGAGACGATGGTCGGGTTTTCGGCCACGGCGGCGCCGGGATAGCGGGCGTTGATCACGTCTGCGACGCGGCGCGAGGTGGTGAAGTCGGGATTGCGCAGGGTCATGCGCAGCACGTTCATATTCGCCAGCTGAAAGCCGACCTCGCGCTCGACGCTGGCGCCGCCGGCGATACGGCCGGCTGTGGGCACGCCCTTGCTGACCGACGAGCCCGAGGCGCCGCCGGCCGAGATCGAGCCGGTCTCCACCGAGCCCTGGCCAACCGCATAGGCTTCACCATCGGCGCCCAGAAGCGGCGTGACCAGCAATGTGCCGCCTTGCAGGCTCTTGGCGTCGCCCATGGCGGCCACATTGACGTCGATGGTCGATCCGGCGGCGGCGAAGGCCGGCAGGCTTGCGGTGACCATCACCGCGGCGACGTTCTTGGTGTCGATCGTCGCGTCGCGGGTGTTGACGCCGAGCCGCTCCAGCATCGCCTCAAGGCTCTGCTTGGTCATCGGGGCGTTGCGCAGGGAATCGCCGGTGCCGGCGAGGCCGACTACGAGACCATAGCCCACCAGTTTGTTCTCGCGCACGCCCTCGAACTGGACGATGTCCTTGATCCGCGACGCCGCCAAGGCGTCAGCGCCGGCGCCGAGACCCAAGGTCAGGCTGAGGGCGGCGCCCAGGAGGCGGATGAGCCGCAAAGACCGCATGAAACTTCCGCACCGATAGGGCGGCGGCCCGGGACGGAGCGCCATTAACCATGCTCATGCGAGCATCATGCCAAGTCTGCGAAAGAAAAAAACGGTGTTGAATCAATCGCTAGGATTCGTGTGCTGGGGCCAATCGGCGCCGGGGGCAAAACTTGCCGGGCATTAACGAACCGGCAAGGGACGCAGGCAACACTATAGCCAGATCGCCCAGTCCCAGGTTGGCTTTGCAGGCGTAAATGAAGGTTAATGGTTCCTCAAGCCTAGGCTCTACCGCAGCGCCCCGTGTGGGCGCGCGATCCGCCACGGGCGGTTTCGCGGTTCCGAGCGCGACGGCCGGCGCGGGAGAGGTGGCGCACGCGACGCCGGCGGCCGCGCTTTCGGGCGTCAGCTCGCTGGATGCGCTGCTGGCCTTGCAGGAAGTCGCCGGGCCGCTGGAACGGAGACGAAAGGCCGTGCGCCGGGCGGGTCGCATCCTGGACGTGCTCGACGATATCAAGATCGCCCTCCTGGACGGGGACCTGACGCCGACCGCGCTGGATCATCTGGTTCTGGCCGTGCGGCAAGAGCGTGCGGGTGTCGACGATGCGCGCCTGCAGGGCGTGCTTAACGAGATCGAGACCCGTGCGGCAGTGGAAATAGCCAAGCTTGAAGTCGCAAGGGCGGCGGCGTGATGACGCGCGGCCCATTCGCCCGATACGCGCAGCTTCATTGTATCCGCGAAATCTTTTGGTATAAGCGGCACGCCTCACAGCCGAGGCGTGAATTGCTAGCGTGGAAACGTCGATGAAGGCGACCGCGGTGTTGGATACCCAAAGTGAGTATCGTCCGTCAGAGGACGAAGAGTTTATGAATCAGCGGCAGCTCGAGTATTTCAAGCAAAAGCTGCTCAATTGGAAAGAAGACATTCTTCGCGAATCTCGCGAAACCTTGTCTCATCTGCAAACTGAAACGGAAAATCATCCGGATCTGGCGGATCGTGCTTCATCCGAAACGGATCGCGCACTTGAATTGCGTACAAGGGACCGTCAGCGCAAGCTGATCTCCAAGATTGACGACGCCCTTCGTCGGATCGAGGACGGTTCCTACGGCTATTGCGAGGAGACTGGCGAGCCCATCACCTTGGCCCGCCTTGACGCCCGACCGATCGCCACCTTGAGCCTGGAAGCCCAGGAGCGGCACGAGCGCCGCGAACGGGTCCACCGGGACGAGTAGTCCTAGAAACGAACAGCTTGGCCGCCCCGGTGGGGCGGCTTTTTATTTCAGCCGACCTTGGGCATCAGGCCTGGCAGGGGCGGGCTTTGGTCGACGCCCAATTCGCGCATGGCCGGCAGCACGGCGTCGATGGTGGGCACGGCGCGCCAGACGCCCAGAAAGGCTTGCGGCGCCAGGCGCTTGTCGACGAACTGGCGCAACAGGACGAACAGCGGTTCCCAGAACCCGTCGGGATCGTAGAATACGATCGGCTTGCGGTGCAGCTCCAGCCGTCGCCAGGATAGGAGTTCGATCACCTCTTCCAGAGTGCCGATGCCGCCAGGAAATACGGCGAAGGCGTCGGCCTCCTCGAACATCATCATCTTGCGTTGGTGCATCGAGTTGACCACCACCGTGTCGATCTCGTCCAGCAGGACTTCCCGCTTGCGCAGGAAATCAGGCATGATGCCCAGCACCCGGCCGCCGGCGCCGTGGGCGGCCCTGGCGCAGGCGCCCATCAAGCCGACGCCGCCGCCGCCATAGACCAGGCGGATCTTCTCCGCGGCCAACAGCCGACCGAACGCCGCCGCAGCGGCGAGATAGTCGGGTGAGGCCGCATCAGAAGACCCGCAGTAGACACAGACCGAGCCGATCCTGTGCTCGAGATCGGACATGATGCTCACTCCCACTCTGGCGACACGCAGAACCACGATCAGGCGGAATTACGCGAATCACGGGTTCAAACTACCGATTCTTGCGCGCCGGACAGTGAACGCATGGCTAAGCGTCGGCGGAGCCCTGAAAGATCCGCGCGGGCTGGAAGGCGGCCTGGTCCGGGCGCTGCTGATCTGCCTTTGCGTAGCGGCCTTGGCCGGTTGCGGCAAGGGGCGCGATTGGCGCCGGAGCCAAGCTGCCGCCGCTCCAGCCGAGGCTGATGCGGACGCCGGCTACATTCGCCCGCCACAGGTCATGGGGGCTGCCCGGTCCGCCGATGGGAGCGTGGCCCTGAGCGGATCGGCTGAGCCCAATAGCCGCGTTCGGTTGCAGACCCCAGACGGCGGCGCCAATGGCGGGACGGTCACGCCCAGCGGCGCTTGGTCGATGCCGACGGCGCCTGGCGCCGGCATATTCGGCCTGTCAGAAGATCTCGGAGGGCGCATCATCCAGGGGGAAGGCTATGTCGTGGTCCTGCCTGCTCCCGGTCGGCCGGCCGCGTTGCTGCGCGCTGGGGGAGGGGCTGCAGCGTTCGGCGATCCCGGCGGGGCCTTGCGGATAGCGGCCGCCGACTTCGATTCGGGCGGCGGGGCGGTGGTGTCCGGTTTCGCGCCGGCGGGCGCGTCCCTGAAGCTGAGCGTCGACGGCGCGGCCGCGCCTGGCGAGGTCAAGGCCGACGGCCAGGGCCGATTCTTCATTGCCTCCCCGGCGGTGCTGAAGCCTGGATCGCATCAGATTCGGGTGCAAAGCGGCGCCCAGGCGGCGCAAGCGGATATTGCCGTGGGCCCGCCCAGCCCCATATCCGGTCAGCCGTTTCGAGCGGCCCGGCAGGACAAGGCCTGGCGGGTCGACTGGATGACGCCTGGCGGCGGGCTCCAAACCAGCTTGATCCTCGACCCCTGAGCCGGCGTGTACGATAAAGAAGGACTTGGGCGCGAATTGACCTCGACAGAACCGGTAGATGGCAAGGGCGGCGGCGCTTGAGCCTGCATCATGCCGCGCATGGCCCCCGCGCAGGCCATGGGCCGGCTTCAGGGGCGGTGGCCGCCGCTACGGTGCGCTTCAGTTTCTGGACCTCGATGGCCGATCTGGTCCGGCTGGTCGGCCGTTCCAAGGCGAGCGGTCTGAAGACGAGGCTGGCCGTCGCCCTGGGTCTCGTGCTGCTCGGCAAATGGACCGGCGTTTATGCGCCGGTGCTGATCGGCCAAGCCATCGACCACCTGGCCAAGGGGCGCAGCGCAGCGGAGGGGTTGGGCGTCGGTTTCATCGGCTTTGCGCTGGGTTGGGTCTTCCTGCGCTTCGTCGGCAACGCCGCGCCCTATGCGCGCGACTCCATTTTCACGTCCGTCTCGCAGATGGCCCTGGCCCGCTCAGCGACCGAGGCCTTCAGCCACAGCCTGTCCTTGTCGCTCGACTTCCATCAGAGCAAACAGACCGGCGGCCTGGCCCGGGTCATCGATCGAGGCGCGCGGTCGACCGACTTCCTGCTGCGCAGCGTGGTGTTCAGCCTGGGCCCCAGCGTGCTGGAGCTGGCCATGGCGGCCTACGTGCTGACCAGCCGTTATGCCGGCCGGCTGGCCCTGGTGGCGGTGGCGACGATCATCGTCTACGTCGCCTTCACCTTCCGCATCTCGAATTGGCGGATCTCCCACCGCCGGGCGCTGAACGAGGCGGATTCGGAGGCCGCGGGCCTGGCGGTCGACGCCTTCCTCAATTTCGAGACCATCAAGACGTTCGGCGCCGAGGACCGCACCGTCGGCCGCTACGAGCGGGCCATGACCGACTACGCCCAGGCCAGCGTTAAGGCCAACGGTTCCCTCCAACTCTTGAACGCCGTGCAGGCCGTGGTGCTGAGCCTGGGCCTGGCGGCCCTGACCCTGCTGGCGGGGCTGGAGGTGACGGCGGGCCGCATGCAGGTCGGGGGCGTGCTGGCCTGCATCCTGATCCTGCAGACGGTCTATGGCCCTCTGGCCGTCCTTGGCATGAACTATCGCGAAATCCGCCAGGCCTTCATCGACATGGAGCAGATGATCAACCTGACCGCGGTCAAGCCGGACATCACCGACGCCGCGGACGCCCGTGATCTGCCGCCGGCGAGCGGGCAGGGGGCGGAGTTCGTGTTCGAGCACGTGCATTTCCAGCATGGCGCCCGCTCGCTGGGCCTGAGCGACATCGACTTCCGCGTGGCGCCTGGGACCACGACCGCCTTCGTGGGACCGTCCGGCGCGGGGAAGACCACAATCGCCCGCCTGGCCCTGCGCCTGCTGGACCCGCAAGGGGGGAGGGTGATGCTGGACGGGATGGACCTGCGCCAGGTCAAACAGACCTCGCTGCGCCAGGCGGTGGCCTTGGTGCCGCAGGACGTGGCCCTGTTCAACGACACCCTGGCCCACAATATCGCGTTCGGGCGGCCCGGCGCCAGCGAGGCCGAGATATGGGAAGCGGCGCGCGGGGCGGAGCTTGCGGCCTTCATCGAAAGCCTACCCAACAAGCTGGAGACCCGGGTGGGCGAGCGCGGCCTGAAGCTGTCGGGCGGCGAGCGCCAGCGCGTGGGCCTCGCGCGCGCCCTCCTGGCCCGGCCGCGGGCCCTGGTCCTGGACGAGGCCACCAGCGCCCTGGACGGCCCCACGGAAGCCGCGATCCAGGCGACCCTGCGCAAGGTCCGCGAGGGCCGTACGACCCTGGTCATCGCCCACCGCCTCTCCACCGTGGTCGACGCCGACCAGATCCTGGTCATCCGCCGTGGCAAGATCGTCGAGCGCGGGCGGCATGACGACCTGGTCGGACAGGGGGGCGAGTATGCCGCCCTTTGGCGCCGGCAGACCCGCGAAACCTAAGAAAAAGCTTTGTGGCCAGCGGTTTTACCGCAGGCGGTGCGCGCCTATCTCCCGGTAGAGGTCATGAAGGGAGAAATCCATGCCGCATTCGGCGTCGCCGCGCGCCCAGGCCAAGGCGTTCTGCGAGCGTTTCGGGCTCGAACTGCCGATCCTGGAGGCCCCGATGGCGGGCGCCTGTCCGGTCGAGCTCGCGGTCGCCGTGGCCGAGGCGGGGGGCATGGGCGCGATGGGCGCTTTGACCAACACCCCAGATGAGATCGTCGCCTGGGCGCGCGCCTTCCGGGGCCGGACCAACCGCGCCTTCCAGATCAACCTGTGGATACCCGAACCTGCGCCGCCGGTGCGTGAGGCCGATGCCGAGCGTCGCCTGCGCGACTTCCTGGCCGGCTGGGGTCCGTCCGTGCCAGCCGAGGCGGGGAATGTGGCCCTGCAGGATTTCGACGCCCAATGCCAGGCCCTGTTGCAGGCTGGCCCCTCGGTGGTGTCGTCGATCATGGGGGTGTTTCCGCCAGCCTATGTCGAGACGCTGAAGGCGAGGGGCGTCGCCTGGTTCGCCTGCGCCACCAGCCTGGATGAGGCGCGCCAGGCCGTGGCGGCGGGCGCCGACGCCGTCGCCGCGCAAGGTTTCGAAGCCGGCGGGCATCGGGGCGCGTTCAACGCGGCGGCCGCTGAGCGCCAGGCCGCGGGGCTTTTCGCCCTGTTGCCGCGCCTGGCCGACCATATCGAAGTCCCGATCATCGCCGCCGGCGGGATCGGTGACGGCCGCGGGATCGCCGCCGCCCTAACGCTCGGAGCCAGCGCCGTGCAGATCGGCACGGCCCTGCTGCGGTCGCCGGAAGCGGCGATCCACCCGGCCTGGGCGCAAGCTTTGGTGGAGTTGGAGCCGGAGGAAACCATGCCCACCCGCGCCTTCAGCGGCCGACTGGGCCGCGGGATCGCAACCGAATTCGTGCGCGCGTCCGCACGAAAAGAAGCGCCGCCGCCCGCGCCCTATCCCGTGCAGCGCGGCCTGACGGCGCCAATGAAGGCTGCTGCCCAGAGTGCAGGCGACGTCCAGCGCATGCAGGTCTGGGCTGGTCAGGCGGCCGCCCTGGCGCGGGATGAGCCGGCGGCCGAGTTCGTTCGGCGCGCGTGGGCCGACGCTGAAGCCCTGCTGGCGTAGGGGTTTTCGCACTTTTGCTGCGACCAAGCGGCGCAGGCGGAGGCTCAATTGGCTGGGGCGGATCGCCGCACGCGGGCGTCGGAGCCGCCAGGGCGATGCTCCAACCGTCAACGGCGAATCTCTTCGCCATCGATGGGCGGCGAAGAACCGTGAACTGAGCGAAGCGCGTTTTCCGAGGAAATTCGCTCCCTTGCCCGGGACCCGTAAACGGCGCCGTCCACCGTTTGCCCTGCTGAGACCTGCAAGTCCCTTACGGCTCAGCTTGGTTCAAGCATCGTTTAGGTTGAGTTGTTGGTTAAGTCTGATGGTGAATCTCCCGTTACCTACGTAAGGTGCGGCGGACTGCCTACTACGTTCTGTAGATGTATTTCGGGTAGTTTCAGTTATCGACAAAAACGTGGCGGCCAAATCGGAGAGCTGTTTAGCGGTCAAATTTCCAGTTGATGTTCAAATTCCGATCGAATGAATTGTTTGTTCGCGGACTTTTGGCCGTCAATGCCTGGAGTTGAAGCGGACTTTGTTCTTCTGATTCTGCGGAATCTGACTTCGGTCAGAACGACGGCGCATGGCTGCCTGTCCAACAGACGGGGGTGCGAGCGATGACGACGTATTACAACTATAGCGGTCTGGCGATGTCCACGAGCGCAGCGCCCAGGGCGTGGTTGCAGACAACGGCGTATGGCCAGACGCTCACAGCGTCCTCGCTGGCGACCCAGCTGAGCGACCAGTATGGCGGCGGAACCATGGTCGGCGGGACCGGCGACGACACCTTCAACATCATGGACAGCTCGGAAACGATCACCGTTGCGTCCACCACGGGCGTCGATACCGTGAATGCCTGGGCGACCTACACGCTTCCGACCCATGTCAACAACCTGACGCTTGAGGTGGCCCACGTCACCGGCACGGGCAACAGCGGCAATGACCTGATGATCGCCCTGGGCGCCGGCGATACCCTGATCGCGGGAGCCGGCTCAAACGTGCTGGTGGACGGCGGCGCCGGCGGCGACTTCTTCCAGATCGGCTCGAACGCCACCCAGAACGTGATCTATGGCTTCCAGACCAGCGGGGCGAATCAGGATCTCATCCAGCTGACCGGCACGACCCTGAGCAGCTTCTCGCAAATACAATCGCACCTGAGCCAGGTGGGCGCCGATGCGCTGCTTACGCTCTCGCCGACGCAGCAGGTGTTGATCCGCAACACCCAGGTCTCGGCGCTGACGGCCTCGGATTTCGCGCTTCCCGTCAATCTAAACAACGTCACGGCCACCTTCGACGACGAATTCAACAGCATCAGCCTCTACAACCGGAGCACCGGGACCGGGACCTGGAAGACCAACTTCCTTTCGGGCAATCAGACCGGCGCCAGCTCATGGATGAGCCACACGCTGCAGTCGAACAACGAGCAGGAGATCTATGTCGACCCCAGCTATGCCGGCAGCGGGACCACGGCGCTGGGCCTGAATCCGTTCTCGATCAACAACGGCGTGCTGACCATCACCGCCACCAATACGCCGACTGCGGACTTGTCGGTGCTGAACAACTATAAATACACGTCTGGGCTTCTAACGACCGAGAAATCCTTCACCCAGACCTATGGCTATTTCGAGATAAAGGCTGAACTGCCTTCCGGACAAGGCGTGTGGCCGGCCTTCTGGATGCTGCCTGCGGACGGCAGTTGGCCGCCGGAACTGGACGTGATGGAGCAGATTGGCGGCAAAAGCGTCTATGAGACGTCGCACTTCGTGAACTCCAGCGGGACGATCACCTCGACCGGCTTTTCGTCCTATGTCCCGACCAACGCCACCGGCTTCCACACCTATGGCGTGCTTTGGACGCCGACCACGCTGGGCTGGTATGTCGATGGGGTCGAGGTGGCCACCGCAGCGACCCCGTCGGATATGAACAAGCCCATGTATATGCTGGTGAACCTGGCCATCGGCGGTAACTGGCCCGGGTTGGCGCCCCGCAACTTCACCTCGGCCCAGATGCAGGTCGACTATGTCCGCGCCTACAGCCTCTCCAGCCTGAACCTCAGTGGCTCGGTCGCGCCGGCTTCAGTGCACACGCCCCAGGCGCCGACCTCCCTCGCCGAGAGCTACGCCGCGAAGGCCGGCGCGGCCCTCTCGGTCGGCGCATCCCAGGGGGTGCTGGCCAATGACACGGACAATAACGGCCTGACCATGACGGCGGCCCTGGCGACGAACGGCGGTCCGGCGCACGGCGCGCTGATGTTGAACGCCAACGGGTCCTTCACCTACACGCCGAACGCCGGTTTCGCTGGGACCGACAGCTTCACCTATGTGGCCAAAGACGGCTCCAGCTCCAGTTCGCCAACCACGGTGACGCTGAATGTCGCGGCGACAGCGCCGACCTTGAAAGTCGACGCCTACGCCGTTCATGCTGGCGCGGCCTTGGCGCAGACCGCCGGTCAGGGCGTCCTCGCCAACGACTCCGACAACAACGGCTTGGCGCTGTCCGCGGCCTTGGCGCCGAACGGCGGGCCGGCCCACGGGACCGTGACTTTGAACGCCGACGGGTCGTTCACCTACACCCCGACCCTGGGCTTCGCCGGGACCGACAGCTTCACCT
>FSWM01001186.1_pt1 | contig 14098 bp, 10 predicted proteins | sample 1637841 | NCBI WGS metagenome assembly FSWM01 (sample SAMEA3914789, study PRJEB12502) | metagenome | biome: forest; material: soil | place: Canada | collected 2011-07-03 | depth 0.3 m | reverse complement strand
GTCTCCAGGATATTGGCGCGCGCCCGTTCCGCGACGCCGCTTTCGCCGCCGACAAAGAAGACCCGCCAGTCGTTTTCTACGGCCATGTCCCAGAAATAGTTGCGCCAATCCAGATAGGTGCATCGATGGAAGGAGCGGCTCGGGCGGCCGATCAGGCGGGCCCACAACAGGATGGGCAGCGAATCGAATTCGATCAGGTCCGCCTTGGCGAAGAATCTGCGCATCTCGCTGTCGCGGTTCAGCAGGTAGAGGCTGTGAAGGTTGTGGTTGGCGACGATCGCCTTTTGTTTCCGCAATATCTTCGCTTTGGCGAAATGGAACACTTCCTCGGGCCGGACAAGGTCCATGTCGGCGCCGAGGACGCGAACGCGTTGTTCAGGGCGCCGGTTCTGACGGTACGGGGAAGGCATAGGCTTGGACGATCCGTGACTGACTGGCTTGAACGGGTTGGTCTACAGGCCGTCTCAGCAACACCCATGCCACGGTAATCTGACCCAATCTGGGTTTAGCGCTAGTCGACGAGGTTGGAGCGCGGCCAACGGGTGAACGCCCCCGGCGTTTCGCGTGGCGCGGGAAGCCGATGGAACCGCTGCCCACTATGACATATGTCACTGCGCAAGCGCTCCAACCCGTTTAAAATTCGATTAGATAGCGGCTGGGCTGTCACGAATGGACGTGCGGACAAGGGTGGTCGGAATACCGCCAACGATACTGTCGGCAATGTGATTGGGGTGCAGAGGCCGCTTTGTGGCAATGTTCCGCCACCAAGACGGCGGTGGGCGAGGTGTCGATCAGCGATTGGCCGCTGTCGTCGCCCTGAGCTTTGCTCAATGTCTTAGTCCACCTTCGCATATCATTCTTGGTTCATGGCCGTCGGCGTGTTGCATTTTTTTCGCGTCGACGATTGTTATTGATTTAATCTTAAGAAGAGACTTGCTCGGGAACTCCAATAATGGTTCCCTCTTGGTAGGGTGTAGGATCGCTTCTCTCGGTTCTTACAGGGTCTCATGGCGGGGCGTCATGATCAGCGACGGCGAGCAACTTAGTCTGCGGAGTCTCAGTGAGAGACGGACGCCGCCTTTGGCGCTGAACCCTTTTGTGGAGGGGGCGCTTGGTGGCGAGCGCCGGCGCTCGCGGCAATCAACGCTAGTCCCTGTTTCCGCATCCTCGACAAGTCGTGCAAAGCGGCTGCTCGACGTCATTCTCGCGTCAGCCGGCATCCTGGCATTTTTGCCGCTGCTGCTTCTGGTTGCATTGCTCATCCGGCTGGAATCGCCTGGGCCGATCATCTATCGGCAGAAGCGGGGCGGCCTCATGGGGGCCCCCTTCGAAATCTACAAGTTCCGCAGCATGCGGGTGACGGATGACGGTGGGATCGTCCAGCACGCGACGAAGAACGATCCGCGTCTGACATCGATCGGCGCGTTCCTTCGCAAGAGCAGTTTCGATGAGCTGCCGCAGCTGTTCAATATCCTGAAGGGCGACATGTCGATCGTCGGGCCGCGACCGCACGCCTTGCGACACGACGAACTCTATGAGGCTCAGATTCCCGCCTATCGCGGCCGGATGTGTGCGCGCCCGGGGCTGACCGGCCTAGCCCAAGTGTCCGGCTACCGCGGGGAAATCGTGAATGTCGAGGACATGGCCGATCGGGTCGCTTGCGACCTAGAATATATCACGAACTGGTCGGTCATGCTGGATCTCAAGCTGATCGCCCTGACCCTGGCGAGATTCCCGTTCGACCCGCAGGCCTACTAAGTCAGGGTGATAAAGCCTCGGGAATTGATGGCGAGGCGATCTGCATGATCGATCGCAGGCGCGCCCTGGCGGCAGGGGTGAGCTTTTTGGCAGGCTCAGGCTATGCCTGTGCGGCGCCAGATCCAAGGCCCACGGACGCGCCGGGCCTGCGCCGCGGCGTCAACATCCACCATGTGCTGAACTGGCCGCAGCACCAGCGCGAGCGGCCAGTCGACTATGTGTGGCCGCCCTTCGCGGATCCGCCCCATGGCATAGGTTCGGACACGCTTTCGGCGCTCAGCCGGGCCGGCTTCAGTTTCGTTCGCCTGACGTTGGACCCGGCCATCTTCATGGCCAGCGACGGACCGCGCCGGGAAACCCTGGTGGGCGTCGTGCTGTCGCGTCTGCATCAGATGTTGGCGGCTGGGTTCGAGGTGGTGCTGGACCTGCATCCGGTTGCGGAAAACCCTACCTATGCGCCCGCTCAATTGACGATGCCGGGCTCGCCAGCCCTGGCCGCCTATCTGGAGACGGTGACGCTGTTGGCGGGGGCCCTGAAAACCCTGCCGCCGGACCGCGTGGCGCTCGAGTTGATGAATGAGCCGCAACCCGCCGGAGCGGACGCCGCGCTGCGCTGGCAGCAGATGCTGGAGCGCCTGCATGCTGCGGCGCGCGGCGTCGCCCCGAATCTGGCCCTGGTCCTGACCGGCGCCAACTGGTCGGCGGCGCAGGCGCTGACGGCGGTGGACATCTCCCCATTTCGGGGCGGCAACGTGCTGTACACCTTCCACTACTACGAGCCGCACATCTTCACGCACCAGGGCGTCGCCAACGCCAGGCCGGAACGCTATTTCGAGGGGCTGCTGTGGCCGCCGCAGCAGGGGCAGCTCAATGCAATGACCGCCCAACTGCGCCAGAAGATCATGGCCGATCCTGCCGCGGCGGCGAATGCGGTGGGTCCCCATGCCGAGAAAGTTCTCGCGGATTATATGAGCCTGGGCGACGGCGCGGCGAAGATCCGGGACGACTTCGCGCTCGTCGGCCGGTGGGCCAAGGCGAAGGGCGTCCCGCCCGAGCGAATCCTGCTCGGCGAGTTCGGCGCCAATCAATCCTGGCCGGAATCGCCCGCGCAGCGTCGTTCGCGGATCGATTGGCTGACTGCGATCCGCCAGGCGGCTGAAGCGGAAGGCTTCGGCTGGGCCTACTGGGCGCTGAAGGATGGCAGCGGTAGTCCGGGAGGTTTCAGGCTGTCGCCGGCTGGCGCGGAGACGGGCTTTGACGCCGACGTCTTGCACGCCTTGTTCGGTCACGCTTGAGGCCCATGGTGGATCAGGATTGAATTCGACTTCAGGATGGCGGACATGAGGTCGGAGCCGGTCATGTTCGCGCCCAAGGGGAACTGATGCGTAAGAAAGACAGGGTGCTGCTCTATGCGCCGCACTTTGCCGAATATTCCACGAGGCTCGCCCAGGCCATGTCCGCCTATGCGGATGTCCTGTTCATCGTCGACGGCGAGAACCGGCGATGGCTGTGTGACGACCCGTGGTTCAAGGCGGCGACCGCCAACGTACGGGTGATCGAATTCTTCGTCGGTCGTTCCTACCTGCGCATGTTCTGGACGCCGGTTCTGGTCATCGCGGCCTTGCTGTTCAGGCCCAAGGTGTTCCACATCCAGGAGCAGGCGGATTTCACCAGTTGCTGGCTCACCAAGATCGTCAGCCTGACCGCTCCAGTGGTGGTGACGGTCCATGACCCGAAGCCGCACAGCGGAAACGACCACGAATTCATCCGATCCCGCGGTCTCTGGTATCGTGATCAGATCCGCGCCTCGGCCAGTCTGTTCCATGTCCATGGCGACTTTTGCCGCCGTGAAATGCTGGAGTTGGACGCCAGCCGTCCCATCGTCGAAACCTATCACGGCCTTCTGCACGTGCCCGAGCCGCACGAAATCGCAGAGCCGGATCCGAACCGGATCCTGTTTTTCGGGCGGATGGAGGCTTACAAGGGGCTCGACGTCCTGCTCGACGCGGCCGACGTCCTGAATGCGCGGGGGCGAAACTATAGTTTCGTCGTAGCCGGGCGGGGCGAGGCGCTGGATCGCCTGCGCGCCAGGGCTGCCGCCACCCCGGGCGTCGTGGTGCGCGAGGACTTCCTGACGCCGGCCGAGGTGGTCGATCAGTTTCAGAAGTGTTCGGTTGCAGTGTTGCCCTACCTGGACGCCACTCAGAGCGGCGTAGCGGCGGCGGCCATAGCCAACGGCCGCCCGGTGGTGTCGACGGCCACAGGGGGGCTGTTAGATGTCATCATCGAAGGCGAGAACGGGCTACTCGTGCCCCCCGGAGACGCGCTGGCGCTGGCCGACGCCCTCGACAGGGTGCTGCAGGACGTAGCGCTGAAGGAGACTTTGACCCGCGGCGCACGGTCCGCCCAGGCGCGGCTGGACTGGACGGTGGCGGCCAAGGCGCTGGTCGACGGCTACCGCCTCCTGCCGAACGCGGCCTGGTCCGTTGAGTGAGCGGGGTGCGCGCCGAACGCGCAGGCCGAAGCTCGCTTTCTATATGCCGGGGCTTGCTGTGGGTGGGGCCGAGCGCCACACGATCGACTTGCGCGCGCGGCTGTCGGCGCTCGGCTATCCGACCGCCGTCATTGTCCACAGCGACGTAGTCTCGCCGGTCATGCAGGTCATGGCCGGCGCCGCCGACGCCGAAGTGCTGGGTCTGCGCGGCGCTCCGAGCCCGTCGGCGGGCCTGAGGGCTCACAGGGCGCTAAGGGCGGCCGACGCCGACATAATCTTCGCCGTCAACCTGATGCGGGCGGTCTGGGCGGTGGTGCTGCGGGCGTTTGGCGCAAGCCGCGCCTCGATCGTATGCATATGCCATACGACCTCGCCCTTGCCTGCCGATGAGCGGCGCCTGCCGGTCTATCGCCTCGCCGCGCGCTTTGTCGACGCCATGGTCTATGTAAGCCGCAACCAGATGGCCTACTGGGCAGGGCGCAACCTGAAGGCGCGCCGCAGCCTGGCTATCGTCAACGGCGTCGATCTGGAGCGCTTCGTGCTTCAGGCCGACCGTCGTGTGGAGGCCAAGGCCCGGTTCGGTTTCGCCGCCGATGACTATGTGGTGGGGATGCTGGGCGCGTTCCGGCCGGAAAAAAACCACATCCAGTTGGTCGAGGCGGCGGCGCGGCTGAAGCGTGAAGGCGTGCCGATCAAGCTCCTGTTCGTCGGCGAGGGGCCTACGCGCGAACAGGTCGCGGCCAAGGTCGAAGGCGAAGGCTTGGCTTGTGATGCGGTGTTCGCCGGCGAGTACGCCGACGTGCGGCCGGTGATCGCGGCCATAGATGTCGGGGTTCTGTGCAGCACCGAGGTCGAGACGTTTTCGCTGGCGGCCCTTGAACTGCTCGCGTCCGGCGCGCCGATGATCATGAGCGACGTCGGTGGCGCGTCGGAGATCGTCCAACAGGGGGTGAACGGCTTTCTCTTCGCGCGCGGCGACACTGACGAATTGGCGATGCGCCTGCGGGCGCTGGCGGAGCCAGAAGTGCAGCGATCGTTTCAGTCCCGGGCCCGCGGCTCCGTCGAGAAGTATTCGATCGCGGCCATGCTGGAAAACTACGTTAACCTTATCGAGGGCTTGAGCCGCTGATGCATTGTTCCGCCTTCGCTCGTCCCGCGAAATCCCAACGCGAATAGACGTCGGCGCCAAGAACACAGTCTGGGCGCCTTGTGAAGATCACATTGCACTATTTGATTGCATGCCGCTGTCAGATAAGCTCGATATCTGATCGCGGGTGAAATGGTGGAGCGGGGAGCGTGGGGTCTGGAAAATGCTCATCGCGTATGGAGTGCGGGTGAAAATTCTGAGGTGGATTACCGTGTTGTCGACCTTGGTTGTGCTTATGGCCTCGTCGCCGCCGGTTTTTGCGGCGACCGATCCTGCAGCCGCAGGGGAGGCTTACCGCCTGGGTCCCGGTGATAAGGTTCACATCACCGTCTACAATGAACCCGCCTTCACTGGGGATTTCGGTGTATCGGATTCCGGCCAGATATCGCTGCCTCTGGCGGGGGATGTTAAGGCGTCAGGCCTCACTGTGGGCGAATTCCAGGACGTGGCGACCAAAGTTCTCGCGGACGGCTACATCAATCACCCCAAGCTCAGCGTCGAAGTGCTGAGCTATCGGCCGTTCTACATCCTGGGCGAGGTCAACAAGCCCGGCCAATATCCTTTTGCGCCCGGCATGACGGTATTCAACGCCGTGGCCGCCGCCAGCGGGTTCACATATCGCGGCAACAAGGCAGTGATCCTCATCCGGCATGAGGGCGAGGTGGGCGAACACGAGGTCCGGCTCGATGCGACCACCAAGGTTGAGCCAGGCGATACGATCAGGATCAAGGAGCGATATTTCTGATCGAAGACCCAGGGTAGAGTTTTCAATATTCTCGCTTAATCGTGGGCCATGTTACTCATGGCGTTGGTGGATAAAATGACTGCTCACCAGAATCCGAAAGCGATGCGTCTCGACCGGCGCGCTGCGGCCAACGACGAGAGCGTGATCGATGTCCAGCGCTACATCGACATCTTTTTCAGGCGCCCTTTCCTGATCGGTGGGGCCTTCATCGGCCTGATGATCATATCGCTCGCGCTTACCCAGGGGCGGCCGAAAGAATACACGGCCATGGCCCAGATCCAGGCCAACATGCATCAGCGCAACGCCGCTGACCTGATGGCGGAAGAGGTCCCCGGCGACAGCGCCCTGGCCGACGCCAGCAAGCTCGACACCGAGGTCGGTATTCTGCAATCGCGCGTGGTCGCGGTCGGCGTGCTCAAGTCTCTCGGGCCTGCGCCCGCCAAGGCCAAGGGCGGCCTCGGAATCGGCACGGCGATCAAGGGATTGATCGCGCAATTGCCTCTGCCGCGACAATCGGCGACTTCGGACGAAGCGCTCGATGCTGCTGTCAGCGCGCTTCAGAAGGAACTCAAGGTCGAGCGCGAGGGCACCAGCTACATCATCGACGTCAGCTATACCGACAAGGATCCTGCCTGGGCGGCCAAGGTGGCCAACACCTTTGTCGCGCAATATCTGGCCCAGAAAGGTGCGGCCAGCATACAGCGCACCGAACAGGCCAACGCCTGGCTCAACAATACGCTCGACGATATGGGCAAGCAGGTGGTCGCCGCCGACGCGGCTGTCGCCCAGTACCGGGCCGAACACAATCTCGAAAAGACCGGCTCCTCGACGATGAACGAGGAGACCGTTTCCGCCATCGATCAGCAATTGGTGGGGGCGCGGGCGGAGGAGGCGCAGGCCTTGGCGCGCTATACCACCGCCAAGCAGCAGTTGGCGGCAGGCAGCAACGGGGAAGACGTGGGCGAAGCCCTGGCCTCGCCGGTCATACAATCACTACGCGCCCAGCGCGCCCAACTCAGCCAGTCGCTGACGGAGCTGCGCGCGCGCTACGGTCCCAAGAACCCCGAAATTCAAAAGACCGCGGATCAGCTGAACAACGTCGATGTCGAGATTCAGACGGAGGTGCAGCGGATCATCTCGAACCTGGCGGCCCAGGCTCAGGTGGCGCGCCAGAGAGTGGCGTCGCTGCAAGCCAGCCTCGACCGGGCGGGCGGGGTTCTGGCGTCCAACGAACATGCTTCGGTGAAGCTTGACGAGCTGTTACGTGACCAGGACGCGGCGCGGACAACCTATCAAGGCTATCTGAGCCGCTACAAGCAGAGCACCGCCCAGCAGGACCTGCCGCAAATCGAGGCCAGGGTCCTCGCCTTCGCAGTCCCGCCGGACCTGCCCAGCGCGCCTAAACTCCCCAAGAGCCTGGCTATTTCATTCGCCATCAGCGTAGTCGGGGCGCTTGCGGTGATGTTCGGCGCCGAAGCTTTGCAGCAGGGCTTCAACGACCCCGACGAAGTCGCCCGGGTGCTGGATGTGCCGGTGCTGGTCTCAATTCCGGTGCTTTCGTCCACTCTTCGGCGCGGGAGCCACCCCTCGCCACCCATGCAGTATGTGATGGATAAGCCGCTCTCGATGTTCGCCGAGTCCTTCAGGACCCTGCGCACGTCGCTGATGTCGATGCGGGTCGATGACGGCTTGGCGAAAGTGATCGCTATCACCTCCGCCGTGCCGCATGAGGGCAAGACCACCACCAGCGTCTGTCTTGGCCGTGTGGCGGCCAGAGGCGACGCCAAGACGGTGATCATCGACTGCGACATGCGTCGCCGTTCGCTCGACCAGATCCTCGATCGCGAAGCCGAGATTGGCCTGCTGGATGTCCTGGATGGAAAAGCGACGCTGGCGGCGGCGCTCCGGCCCGACACGATCAGCGGCGCCTACCTCCTGCCGCTTGGCCGCAGCGAGGCCGCCCACCGCGACATGTTCAGCCTGCCGACCATGGATGCGCTGTTGAACGACCTGCGCGCGCATTTCGACCTGGTGCTGCTGGACGCCCCGCCGGTGCTGGCCCTGGCCGACGCGCGGATCATCGCCCAGAAGGCGGACCTGACCTTGCTTCTGGCTTGCTGGCGGCGAACACCCAAGGCAGCGGTCCAGGCCGCCATGCTTGAACTGGAGGCGGTCGGCGCCACCCTCGCCGGGGTCGCCCTGACCCAGGTCGACCTGCGGCGGGAACGCAAGCCGCGTTACGGCGGCTATTACTATGACCGAAGCTACGAAAACTATTTCGGCAACTGAGCCTGGCCCGATGGGTGGGCGAACGGAGGCGGCCATGACCATCCAAGATGGCCGCGTCAAACTCCTGTTCCTGTTTCCGGGGATGGTGATGGGGGGCGCCGAGCGCCATGGCCTCGACCTGATGCGCCGTTTGCGCCGGGCTGGCTATGACACCAGCCTGGTCATCTATGGTCATAACTCGACCGGCGGTATGGAAGCCATTGTCCGCAGCGAGGGCGCGGTGCTGCTGGGCATCACGGGCATGTCGCGCCCGGCCGGCTGGGTGCGGGTCTGCCGGGAACTGCGGCGCCAGGACGCCGACGTCATCTTTTGCGTCAATCATACCGTCGCCGTCGTCGCCACCGTCCTACAGCGGCTGGGCCTGATCCGCGCCAAGAATATCTGCATCTTCCACACGACCATTCTGCAGCCTAACGACCAAAGGAATTTCCCCCTGTTTCGGTGGGTCGCCAAAGGTCTGGATGTCCTGGTCTATGTCAGCGCGACACAGCAGCAGTACTGGCGATCCACGGGCCTCAGGGCCTTGCGCGACTTGAGAATCGCCAACGGCATCGATCTCGATCAGTTTGGCGAGCCGCCTTCGCCTCCCAAGGTCACGCGCGCCTCGCTCGGATTGGACGCTCATGACTATGTGATCGGCATCGTCGCCGGCCTCAGGCCGGAGAAGAACCACGAGGAGTTGATCGAGGCTCTCGCCATCCTGCGCAATGCCGGTCTTCCGGCCAAGGTGCTGATCGTCGGGGAGGGGGCCCGGCGCGTGGCGATCCAGGCGCGAACCACCGAACTGGGCCTGGGCGACCACGTCATTTTCGCCGGGGAACAGGCGGATGTCCGCCCCTATGTCCGGCTATGCGACGTCTGCGTCCTCTGCAGCACGACGGAGAGCTTTTCGCTCGCGGCGATGGAGGCCCTGGCCTTGGGCGTTCCGTTCGTGTCCAGCCAGGTCGGCGGCATGGCCGAGATCGTTCAGCCCGAGGTCAACGGGCTACTCTATCCTTCGGGAGATCCCGCCGCGCTTGCGGAACGGCTTTCCCGGCTTTCGCGGCCCGAGGTCCGCGAGCCCATTCGAGCCGCCGCCCGGGCCTCGATCCTGGCCTACGGCGTCGACAGAATGGTCGACCAATATGTCGAGCTGGTCTCCAGCCTTACCGATGTGGTCAGCCGCCGTTCGCCGCCGACCATGCAGGAGTCACCGGCATTGTCGGAACCTGGCCCGTCTTGATGTGGGCCTCGGCGAAAGCGGTCAGGGTCTGACCGACGAAATGCGCCTGGACCCGCCCGAACAAGATCTCAAGGTGTTCATAGAGGCGCTCGATGTCTTCGTCAGTCCGAAAGGTGGGGCTCCCGCCCGGCATGAATTCCGAAGAATGCAGAGTGAATTCGAGATAGTCGCGCCCTTCCGCCACGACAGCGTCCACCACCTCAAGAAGCTCGGGTAGATTGCGGCCGTTGGGGCGCATCCACAGGGTTCGGTCGATTTGCTTGCCCAGCAGCTTGCGCAGCCACCGCTCCGGCGGCGTGCGCCGGCGCTTGAGGATGGTCATGGGCACTTCCAGCAGATGCCTTTCCGGTTCCGCTGCGGACGCCTCCACCGGCACGAAATAAGGAAACTCCTTGGAGGCTGAAAAGTCCGGGCCGCCGTCGCCGCCCGGCGCGCCGGGGACCCGCCGCCAGGAGACGTTGGGCGTCACCGAGCAGTCAACCAGATAGCCGTTGTCCGCCAGGGCGCGGGCATAGACGGGGTCGAACGCCCATCGGCCGCCGCGGTGGCTGAGCATCTTGCGGCCGAAGGTCTCCTCCAGGACTCCCGTCATCAGTTCGACCTTGTCGCGGATCGCCTGCTCCGGGTACTCGGTCAGATAGGGCTGGTGCTGCATGTCGTCGTCGGTCAGCGGGGCGATCGGCGGCGAGTTCCAGGCGTGAATATGCAGCCCGACTTCGCATTGATCCCGGCTCAGCCATTCCAGGGCCAAGGCCTGGTAGCCTGGATCCTTGGCGGCCTCCCAGTTGGTGAGATAGGTCGGCTTGAACCCGTATTTCTCGCAAAGCGCCTGGAACCGGGGCAGGAACTTCAGGTTGGTAGTGGTGATCTCCCGCGGCTGCGACCAAAGATCGTCGCCTTCGGTGTCGATGGTGATCAGAAAGGCGGGTTTGCCGTCTGAGGTCGGCGGCGATATCGCGTTCACGCGGTTTCTCCCTGGGCCTTGAGCAGGTTTTTCTGCCAATCCATCGCCGTTTTCAGGATCTCTGACAGCGTGTCGTGGCGTGGCGTCCAGTCGAACAGGGCGTGCAGGGCCGACACGTCGGCGACCAGGCTGGGCGGATCGCCAGGGCGGCGTGGTCCCCGCTGGACGGGCAGAGGCCTCCCCAAAAGGCTTTCAAGCGCGGCTATGACTTCCAGCACGGTGACGCCCCGGCCGTAGCCGCAGTTGAGGACCGTCGGCGCGCCCCCTTGTTCAAGGTGGCCCAAGGCCTTCAGATGCAGGTTCGCCAGATCCGAAACATGGATGAAGTCGCGTTCGCAGGCGCCGTCCCGGGTGGCGTAGTCGTCGCCGAAGATGGTGAGGTGAGGGCGCACGCCCAGCGCCGCCTCGACGGCCGACCGTATCAGGTGCGTCGAGGCCCCGCCGGTCTGGCCGCTGCGTCCCGCTGGATCCGCGCCGGCGACATTGAAATAGCGCAGCGATATGGCGCTGAACCCCGGATGGGCTATGCAGGCGTCCGCCAGCATTCGCTCGACCATCAACTTCGACGCCCCATAGGGGCTGATGGGATGCAGCGGCATCTGTTCGTTCACGGGGCCCGTGACGTCCGGCGCGCCATAGACTGCGGCGGTGGACGAGAATACGAAGCGCCGGACGCCGCTCGCAACGCACTGTTCGACCAGGGCCAGCGCGTTAGCCGTGTTGTTATGGTAATAGGCCAGTGGATTTTCGATCGATTCCGGCACGATGATACTGCCGGCGAAATGGGTGACATCGGCGATCTCGTGCCGATCAAGGATGCTTCGGACAAGGCCGGCATCACTTACGTCGCCTTCGTAGAGGGGCGTGCCAGTGGGTAGATTGGAGCGCCGGCCGGTCGACAAATTGTCGAGCACCACGGGTTCATAGCCGTTAGCCAGAAATTCCAGGACAGTGTGACTGCCGATATAGCCGGCTCCGCCAGTGACGAGAACGGTTCTCTTCATGCCGATCCCAACCGCGCGAACCTAGCCATGCCGGACAACCCGATTTCATTTTACCTATACATTCACAGCAGACGAATTCTATTTCAACGAACAAATGGCTTTTCTCGCCATTCGTCATTCCGGCCGCCAGATTCAGCGTCTATCTGGTTGACTTCTGATTGCGCTTTTCGTTCTAGCAGAGATAGCGCATCGTCGGCGCGCTAGCGTGGGTGGGGGAATTCGTTGGCCGCTACGGTTGCGATTTTCGGCAGGGTACGCCGGCTCGCCAGGTCTGATGTCGCCATCATCGCGATGGGGCAGTTGGTGCAGCAGGCCCTGGGCCTGGTCACCGGCGTCGTCATCGGGCGCATGCTGGGCTCGTCGGGCTATGGCCTGGTCAATATCGTCCGCAACGTCTACCTGCCCCTGGTCATTCTGGCTCCGCTCGGGCTCGACGTCGCCCTGCTCAAGCACGTGGGGCGCGCGGATCGCGATCTGGGCAGTGTCCATCGGGTTCTGGCGCGCCTGCGGCTGGTCGTGCTTTCGGTCAATCTGCCGGCGGCGATCCTGATCGGCCTGGGAGCCGGTCATCTGCTGATGCAGCACGTCTATCGCTATCGCCATTTCGACATCATGCTGCTGATTTCGCTGCTGGCGCTGCCGATCGCGGCCGATCTTGCGGTCATGGGCGCCTATTATCGCAGTCGGCGCCGGCCCGGCTCCTTCGCCCTGATGACGCTTTACGCTCAGCCGGTCGCCCGGACACTGCTGCTGGTCCTGGCATTCTGGCTGGCGCCCACCACCGAAGCGGTCGTCACCATCAACACCCTGCAGATCGCCATTAGCGCCGGATTCGTCTGGTGGCACTTCAGGGCCTGGAAAAAGGAGGACCAGCAGGTCCGATCGTCGAGCGCGGCCGCCGAGCCGGACCGGCGGGAAGAGTGGCGTTATGTGCGGGCCATTCTGGGCGATTCCATGTGGATGGCGATGAACCTGTTCGTCTATGGCATGATGCGCTTCGTCGATATCCTGGTCCTGGGCGCCTACGTGCCCAGCAAGGTGGTCGGCGCCTATGCCGCGCTGAGCACCATGTCCCAGCTGGTCACTGTTTGGCCGATGGCGTCCAGCCAGACGCTGGGGCCGAATATCTCAAGGCATTTCCATGCCGGAAACATGCCGGCGCTGCGCGAGGAACTCGATGGCTACATCCATCTGGCCTCAATCATGTCCGGCTTTCTTTTCGCCGGCGTGGCCGCCTTTGGCGACCGGCTGGATCTGCTATTCGGCAAGAGCTTCATCTTTCGGCCGGGCATCGCCATACTGATGCCGTTGGGCTATCTGATCAGCGCGACTCTGGGGCCGGCGGGCTATGCCCTGTCGATGACGGGCCGCCACCGTGAGGAGCTGGTGATTTTGATCGGGGGGGCGGTGATCCTGTGGGTTTCCTGCTACCTTTTTGTTCCGCTCTGGGGGGATATCGGCGCGGCCACGGCTGTATGCTTCACCTTCGCTGTCATCAATGTTTGCCGCTTCACCTGGGTCGGGGCATCGCTTGGTTTCGTCCCAGGTCGTCTTGTGGACCTTCTGCCGCCGCTGGTCGCCCTTGGGACGGCCTATCTTTCCAAGGCCCTGATCGATCTGGCCCTTCCCCGGGGCCTGTTCGGGCTCATCTTGGCGTGCGTCCTCTACGCCCTGGCCTTCGCGGCGCTCACCTATCAATTCCTGCTGGGCCAAAAGGGCTGGGCGCGGGTGCGAGTGATGTTTGCTGCCCGAGGCGTCTGACCGGGATCACCAGCGGCACGCCCCGCCCCGATGTTGGCGTTTTGCCCGCAAACTGAGCGGGGGCGCCGCTCACCGAAGGGCTGCGCACAAATGCCAGGTTGCCGAGCGCGACGAGGCTGATCCAGAAGCCGACGACCCCATCGCCCACCACCCGGAAGGGCGAGGATTCCCCGGTCGCCATGGCGCAGGCCGAGACGATGATCGCGATGTAGGTCACCAAGGCATGGCGATCCACGCCTCGAGTTGAAAAAGTCGCCAGATAGGCCCGCCCCACGACGAAGATGACGCCGCCGAATAGCAAGACCGCGCCGACTATGCCGCCGTTGAAGAGGACGTCCAGGTAGCCGTTGTGCAATTCCGTCGCCGACTCGAAGATCATGGCGGTGCCGATGGCGGTGAAGTAGTTCTCGGCTGCGGCGTAGCCGTGACCCATCCATATGTGCTGCTGGATCATGTTCTGGCCGAACGCCCAGATTTCGGTCCGGCCGGAAAAGTGCGAGTCGCGATGCAGCACTGTGGCCACGGTCTCCGGCGTGATCGAAAACCCGAACACCAGGGCGGCGACGACGGCGGCGAACACGGCCAGGATGACCGGCTTTGATGTCGGCCGATACATCAGGAGCATATAGGCGCCGCAGCCAGCGGCGGCGCCGACCAGAGCGTTCGAGGATTTTGAGAACAGCAGGCAGGCGACCGCCGCGAACCTCGCTACCC
>FSWM01000834.1_pt1 | contig 14195 bp, 10 predicted proteins | sample 1637841 | NCBI WGS metagenome assembly FSWM01 (sample SAMEA3914789, study PRJEB12502) | metagenome | biome: forest; material: soil | place: Canada | collected 2011-07-03 | depth 0.3 m | reverse complement strand
GTAATAAGATTGTCGCCGTTAGAGGCGGCCTGTCGCCGCGTCAATTAAAGCTTGCAACGGAATATATGGAGAGCAATTTCTCCACGGAGGTGACTGTGGATGCCCTCGCGTCGCTCGTGGGATTGTCGGCGTCTCACTTCTGTCGACTATTCAAAAGGGAAACCACCGTATCACCGCACAAATGGCTCCGCGAACTGAGAATACGAAAAGCGCAAGCCTTGCTGGTCGACGACCGCCAATCGCTAGTCGAAATCGCCCTCATGACTGGGTTCGCGGACCAGTCGCACATGACACGCGTTTTCACTCAGTTGATCGGCGTTAGTCCGGGGGCATGGCGCAAACAGCACGACCTTTAGGGGCGACCAGATCCACCGCGGAAATTGGCTTTGCGCCTAAGCGGACACTCGATGTCCGGCGGGGTGAGATGTTCGACAATGGCCGGCAGTCAGGGTTCTGTCGTTTTTTTCGTAGGGCCCGAACAAGGTGCGGCTCGCGCACCAGTTCGCAAGAGGGCGAGAGCGCGCCGCCGGAAGGCGCCCCGATCTGGTCGCCATTGGTCGCTGCGTCAGGGAACGCCCGGCTCGAATTGCTCGCGCAGGGCGGCGGCGCGCCGGAAGTCGCTGGTGGCGAAGCCCTCCCGCACACGCGCCAGCACTTGCTTCAAAAGCATCGCCGCCGGTTGTGGCTGTCCAAGGACCATGCGCCATTCTGCGTGGGTGATGGCGATCCGGAGCTCCCAAGCCAGGCTTCCCTGGACCCGGGCCTGGCGGAGCCCGGCTCCAAGATCAACTTCCACACCGGGATCCTCGGCGCCATTTGTGCGAAGGCGGATCAGCGCGCGAGCCCGGAGCAACTCCGGTCGGCACCAGTGGTCCGGGTCTTTAGCATGGCCGACCAGCGCGCGGTCGATCGCATCGCGCGCGGCGTCGGTTTCCCCTAGGTCCGCAAGTCCTTCCGCGTACTGACCGATGAGCCCTGTGAAACGCAACGGCACTCGGTTCTCCAGACGTGGGTCGAGGGCGCTCGCCAGCAGCTCGCGGGCTTGCTCGGCATCACCTTGCGCGACGCGCAGACCCGCGAGGAGACCCGTGTTGGCGGCGAGGGTGCGAGCGCCGAGCCCAAATTCATGAGCGACGCGGCGGTGTTCATCGATGACGGCGTGACAGCCGGCGAGGTCCCCGGTCAGGAGGGCGATTTGAGCTGCGGCGTCGAGCAGGGCGAAGCTTATGGAGAGGCCGTGGCCGCCATTCCGAGCGTCGCGCACGCAGGCCTGGGCTTCCGCAACGGCTTGGTCGGCGAAGCCGCGCGCCCAGAGGATCCGGCTGCGCAGGGCGCGGGCCGAGACGATGGGGTCGAACTGAAAGCGGGTGAGCCCGTAGGAACCGCCGGGTTCAGCGAACAGCGTCAGGGCGCGATCGACCTCCCGCTGCGCGGTAGTCAACCGACCGGTGCAGAAGGCCGGTTGGACGGCCATGAAGGTGGCTAGCGCCTTGTCCGCCACTGCCCCGCTCTGCTCGGCCAGACGCGCGAACTCTTCCGCCCGCGCGGCCGCCTCGCGGTATCGGCCGGCGTAAGCGTCCGTGCCCCAGAGGCCCCAGGTGGCCAGTAGCTGATGATACAGGTCGCCGTGCGCGCGGGCGATGCGGTCCACCACAGCCCAAGCCCCAGCGGTGAGCGACGTCGCGCCCAAGGAATAGTTCATCGCAATTGCATGGACGCCCCGGACGCGAAGTTCCGCTAGTCTGGGTTCCGGCGTCGCCATGCGTTCGAGAACCCTTTGGGCGCGCTCACGGCCCTCGAAGCTCAACGAGAGCCCGTACCAAGCTGGCAGGGACTCAACGATCAGGTCGGCGGCAAGGTCCAGGTCATCCACTTCCAGCGCCCAGTCGAGGCCCGCCCTTATGTCGTCGATCATCTCGCCGTAGACAGTGAGCCAACGCGCGCGGTCCTGCGGCGACCAGAGGGCGTCACACTCCCGCAGGCGCGCGCGCTGATACTCCGCATGGCGCCGGCGCGCCATGCGGGCCTCCTCATCGGCGAGTTTGCTGGCCGCAAAGGCGCGCGTCGTCTGTAAGAGCCGATAGCTCGGCTCCTCACTGCCAAGATCGACGTTCACAAGCGATTTTTGGGCAAGCGCGAGAAGACCGGCCAGAACAGCTTCCCGCGGTTCGCCGGGCTCGCTGGCGACGGCGGCCGCTGAGTTGAGTGAGAAGGCCACGCCGAACACCGCCAATCGGCGGAGCAGGCGCTGCTCCTGATCGGGTAACCGCCGGTAGCTCCAGTCCATCGCGGCGTCCAAGGTCGCGTGCCGCGGCCGGCCTGGGGACCCAAGGTGGTCCTCTGCTGGGTCGTCACCTAGCACGGCCGCACCGACCTCTCGAAGCTCGCGCCGTCGAGCCAAGGCCGCGGCGAGCTCGATCGCTAGCGGAATGCCGTCGAGTTGCCTGCAGAGTTGGGCAATGAGGGGAGCGTCGGCATCGTCGAACGCAGGCTCCCCGGATGCGGGCGTGGCGCGGTCAAGAAAGAGTTCGACGGCGGAAAACCGCCGTGCATCCGCCAGCGACGACGGCGCGCCGGGCGGACTTTCCAGGGCGTCGAGGCGGTACACCAGTTCTCCGGCCACCCGCAGGGGTTCTCGGCTGGTCGCCAGTATTCGAATGTCGGGGCTACCGGCCAGCAGCGCCTCGGCCAACTCGGCGCAGGCTTCCACCACGTGTTCGCAGTTGTCGAGCACCAAGAGGGCGCGCCGGTTCGCGAAGTGGCCCACGATCCCGCCTATCACATCACTGGTAGTCACAGGAAAGCCGAGAGCGCCGGCAACGGCAAAGGCGACGCTTTGCGGATCAGAGAGGATGGACAGGTCGACGAAGCTCGCCGCCTCTGGCGCATCTCGCGCGACGGCCAGCGCCACGGCGGTCTTACCAACGCCCCCCGCCCCCACCACAGTCGCGAGCCGGTGCTTGGTCAGCCGCTCGTTCAGGAAGGCCACCGCGGCTGCGCGGCCAATGACTTGAGGCGGGCCGGCCGGCAGTCCGCTGCGGCGGTAGGCCGGTATGGCGCCCGCGATAGCCTCGACCGGCGCTGCGAAGCGGTAGCCTTGACCCGCGATGGTGGCGATCACGCTTTCGCTTCCGTAGCCGCCAGCCAGGGCGCGCCGAAGGCCGCCGATCTGCACCTTGATGTTATCCTCAAGCACGGTGGTCGTGGGCCACACCCGCGCTAGAATGTCTTGCGTCGTGACCGTCTCGCCCGCACGCTCCACAAGCAGCGTCAAAAGGGCGACTGCCCGGCTGCCAAGGCGGACCAGTTGATCGCCGTCCAACAAGACACCGCGATTGGCGAGCAGACGAAACGTCCCGAACTGAAACCCCGCCTCCTTGCTCGCGGTGGGCGGATCATCCATGCAGGATCAGCTCCAAGCTACATTGGGGCCGTGGGACTTCCGCACACCGCGTGGCCGCATGGCGAGATCGTGTGCGGTATGGGTCGGTCGGGCCTTGGCTCACGACCCCAATTGGCCCGCCGGCTTTTTTTCGAAGGCATCGCGAAGGAGCGCGGACGGGTCAACGAACAAATAGGCTCGCCGCGTCACCACGACGGATCGATCTGTTGGTAAGGACGGGGGGGACGCGTGGCTGGCGAACCCAATTGAGGTGCCGGTGCGCCCTCGTTTCGCCGGTGCGCGGAGCAGCCCCCATAACAGTCCGCCAAGACGAACGGATTTCGTCGCTGGAAATCGGCTTGGTCGGCGCGCGGCGTCGGACCTGAGCCCCGATGAACCGATGTTCGGCCGAGCCGTCAGCGATTTACAACAATTTACCGGGCTCGCCTCCCCGTATGATCCAAACCACCATCCGAGAAGAGGCCATTGGGCTTGCTTTGGAAAAACCGACGCGGAATTGCGGCGATGGCGTGGGAGGCCACTCTGGGTGACGCGGAGCGAACTGCAAACCGTCGCCGGTTCCGGCCAACAAGTCATTCGTCCAAGCCCGCAAACACCAGCCCGCCATCGACCGTGACAGTGCTGCCGACCACATAGTCGCCGGCGCGGGAGGCCAAGTAGATCGCCACGCCCTGGATGTCTTCATCGGTCCCAATCCTGCGTGAGGGGATGCGGGCGGCCACCACATCGCCGCGATCGCGCGCCTCGCGGTTCAACTCCGTGGCGAAGGCTCCCGGCGCGATGCCGCTCACCACCACGTTGTCATGGATCAGTTTCGCAGCCATCCGCCGGGTCAAATGGACCAGGCCAGCCTTGCTGGCGTGGTAGGAATAGGTCTCCAGCGGGTTCAGCCGCAGGCCGTCGATCGAGGCCACATTGATCACCTTGGCCGGCCGCGCGGCTCTGGCCGAAGCGCGCAGCGGCGCAGCCATCGCCTGGGTCAGGAAGAATGGCGATTTGAGATTCAGGTTCATCACCTTGTCCCAGCCGCTTTCGGGAAACTCATCAAAGGGCGCCGCCCAGGCCGCGCCGGCGTTGTTGACCAGGATGTCGAGCTTCGGCTCGCGTTCGCCATAGGCGGCGGCCAACGCGCGACAGCCTTCCACCGTGGAGACGTCCTGTGGCAGCGATAGGCACATGCCGCCGCGCTTGGACAAATCGGCCGCGGCTTCGTCACAGGCCGCAGCCTTGCGCGAGGAGATATAGACCTTCGCGCCATGGGCGAGGTAGCCGGCCGCAATCGTCTTTCCGATCCCGCGCGACCCGCCCGTGATCAAGGCGGTGCGACCCTCCAATGAGAAGAGCTCACTCGTCATCAGCCAGGCTCCGTATTGTTTTCAAGGCCACTTGAGGCGTAGGCGCCCACCCCGGGAGGGTCTTGGATAATTGTGTTTTCAGGTCGGTCGGGCGACTCCAATGCGCTCAAGCCAATGGGCGCAGGGCGCAGGCAGCGTCCAGGACGCTTTTTCCCGCCCCAGCGCGGGCGGAGCAGCGGCCAATGGGGGGTGGCCAGAAACCGGCACAAGCATAGCCAGGTCGACCTTTTCGTCGGAGTTCAACCGATCGGCCTACCTGGCGTTGCTGACATTCCAGGTCGTCGACGTGGGAAGGCCGGTGTCGCGACGCACCCTCTTGGCGAGTGCAATCTGATTGTTCGGTTTGGAAAAGCGGAAGCGGACGCCGATCGAGTCAAGCCATGCGGCTCGAAACGGCCCACACTTCGATCGCCTCCGCGAAGAGCGCCCGTCGCACTCGGCGACGCTGGGCCAACCGGAAACGGGCGATCCTCAGGCTCCCGAGCGTCGCCAGGACCGACATAACAGATCGCGCGTCTGCGCTGATCGGCTCTGATTCATGACCCCGAATCGACCAGAAGGCTGTCCGGAGAGACCGAGGGAGGACCCGGAAGCGTCGACTGTTTGAATAGTTCCCTGATTTGCCACGGTGCTTCGATCTGACTAACGTGAGGCTAGGCTGGTGAACTCAATTGGGGTGGCGACACTACGTCGCTTCACTGGTGCGCCGAGCAGCGCGTCAGGAAGGCCGGTCACGGCGGGCCAGACCAGGCGCCTTGAATCGGCGTGTTCGGGTGGCGGCGCCGGAGCTGACCCTGGAGGAACTGATCATGACCAGCGACGTCTCCGATCTACTTTGGAGAAACCGGCGCGGGCCTGGCGTGGCGGCGGGCTTCAATGCGGCCGGGTCACCAACGAGGCGCGGGCTTGGCCTGCAGGCCAATGATGGCGGCGACCTTGGGCGAGGCTGATGGGGGCGGCGATCGTCTGGCGTTCGCGGGCTTCCAGTTCTGTCTGAAGCGCAAGCGGCTGGTCCGTGGCGACGGCGCCGAGGTGAGGCTGGGCGCCCGTGCGCGCGACCTTTTGAGCACGCTCCTGCATGAGCCTGGGCGCGTCGTTCCAGCCTCCGAGCTTATCGCGGCGGTTTGGATCGACGAGTCCGTCGATGGGTCCAATCTGCGCATGCAGATGAAGGTCCTGCGCCAGGCTCTCGAAGAGCGCCCCGCAGACCCAGCCCGACACTTCATTCAGAACACGCCGGGTCGCGGTTACGCCTTCGTTGCGCCCGTCTCGCGGCTTTCCGCACCGAAGGCCCAGGCCGCGGGATCTGCGCGCCCCCCGCGCGCCTCGCCGCGTCTGGTCGGACGCGACGTCGAGCTCATGGCCCTCAAGGAGGCAATGGAAAAGCACCGCCTGCTGTGCGTCACCGGCCCCGGCGGCGTCGGTAAGACGGCGCTGGTCGCCGAGGCCCTTCCCGGCGTGGAAGGCGGCTGGGGCGACGATCTTCTGTTTGTCGACCTGGCGCCGCTGCGTTATCCGGACGAGGCGGCAAGCGCAGTGGCCGCGGCCCTCGACTTGGAGGTCCCCGTTGGCGATGCTGCGGCGGCGTTGACCGCGGTCCTGAAGGATGCGGAACGTTTGCTCGTGCTCGACAATTGCGAGCACATGCGCGCCAGCGTAGCCCAGCTGTCGCAGCGCTTGCTCTACGCGGCGCCTGGCCTGCGGATTCTCGCCACGAGCCGCGAGCCATTGGCTGCAGCCGGTGAGCGGGTGTTCCGCCTGGAGCCCCTCAGCGTGGACGATCAACAAGGCGGTCCGGCGGGAGCGGCGGCCGTGGAGCTCTTTCTCCAGCATGCCGCGGCGGCTGCCCCGCATGTGGCGCTCGAGGCCAAGGACGCCGGCGCGATCGCGGAGTTGTGCCGACGACTGGACGGCCTGCCGCTCGCCATCGATTTCGCGGCGGCCCAGCTCGGCGCGTTCGGCCTACATGGGCTATTGTCCAATCTGAGTGATCGTTTCGGGGTATTGAGCACTGGCCGTCGAACGGCTCGGGCCAGGCATCGGACCCTCCGTGCCACGCTGGACTGGAGCCACGACACCCTGTCGCCGATGGCGCAGCGGGTTTTGCGGCGCCTTTCCATCTTCAGGGGGAGCGCCCCGCGCGAGGCGGTCATCGAGGTGACGGCCGACTCGCATTGTGGACGCTACGACGTTGAAGCGGCCATCGATGAGCTTGTTGCAAAATCGCTGCTCGTGTCGCGTGAACACGAACGCGATGTGCGGCTGCTCGAAACCACCCGCGCTTATGCCGCCGAAAAGCTCGCTGAAAGCGGCGAGGCGTGCGCCGTCGCTGCGCTGCATGCCCGCTGGATTCTTTCGGTTGTCGCGCAAGGCCGCGCCGCCTGGCCAGTCAGTGTCCCAGCGCACTGGCGGCAACGGTTCTCGCCCTGCTTAGAGGACGTTCGTGCGGCCCTCGATTGGGCATTGGGGCCGGAAGGCGAGCCAGCTATAGGCGTGGAGCTGACACTCGCTTCCTGGCCGCTGTGGTTCGCGCTATCGCGCTTACATGAGTATCGGTGGCGCGCCGAAGCGGCCTTGGTGCTCGCCGAGGGGTTGCGACCGCGGAGCCTCCAGACGGAAATGGGCCTCAACGTGGTCCTGTCCTCTATCGTTTTCAACAGTGAGGGGGCCGGGCCGGCGATGGCGGGAGCGTCTGCTCGCGCCTTGGCTGTCGCCGAGGGGCTGGGAGACACCGAACACCAGATGCGGGCCCTGTGGGGGCTCTCAGGAGAGCGCTTTATCGCCGGCGACTACGAGGGTGCGGTTGCCCTCGCGGAGCGGTTCGGACAGGTGGCGGAGGCTGCGCACGATGAGAGCGCGCGCCTGGTGTATGCCCGGATGATGGCCCTTGGGATGTGGACTGTGGGTGACCACGCCAGCGCGCTCCGCTTTGCGGAGCAGGCGATGCGCCACGCGGGAGCGGACGTGCGCTCGGTCCACAAGGAATTCAACGAGTACGACAGCCGTGTGGCGACAGCGACGCACCTTACGAAGATCCTGTGGGTCACCGGTCAGACGGCCGAGGCGCAGGCGACGGCCCGCGACGGGCTTGAGCGCGCGCTCCGTCTCGGCTATCCGCCGACGGTTTGCTACATACTGGCCTTCGCAGTCTGTCCGCTGGCCTTGTGGAGCGGAGACACTGCCTGGGCGCTGGAGAGCGTTTCCCTGCTGGAGACCCACTCGGCGAATCGATCCTTCCGGTATTGGAGCTCCTGGGCGCGCTGCCACGCCGCGGGTCTTTCGGCGCTACGGGGCGAGCCCGTCGATCTAACGGCGCTGTCGGCCTCTGCGCTTGAACCACTGCACCGGGATCTCCTGGCTACAGTGGATATTCGACTGGCTTTCCCGGAGGCGCTGGCTCGGGGCGAGAGCGGAGCCGCGCCCTGGAGCCAGGCCGAAGCCTTGCGTGCCGCCGGCGAACTGGCGCTCGAGCGAGCAGGTCCCCGCGCGGAAGTTTTCGCCAGAGAACGGTTTCTGCAGGCCTTCGCCATCGCGCGCCGCCAAGGCGCAGGCGCCTGGGCCTTGCGAGCTGCTCTGAGTGCGGCGCGCCTCTGCGCTGATAGGCCAAACTTCGATCGCTTGCGCTCGGCCCTGGCTAATGTCTCTGCGGCCTCGACGCGCGACAGGGCTGCGGCGTTTACACTGCTCGGCCGCTAGTGGGCGCAGCGAGGTTGCCTGATCCACGCGGGCCGCATGCGGAGGGCGCGGAGGCGGTTGGAGGGCGTATCGCGGCTGGCTTGACGCCAAGGCAGCCTTAGACGGTGACGACGATCTTGCCGAACTGCGCGCCGGACTCCATGTACCGATGAGCCTCGGCGATATCGGAGAAGGGGAAGGTCCGCGCTATCGTGGGGCGCAGCGCCCCGCGCTCCAAGCCGTCGAGAATAGCGGCTTTCGCCGCGGCGAGCTTGCTGTCGTCGCTCAGACTAAGGGAGAGAGCGAAGCCCCGGATCGTCAAATTCCTGCCCAGTAGAGCGAAAAGCGGCAGCTGAGGTGCTTCTCTGCTGAGACCGCCGTAGACCACAGCCCTTCCACCGACGCGGATGGACGGAACCAGGCTGCTGAACAGCTCGCCTGCCACGGCGTCGAAGGCGAGGTTCGCGCCGCGGCCGTCGGTGAGCCGCATGATCTCCGCACGCGGGACCTCGGTATTGGTGGCGATGACGGCTGCGGCCCCGGCGTGGCGTAGTTGTTCGACCTTTGTGGCGCTTCGTGTCAGGGCGATGGGGATGGCTCCCAGGTCTTGCGCCATCTGAATCGCGGCGAGCCCGACGCTGCTGGACGCGGCGGTGATGAGCACCATCTGGGCCGAAGAAAGCGCGCCCTGATCTACAAGCCCCACCCAGGCGGTGGCGAACGCGGCCCAGGTTGCTGCGGCCTCCGTCCAGCTCTGCTCGTCCGGTATGCGCACCAGAGCGCGCGCGGGGGCTAGCGAAGTCTCGCTGTAGAGCCCGTATTCCCAAACGCTGAACGTCGGGATCACCGCGACCCGTTCGCCTGGCGCGAACTCGGTGACGTTCGGTCCCACGGCCGCGATCACGCCCGCCGCTTCGAAACCAATCTGGGCCGGGAAAGTTGGCGGAGGGCCGCCGTGACCCGAGCGAAAGGCGATCTCGTTACGGTTGATGCCGATTGCCCTAATGTCGAGCCGCACCTGCCCCCGGCCCGGGACAGGTGCGGGGTGCTCCTCGATCTCCAGGACCTCAGGTCCACCGAATGCATGAACGCGGACTGTGCGCGGCATGACAGGCTCCCACGAAAATGCGTGGCGCAACACCGGCCGATCTGCGTGACCGGTCGCGGCGGCGGACCGCCCCACCACCCAAGGGCGATGGCGCCGGCGAAGTCTTGTCGATTTCCGCAACACAAGCTGCTGACCGGGGCTGGGTGAAGAAGACGTTGGACGGCCCATCCACCCTCATGGGGTCTCCGTCACGTCGTGCTGCGTGCGCCGCTGCGCCATTCCAGAATGAGAGAGGGAGGTCACGAAGGTTTCTCCCGCTCCCACGAGCCCTGGCGAAGGCTGGGGTGGAGCGGCGGTGACGGACCGCGAACGGAGGAGGCGAACGGCGGTCGCGTCTGCCTGAGCCGCCTCCGCGATTGAGTCCCCGCCGAGAGGTCGGCAGGCGCCGGTGCTGCTTCAAGGATCGTTCGGTGCAAGACTGCGATTGCGCGATCGCGAGAGATGGCGACGCGACACTCCGCGGCCTACGCAAGGCAGTGGCAGCAAGGAGCGCCCCCCATGGCTTCCCCTCGAACCTCCCTGGCCACGCCGCCGCCGTCAATATGGACCGCGCGGCGCCTGAGGAAAGGGCGGGGCGAAGGTGTGCTACAGCGCCGCCGACATGATGAAGCCGGCCAGAGCATCGCCATCAACCGCACCTGGGCGAGGGCGGCTGGGCCGCGGAATAGCCGGCGTGACATCTAAGCCCATCAGCCTCGCCCTGCAGGGCGGCGGCGCCCACGGCGCCTTCCAGTGGGGGGTCATCGACCGCCTGTTGGAGGACGGCCGTGTTGAGATCCAGGCGGTGACCGGCGCCTCGGCCGGGGCCATGAACGCGGTAGTGCTGGCTGCGGGCCTGCTTCAGGACGGCCCCGCCGGCGCCCGGCGCAATCTCGAGGTCTTCTGGCGCGGCGTGAACCAGGCGGGCGGGCGCAACATCTTCGGCGACGCGAACCTATGGACCAAGGCCCTGGCGCCAGACTGGCTGCGCGCCACGCCCGGCTGGCGCCTGGCGGAGAGCTGGGCTACCAGCCTGTCGCCCTATGAGTTCAACCCGTTGAACTTGAACCCGCTGCACGATGTGCTGGAGAAGTGCGTCGACTTCGGCCAGCTGCGCGAGCGCTCGCCGATCGCCCTCTACGTCTCGGCCACCAACGTCCACACCAGCGAGAGCCGCATCTTCCACACGCCGGAGATCGATTGCCGCCACATCATGGCCTCGGCCTGCTTGCCGCACCTCTTCCAAGCGGTAGAGATCGATGGCGAGCCCTACTGGGACGGAGGCTACCTGGCCAATCCGGCCCTTTGGCCCCTGTTCTACGATCCCACGCCCGCGGACATCCTGCTGATCAACCTCAATCCCATGGTGCGCCGCAAGACGCCCAGGACCCCCGGGGAGATCGTCGACCGGTTGAACGAGATCACCTTCAACGCCTCTCTCGTGTCGGAGCTGAGAGCGGTGGCGTTCGTGCAGAAGCTGCTGCGCGACGGCATGCTCAAGGAGAAGGCCCACGGCCGCTACCGCAACATGATGATCCATTGCATCGACGCCGACCACTGGCTCCAAGACCTCAACCTCGAGTCCAAGTTCAACACCGGGTGGACCTTCCTTACCGACCTGAAGGCCCGCGGCCGCCGGGCGACGGACATCTGGCTGGAACAGGGCCTGCCGGACGTCGGCATCCGCTCGAGCATCGATCTGCGCGAGGCTTATCTCTGACCCTGGCTTTCCAGCCACGTCCTGTGCAACTCAGACAGCTTGGCGTTGACACGCCGGCCGCCTGGCAGGTCGACGGGGATTGCGCCAACGGGGAGCGGCAGCAGTGTCTACAGCGTGGTGGCGTCGCCGCCGCGTCCGCGCCGGTCATGGCGAGACGCACCCGGGCAACCCCGCAGGCTCGGGCTTGCGGTATCCGAACTGGACGCGCCAGTGGAGCAGCATGCGGCGGACGATTGGGTCGGCCCTAGCTACTGCGCCCACCGTGGCGTCCGGCGCTTCCGCCTCCAGCACCATCGCCAGCTGCTCTGCGTCGGTGAAGTTGCCGGCGGGAGCGGCCATCGGCGATCTTGCGGCCCGTCAAACGGCCATCGGGCTCGCCCGGCTTAGGGCATAGTGCTTACTGGATCGGCAAAGCGGCGGGCGCTTGGAGGTAACCAGCTCCCGCCAGCCGATCCCTCGGCCTGCAGACCTCTAGGGGGCTTGGTAGGCGGTTCCATTCCGCCTTCGAGGTGCAAATCCCTCCGACCGCGTTGAGCACGATGTCCACCGGGCTTTGACCCATCGACCACATCAACCAGCAAATGCGAAGATTAGCGAGCCAGTCCATGGGCGATGCCCAGCTTCTCAAGGAGCGCCTGGGGTTCGAAATAAGCGACCCAGATTGACGTGGCCTTGCCATTGTTCACGGTCCAGTGCTCGGAGATTTTGACCATCGTGTCGCCGCCGGTGATGCCGAAGTTCACGAGCGCCACGACATGGTCGCCGTCCGCGATAAGTTCGTCGTAACTGAACCGTCCAAAATCAAGAACATCAGGAAGGTTGGGGAGCACCTCCTCTCGGAAGAAAGACGCGCCCCGATGCACGCCGCCCCAAGGGAGGTAGTTGGGCGCTGTCGTTTTGAAATCGGGATGAAGATAGGAGGCGTAGTCGGTGAGCCGACCCTCCACCCCAGCCTGGTAGTAAGCGTCAACGACGGTCATGCTCTGGCGACTGTCCGAAGCGATTGTCATGAACATTTCCTCTTTTGCGCACTTGGCTAGGGAGCCAGGCGGCGGGCGTGATCATAGCTTGGAACCACCGTCGACGGGGATGGTCGCGCCGGTGATCCAGCGGGCCGCGTCCGAGACGAGGAACGCGACAACGTCGGCGACATCCTCGGGCTGACCGATGCGTTTGAGGGCCTGAATGCCGAGCACAAAGGCCTGGCCGGACTCGGTTTTGGTGAGGCTCGACATATCCGTGGCGATCACCCCTGGGGCGACCGCATTGACTCGGATCCCGCGCGGGCCAAGAGCGGCGGCCAGATGCGTGACCAGGGTGCTGACCGCGCCCTTGGTGGCGGCATAGGCCGAGAGTTCTCCCACCGATCTACGCGCGGCGAGCGAGGAGAGCAGGACCAAGCTTGCGCCCTCATGGAACAACGGCAGCAGTTCCTGGACGATGAAATAAGGCGCCCGGACATTGACAGCATAGAGCTCGTCGAAGTGCGCCATCGTCTGGTCGGCGATCGGCGCGGACCCTGAAATTCCAGCGTTGGCGACGAGGATATCGAGCTTGTCGCCGACAATCGCCCTGACCTGCGCCGCGAGTTTGCTGGGGCCATCAGGCGAGGCCAGGTCGGCTGCGACCGTCTCGGCCCGGCCGCCGGCCGCCAGAATTTCGGAGACCAGCGCATCGGCCTCGGATGCGGCCCTTCCATAGTGGACGATGACCCGGGCGCCGTCCCGGGCCAAAGCGCTTGACGTGGCGCGGCCCATGCCGCGCGAGGCGCCCGTCACGAGCGCCGTCTTGTTGCTAAGGTTGTTCATGGTCGCTCCGTGTCCTGCCGCCGCGAGCGAAGGGTTTATCGCAGCCCCGCTGGGGTTTGGGCCCCAAGGCGCCTTGCCGCTGTCGCTACGGTGGGCGTCTTCCAAGTGACCGCGGCTTCTGGACGGTCCCGCCCGATCGGCGCCTTGCTGCGTAGGCCCTTGCACCAGGCGCGGATTGGAGGTTAGAGGCACGCGTTGGACCCGTCGATCATCGTCGACATGCAAGGGCGGCGGATGGTGGCGCGCCCGCCAGGCCGCCTGGGCCGAACCGCTAAGATTGTTCAAGACCGAGCGCAATGTGCAAGACGCGGGCGCTCCTGAGAACGCCAATCGCCGCCGCCTGGCCAGGACACAGATGACGTGACCGCCGATGCGGCGTCGCCCTGATGTGTCGGCCGAGCGCCCGAAGGGCGGCCCGCATGCTTGACCACAGAACCCCCGACCATGGCAGCGGGGAATCGACGCGGCCAGGATCCGCCGGCGGGGCGGCGGAGCTTCGGGACCTGTTCCGGCAGCTGCGGGCGCGAACCGAACGCTTGGCGCGACCCCTTTCGGCCGAAGTCGCCCGCCGTCTGCGAGCACTTCGTGGTGAACGGGTTCGTCGTGAAACCGGGACGCAAGCGGATCTTCACCCGCGCCGAGCTCTTCGCCGTCAAGGGCGGCGAGGAGAAGCTCGTGGCCATCGGCGAGGCCATTCTCGTGCCGACGGGCGGCGACTGATCGCCCTCGCGGCAGGACCAATAGATATTCAGGATTCCCTCGGCTGCGCTATCGGCGGCCTGGGACACGTGCGTTGCTACGGGCGACACCTGCCCAGCGCCGACTATCGTCTCCTGTTGGCAGGCGAGGTCTACCCCGGCGCCTTGCTTAGACATTTCAGCAACGATCATTGGTGGGATGATTTCACCGAACTGGCCGAAGAGCGGGTGGTGGATACGAAACCGCACCTAGCGGCACTGAGGCGCGCCGCGATCGGCGCACGAAGCCGCGCGGCCGATCCATCGTGCGAGGTGGCTTGCCGACCGCCGGACGCACGCTCGGTCTCCTGGGCGGTATCTTCACCTACGCCGTCCGCAACGCGATCGTGGAGACCAATCCCGTCCGCGGCGTGCCCAAGCCTGCAAGCAATGTTCGCCAGCGCCGCCTC
>FSWM01000866.1_pt1 | contig 14202 bp, 16 predicted proteins | sample 1637841 | NCBI WGS metagenome assembly FSWM01 (sample SAMEA3914789, study PRJEB12502) | metagenome | biome: forest; material: soil | place: Canada | collected 2011-07-03 | depth 0.3 m | reverse complement strand
GGTGAGGTGTTCAAGTCCGAGAACACCAGCCGGGCCAAGACCGACCTCTACATCGTCGTCACCCCCCACGTGGTGCGCGGCCGCGACGCCGTGGCCGCCTTGCGGCAGGCCCCAGCCGAGCAGTAGAGCTAGTGGCCACCCCTTTGCATGTCCTGGAGCAGCTAGGCTGGAACCTCGGATAACCCTGATCGCGGGGCCGACCGCGAGCGGCAAGTCGGGCCTGGCCCTGCGGTTGGCCGAGGCGACCGGGGCCGAGGTCGTCAACGCCGATGCGTTGCAGCTCTATCGGGACCTCAGGGTCCTGAGCGCGCGGCCGTCGGTGGCGGAGGAGGCCCTGGCGCCGCATCACCTGTTCGGCGTCGCGGACGCCGCCGACGGCTGGTCGGTCGGGCGCTGGCTGCGGGCCGCGCTGGCGGTGTCGGAGGAGGTCGCCGCGCGAGGCGCTCCGGTGATCGTGGTCGGGGGCACGGGGCTCTATTTCCGGGCCCTGAGCCAGGGCCTCGCCGTAGTGCCGGAGGTTTCTGAATCAGCGCGGGCGGCGGCCGCGCAACTCTATGACAAGGACGGAGAAGCGGCGGCGCGCAAGGCCCTACGCCAGCTCGATCTCCAGGCCGAGGCACGAATATCGCCAGGGGATCGCCAGCGGCTGGTGCGGGCCTTGGCGGTGGCGCAAGGGACCGGCCGCGCCTTGAGCGATTGGCAGGCCCAAACCAAGCCTGCCTTGGAGCCCGGCTCGTGGCGCGGCGTCGTGCTGAAGCCCGACCGCGGCGCCCTCTACGGACGCTGTGACCAGCGGCTGATCTGGATGGTCGAACAGGGCGCCCTGGAGGAAGCCGCGGCCCTGATGGCCCGCCATCTCGACCCCGCCCTGCCGGCGATGAAGGCGGTCGGCCTGCGCGAGCTGGCCGCCCGTGCCGCGGGCGAGCTGTCGCTGGAAGCCGCGATCGCCGCCGCCCAGCAGGAGACGCGCCGCTACGCCAAGCGCCAGTTGACCTGGTTCCGCAACCAGACCCCGGACTGGCCGCGCATCACCCCCACCGACCCCGATGGCCAGTGGGGGCAGTTTATGGCGCTGTTCGGTGACTTGACCCCACCTCTTGGGCGTGTCATCTGACGAGATCTCTATTTGGAGCAAAACCGTGCGCTCGGCTCTGATCGTACTTACCAACGCGGCCGCTCTCGGCGTGGGCTAGGCTCACCGTCGATAGTCAGGTCGCGCGCCCAAGGCCCTTCAGGGGCCTTTTTCTTTGCCCTTTCGACACCTATCCCTTCTAGGCCGGACATCCCGTCATGACCCTGCAATCGCCCCAAGCCCCCGCCGAAGCCGCCACCGAGACCATGACCGGCGCCGAGATGGTGGTCCGCGCGCTCGTGGATCAGGGCGTGACCCACCTGTTCGGCTATCCGGGCGGCGCGGTGCTGCCGATCTATGACGCCTTGTTCCACGAGCCGCGGTTGCAGCACGTCCTGGTGCGCCACGAACAGGGCGCGACCCACGCCGCCGAAGGCTATGCCCGCTCGACCGGCAAGCCAGGCGTGGTTCTGGTCACCTCGGGCCCCGGCGCCACCAACGCCGTCACCGGCATCGTCGACGCCCTGATGGACTCCATTCCCCTGGTGGTCATCACCGGCCAGGTCCCCACCCACCTGATCGGCTCGGACGCCTTCCAGGAAGCGGACACGGTCGGCATCACCCGCTCGTGCACCAAGCACAACTATCTGGTCAAACGGGCCGAGGACCTGCCGCGCATCCTCCACGAGGCCTTCCATATCGCCACCACCGGACGGCCAGGTCCGGTGGTCGTCGACATCCCCAAGGACGTGCAGTTCTCGCGCGGCCCCTATCAGGGACCGGCGGCGGTCCAGCCGCTGCACGCCTATAACCCCAGGGTCAAGGGCGACGCGGGCCGCATCCGCGAGGCTGTGGAGCTGATCGCTTCGGCCAAGCGACCGATCCTCTATACCGGCGGCGGCGTGATCAATTCCGGCCCCATAGCCAGCGCGCGCTTGCGCGAATTCGCCGCCCTGACCGGCGCGCCGGTGACCTCGACCCTGATGGGCCTGGGGGCGTTTCCGGCCAGCGATCCAGCTTGGCTCGGCATGGTCGGCATGCACGGCGCCTTCGAGGCCAACCACGCCATGCACGACTGCGACGTGATGGTCTGCATCGGCGCCCGCTTCGATGACCGGGTCACCGGGCGGCTGGACGCCTTTTCGCCGGGCTCGAAGAAGATCCACATCGATATCGATCCCTCCTCGATCAACAAGAACGTCCGGGTCGATGTGGGCGTCGTCGGCGACGTCAGCCATGTCCTGAACGACATGATCCTGGCTTGGAGAACGCAGCCGCGCCGTGCGGCCGAGGTGCTGGCGCCCTGGTGGGCGCAGATCGACCAATGGCGGGCGCGCAAGGGCTTCGCCTATCGCGGCTCTGACAACATCATCAAGCCGCAGTACGCCATCGAACGGCTCTACGCCCTGACCCGCGACCGCGATGTCTACATCACCACCGAGGTGGGCCAGCACCAGATGTGGGCGGCCCAGTTCTTCCACTTCGACGAGCCCAACCGCTGGATGACATCCGGCGGGCTCGGCACCATGGGCTATGGCTTGCCGGCGGCGGTCGGCGTGCAGATGGCCCATCCCACAAGCCTGGTCATCGACATCGCCGGCGAGGCCTCGGTGCAGATGACCATGCAGGAGATCTCGACCGCCGTGCAATACAACCTGCCGATCAAGATCTTCATCCTGAACAACGAATGGATGGGCATGGTGCGCCAGTGGCAGCAACTGCTGCACGGCGAGCGCTATTCGCATTCCTATTCGGAAAGCCTGCCCGACTTCGTCAAGCTGGCCGAAGCCTATGGCGGGGTGGGAATCCGCGCCGACACCCCGGGCGAATTGGACGCCAAGATCCTGGAGATGATCGACTCGCCCCGGCCCGTCATCTTCGACTGCCGCGTCGAGAAGGCCGAGAACTGCCTGCCGATGATCCCGTCCGGCAAGGCCCATAACGAGATGATCCTGGCCGAAGACGTCACGGACATCGGCTCGGTGATCGACGAAGCGGGGCGCAAGCTCGTCTAGTTTGGTACATTGTCCCGCTCATCCCCTTCCGCAGGGATGAGCGGATCTATTGCAACAGGTAGTCAGCCCAACCCCCATGAACACCACCATCCCCGCCTCCACCGACCAGCCCGGCTCGGCCTATTTCATGGACCATGCCGAGGAGACGGCGCACCGGGCGACCTTCGCCGTGGTGGTCGACAACGAGCCGGGGGTGCTGCACCGGGTGGTGGGGCTGTTCGCGGCGCGCGGCTACAATATCGAAAGCCTGACCGTGGCCGAGACCGACCGGCGGGCGCACACCAGCCGCATCACCATCGTCACCTCGGGCACCCATGAGGTCCTCGACCAGATCCGCGCCCAGCTGGAGAAGATGGTGTCGGCGCGCGAGGTGCATGACGTCACCCGCGATCCCCTGGGCATTGAGCGCGAACTGGCCCTGGTCAAGGTCAAGGGCTCGGGCGCGGAACGGGTGGAAGCGCTCCGCGTCTCGGACATCTTCCGCGCCAAGGTGGTGGACACCACCCACGAAAGCTTCGTGTTCGAGGTCACCGGCGCCCCGAGCAAGATCGACAAGTTCATCGACCTGATGCGGCCCCTGGGCCTGGTCGAGTTGTCGCGCACGGGCGTGCTGTCGATCAACCGCGGCGCGGTTGAATAGGGCTCAGCCGAGCGCCGGGGTCCCCTGCTCCGCCGGCGTGGCCGCCATTCGGGCCAGGACGCGGCGGCGCACCAGGATCCGCGTCGTCGTATACTGCAGGCCGAAGAGACCCAGCTTGGAGAGCACGGGGAAGCTGGCAAGGTAGACCGCATAGGTCTTGTCGTCGAAACGGAGAGCAAAGACGACGGTCGCAGCGGCGGTGGTGAACATCAACCCCGCCCAGACGAAGCCGAACGCGCGCGGAATTTCAGGCGCATTGTCCATGACGACCTGCGGCATATAGCGCGTCATCCAGCCGGGGACGGACATGAAGGCGCCGACCACCACATAGATCAGGGCCGGCTTGACCTTGATGAACAGCGGATTGTGGGTGAGCAGGGTGGCGCCGCCGAAGAACAGCACCAGACCCAGACTCATCCACTGCATGGCGTCCGGCCGCCGGCCACCCGCCAACTCCCAGCCGATCTGGCCCAGGCCGATGGCCACGCCAACCGCCGTGGCGACGTAGATGTTGTGCGTCAGGGCATAGGTTCCCGCGAACGCCAGGGACGACAGCAGGTCCAGCAGCAGGAACGTCGCCGCCTTGAGGAAATCGGTCATGGCTGCTCCGTCACCGATTGGTTCTTCAAATCTTGAGGGTTGGTCCCTATATATGGGCCGTCCGGCGACGGACTATGGAGATAAACGCGCACGAAATAAGCGGACTGGACCCGGGTGCGATTCCCGGCGGCTCCACCAACACCTCTCGCGTTATCGGCGAAGGAACACGGGGCCGATCAGCATCGACAGACGTGTAAAGGTGTTGCTTTCTCCCGGCCTGACCCACCGTTTCGGGTTTTAAACTAAATGCGAACGATAACTTCGCTCAAGAGTACGCCCTCGCCGCGTAATGCGGTGCGCTCGAACTCGACCTAAAGCCCTAGCGTCTTAGCAGCGTTAGGCGGGGCCCGGGGGCGCCTGGCAACAGAAGCCCCCACTTATTCCCGATCGCTGACGAGGCGCCCCCTTCTTTTCGTAAGGGTGCGGCGCCTGTCGACAGAAGCCCCCACTTATTCCCGATCGCTGGCGAGGCGCCCCCTTCTTTTCGTAAGGGTGCGGCGCCTGGCGACAGAAGCCCCCACTTATTCCCGATCGCTGACGAGGCGCCCCCCTTCTTTTCGTAAGGGTGCGGCGCCTGGCGACAGAAGCCCCCACTTATTCCCGATCACTGACGAGGCGCGCCCTTCTTTTCGTAAGGGTGCGGCGCCTGGCGACAGAAGCCCCCACTCCCCCATCATCAAGAAGTGTCGCAGCCCGTGCGACTCCCGCCTTGCCTCTTGCCACGCTCACGTTAGGGTTTCCAATGAGCATGGAGTCACTTTGCGTATGGTCAACGAGCAACCACCGACGGATCTTATGGGCTATGAAGCCCTGGCGCAGGACGCGCTGAGGGGGGTGGTGCGCGCGGCGCTGAAGCGGGCGGCCAGTCCCGGCGGCATGCCCGACCCGCACCATTTCTACATCACCTTCATGACCCGCGCCCCAGGTGTCACCATTCCCAGCGACCTGGTGGCCAAATATCCCGATGAGATGACCATCGTCCTGCAGCACCAGTTCGAAGACCTGGCGCCAGGTGAGACCTTCTTCTCGGTCACCTTGACCTTCGGCGGCGCCCCCCGCGCCCTGTCGATCCCCTACGCGGCGTTGACCCGGTTTTATGACCCGAGCGTGCAGTTCCTGCTGACTTTCGAGGTCCCCGAACCACCGGAAGCCGAGCCTCAGCCTCAGCCCGAGCCGGTCGCCGACGGCGGCGAGGCTTCCGCCGACGAGCCCAAAGTGGTTTCGCTCGACCATTTCCGCAAAAAATAGCCGCGTGACCGACATCACCGCCGATGCGGTTCCTGCCGCCACCGACGAGGAGTTGCTGGCCCGGTTCCTGCGCGCCAAGAACCAGCCCGCCAGTTCCCAGACCCTGGGCTTTCGCATGCTGAGGGTCGAGCAGGCCACACGCACGGTCGAGATCGCGTTCGAGGCCCGGGCCGAGCTCCTGTCCAACGCCATGGGCCAGATCCAGGGCGGCTATTTGTGCGCCATGCTGGACGAGTGCATGTCAGTGGCCTGCTTGGTGGCCTCCGGGATGACCGCCGTGGCCCCGACGCTGGAGATGAAGACCAGCTTCCTGCGACCCGCCTTGCCCGGCGCGCTGAAAGGCGTCGGCCGGGTTCTGAGATGGGGCAGGACCATCGCCTTCACCGAGGGCGAGCTTTACGACGACCAGGGACGGCTGGTGGCCAAGGCCAGCGGCACCGCGATGCCGACGCCGTTCAAGGCCTACAAGAAGTAGGCCCGGCTTGTACGCGCGCCTGCTGACCGCCCTGGCCCTGATCTTCAGCTTGGCGGTCGGCCTTGCGCCGTCCGCCTGGGCCGCCGGCGCGTTCGGCGACTGGGCGGCGATCGTGGTGGCGGGAGACTGGCGCGCTCACAGCGGCGCCCCCAGCGAAGTGTTCGACAACGCGCGCCACGATGTCGGCAGGGCCTTGGTCAGCGCCGGCTTTTCTCCGGCGAACTTGCGGGAGTTTTCGGTCCATCCCGATCGCTACGCGCGCGACCAGCCGCTGAAATCCGATCCGGAAACCATAGCCGGCCAACTGACCGACCTGGTCGCCAAGGCCAGGGGCGGTTGCCTGATCTATTTCACCTCCCACGGCTCGCCGGATGGGATCGTCGTCGGCCGAGGCGTCTGGTCCCCCGGAGACCTGGGCCATCTAGTCGATGCAGCCTGTGGCGACCGGCCCACCGTGGTCATCATCGCCGCCTGCTTTTCTGGGGTATTCGTTCCCGACATGGACGGCCCCAACCGAATGGTGCTGACCGCCGCCCGGCCGGACCGGGCTTCGTTCGGCTGCGGAGAGGCCGACCGCTACACCTTCTTCGACACCTGCCTGCTGCAGACGCTGCCCCACGCGCAAGACTTCGCGGCGCTCGGCCCCAAGGTCCAGGCCTGCGTCGCCAAGCGCGAAGCCGACCTCGGCGCCGATCCGCCGTCGGAACCGCAATTCAGGATCGGCGCCGCCCTGCGCCCCATGCTGCCCCTTTATCGCTTCCATCCATCGCCTTAGGGCAGGGCGCGCGAGACGCTTTGCCATGTGGCCGACGCAGCGTAGAAAACCCCACTTCTGCGCCGACCATCCGGAGCCCCGTCATGCGACCAGTCGTCCGCCTCGCCCTGGCCCTCGTCCTGGGCGGGGGCGCGTCGACGGCCGGCGCCCAGGCCGTGATCCACTACGCTTCGCCGCCGCGACACAGGCCGGCGCCGATCAAGCCCCATGCTGTCACGCCGAAGATCGTCCACGCGCCCGGCCTGGCGCCGCAGGGGGCTGCCGCTCGCCCGCTGGCGCATGAAGCGGCTCCGCCCCAGATCGTGGCCGTGCAGCGACTTGCGCCCGGCCAGGCGATCCCGCAGGCCCAGCTCGAAACCTTCGTCGATGGGGCGGTCGGCCAGGCCATGGCCCACGACCATATCGCCGGCGTCACCGTCGCCGTGGTGCAGAACGGCCAGGTGCTGCTGAAGAAGGGCTACGGGTTCGCCGGAGCGAACCGGGCGGTCGACGCGGACCAGACCATGTTCCGGCTCGGCTCCGTCTCCAAGACCTTCACCTGGATCGCCGTGATGAAGGACGTGGAGGCTGGACGCATCCGCCTAAACGCCCCGGTCAACCTGTTCCTGCCGGAAAAGCTGAAGGTGAAGGACCAGGGCTTCAAGCGGGACGTCATGGTGCGCGACCTGATGACCCATTCGGCGGGATTCGAGGACCGCGCGCTCGGCCAGTTGGTCGAGGACGATCCCAGGCAGGTCAGGCCGCTGTTCGAATATTTGCGCCAGGAACGCCCACGGCGGGTGCGCGAGGCGGGCGAGCTGCCCGTCCATTCGAACTATGGCGCGGCCCTGGCCGGCGAAGCTGTTTCCTATGTCGAGAACCGCCCTTTTCCCGACGTGATCGAGGCCGAGATCGTCCGACCGCTCGGCCTCGCCCATACCAGCTTTCGTGAGCCCTATCCGGCGCGGCCTGACCTGGCCACGCCCATGGACCCGTCCCTGGCCGCTAACCTGTCCCGCGGCTACCGCTGGTCGGACGGGGATTTCGAGCCGCAAGACCTCGAATACCTCAGCCAGGCGGCGCCGGCGGCCGCAGCCTCGTCCACGGCGGGTGACATGGCCCGCTACATGCTGATGATCCTGAACGGCGGCCAGCTGGACGGCGTGGCCATCTACGACAGCGACACGGCCAGGGGATTTCGCGCCACCCTGCAGGCCTCGGCGCCGGGCGTCGACGGCTGGGACAACGGCTTCAAGGAATTCGCCCTGCCCGGCGGTTATCGCGGCCAGGGGCATGACGGCGACACGCTCTGGTTCCACAGCGCCATGGTCACGGTTCCGGCCCTGGGCCTTGGCGTGTTCGTCGCCGCCAACACCGACACCGGCGGCGGCCTGACCAACGAGTTGCCGAAGCAGATCGTCGGCCGCTTCTATTCGCCGACGGCGGCGTCGCCGCCCGCCGGCTCCCCCAGCCTGGCCAGCGACGCCGGAGCCTATGCAGGGACCTATCTGAGCGACCGCCGACCCTATGGGGGACTAGGCAAGTTCGCCCTGATGCTGACCCATCAGATGGTGGTCGACGTCACCCCCGACGGCCGCCTCTTGACCAGCGATAGCGACAAGACACAGGCCTGGGTCCCCGAGGGCGACGGCGGCCGGTTCCGCGCGGTCGACGGACCGGATGAGGGCGCCTTCCTGATGGAGGGCGGCCGCGCCATCCGCTGGTTCGATCCGGCGGGCGACACGGCCTATGACCGCATCGGGCCGCTGCAGCAGATCCCGACTCTGGTCATTCTGGCCGTCCTCACCTTCGCCGCCGCCGCCGCCACGCTGGGGGGCCAATTCCTGCGCGATCCCCGCGAATTCCGCCAGACCAGCGGCCAGGGCCGGGCTCATCTGCTGCAGGCGACCGCCGCCACCCTTTGGCTGACCATGTTCGTCTGCGCCGCGGCCTGGGCCTTCCAGACGCGCGACCAGGCTTCCTTGATGCTGCACTGGCCGGGCTCGTTCCTCCTCATCGCCTCAGCCTGCGCCCTCGTGGCGGCGCTGCTGAGCCTGGTCACTCTGCTGATGTTTCCCGCCGTCTGGCGGGGAGGACGGCGGCTGGACAGCTGGTCCCCGTTCCGCAAACTGCGCTTTTCGGTCACGAGCCTGATCTTCATCGGCTTTTCCGTGGTCTTGGCCGTATGGGGCGCGCTGGAGCCCTGGAGCCGATAGGTCACGCAGGTCGGGTCAGGGGCGCCACCCGCACAATGATCCGCTCGCGCTCGCCCGCATAGCGCTGGACCAACAAGCGGGCGACCTGGCTGTCGTCATGAAAGGCATAGCCTTTGATGGCGTCCAGGATCGCCTTGGCCAGATTGTCGAGGTCCATCCAGGGCGCATCGCCCACGTGCTCCATGTCGATCTCGACCGAGAAATCGCCCCAGGCCGGCCGCGCGCCGCGCCACTCCTTGCGGAAGAATTCGTAGATCAGCGGCTTGTAGTACTTGGCCTGCGTGGTCAGGCCGTCGACCACCAGCTCCAGCCGGCCGGCCTCCTCGCGGGCCCTGACTTTTCCACAGCCGGTCCACAACTCGCTCACAAGGCGAATCGCCGCTTCGCTGGACATGTCAATCCCCTCATGGTTAAGCGAAGGCGGCCCGTAAGAATGTAAGACAAGCGGAGGCTCTCCTTGGCCGTACTGCTTTCCAAACTAACCTCCAAGGCTCAGACCGTCATCCCGCGCGAGATCCGCGCCCAGCTGGACTTGAAGCCGGGCGATGTGGTGCGCTATCGTCATACCGACGCCGGCATCGTGATCGACAAGCTACCGCCCGCCAACGACGACGAAGCGCTCTCGGCCTTCTCCGAATGGAGCAGCAGCGCCGACGGCTTGGCCTATGGCGACCTATGAGCGCGCAGTATCGTCCCTTTGACGTGGTGGCCGTGGCCATCGGCGAGGGCGCCGACGCCAAGCGCCGCCCGGCCCTGGTGGTGTCCAATCCCGAGTTCGAGAACGCCACGGGGCTGGTCTGGATCGCCATGATAACCACGCCGGACCACGAGCGCCGTTTCGGCGACATCCCGATCAACGACCAGCGCGCCGCGGGCCTGCCGGCGACCTCGGTGGTGCGGGCCTCCAAGCTGGCCACGCTCGCGGTCGGCAAGATCAAGCGGCGCCTGGGCTCGCTCAGCGAGACCGACCGCGCGGGCGCCCGTGTCGCCTTGCGCGCCGCCGCAGGGTTTTCCTGAGCCGCCGGGTTTTCCTGAGCCGACGCAGGGTCCGCGCCTTGCGCACAGCGGACCCCATGCTAAACCGCCGGCCGACCTGACAGCGCCGGAGATCCAGCATGGCCGCCACCCGTACCGAAACCGACACCTTCGGCCCGATCGAGGTGGATGCGACCCGCTACTGGGGCGCCCAGTCGCAGCGCTCGCTGGGCAACTTCAAGATCGGCTGGGAAAAGCAGCCCAAGCCAGTGGTGCGCGCCCTTGGGATCGTCAAGCGCGCCGCCGCCGAGACCAACCAGGCGCTCGGCAGGCTGGACCCCAAGATCGCCGAGGCCATCGTCGCCGCCGCCCAGGAAGTGATCGACGGCAAGCTCGATGAGCATTTTCCCCTGGTGGTCTGGCAGACTGGGTCCGGCACCCAGTCGAACATGAACGCCAACGAGGTGATCTCGAACCGGGCCATCGAGATGATGAGCGGGGAGATGGGCTCGAAAAAGCCGGTCCACCCCAACGACCACGTCAATATGAGCCAGTCGTCCAACGACACCTATCCGACGGCCATGCACGTGGCCGCCGCCGAACAGGTGGTGCATGACCTGTTGCCGGCCCTGAACCACCTGCACAAGGCCCTGGCAGCCAAGCAGGAAGAGTTCAGGGACATCATCAAGATCGGCCGCACCCACACCCAGGACGCGACCCCTCTGACGCTCGGCCAAGAATTCTCCGGCTACGCCGCGCAGGTGGCCAACGCCATCAAGCGCATCGAGTCCACCCTGCCCGGCATCTGCGAACTGGCCCAGGGCGGCACCGCCGTCGGCACCGGCCTCAACGCCCCGGTGGGCTTTGCGGAGAAGGTCGCCGAACAGATCGCCGCCATCACCGGCATCGCCTTCACCACCGCGCCGAACAAGTTCGAGGCCCTGGCCGCCCACGACGCCCTGGTGTTCGGCCACGGCGCCATCAATTCGGCCGCGGCGGCGCTGTTCAAGATCGCCAACGACATCCGCTTCCTGGGCAGCGGCCCGCGCTCGGGCCTGGGCGAGCTGTCCCTGCCGGAGAACGAGCCGGGCTCGTCGATCATGCCGGGCAAGGTCAATCCGACCCAGTGTGAGGCCCTGACCATGGTCTGCGCCCAAGTGTTCGGCAACCAGACCACCATGACCGTGGCCGGCGCTTCGGGCCATTTCGAGCTGAACGTGTTCAATCCGGTGATGGCCTACAATTTCCTGCAATCGGTGCGCCTGTTGGCCGACGCCGCGGTCAGCTTCGCCGACCATTGCGTCGTGGGCATCGAGGCCCGCCGCGACAACATCCAGGCGGCCCTGGAGCGCTCGCTGATGCTGGTCACGGCCCTTGCGCCCAAGATCGGCTACGACGCCGCCGCCAAGATCGCCAAGACGGCGCACAAGAACGGCACCACCTTGCGCGACGAGGCCGTAGGCGGCGGCTATGTCACCAACGAGGAATTCGATGCCATCGTGCGCCCGGAGAAGATGATTTCGCCGGGTTGACGCACCCCCGCTTCAGCCTCTCCCCCAGCCAGGGGGAGAGGATATTGGCCAGATCTAATGCACTTCCCGCCAAGAGGCCTTGGCGTCGTCGGCGGTCTTACTGATCCTGACCTCGTTCCCCGTCACGTCGCTGATCCAGCTCATCGGGATCAGATGGTGCTTGAGGCCGGCGCCGAAATCGAACTTGGCCAGCTCGATATCATTGCCCTTGACGTGGTCGATACGGCCCACATGGTGGCCGTCCGAGCTGACAACTTCCATGTGTTCTCGGATTTGCGATCCATCGATCATGAACAGTCTCCTCGAAAGCGCCCACAGCCAACCCGCCGCCTAAGAGAACCCGTTCGCGTCTCAGAAGTTTCCATTTGATAAGATGGACTCGATTGGCCGCAACAAGTGGAGCGCCACATGCTGACCCTGTTTCATGCGCCGCGGTCGCGATCGTCCCGGTTCGTTTGGCTGCTGGAGGAGATCGCCGAGCCCTACGACATCACCTACGTCGCCATCCGGCGCGGCGATGGCTCGGGCGAGCCCGACCCGCGCAACCCGCACCCGGACAAGAAGGTCCCGGCCTTGGTCCATGACGGCGAACTGGTCACCGAGTCCGCAGCCATAGCGCTCTATCTGGCCGACACCTTTCCGGCCAGGATTGGACCCGGCGTGGGCGAACCCGGCCGCGGCGCCTTCCTGACCTGGCTGGCCTATTATGCGGGGGTGATGGAGCCGGCCATCGTCGAAAAATGGCGCGGCCGCACCGAAACCGATGCCCAGGCCGCCGCCGACTACGCCGCGGTCGAAACTCGGTTGCGCGCGGTGCTGACAGCCAATCCCTACCTGCTGGGCAAGGACTTCAGCGCCGCCGACGTCCTCGTCGCCAGCGTCTTTCATTTCAGCCGAGAACTGTCACCCAAGGGTCCCGAGTTCGACGCCTATCTCGCCCGGATCGCCGCCCGTCCCGCCTTCCAGCGAGCCCAAGCCAAGGATGCGCCCTGATGGCCGAAATCATCAACCTGAACCGGGCCCGCAAGGCCAGGGTCAAGGTGGAGGCCGGCGACACCGCCGTCGCCAACCGCGCCAAGCACGGCCGCTCCAAGGCCGAGAAGGAGCGCGACAAGGCCGAGGCCGAGCGCGTGGTCAAGCTGCTGGACGACAGCAAGCGGGAGACCTGAGGCCCAATAGCCGGCTCCGCCGCAATGGCAATACGCTTGTCATCCGCCCAAGGCTGAAGCACTTTCCGCAACATGGGCCGCACCGCCGACTATTCGCACCAGGTCTGTTCCGTCGCCGCGACCTTGGAGGTTGTGGGTGATCCCTGGACCTTGCTGATCCTGCGCGACGCCTTCGCCGGCGTGCGCCGCTTCGAGCAATGGCAGGAACACCTGGGGGTGGCGCGCAACGTGCTGGCTGCTCGGCTGAAGAGCCTGGTCGGGCACGGGGTCCTGGCTCGCCGACCCTACAGCGAGCACCCGCCGCGCTTCGAATATGTGCTGACGCCCAAGGGCCGTGATCTGTGGGGCGTGCTTGTCACCATGGGCGCCTGGGGCGACCGCCACGTCTATGGCGACCGCGGCGGGCCGGCGCCCTACGTGCACAAGGGTTGCGGCGAGGCCTTTGTCCCCGGCATCGTCTGCCAGGCCTGCGGCGAGCCCGCCGGCGTCGGCGACCTAGCCCAAGCCGAGGGGCGCAGCTGCCCGACGGTGGGCGAGGTGCTGGCGGGCGGTAAGAATTGCGTCGAAGGTGAGTGAGGGCGCCGGGCCTTAATTGACAACTTCCGCCTCGGACCGACGAGCGATATGGCGGACCACACACCTGGTCTGGCTGAAGCCCAAAGGCTTTTGGCTCTAGCTAGACAGCAACTGACCCCGAACCTAGGATGTTTACCCTCCACCGAGCCTTTGGGGGTATAGGAACAGCGATCGAGCAGCGGAGGAGGGTCGTAGTGGCGAAGAACGAATTCACCTTCCGGATCGACGTGTTCACGCCGGACACCATCTCCATGGCCCGGCTGGCCGAATATATGGCGGCCTTAGCTGAACTCATTGGCTTCAAGGAGAGCACCCATTTTGTCCGCTTGGACCCGGGCAGCGCCTGCCTTGTCAGTCGAGTGGAAGAGCAGGACCTGCCTAAGGTGAGCAAACGCCTTGCCATCGTTGAGGGTCCGGCCGCGGCGGTGAGCGTCGCGAAGGCCTTTAAAACGCTGGACGACTTGTTGGCGGACGACAACGCGGTCGGCGAGGTGATCAACCCGGAAGGTGACGTAATCATCCCCTTTCCCGGCCGGACTCGGCCGAAGCCGCTGACGTTTCCCGCATTCCGCCAGGATGGCTCCCTGGACGGCCAAATCGTCAACATCGGTGGAAAGGACAAGACCGCCCATGTGATTTTGCGTGACGGTTCTATCATCTATTCCAATATCGAGCTCGGTCACGGGCTCGCGCGCGAGATCGCCAAGCATCTCTATGGCCCAAAGATCCGGCTGTTCGGCCGTGGTCGGTGGGAGCGCCATCCGAACGGCGCCTGGAAATTGCTCAACTTTACTGTTGACCGTCACGAGGTGCTCGATGACGCGCCCCTGTCCCAAGTCCTTGCCGAGATCAGGAGCGTTCCCGACAACGGCCTGATGACCGACGAGACCATCTACGATGAACTGATGTCCCTCCGCGTCGGCGAGGACG
>FSWM01000001.1_pt1 | contig 14228 bp, 13 predicted proteins | sample 1637841 | NCBI WGS metagenome assembly FSWM01 (sample SAMEA3914789, study PRJEB12502) | metagenome | biome: forest; material: soil | place: Canada | collected 2011-07-03 | depth 0.3 m | reverse complement strand
GGAACCGCACGTGAGCGTCGCGGCATGGACAGACGACGATCACGCCACGCTTTTCGAATCCACCCAGGGCGTCAACGGCTTCCAGGGTCTGGCGGCGGTTGCGTTCGGGCTGCCGCCCGAGAACATCGAGGTGGTGTCCCAGCTGGTCGGCGGCGGGTTCGGCGGCAAGGCCTACGTCTGGCCGCACACGCTGCTTACCGCTGCCTCGGCGCGCATCCTGAAGCGGCCGGTCCGACTGCAGCTCACCCGTGCCCAGATGTTCTCCATGTGCGGGCACCAGGCGGCGAACGTGCAGGTCGTCAAGCTGGGCGCGGCGCCGGACGGGAGGCTGACGGCCATCGACCACCTTAGCGTCAGCCCAAGCTCAATGACGGACGAGTACATCGAGTACGCAGCCAATGCTTCCCGCTTCCTCTGGGGCGCCAGCGGCGGGATCGCCACCACGCACAAGATCGTGCAGGTCAACTGCGGAACGCCGACCGCCATGCGCGCGCCGCACGAGGCGCTTGGACACTTCGCGCTCGAAAGCGCCATGGACGAGCTGGCCTACGAAACGGGAGTGGATCCGGTGGAGCTCCGGTTGCGCAACGACACGATGACCGACCCATACACGGGCAAGCCCTTCTCCACGCGCGCGATGAGGGAGTGCCTGACGAAGGGCGCGGAGAAGTTCGGTTGGGCGAGGCGGCGGCCGGAGCCCGGCTCAATGCGCCAGGGAAGCTGGCTCGTCGGGCAGGGCGTGGCTGCGGCCGTCTACACTCACTGGCGCTGGCCGGCGACCGCCAGAATGGTCATCCGGCGCGACGGGACTGCGACGGTCGAGGGGGCGATGCACGAGATAGGCCAAGGCACTTACACGGTGATGTGTCAGGTCGCCGCCGATGAACTTGGCCTGCCTGTCGAACGGATCGCCACGGTCCTCGGCGATACGCGCCTCCCGAAGTCGCACGCGGCGATCGGGTCGGCCACCATGGCAAACGCTGGCGCAGCGGTGCTTCTGGCCGCGCGGGGCCTGCGCGCGAAGCTGGCGGACCTTGCAGTACACGGGCAGGACGCCCCGTTCGCGGGTGCAGAGCCGGATGCGATCCGGATCACCGACGGGCGAGTGACTGTGCGTGGAGAGGGTCACGGGGTGGATATCAAGGAGCTTCTGGCTCGCAACGATCTTCCGGAGCTCTCGGCGGTGGGGGACTACAACCCGCCGGACGACGGGCCGAAGTCGATCTTCAGCTTCTCGGCAATCTTCGCCGAGGTGCTCGTCGACCCCGACCTGGGCCTTGTGCGCGTGAACCGGGTGGTGGGCGCCTATGACGCCGGGCGGATCATCAACACCAAGACTGCCCGCAGCCAAGCGATCGGGGGCATCACTTGGGGTGTTGGGCAGGCGCTGTTGGAGCGGTCCGACATGGACCCGACCTTGGGCCGCTACGCCAATCGCAACTTGTCCGGCTACGTCATCCCCTGCAACGCCGACATCCCGAGGATCGACGTTCTGTTCTGCGGGGGACCAGATCTCGAGGCCAGTCCTCTTGGCGTGAAAGGCATTGGGGAGCTCACTGCCGTCTCGGTGTCGCCGGCCATTGCCAACGCGGTCTTCCACGCCACCGGTCGCCGCATCCGCGACCTGCCGATCACCGTGGAGAAACTGCTTTGAGGATCACCCCGCAACGGATCCAACGCATAGAGGGCAGCGCTCTGAGCTGGGAGCTTCGCGCCGGACGATACGGGCCCAAACCCGGACCTCGTGCACTGCGCCGTCCGGCGCCATGCTCAGTGTCCTAGGCTCGCACCCCCATCAACGAACAGCGTCTGGCCCGTTATGAAGGCGGCCGCGTCTGAGGCTAGAAACGCGATCGCCGCTGCGACCTCCTCCGGTCGGCCGAGGCGGCCGAGCGGGATCTTGGCGACGTAGCGGGCTTCGCCCTCGCTGCCCGGGGCGTTGTTGCTGCGGAAGAGCTCGGTCTCGGTCGGGCCCGGCGCGACGGCGTTGGACGTGATCGCGTGGCGTGCTTGTTCGACGGCGATGGTTCGGGTGATGCTCTCAAGCGCCGCCTTCGATGCGGCGTAGCTGGTTCGGAAGGGCATGCCGCGGGTGACGAGGCTGGTCACCGTGATGATGCGGCCGAAGCGCTGCGCTTGCATGGCGGGCAACAGCGCCTGGGCGAGTTGAAGAGTCGGGCGCAGGTTAATGTCCATTAGCGCGGCGAGGTCGGCCGGGTCGACCTGGCCGAAGGTTTCCTGGCGGGCGAGGCCGGCGTTGCTGACCAGCCCGACCACGTCGCCGCGCGAGGCCAGTCGTTTGGCTAGGACGGCGGTGGCGCCGGCGTCGCTTAGATCGACAGTCAGGAACTCGCCGGGGAAGTCGGCCGGCGCGCTTCGGGCGACGCCGACTACGCGCCACCCGTCTGCGGCCAAGCGGTTGGCGGCGGCGTAGCCGATGCCCTTGGAGGCCCCGGTGATGACAATTGCACGATCCATGACGGATCTCCTCAACTGTCCGCGAGCGCGGTCACCCGCGCGATGGCTCGTTGGAACGCTGGGCGCGCCTCGAGCGCGTCGTACCACCGCTGGACATTCGGCGCCGTCTCGAGCGAGACCTCGGCGAACTGGCGCCGCCACATCCAGCCGAATTGGGCGATGTCGGCGATCGTGAGTTCATCGCCAGCGACGAACGGCTGCCGGGCGAGGACGCCGTCGAGCAGTCCGACGATCCGTAGCGCCTCATCGCCGAAGCGCTTGATCGCGAGCGGGATCGGGTCGGGCGCGAACTTGCGGAAGTAGCCGGCGTTGCCGAAGGCGGGGCTGAGGCCCGAGGCATGGAAGAACAACTGCTCGAACACGCGTGCGCGGCCCGGGCCCGTCGTCGGGAGCAGCTTGCCGGCCTTCTCGGCGAGATAGACGAGGATCGCCGCGCTCTCGGTGAGCGTCAGCGGGCCGCCCGGCGCTTCGGGGTCCACCAACACTGGCACCTTGGCGTTGGGATTGAGTTGAGCGAACACGGACGTTTTCTGCCCGCCGGCGCGGATATTGACCGGGTTCAGTTTGTATTCGAGTTCAAGCTCCTCCAGCGCGATGGGGACCTTGACGCTGTTGGGAGTGGAGAAGGCGTAGACCACGAGCATGGAGCGGTTCCTTGGATGGGCGCCGCCCCCGCCAGGAAATCGGCGGGGGCGGTTCGATTTGGATTGCGGCTCAGGCGGCGGTCTTGAGCTTGCCCGGCGCGGTCCACTCGGCGCCCTTCATGAAGTCGTCGACAGGCGTCTGTGCGAGGTGATTGGTATAGTTGGAGATCAGCTTGGTCGCGGCGAGCACGAGAACGTCGAGCGCCGCGCGGTTGTCGTAGCCCGCGGCCTTGAATTCAGCGACTTCAGCTTGGCTCACCACGCCGCGCTGGCGGGTCGTCTTGGCGGCGAACACGCGGAGCGCCTCGAGCTTCGCATCGGCGATCGGCCGTCCATCGCGCACCGCAGCGATGGCGTCGTCGTCGACCTTGGCCATCCGCGACAGGTTGGTATGGCCCGCCATGCAATAGGTGCACTCGTTCTCGTAGATAATGGCGAGGTAGACGATGTTGCGCTCCTGCGGCGTGAAGCTCGTCTTCTCGGCGATGCTCCAGAGCGCGCTGTAAGCCTCGAGCGCGGCCGGGCTCTCGGCGAGGACGCGGTGCAGGTTGGGCACAAAGCCCCAGGCCTTCTGGACGCTATTCAGGATATCGGCCGACGCTGCAGGTGCGGTGGTAGTGTTGTGAAGTGCGAACTGGTTGATCATCTGTCTTCTCCTATGGAACGCCGAATGGCGTGAGCATCAGATTGTTTATTTCGCTGCGCTTCGGCAGACCCGCCGCAGCAATAGAGTTCATTCCTCGCGGGAATGGTCTGCGCGCTACAAAGGCCCTATTCCCGATGGGAACGCCGGCGGCAGTTGCCGCCGAGTTCGGCGTCAAGCCGCCGATTGGGTCGCGGGGAAGGCCGGGTAGTCGGTGTAGCCTCGGGCTCCGCCACCGTAGAAGCTCGATCGGTCATACCCATTCAGGGATAGGCCCTGGCGGAAGCGCTCTGGCAGATCTGGATTGGAAATGAAGTGCCGCCCAAACGCGACGAGATCGGCGTGCCCAGCGGCAATGATCGCTTCGGCCGACTCGCGGGTGAACCCGCCCGCCGCGATCAGGGCGCGCGAGAACCTCTGTCGAAGATGGGGTGCGGCGACCGGTTCCTTCCCTTCTGCGACCAGCTCGATGCCTTTGATCCGGGGCTCGATGACGTGGAGGTATGCGATCCTGCGCCGGTCGAGCTGCTCGGTCACATAGCCAAACGTAGCGAGCGGGTCGCTGTCGAACATGGAGCCGTAAGACCCGCTGGGCGCGAGGCGCATGCCCACCCGGTCCGGTCCCCAGACGGCGATCGCCGCGTCGGTCACCTCCAGCATGAAGCGGGCGCGGTTCTCGATCGGTCCGCCATAGTCGTCTTGGCGCTTGTTAGAACCGTCCTGGAGGAACTGGTCGGGCAGATAGCCATTGGCGCCATGAATCTCGACACCGTCAAATCCCGCTGCCAGCGCGCGCCTGGCGCCGGCGCGAAACTCCTCGATGATCGGCGCGATCTCATGCAATTCTAGCGCTCGGGGCGTCGAAAACACGACTTCGCCGTTTCGGGTGAAGGCGTGGCCATCCGCGCGAATGGCGCTGGGGGCCACCGGAGCTTCCCTGTTGGGTTGGAGATCGACGTGCGACTGGCGTCCGACGTGCCACAGCTGCATCACGATCCGGCCGCCCTTGGCGTGAACCGCGTCCGTGACGCGCCGCCACCCGGCGATCTGGCGATCGTCATAGATGCCGGGCGCGCCAGCATAGCCGTAACCACGGATCGACACCGGCGTCGCCTCGGAGATGATCAGCCCGCCCGCCGACGCTCGTTGGGCGTAGTATTCGACCATCAGGTCTCCCGGCATGTCCCCGGGCTCGGATCGCATGCGCGTCAGAGGCGCCATGACGACGCGGTGGGATAGCTCGAGTGGCCCGACCTGCGTCGGGGCGAACAGCCTGCTCATGGGATTGCACCTTGGGTTCTGAATTTTCAGGGGGGAGGGGCCGGGCGCTACGTCGGGGGCTATGCCTCCCGAGCTTCGCTCCCTGCGGGAGGGCCGAGTTTCGGCGGATCCGGCGGTGACGCGTGGCGGCTGAGGGCCATCAGGACGGGGAGGACGTTCATGCACGCAAGGCCGCTGGCAGGCTCGGCGTCCACCAGGGACAGAACGGTCATACCGGTTTGATCGATCACAAACGTCGCCGATTGGGCACCGCCGGCGGCGCATCGCCCCAGCCCGTAGCGGACGGCCACCGCGGACTCGGCGTCAAACAGCAGGGTGAGGGCCGCGCCTCCCGGCGCTAGAAGATGGTGAGACGAGATCGCCAACAGGGTTCCGCCGTGCCAGCGGACGGATGCGGCGCACGCCGTCGCTGCCTGGAGTTGGTCTTCGGCTTCTTTCAGTTCGCCGCAGTCCAGGAACGAGAGGACCGCCGGCCCTTGGGCGAGCGTGGCCGCGAGGGAGACCGCGCGCTGAGCCTCGTCAGGGAGTGAGAAATTCGGGGCGATCTTACCCGCTTGGAGCACCGCGACGGCTGCGCCGCGCACTAGGCTGCCGGGGCCTGTCCCGTCTCCTGTTTGTCTCTCAGCCTTGCGCATGGTCGCCTCTGTCGCGGCGCTCGATCGCCGCCACCCCCACACACTTGGCCTCTTCCACTTCTGCATGGCAGTAAGAGCTGGGCGATATCACCTATTCCGGAAAGGCATGGGCATGGACCGTTTCGCAGCGATGGAGACGTACGTGACGGTGGTCGACACCGGTTCATTTTCAGGAGCCGCTCGCCGACTCAATGTCGGGCAGCCCGCCGTTTCCAAATCGATCGCGCAGCTGGAAGCCCGGCTCGGCGTGAACCTCTTGACCCGGTCCACGCGGGGCCTGACTCCGACCGAAGCCGGGTTCAATTTCTACGAACGGGCGCGCCGCTCGATCGAAGAGGCTGACGAGGCGGACTTGGTGGCACGCGGCGCCGGAAGGGGACTGTCGGGCAAACTGCGCGTCTGCGCCGCGGTCACCTTCGCTCGGCTGCACCTGATGCCCAAGATTCCTCAGTTTCTTGCGCGCCATCCTGATCTCGAGATGGAGGTTGTGCTGGACGACCGAAACGTCGACCTTGTGCAGGAAGGGATCGACGTCGCCTTGCGCATGGGCCAACTGACCGACTCGACCCTGACGGCGCGCAAGATCGCGACCAGCCAGCGGCATGTGATCGGCACGGCCGCCTATTTCGAAAAGGCCGGTGTCCCCACCGCTCCCGGCGAGTTGGTTTCGCACCAGGCCGTGATCTATGACCAGGGTGGCGGAGGGGTGGTGTGGACCTTTCGTCGCGACACCGCGGAGCTGGTGGTCACCGTCACCGGACGGCTGCGGGTCACCGCGGCCGAGGGCTTGCGGGCTGCGGTCCTTGCAGACGCCGGCCTGGCGATCTCGTCGGAATGGATGTTCTCGCCGGAACTAGCTGACGGCACGGTCAGAGCCGTGCTGCAGGACTGGGAGCTGCCCCCGATCGACCTCTGGGCCGTATTCCCAGCGGGCCGAGCAGCAACGACGAAAGCGAGGACCTTCATTGGCTTCGTCGACGAGGTAATGGGCGCCTGATCGGCCAAGGCCCAGGCGCCTTGCGCGGGCGTCTGGGCCTGACCCAAGAGAAATCTCAATCAGGCGACGAGCACCGTCGCCCTTTCGATCGCCGAGAGCATGTCCCGCGGCTCGGGGCGGACCGTATAGTCAGGGTTCACCTCGGCGTAGAGGATTGTGCGGTCGGGCGCGATGACGTAGCGCGCCGGCATCGGCAGGGTCCAGCTCGGATCCCCGTTGAACGCGGGCAGGTCGTTCTTCAGGCTCTTGTAGAGCTCGACCAGATAGTCCGGCAGCGAGAATCGCAGGCCGAAGGCGGCGGCCACGTCATTTTGCGTGTCCGACAGGATCGGAAAGCTCAGCGCGTTCTGCCGTACCGACTTGCGGCTGTTCACTGGCGATTGCGGAGAGATCGCGACCAGGCGGGCGCCGCGTTGGTCGAATGCCGTAACCGCGTCTTCCAGCGCCTGAAGCTCCATATTGCAATAGGGGCACCAGACACCGCGATAGAAGCTGACGACAAGCGGGCCACGCGCCAGCAGGTCGGCCGAGGAAACCGGAACGCCGTTGGGGTCACTCAGTGTGAAGTCCGGAGCCTTATCGCCGACCTTGAGCGCACGTTCGGCGGCGCCGGAGGCGATCAGTTCCGCCGTCGCGCGGTGCATGGTTTCGATCACCGAGGGCGGCACGTTGTAAGGCGGTTTGCCCGCCTCGAAATCGGCTTTGAAGGCGTCGAGCTTGGCTTGAAGCGACATCTCTTGTGTCCTGTCATCAGGTTTGTGATGGGCCACAGATGCCGGAGCGCCGGTCGTTTCAGTAGGCTTGGCGGCCGACTACCATCTATTCCTCGGCGGAATGTGAACCGGGTCTCGCGCCGAGCCGCTGAAGCCGGCCACGGAGCCGAACAGGGGCAGGATCGTGTGGATTGGCGCACAGGCCGGCGAACGATGACGTGTGATTGGTCTGCTTTCCGGGCCGCCCAACGGCGGCCCGACCAGCGTCGATGATGGCTATTTCATTTGGCTGTCGGCGGCGGTTAGCAGCCCGGCCGGAACTTCGCCTTTTCCATCAGGGCATGCGAGCCAACATGGATAGCGTGTCCGCCATCCCGATGGCGCTGCGGACCAGCGGAGTATGTCCGGATCAATCCTAGCCAACTTGAGTTTCCGGGCAATTTGATTGTTGGACCGCGCTGAGATCCCCATGCGCGAGGCGAAGGAGGCTAGAACGGCCCCAATGCGGTCGGCAGGCGCTATCGGAAGTCGACGGACAGATCATCGTGCCGCCTGTCGGGACCAGAGATCACGCGGAGATGCCAAGGCCTTGGGACCTGGCTTCGCCCGAACACCAAGGAGCGTTGAGAAGCACCGCCAGTGCTGAACACACCGTGCAACCGGACGGCCGCAAGAAAATGTCCGCGTTCGAGAAAGCGGTTTTCCGTACGTTTTCCGTACAAGACGACCGCGTGTAAACTAAGACATTGATTTCGCTGGCGCACCCGACACGATTCGAACGTGTGACCTTTGCCTTCGGAGCGTGGCCAGTCGGTATTTTCGATCGTTCGCCAGAGCGCGCGATTACGCGACAACCTCTTGATTCTAATCAACTTACCCGTAGCTTCATTCCGAAGGGAACACGCCGCGATATCCCGCGACTTGCTCCCAGATGCTTCCGTGGTGCTTCCGCGGAAACGAAGGCAATGGTCGCTGCGGGAAGGCAAAAGTGCGGATTTCCAAACGTTCGGTCGACGCGCTGAAGGCGGAGGAAGCAGACTATTTCGTGTGGGACGAGGACCTGCCGGGCTTCGGTGTGCGCGTCTTCGCCTCCGGCCGAAAGAGCTATCTGGTCCAGTACCGCAATCTGCGTCGGACACGCCGCATCACCCTTGGCCTGCACGGCGCCCTGACGCCCGAGGATGCCCGGAAGCTGGCGAAAGTCCACCTGGGCGACATCGCCAAGGGTGGAGATCCCGCCGAGGTGCGCAAGCTCGACCGCGAGGGGATGACCGTCGCCGAGCTCTGCGATCGATACCTGGCCGATGCTGAACTGGGCCTCGTGCCTGGCAAGCGACGGCTGCCGAAGAAAGCCTCCACCATTGCCACCGATCGCAGCCGGATCGACGCCCACATAAAGCCGCTCCTGGGGACGCGCCTGGTGAAGGAGGTCGGCCGAGCGGAGGTCTACGGTTTCCTGCGCGACGTCGCGGCCGGCAAGGCACGCCGCGATCGGCGCACGAAACCGCGCGGCCGGTCCATTGTGCGCGGAGGCCTGCCGACCGCCGGACGCACGCTCGGCCTCCTGGGCGGCATCTTCACCTATGCTATCCGCAACGGGATCGTGGAGACCAATCCCGTCCGCGGCGTGCCCAAACCGGCGAGCAACGTTCGCCAGCGCCGCCTCACGACAGAGGAGTACCGGCAACTCGGAAAGCTGCTGCGCAAGGCGCAGGCAGACGGTCATAACCCGATGGCCATCGACATCATCCGTGTTCTCGCGCTGACAGGTTGCCGCCGTGGCGAGATCGAGAAGCTCAAGTGGTCCGAGGTCGACGAAGAGTATGGGTGCTTGCGCCTCGCCGACACGAAGGAGGGGCGCTCAGTGCGGCCTGTGGGGCGCGCCGTCCTTACGCTGCTGAGGGCGCGAAAGCCTGAGAAGGCGAGGGGCTACGTCTTTCCGAGCTCGACGGGCGATGGGTGGTTCGAGGGGCTGTCGAAGGTCTGGGATAAGGTGGTGAAGCCCAAACTCCCAGGCGTGACGCCCCACGTGCTGCGCCACAGCTTCGCCAGCGCAGCCAACGATCTTGGCTACACCGAGGCGACTATCGCGGCGATGCTGGGGCATGCGGCCGGCACGACCACCAGCCGGTATGTTCACGCCTTGGACGACGCCTTGACAGCGGCTGGGGAGAAGGTTTCGCTCCACATCGACGGCCTATTGGGCGCACGAACAGCTGACACGCGGCGTATCAGCGACATGTTCGCGGCCTGGGCCGAAGTGACGGCGAAATGGCCTTCTGCGGCCTGAACGGTCCGAGGGAAGGATTTCGGGGCGCCACCGGCGGCTTGATCGCGCGGCAGGAGTGTTTCGCATGGCGGGCCACGACTGATGAAGATGTGTCTATGCTATTGCCCTATGAGCGTTCAGTTCGGCTTCTTGGGTGGAGGCCTAGCTCGAATTGTACTTGGCGCGTCAAACCGGAGCTACAGAGAACTACTCCTGCGCCATGGCCCTCTAGCCACCCTCGCTCAGGCCCTCAAGGTCTAAACGATCGGATGCCACGTAGGTGGCCGCCGTAATCGAGTCCAGAGTGACGATGCGGGCTTCCACTGATTGAAAGCGGCCGGAGGCCTTTACCAGCTTGAGAAGGGCGTCGAGGCGCTCGTCCGCCTTCTCTGGAACTGCCGCCGCTGGATCAAGGATCAAAAATAGCTCGACGTCTACGAGCTCTGCCGCCCAGCCCTGGAGTGGTTGCACTCGAATTTCAGCCATCGCACGTAAGAAGGCTCCTTCTTCGGTCAGCTTGTTGTGCTTCTCCGAGATCCGAGACTGAAGTGGTTGCATCAGTGCGACGAAGTCGTCCGGCAGCGCGGCGCGGGAGCGCTTTCGGCCGAGCGCGCTGGCCAGGGCTCGCGCCTCCGCGTCAGTTCCATTGATCGGAGTTCGATCCGCCGCGAACCTCACCAACGCCGCCTTTTCTAGGGTCGTGACATGATCCAGATCCGCAGCGAGAAGGTCGGCACCAAGCGCAGGCGACCAGAGGTAGCGCGTCATGCGGCCACCACGGACATGCGCGACCTTGTCCGCTGGAATTGGCTGGAGCGGGCATACCTCGACATAGGGACGGTGCGCGCAACTGCGAACAATATCGCACGTCTGGCTGACGAGCATGAACCCAGGCGCGTCGACTGCCACGACTTGAAGATCCAGCGGTTCACCCGCAGTCTCCAGATCCGCAGCCAAGTCCTCAGACGCCTGAGTTCCTGGCGAGCCCATATGCGCGACATGCACCGACCGCCAAATGTCCGTGAGGATTACATCCCCCTGACGCCAAGCCTTCAGCTCCGCGTCAATGGCTGCGGTTTCTTCCGGGGACACGATCGTGGATCACCGTCGCAGCGGCCTCGAGAGCCGCCGATCGACGCGCGCAGATGGCGCTGGAATTGACTCCTCGATGCGGCCAAGCTGAACGTCGATCGGCTCAGTGGTGCGCACTTGCGAGACCGTTTGACGAGGCGTGCGTCCCAACGCAGCATCGATCGCGGCGTCAAACCGTTGCTCCGCGATCAGGTCGTAGGGCCGCACCGCATGTGACGAAGGCCTGCGCAAGATGCGGTCGCGTGTCGTCGACGGCGCGGCATCTGCCAGCGTCCTGACGGTCTCCAGCACGGCTCGAAGGCGACCTTCTTTGCGGGCGCTGATGGCGCCACCGGCTATCCAGGCTTGCAGGCTGCGCCTGCTCACCCCCAGCAACGGTGCAATCTCCTCATTGGTAAGAGCCGAGAGCGAGCGCAGCTCGGCCGCCATCGCCTGCGCTGGTGTCGTATGCGACCGCGGAGGTGCCTGAACTACGAGCCCGTGCAACATCCCCGGCTCGGCGCGATGCCTTGCAGCGTCAACGACGACGAATGGCACGCTCGTGACGCGCGCCGTCAGCGCGTCGAGCCAGGCTTTGCGCAGCAAGTCGCCCTGCAGGCTCGGGCAATCGGTGCAACGAAGCGAAGCCCACCCGACCTGTTCATCCAGACTGGGTGTTTTCCACTCGATCGACGACTGTGAATCTAAGCCGAAGACTGGCGTCGGGCGGGCAATCAGGGGGTGGCGGGGGTCTGCGAAGTCTCCCGCGTCCAATGGGTATGCCGCTTGCGCAAAGTGATAGGTCGTCATGACGCGCCTCCGAAATGGGCGAGACCGGCCGGCATGACGACCCACCTGAAGACCGCATACGCTCGCTCGGCGAGGGCCGCGTAAGATTGCTCAAGCTCCGCGGCGGCAAAAGGCTGCTGCGCTGCGGAAAAAATATCGATGTCGAGTATCCAGCTCAGATCTTCGATCGGTTCCAGCAAAGCCGGGTCGATCGTGCTCTTGGGCGGCAGAATTCCCCACCGGAGAAGGAGTTGCCCTTCCTCAACCTTCAAGTTCGCCTCGCTAATCGCCTGGGTCACATGCCCTCTTAAATCCGGTAGGGCGACGCCGATCAGATTCTCACGAATCCAGTCGGGCAACCGTTCGAGCGAACTCCCGTGCAAGCGATTGAGGTAACGCACCCCGCTCCTAAGCACCAGCCCTGGCGCGAATGCGCCCTCCAGTCGCTCCAAAATAGTAGCCCAGCGCGCCATAAACGCAGCCCGTCCCGGATAGACGCGAGCCTCAAGGGTCACGGTGTCAGAACTCAGCGACAAGGTCCGAGAGCGCGCCGCATCGCTGAAGCGCCAGACCTTGGTCGTCACTGGCTTGAAGGCACCGGCGCCACCCGACATGTCTATCTGCAGCTGATGAGCCGTGACCTCCTCAAACAGGGGATAGTCTGCGCGCATGTTCTCTTGGAACGGCGCGATACCTTCACGGCTGTCGATCTTCAGCACTGTGGAAAAGCGCGCCTGCGCCACCACGCTCACGAGCGGCGAGTGCGGCAGCGGGAGTTCCGCCGGCGCGCTTCCCCCGAGCGGCGATGGTAGCGATTCAGTCATGGCGACCCCTTACATGTGAAGTATAGGGTGAAGCGCAACCCTTGCAACTTGCTTGTGGCCCCATTGGGGCCGGTCTTCCCGTGGCCCATCAGCCTGACCAACGCCCCCACGCGGCCTTGCGGTTAGAGTCCGGTTAACCGACGCGGCTGACTTTTCCCGCTTGGGCGCGTTGGGCGTATACTCCCGCGATGCCTCGGCGCAGCGCCGCTGAGACACGGAGGCCGGAAGCACATGGACCGTCGCGATCTCCTGCTTGCCGTGCTGGCGGCGGCTGATGGCAGCCCCTATCAGCCTGTCCAGCTCCAAAAGGCCGTCTTTCTGGTTTCACGAAATATGTCGCGCATTGTGACCGAAGGGCCGGGCTTCGCCTTCGCGCCGTACGACTACGGTCCCTTCGATTCGAGTGTCTACCATGAGGCCGAGCGCTTACAGGTCGCGGGACTCGCGGAAATAGCAAGCTCGAACCGGGGACGGTGGCGCACGTATGCCGCAAGCGCTGCGGGCGTTGCGGCCGGTCAGGAACGCCTCGCCCGGATGACGACCGAACAGCAGGGTTATGTTCGCGCGGTAGCGGAGTGGGTGCGAAAGCTCGACTTCGCCTCATTGGTGAGATCGATCTATGAAGCGTACCCTGAGATGCGCACCAACAGCATTTTCCAAGGCTGACAATTGACCGTACTTGTTGGGGTTCGATGCACCGATGGCATCGTCATCGGTGCGGACAGCGCCGCTACTTCGGCCGCCGGGCAGCAACCAATGGTGCGGCTACCAACCGACAAGCTGGCTATTATCGGCGGCAAGGTGATCGTCGCCGGCAGTGGAGCAGTCGGTTTGGGCCAGCGCTTCCAAGCGTTCGTTCAAAATGCCTGGGACCAAGGCCTGTTCAACGACGTAGCAATGAACTGCACCCTGAACTTGGCCAGCAGCGTCGTCGCCAACTTCAAGGCAACCCATGTGCCGCTCTCATCGCAGATGGGCTGGGGCTATGGCGCGCTCCTGGCCGCACCATTCGGAGACGGTCCAGCACTCGCTGAGTTTGGTCAGATCGATTTTCAGCCCGAACTGAAGCTCGGCAAGCTCCATTTCGTCACTATGGGATCGGGCCAAGTACTCGCAGATCCCTTTATCGCCTTCATAAGCAGAGTACTCTGGGGCGGCGAAGCGCCTGATGTTCGGAATGCGCTCTTCGGGGTGTACTGGGCATTGCAGCACACGATCGACTGCGCCCCCGGCGGCGTTGGCAAGCCCATACGACTGGCCACCTTGCAGCAGGTGCAGGGCGAGTGGATGGCGCGCGCGATCGAGGAGGACGAGCTACAAGAGCCCGCGCAGCACATCGCGGAGATAGAGAAACGGATAGCTGCTTATCCCGCCGAGGTATTCGCTGATGCCACCGTCGAGCCGCCACCGCAACCGCCTCCAATAGCGAATGATACGGTTCTTGCCCGGACCACGAGCCGGCCGGGTGCCGGGCCGGCGATCCTGCCATCGCGCAGCTGAGCGGCGGGCGATCAGGACGAAATTGACAATGCCGAAGACGGAACCCAGGCCTGATAACCTGGAAAGCCCGAAGGCCAGGAAGTAGCGCCAGGAAGTAGCGCAAGATTAAAGGGGCCGACGGCGGTCGCGTCGTCCTGGCGCTCCGCGCCTTGTCTGCACGTAAGCGGAGCGCAGCCACCCTTTGAAGGGTGATTGACGGATCTCAGTCTTGGTGGAGGGCCTTCCAGCCCCAGGGGGTGAGCTCGCTAAGGCGGCTCTGCAGATGGCCGTTCACCAGGCGGGTGAGGATGTCGGTGAGGTAGACGGTCGGATTGACGCCGTGGAGTTTGCAGTTTTCGACCAGGGTGGCCAGGACCGCCCAGTGATGGGCGCCCTCGTCGGAGC
>FSWM01000943.1_pt1 | contig 14269 bp, 14 predicted proteins | sample 1637841 | NCBI WGS metagenome assembly FSWM01 (sample SAMEA3914789, study PRJEB12502) | metagenome | biome: forest; material: soil | place: Canada | collected 2011-07-03 | depth 0.3 m | reverse complement strand
TGCGCGGCTAAGATCGCTCCAGCCAAACGCCTCCTGGTCCCAGCGGAAATCGCGCCAATGGCGGGCTATCGATTCAATTGTTCCGGCTCAGGCCCTAAGGTGCCGCCGGCCATCCCGGAATAGGTTTCGAACTCGGCTTTGTCGCGCACCCTTTCGCGCATGAAGACGATATAGGCGCTCATCGGCGATGCTCCTCCCAGGAGTATGACGTGTGAACGCGGGCGCCGAACATGCCACGGCGCAATCCGCTTCCGGATGCACTCTGACATCGCGGGCACGACGTGTCGAACCTGATGCTCACCCTTCAACCGGGCCCCAGCGGGAGCGGCCAAACAGGTAGAGCAGGATTCCCGCCGCCAACAGCACCGCCGCGCTCGCGCCGGTCTTCCAATCGGATTTCATGAAAATAACCAGCAGTGTCGCGTTGATGGCGATACTGACCAAGGCCGGCAATGGGAACAGCGGCATCTTCCAGGGGCGCGGCAGGTCCGGCTCAGCCAGGCGCAGGCGGATCGAGGCCATGCCCAGGACCAGGAACACCAGCATCACCAGAGGCGCATAGATCTCAAGCAGGATCTGATAGAGCTGGCCCTTGACAAGGTCGGCGCCGGCGATGATGGCGATGGTGGCCACCAGCACCACCAGCAGACTGACTCGGGGCGTGCCGGTGGCCGAAACGCGCGCCAGGCTGGGCGGCAGGACGCCGTTGCGGGCCATGGCGAAGCCGGTGCGGACATGCTCCATGATCTGCAGATTGGCGATGGTGGCGACCGAAATGATCGCCAGTCCGGTGACGACCTTGCCGCTGGCCGAGCCCAGCGCCACCTTCGCCGCATCCGCCACCGCCAGTTTCGAGCCCGTCAGCACCGAGATCGGCAGCACCTTCAGCACCGCCGCGTTGACCAGCACATAGAGTACAGTCACCAGCACGATGCCGCTGAACGTGGCGCGGGCGACATTGCGCTCGGGCTGGTGCACCTCTTCCGAAAAATACACCGCCGCGTGCCAGCCGCCGTAGGCCCCGTAAATGGCCTTCAGCGCCGTGGCGGCCAGCAGCCAGGAGAAGGCCGGCGCCATGGCGGCAGGCGGCGAGGCGGCATTACCTGGAGCGAAAAACAGCGCCGCCACCAGGATTACAAGGCCTATGGCCTTGAGCGCGCTGCCGATGCTCTGCGAGGCGCCGCCGACGCGGGCGCCGATCCAGTTGATCGCCCCGCAGGCCAGCACCAGACCGCTCGCGATCTCGCCGGTGGTCAGGCTCTGCAGCCATCCCAGGCGCTGGACCCACTCGCCGAAAGCCACGGTGATGAACCCGGTCGACACGGCGATCTGCAGCCAGTCGGCCCAGCCGACCACGAAACCGATGAGAGGCCCGAAAGCGCGCGCCGCCAGGGAATAGGGCCCGCCCGCCAGCGGGATGGCGGCGCCGAGCTCTACGGTCGGCATGGCGTCGATCATCACCACCAGCCCGCCGGCCAGCCAGACGAGCAGCACCAGCTTGGGGTCCGGAAAACCGGCGGCGACAATGCCGGGATTGCGCATGATGCCAGAGCCGATCACCCCGCCGATGACCACAGCCAGGCCAAAGCCCAGGCCGAAGATCCTTAGAAGGCGGCCCCCCGCCCCCGTTTCGTGCCTGGTCATGTCAGAGGCTCCCACGATTGGAAGTCAGAGCCAGGCCATGGCTCCCAGGGAAACTCAAGTCGGCGCCGTGACCTTTCGCCGCGAGTTTGCAACGCTAGCGTATGCTTTTTGTCCACCGTCCGTCTCTAGGGTGGCCCGGCGTTCGCAAGTCAAGTGGACGTTGGAAGCCACATTGATTTTCACAAGATCCAGGCGGGGAACGGTTAAAGGGCAGGGCGAGACGGCGCCCGCGCCGTCTCGCATGCTTGCGCGCAAGCTGCTGTTCACCCTGGTCGCCGTGGCGATCATCGTCACCGGCTCGGAACTCGCCGACTACCTGGTGGAAATCGTCCTGTTTCCGTCGTTGCACGGCGGCTACCTGCCGTTGGCCACCTTCGCTATCGCGACGCTCGTCGGGGCGCCGATCTTGTACTACCTGATCAGCCAGCGCATCGACATCGAAAGGATCAAGGAGGAGCTGGCCGAGGGCATCGCCTACAAGGAACGGGCGGTGATCGAGATCCAGGCACGAAGCCGGGAGGCCGAACGGGCCCGTGCGGACGCTGAGGCCGCGCTTGAGCGGTTGCGGGAAAGCGAAAGCCTTTATCGGCTGCTCGCGGACAACTCCACCGACGTCATCACCCTGTGGTCGCCGGATGGTCAGCGCATATACACTTCCCCATCGGCGCAGCGCGCCTACGGTTACTCGAATGCAGAACTCTTGGCCATGACCAGCTCGGCCCATCTGCATCCTGACGACCACGCCCATATACTATCCGTTATTCAATCCATGACCCCCGACGACGGGCCACGAACCGCCGAATGCCGCGCCACCCGGAAGGACGGCGTGGAGGAATGGGTGGAGATCACCGTCAAGAAACTGATGGACCAGGGTGTCTTGTCCTCCACCCGCCTCATCACAGCCCGCAAGCGACTTGAGGATGAATTGATCTGCGCCCTGGACGAAGCCAAGGCAGCCCTGGCGGTCAAGGCTGATTTCCTGGCCAACATGACCCACGAACTGCGCACGCCGCTCAACGCCATCGTCGGGTTCTCGGGACTTCTCAAGCGCTCGACAACCCTCGCGCCAGCGGACGCCCACAAGATCGAGCTGATCTCGGACGCCAGCGAGACCCTGTTGCAGGTGGTCAACGATGTGCTTGACTTCTCCAAGCTGGAAGCCGGCGCGTTCGAGTTCGACCAGCATCCCTTCGATCCGCGCGGGCTCGCCGAATCCACCCTGGCCCTGCTGGCGGACCAGGCGAGCGCCAAGGATCTGACGCTGCGGGTGTCCGCGAAAGGATCGGAAGGGCCACTGCTGGGCGATGTCGCGCGCCTGCGCCAAGTACTTTTGAATTTCGCGTCCAACGCCATCAAGTTCACGCCCTGCGGTACGATCGATATCCTTGTGAGTCAGCAGGGCGACGGCAAAGCGCGCCGCCTGCGGATCGAGGTCAGCGACAGCGGCATCGGCATTCGCGCGGACCAGAAGGCGCACATTTTCGAGCGCTTCACCCAGGCGGACGCTTCGGTCTCACGGCAATACGGCGGCACGGGCCTCGGCCTGGCGATCTGCAAACGGATCATCGAGGCGCTCGGAGGCCAGATCGGGGTCGAAAGCATAGTAGGCGTAGGGTCGACGTTTTGGTTCGAACTCAGCCTGCCGACCGCACAGGAACTATCGCCGCATGAGGTCGCCGCCGCCCCCTCCGCGGCGATCAGCCCAGCCTTGCGCCTGCTTGTGGTGGATGACAATGCGGTGAACCGCGAACTGATCTGCGGCCTGCTTGCACCGTTCGAACTGGACATCGCCACCGCCGAGGACGGCGTCGCGGCCATCGAAGCGGTCTCCCGAGCGCCGTTCGATGTGATCCTCATGGACGTGCAGATGCCGAAGATGGATGGCCTGACGGCCACACGGCGCATCCGCTCCGAGCTGGATGGCCACGCCTCGCAGATCCCCATCATCGCCATGACCGCCAATGTCCTGCCTGGCCAGGTCGCCCGCTGCCTCGAAGCCGGCATGGACGACCACCTCGGCAAGCCGATAAATCCCCACGAACTGCTGCACGCCCTGGACCGATGGTCCGCAGGACGGCCGCAGGCGGCTGGAAGCCAGGCGCCGGCGCCGCGGGTTTGATACCCGCGGCCTACTATCGCAAAACGCGGTATTGCGCGCCGGAAAAGAAGCCGGCCCTTGGGCTTCACGGTTTGGCGTTCATGACTTCGGCGCCAGGCAGTTAGCGGGGGTGAGGCCGTTCGAATCGGCGCGCAGCCCTACCGGAACGCCGCCAACAGTTCGGCCGCGTCGCCACCGACCATATGTTCTATGTAGAGCATCGACTTGAGCCGGGCGATCAGGCTGGCCCAGAGCGGCCCCGCGGCGCTGGCGGCGCGTTCGGTTCTGGCCTCCGCCAAGGCGTCGCTGGTGTCGGCGCAGATCGAAATGCCCAGGTGGGCGGCGGCCAGGAAGCTTTGGGCGACATGCTCGACCACTGCCGGCGACCAGGCCCAAGAGCCGGTCAAGGCCTCGCTTTCCGCCAGGCCCCAGCTGATCGCGAGGATCGACGGGTCGTTGTCGCTGTCCGCGAGTACGGTCGAGAGGATGTCGACCATGCCTTTTTCGTCGAAGCTTGAGAAATAGACCACGATCTTGGGCCGGGCGGCCGAACCTGAAAGGCAGTCGTCGCCCGGCACGACTTGGACCGTGGGCCGGGCCAGGCCGAGCTTACCGAAGTAGGCGGTGACGTCGGCGGTCCGACCGGCTGCGCCAAATTGCACCAGGCCAATGGTCCTTCCGGGAACATTGGCGGCCGGGCAGCTATAGATCCTGGCCAGTTCGGGCGGCATGGACCATGGGCCGGCCTTGGCGACCCTGTTTATCGGGTCTGACCAGGGCTGTAGAATGGGGTGGTTGTTGAAGCCGAACACGCCAGTGACATCGTTGGCCAGCCTCGCCGGCAGACGTACCGGTCCGGTGCGCGCGTGAAACTCGCCCAGTTCGTCATGCTCGTAGTCCAGCAGTTCGACCTCGAAGGCCTCGCAGAGGCTGGCCGCGGTGCCCCCAAGGCCCATGCGCGCTGAGATGGCGTCAGTCCTTGTAACGACCAGATCATGATCGATCGCCCATTCGCCAATGGCGGCCAGGGCGACGGGGTCGGGGCCGTGATGGGCGCTCACGTCGGCACGGCTGAGCGGCACCCGTTGGCTCGGCGGAATCTCGTCCCACGCGGCCAGGTCAGGCAACTCGACACTGCGCCGCACGCCGACGGTCAGCTCTATCCACCGGTTGGGATCGGTCTTGCGAACGGGGCGGGAACCTGGCGGGAGAGCGTGCGCGCTATTGGCCAGGGCCACCGTCTCAGGGTTCGCCATCGGATCTCCCTTCAAGATCGAAAGCGCCGGAGCGGCGGGCAGGGAGGAAAAGTCAGTCATGGAGGATGGATGTCTAAACCCTCGGTATGCGGACGGCAGTGACGCAGGACACAGTAATAGTGGGCGGCCCTCCTTCGCCTACTAGGCTTGGCCAAACCTGCCTGTTGGGCCAGCATGGCTGGCATGACGCTACTCGATCGCTCCCGGCTTGGCCCAATGACCTTCTCCGCGCCCGGCCACGACGCCGACTGGAGCCGCTGGGCGCGGCGCTGGCCCTGGGGGGGCGAGGGCAAGGGCGCCTTCACCATCAGCGACGACGGCTCGCTCTGCGCCTATTCGGAAGGCCAGGTTACTCTCCAGGGCGGGGTCGCCTGCCTGACCGCGCGGCCGACCCAGGCCAGCGACGGCGCCGCCGCCTGGGGCATGCCCTATGTCTCGGGCCTGCTCTCTTCATTCACCGGGTTCAAGCAGACCTATGGATACTTCGAGGTGCGGGCGAAGTTCCCCAAGGGGCGCGGGCTGCACCCGGGGATCGGCCTCTATCGCAATCCCGATCCAAGCACCGAAGACGAGATCGACCTGATCGAGACCATCGGCGAGGACACCCAAGGCGCTTTTCTCAGCCTGCACTATGGCCGCGGGCCTCACGACTACGTATCCCAGACCGCGCGCCAGTTCGACGTCGCGGCGGCCGTGACCACACATGGACTGCTTTGGACTCCCAAGACCATCACCTGGTTTCAGAACGACCAACGGGTGGCGACGGCGCCGACCCACGCCTCGCAACACGACCCGATGAGCCTGATCATCAACCTGGGCGTCGGCGGCAGTTGGGCAGGCAATCCCGACCCTGGAGTGTTTCCGGCACGATTGTTGGTGGCGGGCGTGCGGGCCTTTGCGCTGAAGCCTTAAGCCGCTTGATCGACCCCGGCCTGGCTCATCAGGTCGGCGGCGGCGTCGCCCAGGCGGCGGGGGAAGATGTCTTCCATCGACAGGTAGGTGATCAACCGGTCTTCCATCGGGATGATGCCGCGCACGAAGGCCTGGTCGGCATGGCCGGTCTGGGGCGCCGCCTGGATCTGGGCCTCGTCCACCGTCAGGGTGTCGCAGACCGCGTCGACCAAGACGCCCGCCAGGCGGTCGGCGCATTCGACGACGATGATCACGTGTCGCGCCTCAGGCTCGGTCCGGCCATAGCCCAGGCGGTTGCGCAGATCGACCACCGGCATGATGGCCCCGCGCAGGTTGATCACGCCGCGCAGATAATCCGGCGACTGGGGGATCGGCGTCGCTGGGGTCCAGCCGCGGATCTCGCGCACAGTGGTCACATCCACGCAGAATTCCTGCTCGCCCACGCAGAACGAGATCAGTTGTCGAACGCCTTCGCCCGCCGCCTTCATGCCTCAACCCTTCTGGTGAGCCGATCTAAGCGTGACGCTAGGCGAGTTTTGTTAATTTGGAGTTCCGCCCCTACTCCGCCGCCATGGCCAGAGGCGCGCCGCGGGTTAGCGCAGTCTTCGCCGCGAGATCGGCCTTGGCCGCCTCGTACTCGGAGCCCAAACGGGCGATCAGTTCGCCCGCGGTCGGCACGTGCTTGATCGCGCCGATGCCCTGTCCGCAGCCCCAGATGTCGCGCCAGGCCTTGGCCTCCTGGTCCCCGCCGGAGCCGAAGTTCATCTTCGAGGGATCGCTCTGTGGCAAATTGTCGGGATCGAGCCCCGCCCGCACCACGGAGGGCCGCAGGTAATTGCCGTGCACGCCGGTAAACAGGTTCGAATAGAGGATATCGTCGGCGCGGCATTCGACGATCATCTGCTTGTAGCCTTCGACGGCGTTGGCCTCCTGGGTGGCGATGAAGGCCGAGCCCACATAGGCCAGGTCCGCGCCCATGGCCTGGGCGGCCAGGATCGAGGCGCCGCTGGCGATCGAGCCGGACAGGGCCACCGGTCCGTCGAACCAGGTGCGGATCTCCTGCACCAGGGCGAAGGGAGACAGGGTTCCGGCATGGCCGCCGGCGCCGGCCGCCACCGGAATCAGGCCGTCGGCTCCCTTTTCGATCGCCTTGCGGGCGAAGCGGTCGGTGATCACGTCGTGAAGGGTGATCCCACCATAGGCATGCACCGCCGCGTTGAGGTCCTCGCGTGCGCCCAGCGACGTGATCACCACCGGAGCCTTCCACTTGACGCAGAGGGCGATGTCGTCCTCGAGGCGGTTGTTGGTCTTGTGGACGATCTGGTTGACAGCAAAGGGGGCGGACGGCGCTTCGGGGTGATCGCGGTCCCAGGCAGCCAGCTCCTCGGTGATGCGGTGCAGCCATTCGTCCAGCTGCGAGATCGGCCGAGCGTTCAGAGACGGGAACGAGCCGACCACGCCGGCCTTGCACTGGGCGATGACCAGGTCGGGACCCGAGATGATGAACAGCGGCGAGGCGATGACCGGCAGGCGCAGGCGGTCACGCAGGACAGGAGGCAGGGCCATCAACGGGTTCCTCGAATGAAGTCGGTTGGGCGTCGCCACTTGCCCGCCCGTAATGTACTTAGTATATTTACTTAGTACGCAACAAGCTTGCAAGTCCGGAATAGACACGCCCTTGCCCCGCCCCATGACCGACACCGAGGTCGCGGAATTCCGTGACAGGCTCTGCGAGGCGGCCACGCGCCTGTTCTGCGAACACGGCGCCGAGGGCTTCACCATGCGCACCCTGGCCGCCGAGGCCGGCTGCAGCCCGATGACCCCCTACCGCTATTTCCGCGACAAGGACGAGATCCTGGCCGCGGTGCGCACTCAAGCTTTCGACCGCTTCTCGGACGCCCTGGAGGCGGCTGGCCCGGCGCGCGGCGCCTCGCGCGCTAAGGCGACCGCCATCGGCGAGGCCTATGTCCGCTTCGCCCTGGACAACCGCGAGGCCTATCGGCTGATGTTCGGCATGAGTGCGTCCGGCGACGAACGCTTTCCTGACTTGGCCCGGGCTCGCGCCCGTTCCAACCGCAACATGACCGACTATGTCCATGCCATGATCGACGAGGGCGTGCTCAAGGGCGATGCGGCCCTGATCGGCCGGATGTTCTGGGCCGCGATCCATGGGGTCGTGCTGCTCGACATGGCCGGCCTGCTCGAAAACGGCCCCGGCGCGGACGTCCTGCGCCGGGAGATGATGCGGGCCCTGTTCATTGGGCTGAACGCGGCGCCGAAACGGGGCTGATCAAGTCAGGGCTCGCACCGCTCGACCGACCGACGCACGGCCGTGCCATCGTCCTCGTAATAGCTCTCCTCGCGCCAGCTGCAGGTGCGGCCGTAGCGGTCGCGCCACACAGCGGTCGACATCGGCGCCGGCATGGGCTCGGCATAGGCCACCGGCTGGGGCTGCGGTTCGCACGGCGCCTTGGAGCGGCTCATCAGATTGCCGGCCACCGCCCCGCCCGCAGCGCCGACCAGGGCGCCGTCCCCCTTGTGGCCATGAGCCGCGATGGCGCTCCCCAGAAAGGCGCCCGCCGCCGCGCCCAGCATCGTGCCGATCACCTTGTGATCGTGCTTGACCTCTTGGCAGCTATTGGCGGCGTTGGCCGCCACCGGAATAGCGGCGCTCGCAGCCGCGGCGATGAAAAGGATGTTCCTGACCAGCTTCATCTCGAGCCCTCCGAAGGCAGGCCAAATGGTCCCGCTTGTTCGGAAGAACGACGCCGCCCTGCCCTTTCATCCTGGGTCGCTGAATTTTTTCAAAGCTAGCCCAACCGGACGGTCCGCCGCCCTCGGGGATTCGGCGCAGCCCCCTCCCCTTCGACATAGCAGGTCGCGTCGATGCCGCGCAGCATCAGGTCGGCGGTCCATTTGTGCGCCCGGAACACATCGACCAGCAATTCGACCGGTAGGAAGGGCAAAAAGCCCTCGCCGAACGCGGTCACGACCGAGCGCAGGCTCATCAGGCCGACCCCCAACGCCAGGGTCCGCTTCGGCACGTGTGCGCGCCAGCCCTGAACCAGCAGATAGCCGCCCGCGCCCAGGCTGTAGAAGGTCCCAACCGCCGGGACCCAGGCCAGAATGCCGTCCAGTCCAATGCCAAACCGGCCGAGGCGAATAACATTGTCCGAGAGCTGGCCCACGCCTTCTATCGAGCGGCGCAGTCTGGCGATGTCGTCCAGGGTTCGGGCGCGAACCATTCCGGAACTCTATGAGGTGCGGCCAGCAAAACGCAAACGGCCCGCACATGGTTCAAACCATGGCGGGCCAGCGGACACCCCCTGGAAGCGGAATCGCCCCCGAGCGCGGCTACGTCCTGGTCTTCGAAGGCCCGCCTCGCGGAGCCCGCACCATCGGAGCGGTCGTGGCGGCGGCCTTCGTCGTGGGGGAGGATTTCGGCCGTGACGTCGGCCTAGTCCTGGACGCCGCTTCAATCGGCGCCGGCTCAGGCGCGCTCGCCACGACGGGCGGTGGCTCTTCGGAGGGGGTTGGCTCAACAGATGGGGGTGGTTCTTCGACGGGCGCGGCGGCGACTTCGAACACCGCCTCGGCGGCTTCGGCCACAGTTTCGACGATCTCCTCAGCCGCCGCCTCGGTTTCGATCACAGCCTCAAGGGCCGCCTTGGGTGTCTCTTCCATGATCTCGGCCACCGCTTCGATGACAGGCGGCGCAGCCTCGATGACGATTTCAGCCACGTCTTTGGCCGCCTGGACCGGCGCGACCACCACGGCTTCCAGGTTGGTGGGACGCATCCAGCGGGTCATCCACCAAAAGGTGGCTCCGGCGCTGGCGGCGGCGCCGAAGGCCAGCCACAGCGGCGAAAAAGCGCCCAGGGGCGCGCTCAGCATTCGCTCCGGCACGAACTCTGCGCCGGCGATCATTGGGAATTTGACGGGTTCGACAGCCATCATACGCACTCCATTTTTGCCGGCGTTTACGTATTGTGCAGCGCAGCATAACACAGCCGCCAGCGCTCGCATCTGCAAAATCGCCTTGGCGGTGATTTGCTTGAGGGAAAACGGGCTCAGAGCCGCCAGATACGGGATTCGCCGCCCGGCTCGCCCAAGGCGCCAACCACCCAGTTGCAAGCCTCGCGCAGCGGCGGCTCCAGTCCCTCCGGCGCATTGATGAACAACAGCGCGCAGCCGTTCATGCGCATGGGATCGCGCAGCGGGCGCAACCGCACCTCGACCACCAGCACCGGCGGCGGATCCAGCGCCTCTACCCCGCGCAACAGGCTATCGAAGGTCTCCAGGTCCTTGAGCGGCAGCCAGACCATCGCCACCGCCTGTGGATTTCGTCGCAGAACGGCGCCGAGGCAGCGCTGGACCTGGGCGTAGTCGTCGGCCCGCTCGAACGGCGGATCGATCAGAACCAGGGCCGCGCCCTTACCTGGCGTGCGCTCGGCGGCGGTGGCGAACCCATCGCCGACCACCACCTCGACCACCGCCTTGGTCGCCGGCAGGTGCTTTTTTAGCGCGCGCCCGTCCTCCTCGCGCAACTCGCATACGATCAGCCGGTCGCCCGCACCCAAGGCGTCGGCGGTCAGCCACGGCGAGCCCGGATAGAAACGCAACTCGCGCCCTCGGTTGGCCTTGGCCACGGCCGACTTAAGTGGCCCGAAGGCGGCGGGAGCCGCACCCTCCATCAATCGACCGACCCCGGCCTGCGCTTCGCCGGACTTGCGCGCCATTTCGCCCTGCAGATCATAGAGGCCGGCGCCAGCATGGGTGTCGATCACGGTCAGCCGCTTCGCAGCCCCGCTCAGGCCCCGCAATAGCGCCAAAAGCCCGGCATGCTTGACTAGGTCGGCGAAATTGCCGGCGTGGAAATGGTGGCGGTAGTTCATGGCTGTGGGTATCGGCCGCGCTCGGCGGCGCCGCAAGGCCGAAGCCGGCCCCGGATGCGGCTGACGTTTGCGGAAAGCCTCTTGCCATCCCCAACGGCAGCCGCGATCTGATGGATCAAAATCATCAGCGATGACCTGGAGGATCGCATGGGCGAAGCTTACATCGTGGCTGCGGCGCGCACAGCCGGCGGTCGCAGGGGCGGCCGGCTAGCCGGCTGGCATCCGGTCGACCTGGCTAGCACGGTGTTGGACAGCCTGATCGAGCGAACCGCCGCAGACCCGGCCCTGGTCGAAGACGTGATCATGGGCTGCGTCAGCCAGGCCGGCGAGCAGTCGACCAACATTGGCCGCAATGCGGTCCTGGCCTCCAAGTTGCCCGAGAGCGTGCCGGGCACCTCGCTCGACCGCCAGTGCGGCTCCTCGCAGCAGGCGCTGCATTTCGCCGCCCAGGCGGTGATGTCGGGCACGATGGACATCGTCATCGCCGCCGGCGTCGAGAGCATGACCCGCGCGCCCATGGGAATGCCGTCCTTCCTGCCGGAGAAGAACGGCCTTGGCTTCTACAAGAGCCCCCGGATGGAGGAGCGCTACCCCAACATCCAGTTCGGCCAGTTCATGGGCGCCGAAATGGTGGCCAACAAATACGGCCTGACCAAGGATGAACTGGACGAATACGGCTTCACCAGCCAGCAGCGCGCCATCGCCGCCACCCAAGCCGGCGCCTTCAAGGACGAGATCGTCCCGCTTCAGATCACCACCGCCGACGGCAAGACCGAGATGCACACCGTCGATGAAGGCATCCGCTTCGACGCCAACCTGGACGCCATCCGCGGGGTGAAGCTGCTGCAGGACGGCGGCGTCCTGACTGCGGCCACCTCCAGCCAGATCTGCGACGGCGCTTCGGGGGTGATGGTGGTCAACGAGGCGGGGCTGAAGATCCTGGGTGTGACACCCATGGCCCGCGTCCATCACATGACCATGGTCGGCGGCGATCCGGTAATCATGCTGGAAGCCCCGATCCCCGGCACCCAGCGCGCCCTGAAGAAGACCGGCCTGTCCATCGACGACATCGACCTGTTCGAGGTCAACGAAGCCTTCGCCTTCATTCCCAAGGCCTGGCTCAAGGCCCTGGGCGCCGACCCCGACCGCCTGAACGTAAACGGCGGCGCAATCGCCCTCGGCCACCCGCTGGGTGGCTCGGGAACCAAGCTGATGACCACCCTGCTCCACACCCTGAAGGCCCGCGGCAAGCGCTACGGCCTGCAAACCATGTGCGAAGGCGGGGGCATGGCCAATGTGACGATCGTGGAGCGGTTATAGAGCGGACAAAGCCCTTCCCTCTCGATCTCCCCCTGCCGAGGTTCCCCCGCCTCAGCTAAGCTGAAGATCATTTAGCCAGGAGAGGTGGGTTGTGAGGGCGGTCGTGACGTCCGGGACGGAAGGCTATGCCGAGGCCGCCCCGATGCTGCTTCGCAAGCGGCTGTCGTTCGATGAAACGCACGATCCCATTCTTCACCTGATTCCGCGAGAGCCGGCGCATATCCTCGATATCGGCTCGGGCCCAGGGCACGACGCAGCGACGCTGGCGGAGATGGGCCACTCTGTGGTCGCGGCCGAACCAACGCCCGAACTGCTCGGAGGCGCGATCGGTCTCTACGGGTCTGAGAGGGTCGCATGGATCGATGACAGCCTTCCCCGCCTTCAAAAGGTTTTCTCGCTTGGCCGGCGGTTCGCGTTCATCCTGACGAGCGGAGTCTGGATGCACTTGGACGAGGCGCAACGCCGTGAGGCGATGCCCACCGTGGCGAAGCTCCTGGAGCCCAGGGGAGTGCTTGCCCTCTCACTCCGGCACGGCAGCGTCCCTCCGGGGCGTCGCATGTTCGACGTGAGCGCTGCGGAAACCATGACGTCGGCCGAACAGTCGGGGCTCGCGACGATCCTCAACGTCGACAGGAACTCGGTGCAGGCCGTGAACCGGGCCGCAGGCGTCACGTGGACCTTCCTGGCCTTTCGGCGCCCGGCCTAGAACCCGCCCAAGACACCAGAGCCTGAACCCCGCTGAGAGGGCCGCAGACACTGGTGAAGCGGGTTCTGTAGAGACGGTGTATAGTCCATGGCGATACCGGCGACGGGGACTTCTTTCCCTGATTGCGTTCCCTTGCCCATAATCTCATTGTGGGGGTGTGCTTAAGGTCGGCGGGGCGCGCAATGCTTCTAAGCGAGATGCGGCTGCAGGATATTGGCCCTTTTCGGGGCTTGGGCGCCGTCGCCCGCAAGCTGAAGATCCCGCTGACCTTGATCGGGGGGACCGCCTCGCGAGCGGCGATCCGGCTCGTCCGGCGGCCGCGCATGCGGCTCGACCTCTTTGATCTCGCGCCGTTCAGTTCGGATATCGACCTGGAGTACGACGCGGAGCCGGAACGGGGTCCGGCGGTCATGGCGGCGATCCAGGAGCATGTGCCGTTCGCCAGCTGGTTTCGATGGTCCCTGATCGATCGGAAGCGCGCAGCCAAGGCGGCGGCGCAGCGCGAGGTGAGTACGATCGTGCCGCTGCGGCGCATCCGGTTTTCCACCCATTACCCGCCCGACATCAGTGAGGAAGCGCTGATGGACCTGCACACGGGCGAGGTGAGTTTCTGGCGCAATCCAAACTTCAGTTCCAAGGCGAAAGACGGATTGATGCGCGACGCCGAGATCTTCGGCCTGATGATGGCGCTGAATGTCGAAGTGGACGTCCGGGCCTTCGACAGGCGCGCGCCGGGGCTCGACGAGGAGGCTGCGCTCAGATGGCTGAAGAATGGCGGCTGGGATGACCTGGTCCGCATCCTGGACGACGAGCGGTTGCGCGGGCGGTTCTGGACCCTGTTCGCGACGCGCTGGTCGCTGGCGGGGCCCACGGGCCGGGTCTTCGAAACCCTGACCCAGATGGCGGAGGAGGTGGGAATCCTGGGGAAGCTGGACTTCGATCCCAGGGATGTGGACGCGCCGATCGGGCTTTCGAAACTCAGCAAACAGGGCCTGTTCCGCGCGCCTGAACTCAGCCCCCGCGTGGTGACTGGCGAAGACGCCGCGATCTCATTCGTTGCGGTGATGAACGACGTGATCGGCTCAATGGGCCTTCCCCGCCGGATCAGGATACCGGACGAGGCGATCGACCCGTCGCTGGAGCTTGTCGCCATCGCGTCGATGATCACCATCGCCAAATTGCCCAGGAAAAGCGAAGACCCTGAGCCGCCCGATGTGTTCGAAAGCGGATTGGACGACGAGTTCATCCAGGTGTCCTGGCCGCACAAAGGGAGGGTGGTGAACAAGAGCGGCTTCACCGCCCAGCTTTTGCCCTATGCGCAGCGGCTGAGCGGCACGTCCTTCTCCTCGGTCCCGATCAGGAGCGTCACGTTCCCTTCGCGGAGGAACCCCCCCGTCGAACCGATCTTTGTGAACTTGAACCCGCCCCGGAGCAGGCT
>FSWM01000724.1_pt1 | contig 14316 bp, 17 predicted proteins | sample 1637841 | NCBI WGS metagenome assembly FSWM01 (sample SAMEA3914789, study PRJEB12502) | metagenome | biome: forest; material: soil | place: Canada | collected 2011-07-03 | depth 0.3 m | reverse complement strand
GCCTTGTGGGTTAGCCCAACGAGCTCGCCTACCTCGTCGTGCCCACTTCTTGCGGGGAGCGAATGAAGGTTCGCCCCTTCGTCATGTCCAGCTATCAACCTGCCGTGTCGCCATCGGGGAACGACTGTGCCCACCACTCCAACGCCGCAAAGAAGATGGGTCGGCCGGCCTGCCAAGTTGGGGGGGAACAGCTTCCAGTACCCTGCGGAGGCGATTTCGACCGCGCCGTCGAACACCTCAATGGCGGTGTGGTCGTCAATCGCATAAGCCGGATTGTGCTCCCAGCGACCCGGCTCGTCCCCTTGCATGCCTCTAGCGCGAGGAGAGGCCGACGATCGCCCTGTCCCAACGCGCCTCGACGGGACTTGTCCTCGTCAGGACCGGACGGCTCCCAAAGACCGGATCGTCGCCGTCCCGGTCCCTGGGGTCGGGAAGAAGATTTCTCCTGGCTGCGCCCGAGACCTCCGATCGCATCGCACTGATCACTCGGCGGGGGCGAAGCTCGAGAGTCTTTTTGCCTACGCATTTGCGTGATACGATTGCGCAAAGGAGCGACGCAATGGTGGTGAGAATCCGGGCGGCTAGCGCTGAACAACCTCCGCTCCAGCCAACTTCCTATCTGCAAGTATATCGCGCGACACCCCAGCAGCGGATCCGCGTCATCAAACAAGGAATGCGCGCCACGGACGCCAAGCGGATCCTTTCTGGTCTCGCCATCCCTCAAGGACGTGTTTTCAAGGCCCTGCATATCTCCCAAGCCACCGTCAACCGGAAGGCGCAGCGGAATGACGTTCTCAACGCCGTTGAAAGCGAGCGCATCCTGGGCATGGCCAAGCTCGTCGGGCAAGTTCAGGCCATCGTCGAAGAATCGGGAGATCCTGAAGGTTTCGATGCGGGCGCCTGGCTGTCCTCGTGGCTGCAGGAGCCCTCACCGGCGCTCGGGGGCTCGCCTCCCGTCGAGTTCATGGACACGATCGAAGGCCAAGCTATCGTCTCGCGGCTTCTCGCTCAGGTCCAAAGCGGCGCCTACGCGTGACCAGGTCCGTCTGGCGCATCGGCGCAGATACGCCTCTGTACGGTTCAGACGACATGACAGGGACGGGCGCCAAAATCACCGGCGGTCGTTGGAATGAGGTGGGCCTTGCGGTTGTCTATACGGCAGAGTCACGGGCCTTGGCGTGCCTGGAAACAGTTGTCCATTTGAACGCTGGCGGTCTTCCGCTGCATCGCTTTCTGGTTCAGGTCGACGTTCCGGACGCCGTTTGGGCCAACGCGGAAAAGCCTGCACCGCCCGTGGGGTGGGATGCGCAGCCAGCCGGCTTGGTCAGTATCGGCCTTGGCTCGACATGGTTGAAAGCCGCTACATCAGCGCTGCTGATCGTTCCCTCAGCCATCGTCGAGGAAGAGTTCAACGTCCTGATAAACCCCCAGCACCCAGACGCGGCGCTTCTCACAGCGACAAAGGTTCGTAAGTGGCTGTACGATCCGCGCCTGATCAAGACACCCTAGGTCAGAAACCCACCCTTTTCAGGCGACCGGGTCGCCTGGTGGCTGGCCTGGAGCGGGCAACTGCGGGCAACGTCGAGTTTCCGCGCCAACCGGAATGTCTGCTCGTGGCGCATCTGCGACATCGGCCTTGGTCGCGATTGGCTCTCCGGAGACTTTCAGTACCTCCGCTTTGGGGATTGCTCTTAGCCTGAACGACAGGCGGTCAGGTTGGCGCTCCTCGTCCTCATCGTGCGGCTGAAATGGCTGAGTGAGGTCGGAGCCAGGTGCCAAGCGTCAACGCCTCATGGCCGTTGAAGAACGTCTCGAAGCGGAAGTCGTGCTGATCGCTATTCCTATCTCGAAGGACAGCCTCGCCCTGGCCTAGGACGCCGCCCCGCTGAGGGCGACAGTAGCCGGCCACGATATTGAATAGATCGACCTCCCTGGCGTCGCCAAAGCGCTCCTGAAAGGCCGGTGATTGGACGCAGTAACGGCACGGATCGGCGGGGTTGAAATCGGGCTTGCGCTTGGCCGGGTGCGGATGGCCGGTGACCAAGGCCAGCATCGGCCGGTCCTTGTGAGCTTGTTCCGCGAACCGCCAGAGGGTCGACGTCATGGTGTTGCCGAAGCGCTTACCGAGCGCCAGCACCTCGCTGAGGCCGGGAGCGATGTCGTGCGCCTCCTTGAGGAAGCGCCCTCCCAGAAACAGCAGCTGGCCAGCCGCGTAGTTAGCCTCCGCCTCCATGATTTCGTGGCAAGCCGGGGTCAATGTCTGCTCATTGTCGCCGAACATCATGCCGAGGTGCCAGGGGATCACGTCGTGGCCGATCTCATGCGCCTCGTTCCAGCGGTGCTTGAGCGGCGGGAGGTCCTTGTCCAGCAGGATTCGCTTCTGATCGGGCAAGTAAAGCGCCTTGAGGCTTAGGGACTTCACCGCGTCACCAAGAAGGGTCGGGCGCTTCAGCACTTGTAAGCCGGCCACCTTCAGTCGGCTGATGGTCTCCCGCAGAAGGCCGTCGTCAGTTGTGCTGTAGTAGCCGCGATCCAGTTTCAGGAGGTCCCGGACGACGCGGAGGTCCACCGGCGGCTCGGGATTCCCAAGACCCCGGAGGATCTTGCTGATCTGGTCGTCGATGTCGGCGACGGTCCGAGCTTTCAGGAAGACGTTCTTCACTTCACCCGACTTGGATCCTGCTCGCTGAGTACGGCCACGAAGGCCTCCAGGGCCGAGCTTTCTTCTCGCGTTAGCTTCTGCACTGATTCAGAGCGCGCCGCGAATCGAACGGCTTCCTGATGGAAGCCGGCGTCGTTGGCCACGGTCAGGCCGGCCAGTTGCATGAGCCCTCTTTGGGGCACGTCAAAGGTTCGGGCCAGCTGGAAGACGGTCCGGGGGTCGGGCACATGGTCGGTGACAGTCTCGATGACGAGGAGTTCGCTGGCGTCCAGGTCAGCCACCTCCGCCAGCCGTTCCATCGAAAAGCCCCGGCGGCGGCGCATCAGGTTCACGAATCGGCCGAAGGCAATGCGCGTTTCGTCCGACGCCAACGCGTCACGGCTCTCCGGCGCCGGATCGAACGCCAGCGGGCCGGCGCCCACGGCGGCGTCCCCTTCGCCGCGCGCCCGTTCAAGCCACCATCCCTTGCTTCGCTCTATCTTCATCTGTCTTGCTCCTCTGAGAGGAAGGCCCCCGCCTGTTCGATCGTCATCTCGAAATACCTGAGGCCCTGGTAGGCTGCATCGGGTCCAAGGTCGGTCATGCCGCAACGGTCCCGATAGAACGCATCGGCCTGCGGCAGGGAATGCAATCCGATCCGGCCTCTGAAGCCTTCCTCGCGGCTCAATGCCACGGCCGCTGTAATGAGGGCGGTGCCGGCACCCTTGAGGCGCGGGGACCTGCCCAGATCTGCGCGGTTCCACGGCGCGACCTCAAGATAGTCGACGTAGACGAGCGGCTTGCCTGGCTGGCTCGCCTCGCGCGCAGACTTGGTCAAATCGACTCGCATGAGCGCCTGGGTCTGGCCCGCGGCCACGAGGCTGAAACCGCGGAACGCGAGCAGACCCTGCACCTGTGCCGTCTTGGCGGGCCAGTCCCAATGCCAGCTCTGGGGCCACTGGGCCGGCGGCACGCCGCGCTGCGCCAGCTCCTGCAGGATGGCGATCAGCGCCGGCTGCCAATGGACCTTCCAGTCGAGGAGCTGAGGTGCCTCGATGGCGTCGCGCAACTCGGCCTCGACAGCCTGGTCGCCGGCGGTCTCAAGCAGATAGATGGTCGAAACGTCGACCATCACACCAACATCAGCTCGGCCTTTTCCTTGGTCGCGTCGTTCTCGAACAGCAGCTTGTCGCCCCGGTCGAGTCGCGCCTCTATCGTCTGATAGAGACGCAGCGCTTGGCGCAGCACAGCCGTCTTCGTCAAATCCTTGCGGACCGAAAGATCATCGAGCGCGCGCATCTCAGCGTCGGTGAGGTTCAGCGTCATGGTCCGCTTCGCCGTCATCTCAGCCTCCGTTGCATGTCGGCTATCTAACGATTCGCGATTCCTGTGTCAAGAACATTTAGCTGCTATGCATGTGTTGCATAGCCAAAAAATAGCTACTATATCCAGGCCAAGCTGGAGCCCCATGCCCCAGCGCCCCAAGGGGGGATTATTGTGAGCCGAGACTACGTCGCCCACACTGACATCGCGCGCTTCGCCGATGAGCGGGTGAACCTGAAGCGGGACGATGCCAAGGAGCTTCGCGCCCAGACCAACCGCCTGCGCGACCGGCTGGAACAATACCTGGCCGAACACCCGGACTTCGAACTGCGCAAGATGTTGCTCTCGGGCAGCCTGGCCAAGGGGACGGCGCTGAAGTCGATCAGCGACATCGACGTGGGCTGCTACGTCTCCTCGGAGTCAGCCCCGCACAAGGCCAGCGAGCTCGTCGAATGGCTCGCCAAGCGCCTGGAGAAGGCCTTCCCGAACCTCAAGCCCGAACAGATCACGTGCAAGACCTACTCGGTGTCGGTGAACTTCATTGCCACGGGCAACGAGGTCGACATTGTGCCGATTTTGTACGCCGGCGACCCGCAGTGGCGGGGCGATCTCGTCTCCCAGGACGACGGGTCGACCCTGATGACCAGCGTGCCGATGCACCTGGAGTTCATTCGCAAGCGGAAGGCCGACAATGACAAGCACTTCGCGCAAGTCGTGCGGCTGGTGAAGTTCTGGGCCGGGCTGCGCAAGCAGGAGGATTCCAACTTCCGCTTCAAGTCGTTCATGATCGAACTGATCCTCGCCCACCTGGCGGACGGCGGCACAGCGCTCAGCGACTATCCCGAGGCGATGGCCGCCTTCTTCACCTTCCTGGCCACCGATGCCTTCGCCACCACCATCACCTTCGACGACTTTTACGACCCCAAAACCTGCGCGGCCTCCTTGGGGCCGGTGCGGATTTGGGACCCGGTCAATTGCCAGAACAACGTCGCCGAGCTCTACACAGCGCAGAATCGGGACCTGATCGTCAGCGCCGCCCTGGACGCCGGCGACGCGATCGACGCCGCCCTCTACGCCACCACCAAGTCCGAGACCGTCCGCTACTGGCAGAAGGTTCTCGGGCCCGGCTTCAACCCCTGAAGGCCCGCCATGAGCTCAAGCTACAGCTACAGCGAGACGGAGAGCTTCACCGTTGCCCACGCCAAGAAGCTGGCATCCAAGGTCGCCGCCGACCTCAAGCGCTTCCAGCGTTTTTACAACGGTGAGCCCTCCGACGTTTGGATTGGATGCTACGAGCGCGAGCTCGTGGAGCTGCTGAAGCGGGACGCCATCAGCGAGATCGTCTACGGCTTCAAGCGTGATGGTCGCTGGACCGAGGCCGCCGTGCGTTACAAGGCCTTGCCGGGCGGCACCCTGAACGTCGATGACGACCCTGGGCGAGTGCGCCCCAACCTGGACGTCGCCGGCGCCACCTTTACCTCCTTCCGGATCGTCAACGAGAACTACGGCAAGCTCTCCGACAAGGAGCTGGAGGCCATCGTCGACGCCGCCGGCTTCAGCCGGGTGCGAGGATCGTCGCCGCCCCTTGAGGGCGGCTATTGGGCCGAAGACCTCAACTACTCGGCCGGCGGACGCGGCCTGGGCCGCAGCAGCGTGAAGAAGTCCTGACATGGCGTTCGACGATCAACCCCAGCTGAACGACCTCTTCGACCGCCGGCTCGAGTTCCCGGATATGGACGCCGCGCGGCGGCTGAACCGGCTGGTTGGGGTGGACGACGCCCGGTCACGGCTGACCAAGCTGTTGGCCATTCTGGTCAACCCGGAGAGCCCTCGGACCTGGGCGAACAAGCACCACCCGAACGCCGCTATGCTCCTCGACTATCTCGAACGGCGACCGCCATTGGTGATCCTGGCCGGTGATGTGGGCACCGGGAAGACTGAGCTCTCCGAGACCATCGGTGACGCCGTGGCCCGCCAGGAGAAGATTGGGGTGACCCTCTTTCCCCTCAGCCTGGCGACCCGCGGCGGCGGCAAGGTGGGAGAGATGACCAAACTCCTGTCTGCGGCGTTCGACGCCACCCTGGAGGCCGCACAACGCCTGCGGCGCGCTCCAGGCACGCGCGCCGGCGGCGGGGTGATCCTGCTGGTCGATGAGGCCGACGCCCTGACCCAGAACCGCGAAGACAGCCAGCTGCATCACGAAGACCGGGCCGGGGTGAACGCCTTCATCCGCGGCGTGGACCGCCTGGCCGAGTCACGGCTGCCGGTTGCGGTGATCCTCTGCACCAACCGCCTGTCGTCCATCGACCCGGCGGTGCAGCGGCGCGCCGCGGACATCTTCGAGTTCCACCGCCCGAACGAGCTCCAGCGCCGCGCCGTGTTGGACGGCCCGCTCACTGAAGTGGGGTTCGGCCGCAGCGACATCGACCGCATCGTCCAGATGACGGGCGTCACCCGTGAGCGGCCCTACGGCTTTACCTTCTCAGATCTCACCCAGCGGCTGCTGCCAACTCTGGCCCTGGACGCCTATCCGGACCGGGCCATCACCGTCACCCGCACCCTGCAGATCCTGGAGCAGATGAAGCCCACCCCACCGTTCCAAGATCGCCGGCGGACCTAGCCGGCCATGGCCCAGGCTATTGTCGCCCGTCGCGACGGAGACGCCTTTCAGGCCCGCCTGTTCTGGCGCCAGGCCGCGCGCCTGCTCGACCCGAATTCCCACGTCCGCAAGGTGGGGTTCGAGTCTGGCCCGGCCGGCTTCGACGACGTCTGGGTAGAGCACGATCCCGGCCACGGGCCGCGGGATCCCGAGGGATTGCCGCTGGGTCGGGTCCATCAACAATGCAAGTGGCACGTGGCTCCCGGCGCCTATGGTTACGCTGATCTGATCGACCCGGAATTCATAAACGCCCAGTCGCGCTCGCTATTACAGCGGGCCCGCGAGGCCCAGGCGCGCCATGCGGCAGACGGCCATGGCCTCCGCTTCCAGCTGCTCTCCAACTGGGGGGTCGACCCAAAAGACCCACTCCGCAGCATGATCGCGACCCGTTCCACCGCCTTTCAAGCGGCGCGGCTCTTCGAGGGCAAGACGGACCGGAGCCAGGCTGGCCAAGTGCGCAAGCTCTGGCGGGAACACCTGGCGATCGACGAAGACGAGCTGCGGCGGCTGGCCGGCGTCTTGGCGTTCGGGCACGCCCCAGATTCCCTCGACGCCCATCGAGAACTGCTCGACCCGGTGTTTCGACTGGTGGGCCTGCGACCCGTCCCGGAGTCCGAAAGCGCCTTCATCTACGACGACGTGATCTTCCAGTGGCTGGCCCAGGGCCGCCTGGAGTTCGACCGCACGTCGTTCCGGGACGCCTGCGCCCGGGAGAACCTGCTTGGGCCAGCGCTCGGCGGGCCGAAGGTCTATGGGGTGAAGTCCTTCGAACACCCGTTCGATCGGCTGGAAGACCGCTGCGACGAGGTGTTGAGCCTCACGGCGCGGTTCGACGAGCGCTTCATCCTCAGTGATACGGATTGGCGCACGGATCTCTATCCCCGCCTGCAGACGTTTCTCGCCGCTGCCGCCCGGGAGTCCGATCGACTGCGTCTTGCGCTCGACGCCCACGTTACTCTGGCCTTTGCCGCCGGGGCTGTGCTCGACATCAAATCCGGTCGACGCGTCGAGATCGAGCAGCGCACCCTGGACCGCCGGATATGGTCTGCGGACGACTCGCCGCCCGACCCGGCCTGGCCCGATCTCGCGACCCAATGGACTGAGTTGAATCCCGAGGGTCTGGACATCGCCGTAGCCATCGGTCTGACCCACAACATCGAGGCGGCTGTCCGCCAGCACCTCGCCGGCCAGACGGACATCAAGGGTCTGCTGGTCTGCGCGCCGGCCACCGGACCCGGCGCCCGCGCCGTGGCCTGCGGCGCTCACGCGTCGATCCTGGCCGAGGCGGTGGTGGCCGCGTCTCGCGCCCGGCGTCCGGTCGGGGGCCGGGTCCACCTGTTCATCGCCGCCCCGAACGCCTTCGCCGTCTTCCTCGGGCAGCGGCGCGTCGCCCTCGGACCGGTGACCCTCTACGAATTCGATTTCGAGGCCGCGCGAACCGGCGGCTACCAGCCTTCGCTCGCCCTCCCGATCGCCGCACCTTGAGCACCCTGACCGATGGATCGGCCGACGTCCATGCGCACCTGCTTTGATCTCACCGCCTTCGCCGCGGACCTCCATGACCGCCGACCTTGCCGATCCCATCGAAGTGCAGACGCACTTCTCATCGCGTCGGGCCGATCTGCTGCATGCCGCGGCCCTGGTCGCGCGCCTCGCCGAGCTTGAATATACAAAGGCGCAGAACCCACCGCGCGGTGCTGCCTGATGACGGTGCAGGTCGCCGTCCTGGCTCAGGCGATTCTCCTCTATGTGCGCTCGACCACCGACGGCGATCGAGGGCGGACCCTGCCGTTTCGGTGAAAAAGATCTACACGGCGGACCAGCAGGCGATCCACAGGTCGCTCGTGATCGTGCGCAGTCGCGCTATCGGCCGCCGAGCCGATGATGCGGAGTTTTGGCAGGGCGTAGCCGGAGGTGTTGAGGACGATGAAACACCCATGGAAGCAGCTTGCCGAGAGTTGCTTGAGGAGACGAGGATCGCGGCTCGGCCCGAGAGCTGGGTGACACTGGATGCGCGAGGCAGCGTGCCCGCCAAAGTGTTCCGCGACTGAGTGCTTGCAAACTCCATGTCGTGCCATGTCCCCGACGTTTTACTCGCGACCGTAACACACGCCTACAGCGAACAAAAAAACGCCGCCGAGAGCGACAGTTCGGAGAGCCTAGGGTCGCACCTGGACCTTGCCCCCTCCCCCGAGTCGGACATTGGGCACCTTTCGGAAGTGGCCGCGCGCTCCAGCGCACCTCGTGGCCCGGGCGGGATTCGAACTATGCCTCCGCCGAGCCTCTCAGTGCCGGCAAGTACCGTCTCAAGAGCTGCGGTGTCGTCTCGCCGCTGCAAACGCTCTGTCCGTCGCCATGAACCGGCTGAGCATGGGCGCGATCAGTTTCGCCGGCTCGACGACGCGACCGGTCTCTTGTCCCAGGATCTGACCATAGGCGACCAGATCCCGATGAAGCGCGGCTGGGAGCTCGACGCTCAGCTTTACGGGCGTGTCGTCCTCGACGGTCGTGAGCTTCAATTTCGGCATGGCTAACCTCGGTACGGTTCGAGGATCAGATCGCGGGTCAGGATCACCCGCACGGTGATACCTGGACGGATTGTCAGGGTTGGCGGGATAGACAGGGACTTGCCCACGATCTGCTGGCCGACTTGATTGGCTGTATCCGCCCCCGCCCGGCGCAGGGCCGAAGCCAGGTCGTTGGCGTCCCCCGTGGACGCCACCTGTGTTCCCACGCCCAGTAGGCTGGAGACAGCTGCCGCCCCCAGAAGTTCGCGCCAGTGATGGTCGACCCTGTCCCCAACGCCGGCAAAGCCGGAAGCGTCGGCGCCGAGCGGGTTCTCCAGCACGAGGGAGCGCCCGTTGGGCAGCAGGAGCCTGGTCCAGGCCAGCAGCACCCGGTTCTGTCCGAAGGCGACCTGACTGTCGTATTTGCCGATCAGGCGCGCCCCGGCAGGGATCAGCAGAATCTTCCCGGTGACGCTGTCGTACACATCTTGGGTCACCTGGCCGATCACCTGGCCTGGCAGGTCCGAGCGGATGCCGGTGACCAGGGCGGCGGGGATCACCGCACCCGCCTGTAGAGCGTAGGGAGACGGGCTCGGCGCCAGCCGGTCCGGGCTGACGGTGCGGCGATCCACGGGCCCGTCGAGCAAGCCAGTCCCCGTTCCCACGCCCTGCGCGAGTTCTGGGGCGGGAGCCGCCGGCGGAAGGCTGACCTGCACACCGGGCAGCGCGGGTGCATTGGACGCCGGCGCCGCGCCCGCCCCAAACAACCGGCTGGTTCGCGCAGCGTCACGCTCCTGGGCCAGACGCTGGATCTGAGCCAGCCGAACCTGATCCTCCCCGGATGGCGCGCTAGCAGTGGGTAGCTGGCCAACGCGGGGCGACGAGTTGGCGGACTCCAGCATCGGACGGCCGAGGTCGCCAGGCAGCGGTGGGCCAAGCTTGGGAACACCAGGCCGCAGTGCGGTGTAGTCCCGAGGCAGCTCGGTGATCTTCTCGGGCGGCGGCGGATTGACGGAGAACTGCTCGGCCGCGCCGGAGTGGTCAGTCTTGGCGAGCAGCCCCCACCCCACCGCCGTGGCGATGGCCAGGGCGCCCACCGCCGAGGCGCCGATCAGCACCCGGCGAGAGAGCTGGGTGACCGGCGCCGGCGCATAGCGCAGACGGAGCGCGTCCGGGGCCTGCGGAGCGACGATGTCATCATCGGAGTCATGAAACTGGCTCATCTTAGCGCTCCGAGGCTTGGCGGGTGATGCGCACGACCTGCTGACGCCCCTTCGGCCCGCCCAGGCGCAGCTCGGCGGTCTGGAAGAGCCGGTCCACCACCATTCGGCGACCCAGCACGCGGTAGTTCACGAGCTCCGCGGTCTTGCCCTGGACGACGAAGAGCGGCGGCAGGTCGGCGGCGGCGAGGTTCTGGGGAAAATCGATGATCACCTGCCGGCCGTCGTCGAACACCCGCAGCGGCCGCCAGGCGGGCTTGTCGCCCTCGAGGCGATAGCCGAACGACAGCCGGTCGAGGTCCACGCTGGCCGCCGACGGCTTGGGCGTTTCCGCAGCGGCCGGCGCGGGCGCGGCCGGAACGCCGCGGATCGCCACCAGACCGTCGTCGGGGTACCGCCAAGCCACCTCGGCCATGGCCACCGTGGCCGTGGCGTGCAGCTCCAGATGATAGGTCCGCCGGTCGGTGTTGATGACCAGGTTGGTCTCCAAGTCACCGCGCGTGGGTTTGACGAGGATGTGGACTCGCTTGGCGCTTCCCGAGCCGCTCTCGGTGTCGCCGATGATCCAGCGGACCGTGTCTCCCGCTGCGACGGGACCCGTTCCAGCGAGGACCTCACCAGGCTGCAGGACGATATCCGTCACCCGGTCGGGCGCGGCATAGACCTCGAAGAGGGCGCCCTCCGAGAAGGGATAGACCTGCAAGGCCTGCAGCGATCCGCCAGTCGTGGGGGCCACCCTGGCGACGGCATTGGCTTGGGCGACCTTGCGGGCGTCCGGCGGCAGGAGTTTGGGTCGCCAGGGTTTGGCAGGGGTGATCGGCGGCTTGACCGGCGGATGGGGCGCAGCCAGCGGCGCGTGCGACGCCGGCGCCGGCTGGGGCGGAGGGGTCAATCCGGCGGGCAGCTGAGCAGCGGCCACCGCGAGGACGGGCGTGGCGACACCGGCCAGGACAAGCAGGAGGGTTTTCATGGGCTCAGAGATCCTTCGACCAAGAGAGGGCGTGGATGAAGACGCCCAGCGGGTTCTTCGCCAGGGCGTCGGCGGTGCGGGGCGGTTGCAGGACGACGGTGAGGATCGCGGTCCAGTGCTCGGTGGCCGACAGCTGGCCGCCCTCGTAGCGGCGCTCGGTCCAGGCCACTCGGAAGCTGGACGGTGAAGCGCGCAAGACGCTGCCCACCTCCACGGCGACCTGGGTCTTGCCCACCAGCGCGAACGGGTCGGCGGTGCGGGCATAGTCGGCGAGGACCGCCGCCCCCTGGTCGGTGACCAGGTCATACGCCGACAGCCAGTTCTGCCGCATGACCACCGGGTCGGCGGAGATGGAGCGGACCGCCTCGATGAAGCGGGCCAGGCGCCAGGCGATCTGCGGATCTGTGGCGTGGTAGCCGGCGGCGGCGGGGGCCACGGCCCTCGCCTCACCCAGGCGATCGACCTCCACCACCCAGGGGGTCACCGACCCGCGCAGGGTGAGGACAACCAGGCCGGCGCCAAGGCCAGCGGCGAGGGCCAGGGACGCGAAGGCGGCGAGGCGCCAGTTGCGCGCCTGGACGCGGGCCGACCCGATGCGCTCGTCCCAGGCCTGGCCGGCGCGTTGGTAAGGGGTCTCGGGCGGTGGCGTCGCGCCAAAGCGAACGCCGGTTCTTCGGAAGGGGATCATGAGGATGGCCTTCGTGCATGGATGTTGAACAGAGGAAGGATCAGTCGTCGCCGAGGCTTGGACCCTGGCTGTGGCCAGCCTGATCGCCGGATTGGACTTGATGGGCCGCCGCGGTGAGGCCGTGGATCACGTCGCCCCCGTGGGATCGCGAACTTGGTGGCGGCGCCTGAGGTCCCATGGCTTCAGCCCACGCCGGCGCCTGGCCCGCGTTGGCGGTCGAGGCGGCATGAGGATCGGAGGCGGCGCTGTCGTTGCTCGCCGGACGGACGCCTGGAGCGGCAGGCGATGGTCCCCCCGAAGGGCCGCCGCTAGGGGCGCCGCTGGGGCCGCCCCCTGCCCCGCTGGGTGGCGAACCGCCGCCGGAGCGGGCGGCGCCCATGGCCGCGGCGGCCCGAACACCGCCTGCCCCAGCGCCGGCAACGGCGCGGACGCCAGCGGCGCCGGCCATGGCCAGGCCGCCCACGGTGAGCGCGGTTCCGACAGCGGCCCCAACGCCTAACTGCGGCGCGCCGGAGACCAGGCCACTGGCGATGCCAGGCCCAAAGATCGACAGACCCAGAAGCGTCAGGGCGGCCAGCGCGAGGCTGAGCACCGCCTCGAGGTCCGGCTGGGCGGCGGGATCGGCGGCCTGGTTGGTGAACTGGCTGAAAAGCGTCGAGCCGATGCCGACGATCACCGCGAGCACCAGGACCTTCACCCCCGACGCCACGACGTTGCCCAGCACCTTTTCGGCCAGGAAGGCGGTGCGCCCGAAGAGGCCGAAGGGCACCAGGACGAAGCCCGCTAGGGTGACCAGCTTGAATTCGATCAGGGTGATGAAGAGCTGCACCGCCATGACGAAGAAGGCGATCAGCACGAGGATGAACGCCACCAGGAGCACGAGGATCTGGATCAGGTTCTCGAACACGCCGGGAAACCCGCAGAGCTGGCTGGCGGCGGCAAGGATCGGCTTGCCGGCGTCGATCCCCGCCTGAGCCAGCTTGCCGGGGTGCAGGAAGTCGGCGGAGGACATGCCCCCGCCCGCCGCCTTGAGGCCCAGGCTCGAAAAGCTCTGGAAGACCACCTTGGCTAAGGCGTTGAAGTTCGACAGCAAGAAGGCGAAGAATCCGACGTAGAGGGTCTTCTTGATCAGCCGCGCCATCACCTCCTCGCCAGGCGACCAGGCCCAGAAGAGCGCGGCCAGGGTGACGTCGATCCCAACCAGGGTGGTCGACAGGAAGGCGACGTCGCCGCCCAGCAACCCGAAACCCGAGTCGATGTAGCGGCTGAAGACGTCCAGGAAGTTGTCCACCACGCCCGGGTTCATGGCTGCGGCTCCTCGATCTGGAAGAAGGCCTTGCGGGCGTCGGCCCAGGCGGCGCGGCAGGCCGGATCGTCGCCGGCGGGAGGCCCCGCCCGACGGCAGCGGTCCAGCGTTGCGCTGACCGGCGGGGGCGGGGCCGAGGGACCATAGGCGTCGGCCACCCGGCTATGGAACAGAGCGACCAAGGCGGCGGCCATGACAGCGATCAGGACCAGGATCGCCAGACCGTCGAGCAGTCGCGCGCGATCGAAGAGGCGCGGCTTTGGACGTCCGTCGGTGGACCGTTTGAGGACGGGCGCGCGCATCAGTGGAAGAGCTCCACCGAGCCCGGCTGATAGGTCTGCGACCCGCCCAGGAACTGGGCGATACGGGCCTGGGCGTCGGCGTGGGCCGAGGCCTGATCGGCGCCGGACAAGGCCTGCGCCCTCCCCTCCGCGGCGAGCAAGGCCTCGATGTCCGACAGTTGCTGCGACTGCAGGGCCAGCAGCTGGTTGCCGGCCTGGGCGGCCTGCAGGGCGCCGCTGGCCCCCTGGCTCGCGGTCACCAGCGACCGCATCTGGTCCTTGGCGCCGGGAAGATTGCCGACCACGCCGGCCTGGACTTTCAGGGCGTCCTGGAAGCCGGCCACCGAGGTGTTCCAGCGGGCCTGGGCGCGGGCGACGAGGGCCTGGTCGGAGCTGGAGAGGCTCGTCGCGCCATACTGGCTGGTGAAGGCCTGGTCGATCTGGCCGACGTCGTAGGCCAGGCGCTGGGCTTGGCCCAGCAACTGCTGGGTCCGCGCCACCTCGGCTTCCAGCGGGGCGACGATGGTCATCGGCAGGCTGGCCAGGTTGCGGGCCTGGTTGATGAGCATCTGGGCCTGGTTCTCCAGGCCCGCGATCTGGTTGTTGATCTGGTCCAGCGCCCGCGCGGCGGTGAGCAGGTTCTGCGAGTAATTGCTGGGATCGAAGACGGTGAACTGGGCCTGGGCCGGGGCCGAAGCGCACAGGATCAGGGCCGCCGAGG
>FSWM01000435.1_pt1 | contig 14358 bp, 8 predicted proteins | sample 1637841 | NCBI WGS metagenome assembly FSWM01 (sample SAMEA3914789, study PRJEB12502) | metagenome | biome: forest; material: soil | place: Canada | collected 2011-07-03 | depth 0.3 m | reverse complement strand
CAGGGCGATGTTGTTGCTAGCGAGCGCCGCCTCGAAGGCTTCGAGCAATTGTTCCCTGGTGAGCCGCCGATCGATCCGGAAGGTCATCTTGCCGGTGACGGCCGGATCGACGCTGTAGGTCACGCCCAGCGTCTGGCCCAGGATCTCAGCGGCCACCTGACCGATCTCGGCGTCCTGGAAGGCGAAGGTGTAGCTCTGCGCGGCCCGGGACTCGCGGGCCGGCGTGGCGTGCGCCAACGCGGGCGCGCAACAGGTCGCCAACAGCAGGACCGCGGCCGCCAGGCGTCCACGCCCTTCAATCCCGAATCTCACACTCACCCCTGACGTCACCTGATCAATCGCCCCGTCTACCCACCCGCCGGAGCATTGGCCGGCGGCGGCGGCAAGCGATAGCCGGCCGGCGGCCCGCTTTGCAGGGCGCCACTTGGCGAGGGCGACGCAGAACCGTTTGCAGTCGCGGCCGGCCCGACCTTTTGGCCCAGCGCGATCTCCTTGGTCCCGGTGACGGTATCCACCAGGACGCTGGCGGCGCGCACCTCCTGCACCGTCACGCCGTCGCGCGTGGCGCCCTCGGCCAGCCAGTCGGCGGGCTTGCCGTCGATGGCGAGCAGCGCCGCCGCGCGGCCCGGTGCCTTGGCCAGGCCCTGCAAGGCGATCGCCGGCTCGCTCACTGCGCCAGGCCCGGTGGTGAGGGCAAAGAGCGGTGCGGACGCCAGGGTCGCCGGATCGAAGCTGGCGCTGGTCACCGTCGCCGGCGGCCGCAGGGCTTCAAGCCGGCCTTGCAGGTCATCCAGGCGCTCGGACGCCGCCGCGCCCTTGCCCAGGACCACCCAGGCCAGGGCTCCCAGGACCAGTCCACCGGCGGCGCCATAGCCGATCAGGGGCGCGCGTTGCAAAACACTCTCCCCTGGAATTTGAGATCGACGCTGGAGGTTCTGGAGATCAGGTCCGCGGTGTCGACGAAGATCGCGGGGCGAGAATTAGCGAGCCCAGCCAACAGGCCCATGACCTGGTCGTAGCGGCCGCTGGCCTGGAACTGCAGGCCCACGGCGCTGAGGGTCACGCCATCCTGGCCGGGACCGGCCGGCGCGGCGCCGACACTGGCGAGCGTCACCCCGGCGCCCAGGGCGGCCGACTGGACGCGAGCCTTCACCGCCGCGGCCTGCGCTTCGACACCCTGTTCGCAGACGGTCCCCGCCGCGAAGGCGTTGGCGCCCGTCCCCGTCCGAAAAAGCGACTCTGCCCGCTCAGTCTTCGCCTCGATCGCCGAGGCGCGGGCCGAGAAATCGCTCGGCTTGGCCAGCATCGAGAGGATGATGAAGAACGCTACCGCCGCAAGCGCCCCGGCCGTCATGACAGTGATCACCGCGTTGGTGTCGATAAGGTCGCGGGACTTCATGGTGGGTCTCGATGGCCGAGGCCCGTGCGGCCGGCCGGCGCGACGCCCCAGAGCCAGAGTCCCGGTCGGAGGGGCTTGTCGATCCTGGTGACCTCCCGGCTCCCGGCTACGAAGGGCGAAGTGTCGCCGTGAGCTTCGACGGCCATCAGACCGTGATCCCAGTGCAGGGCGTCGATCCGCGCGCCGGGCGCCTTGGCGGCCGAGGCCCAGGCGACATCGTTCAGATAGTCCGGAAGCGCCCGTCCCCGCAGGCCGCCCGCTTCCAGGGCCCGCGATTCCCTGCTCTGCCGATCCAACGCCTTGGCGAGCCTCGTCTTGGCGGCTAGCGCCGGCTCCAGGCTCGTGAGCCGTTCTTCCGCATCGCTGCGCACGGAAAGGGCCAGGGTGACCGCCCCTGCGACGGCGGCCAGTGCGACTCCAACACCGAGCGCCACCGAGACGAATCCCCTCGCCTTGCGGCTTTGCGCGCTGGCCGAGACGAACCGGACCGCAACCGGGCGGCCGTCGACCTCGACCACGGCTTCGAGCAGCTCACCCACGTCGCGCGAGCGGGCGTAGAAGGCGGCGAATCGCGCCGGGCGGCCCGGACGCCAGGGCTCGAGACGCCGGAGCTGGTAGACGAGCTCGGCCAGGGGCAACGGCGCGCCCAGCCGCGCTTCCAGGCGCGCGGCGCGGGCCTGATCCCAGGGCGCGCCGGCGGGCGCGGCGAACTGGCGGGCATGGATCTTCGGCTCCTCCGCCGGCGGCTCGGGCGCCTCATCCTCGTCAACCAGGCGCAGGGGGGCGAGGTCGCTCATGAACGGCAGCCCTGGGCGATAGCATCGAAGACGCAGTTGCGGGGTTCCTCGATCCACAGATGCGCCGCGGCGAGGCTGCGCTCCCCTCCCCGCCCCGTGGTCTGGAGCAACACCGCCGTCAGGCTCCGGGGCCGCGGCGAGCCGCTCGGCCAGAAGGAAGCCGACCCCTCGCTATCGGCATAAGAGAAGGCGGCGCCTTGCGCCGCCAGGGCGGTCCGATGCTGTTGTCCGCCCTGATGGACGACGAGCCAGGTCCGGCCCTGATCCTTGACGATCGCCGCCCCGCAGCGCCCCGCTCCGCAACCGAACGCGAAGCTTGAAGCGTCGCCCCGCAGGTCGCCTCGGCCATCGCTGACAAACGGACCCTGCCCGGCCATCAGACCGTCCAGCGCCATTTCGGCGCGCCGGTCGGCGGCGGCGGCCTGGGCGGCGCCGGTGGCCTTGGCCTGCAAGCGCCCGATGACCCGCGTGCCTTCCGTCAGTCCGGCGACCGTGAGACCCAAGATGGCCAGGGCCGCCAGCATTTCGGCGAGGGTGTAGCCGGCTTCGCTCATCCCGCCTCCTGGGCCGGACAGGGCGCCAAAGTCTCGAGGCGATACCGCCGCCTGTCTTTCAGGCTGGCGGCTTCGGCGACGCGCCGACACAGGCGCAGCGGCGGGGCCGCGCCCTCGTCGGTGAGCGGCGCCGCGGCGTATCGCCAGGCGAAGGCCCCGTCCGAGCCTTGACGGTCGGCCGTTCCGGCCGGCGCATCTTCGAGGAGCGACCGCAAGAGGCTCGCGGCTCCCCGCGCCTCCTGCGCCTTGGCCGCCGCGCGCTGCGCCGTCTGCGCCCCGACGAGGCTGAGGCCAATGGTCATGCTGAGCAGCGTCAGGGCCACCAGGGCGTCCACGGCCGCGAATCCCTGGTCGGCCTGACGCAAGCGCTGATGCGCCTTTCGACCGACCCCGATCCATTCTCTCGACACGCCGCCCACGCCCCCGCCCCGCAAGGGCGTTCCCGAGGTGACCCTAATCCGATATGACCAGAACGCACAACCATTTGGGGCGCCGCGGCGGACCATTTCCCTCATGTTTTCAGGCGCCGCCGTTACCCCAGTCCCTCAAGACTCCGTGTTGCGCCGTCGCCGCGACCGGCGGCGCCGCGCCGCGGCTGTTGCGGGCTCCGTTGTCTTTCACGTCGTCGTGCTGGGCCTCGCCGTCAGCAGCGCCGGCGGCGCCCTCGTCACCGGCGGCAGTGGCGGCGCGCCTGAAGAAAGCGCCATCACAATATCCCTGGCCGGCATCGCCGGCTCACGCCAGGCGTCGACCTCGCCAGATCAAGCCCAGTTGCAGGTCCTCTACCGTAAGGCGCTGGCCGAACAGTCGGACCTCTACGCGGCCGACCAGAAGCCGACAGCGCATTCGGACCTGGCGAAACTGTTCGACGCCGTCGAGCGCGAGCACGGCGGTGACGCCAAGCAGAACGGAACGAACGGCCTGGCGACGTCCGGCCAGCAGTCGGGCGGCGGCCAGCAGGGCAAGAACAGGCGCCTCGCCGAACAGGCCAACCCGAGCACCAGCAAGGCTGATGGTCCCGGCTCAGCCGCGTCCTCTGGCGGTCTCTGGGGGCAGATCGAGCCGTGCTGGCGGCGCATGCCCAACCAATCTGCAGTGCCCGTGAAGCTGGAGGTTCTCCTGGACGACAAGGGCATGATCGCCAAGCCGCCGCGGATCCTGCGCCCGGACGCCTCGGTTCCTGACGAAAGGCGGTTGATCGCGGAGGCCAGGGCGTTGGCGGCGATATCGGCGTGTCTGCCCTACAAGGTGGCCGGCCTGGCGGACGATCGGCGAGATTTCACGCTGGCATTCAGTCCTTCGGCCAAGGGGAAATGATAGGCGCCTGTCGCTTTATGGCTCTGTGACCGGAGGTGCTGACTCTCCGACAGTCCTGAGTATTCGCGAGTGCGCGAGACTGGTCCTGAACCATCCGAGAGCAATTTCATCACTTGCCCATCGCGTCCTGCTGCACCGTCACCCGGTCCAGTGTGTCGTAGGCGCTCGCGACGAAGGCGTTGGTCGGGCTCGACGGATAGAAGAGTTTCGCCTTCCGCTCCGGCCTGCACTCAGAAACAGCATTTGAAACAAATTCTTTTCAACGCGTCAGAATTTCACCCTATTTTTCCGGCACGCGCCGCGCTCGTTTCCAGCAATAATTGGCGATCCTCGTAAGCAATACTCGTCTCTTCAGATTTATTGCCACCTGCAATTGACCCCTTTGCTGCTGTAAAGTCCGAGACATCCCAAGAGCCGCGCCAGTGTCGTCATTTAATCCCGGGAACAGGTACTCGTAGCCGATCCTGTCAATTCCCGAGTCGAGCGAACTGAGCGCTGCGGTGTAGTCGCCGACCTCAACCGCGACGTCGGCCTCACCGAGAGCAACAGCCGAACTGCGATATAGCGCCGTCGATTGACAGTAACGCAGGTTAAACTGGGCTGCCGCGTCGGACCGCGGATTGTCGACGCCTTGGGTTGCAAGGCTGAGACCAGGGATTAACGCAAGACCGAGACAAAGCCCTTTCAAGGGACGCATTTCGTGAAGACCCCTCCAGACCCATGATAGTAGGCCATACCGTAGGCAGCCGCATAATTCTGGGCGACGATATCCTCGGCTTGGGCAAAAGAATACTTCTGGGTTCCCTGCGTCAAATCATTAACCAACGCGGTTGTCTCCGCGTATAGCGCGCCTTTATCAACACTCGTCATACTCGTAGGACTTTCGCCGGTCTTCATCAGGGCAAACTGCGACGCCGCCCCGCTTTGCACGAAGGATGTCGTAATAGGTTGCTGTATTAGGGCCCCTATGTCACCTCCATCAAATGATATCCCTGTAAAACCTCCCTCATTTTCGCCATATTGGTGGGTGTGCATAGTGAATACTGCAGTATTACCCACGCCAACATTCAAATTGGCCACAAACGAGCCCTGCGTTGAACTTATCCCACCAGGCGCGAATAAGTACATCTGGCCTGTACTGTTGTGGGTTGCACCCGTGACCCCATCTTCCTTGGTATTTCCATTCGGATCGGTCTGGAGAGAGGTGGTCCAAATATCGTTGAACGCCGATTGGAATTGGGAGACGTTGATGGTTTGGGGGGCAGACGCCACCGTAGCCGGCATGGCCAGAGGGTTCCTCGCCGGCGCCCGCCCCGAAGAGTCCACCAAGTCGGTCGGATCGTCATTGACGTAGGCATAGAGATTGATGCCGCCATCGTATCCGCTGGGGTCGGTCTGCAGAAAGCGGCCTGGAGCGGGATCGTAGGCCCTGGCCTTGTAGTGGTAGACGGCGAGTTCCGGGATGGCGATCTGGCCGGTGTAGCGGAAGCGCGAGCCTGAGCCGAAGCCGTCCCGCGGCTCGCCGTAGGGGCCGTAGGCGTAGATCTGCGTCACCGTGCCCGTGTTGTCTGACTGCGCCACCACCGAGCCGCGCTCGTCGGTGTGCAGCCAGCGCCGGTCGGTGCTGGTCGCCCCGCCCTCGATCCAGACCACCGGCTCGTCCGAACCGGGGCCTTGGATGTAGCGGCGCAGCAGGTTGCCCGAGCCGTCGTACTCGGCGCTGAGCCGCTGGCCGTCGTAGAGGAAGGTGGTGTTGGTGGTCGCGCCGGAGACCGTGGTCGCCTGGCTGTTCAGCCGCCCCAGCGGGTCGTAGCTCAGGGTCACGCTGGTGGCGGTGGCGCTCACCGCCCCGCCCCTCAGCCGGTTCTCCTTGTCGTAGCTGAAGGTCCTGCCGCCCGCGGCGTCCTTGGTCATGTCGCCGTTGGCGTCATAGCCGCTGGCGGTGACCACGGCGGCATCGCGGTTGAGGCCGTCCGGCGTGGTATTCACCGTCGCCGTGGCATGGTTGGTCCAGCCGTAGGCGCCGTTGTCACTGCTGCGCGTCAGCAGCTGGTTGGCGTTGGTGTAGGCGAACGTCAGGGCTAGGTTGTTGGCCGACACCGCCGCCAGCAGCGCCAGCGACTGGCTAGTCAGCCGATCGCCCGGGTCGTAGACGTAGCTTGTCACCGCCCCGTTGCCCCGCGTCAGAGTCACCCGCCGGCTCAGGGGATCGTAGCCATAGGTCGCCAGCACTCCCACCCCGCTCGCCGCCCCGTTCTCGCGCACCGCGGCCACGCGGTTGAGCGCATCGATGTCGTAGGTGACGTAATAGCCGTCCGCCCAGGTGGTGCGCTTGCGGTTGCCGTTGGCGTCCACCTGATAGGTCATCGCCTTGCCGAAGGTGGTCTCCGAGGTCAGGCGCCCGGCCGTGTCGTAGCCATAGGCCACGCCCTGGCCATCGCTGTGGCGGGTGACCGACGTGACCTTGCCCGCCAGGTCGTAGGCATAAACGTTGTCCTGGTCCGGTGTCGTCACCCGCGTCGGCCGATTCAGGGAGTCGAAGGTGCTGGTGATGGTCGTCGTCCCGTCGCGCTTGCGGGCGATCAGGCAGTTGGCATTGTTGTCGTAGCTGTTGCAGCCCTCGTAGTCGGCCGCGTCCGAGGTGGTCAGCGACGGGTTGGCCTGTGGGTACTGCATCTGCGTCAGCCGGTCGAAGCCGTCGTACACGTAGGATGTGGTGTGGCCGTTGGCGTCCGCCAGGGTGGCGCGCTTGCCGTTGACGGTGAAGGTGTAGGTTGCCAGGGGCGCGGCCTGGATGGCTGTGTTCTTCACGCTGATGAGGCGGCTCAGCACATCGTAGGTGTTGGTGGTCACCCGGCTGACCGGGTCGGTGATGGTGTCGACGCGGTCCAGCGTGTCGTAGTGGTAGCTAGTGGTGTGGCTGTTGCCGTCGGTGTCGGTGAGCTTCTTGCCCGAGGCCGACCAGGTCGAGCTGGTGGTTTCCCACGTCCCAACCGTCGCCGTCTGGCGCTGCACCTGGGTGACGTGGCTATCAGCGTCATATGTGAACTTGGTGATAGCGTTGGTCGAGGTCGGCGCCGTCACCTGCGTCACGCGCCGAAGGTTGTCGTAGGTGGTGGTGGTGACGTTGTTGTTCGGGTCGGTCACCGAGGTGACGTCGCCGACGGTATTGTACCCGAACTGGATCAAAAGGTTCAGCCGGCCGGTCCCATAGTCGTCGGTCTGGGTCAGCAGTTCCTCGGTCGAGGTGTCGTAGGTGTAGCTGGTGACCTTGCCGAGGGGGTCCGTAACCGTCAGCACCTGGCCGCGGCTGCTATAAGTGTAGAAGGTCTTCGGCGTGCCCGCAGTCACCGCCGGCTCGTCCGTCTCGCTCAGCGTGCAGGTGGTGGCGTTGTAGAAGTTGGTCAACGCATTGCCGTTGGCGTCGGTCGCCGTTTTCACCTGATCCGGGCAGTTCGTATCGTAGGTCAGCGACTTGCTGACGGCGGCCAACCCAGACCCCGCCTTGGCAGTCGTGGTCATACCCGTCACGTTCTGCAGAGACACCCAGCCGCTGTGATAGGTGTTGTCGTAGGTGTAACTGACTGAGTTGCCTTCCGGCAGAGTGGTCGACACCAGCCGGTCCAGGCCGTCGTAGACGTTGGTCGTCGCGTGGCCCAGGCCATCGATCGACGCCAGCGTCTTGCCCGTGGCGCCAAAATAGTAGACCTGCGGCGTTCCCGCTGGATCATCGATCTCGGTACGAGGCCCCCCGAAGTAGAAGTTCGTAGTGTTGCCAAAGGCGTCCTGCTGGACGTTGACCCTCTCAAGCACGCTGTATGTGTTGGTGACGAAGGCGATGGTCGGGTTGGACGGGTAGAAGACCTTCGTCATCCGCCCGGGCTGGTCGTATTGGTAGGTGATTGTGTCCGATGGCGAGGCCGCATCGTGGAAGGCGGTCAACTGGTCCGTGCCGTCGTAGGTGTAGCTGACCGTTCGCGTCCCATCGGTCACCGAGGTGACTTGGCTGGTTCCCGTCGTGGGGTTTGGCGTGTAGGTCAACGTCAGGGTGCGGCCCATGCCGCTGCCGACCGAGGTCAGCTGATTGGAGCCATTGTAGTTGAAGGTCACCGTCGGGCCCGCCGGGCTGTGCCAGGTCGAGATGTTGCCGGCGCTGTTGAAGCTCAGCGTCACCCCGCTCGGGGTCTTGTAGGTATAGAGCCCCCCGCTCAGGGTCAGGGTCGCCGACGAGTTCAACGGGCGGTTATAGCTCCCATCTGCCAGCTTGAGGAACGCTTCTGTCGACCCTGGCTGGGCCACAGCGACGATGTTGCCGGTCAGTTGGTCCATCAGCCAGCGCTCGGTCTGCGCGGCGATCACCAGCCGGTCGAGGCCGATCTGGCTGGGGTTCGCGCCCGGCGGCGGGCTCGGGTTGGCCTGGCTCATCAGATCCTGCAGCACGTAGATCGCCGCGATGGTTGAAGCGCCACTGATCGGCGAGTCCGCCCCCATCCCCGCGAAGCCGTCGCTGCCTGCCTGCGCGGTGAAGGCAAGGCTGTGCGTCCAGCCGCGCCCCATCGTACTCGCCACGAGCCGGCTGCTTGAGTTGTACTTGCGCGAGAACGAGAGCGCGTACGGGAATGTGCCGCTGCCGACCGTCAGATCCTGATGGTCGTATTCGAAGGCTCCGCTGAAGGAGCTTACGGGTTCGCCAATCTTGAGTTCGAGCGGGGTCGCCGACGCGCCACCTGTGACCGTAAATTCTGGGTTTATGATCGACAGTCCCGTGACCGGAACCGTCGCCACCGGCTGCAACTGCACGGCCCAGGTGTCGACGACAGTGTTGCTGACGGCCCCCCCCAAGAAACCACCCGACATGCCGCCGGAGATGATGGCGCCGAGGGTGGTATAGTCCTGGCTCATCTGCAGGAAGCCGGTGCCGCCCCAGGCGCCGACCGACTGGTTGCCGTGCTGCGGCGCGATCACTCGCATTCCGCTGTTCACAAGGCTGCTGATGCGGTTGGAGTCCGCGGTGGAGTAGCTGATCAGGCTGGGGATGCTCGAGTTGCCCCCCGCCCCCGTGTTGTCGATGTCGAAGATGGTGTCCGTCTGGCTGGCCATGTCCAGTAGCTTGATCGTCGAGGCCGCCGTGTTCGACGCCTGCAGCTGCTCCAGCGTCCCCGACTCCAGCACGCTGCCGATCTGCACGAAGGTGTAGAACGTCGCCGCCTCCTCGGCTGTCAGGCTCGGCGTCGTCGTGGAGGCCCGGCCCGTCTGCTGCACGACCGCGAAGATGTTCAGCGGCAGGTCGATGTAGGGCGCGGTCCCGGGGCCTGCGCCCACCGTCCCGATGCCGACGATCCCGACCGCGTGCTGGTAAAGCGCATTGGAGCCGCTGATCTGACCTGTCATCAGCATCGCCTGGCCGAGTTGCGCCAGCCAGCTGTACCCCTCCATCGCCAGGCTCTCGCCGAGCACCGGCTCGGCCGCCGGCTGCGCCGGGTTGGCCTGCTGGTTCATCATCAGCAGCCGCCGGTGCTTCTCCATCATCCCTCGGCTAACCGGGCCCCAGCCTGTTGAGATCAGGTATTGGCTGCCCGACTTCACCGTCAGCGACCCGCTCTCGTCGGCGAAGCTCGACTGATAGGGATGGACGATCGCCACCGGGATCGAGATCGAGGCGCCGGACGTCACCGCGCTGCCCGTTGCCTGCACTGTCCCGTCCAGCGACAGCACCGGCGCGTTCGAGCCGTCGAAGAACACCGTCAGCCGGTGGCCGTAGATGTCCGAGGAGTTGAAGGTGATCGCGCTCGCACCAGGGATCGTCACCTGCAAGGTCGTGCGGAACGCCGGTGGGACCGTGGTCCCATAACAGGGGTCGACCCGCTTGTTGGCGTCGCTAAGCCAGGTCGGATCCGTGCAGGACAGCGCCGCCGCCGTCGAACATCCGGAGCCTGAAGCGTTGCAGATATAGGGCAGGTTCGGCCATCGCTGGTGCGTGCCCACCGGCAAGGTCCCGATCGCCTTGCCGCCGATGACGCTCGCCGTCGACGCTGTCGGCGCGTTGCTCTTGATCCAGGTGACGAGATTGCCGGAGTAGGTCGCCAAGTTGGTGCGGGTCTGCGTCCGGTTCAGACCGGACACCGCCGTCGACGAGACGGAGCCCGTGCTCTCGGCCTGATTGACGAAGCTGGTCTGGCTGTAGCCCATCGCGGTCGCCAGGTTCACGCCGCTCACCGTATTGTAGGCATAGCTCGCCGGCTCCGTCCCCAGCGTCCCGGCCACACAGCCCGCCGGCTCGGCCTGAAGGTCGCTGAGAGTCTGCTTGCTCAGCTTCGCCGCAGGATCGAACACATAGGTGGTCCCGCTGATTTGCACCGTGAGCCAGGCCCAGCCGACCTTGGCGCAGGTCACCAGGCCGCTGCCGTCGACCTGGAGACCCGTCGGGATCCCACCGCTGGCCAACAGGCGGCCCACGCTGCCCTGGCTGTTGTCCACGCCCAGCCAGTTGTGCAGTTGCGCCTGAGTGAGCCAGATCTGGCCGAACTGGATCTGCGGGTTCGTGATCGCCGAGTTACTCAGCGCCGCCTGCTGCAGCAGCAGCTCCATCAGCTCGGCCTGGTCCGTCGCCGTGCCCTTGCCGTCGATCAGGGCTCCCACCGGTCCCTTCAGGCTGCCGAACTGCGGCAACGTCTCGATGTTGTTGTAAACGTACTCGTAGATCAGGTCCGGGTCGTTCTTCAGCGCCCGCACCAGCTCCACGATCTCGTCCGGGTTGGTGATCGTTGTGGGCAGGCTCAGGCTCAGCGCCTGCGCCCCACCCGTCCCACCGTCCAAACTGACAAAGCCGGACGCCGACGCCTTCTGCCCCCCGCGAGACTGCGCCGGCGTCGGGATCACCGCGTTCGACACGTCCGTCCGCGCCGCCAGGTGCGCCATCTGCTCACTGTAGGTCGCCGGCGCGGCCGTCGCGTTCTTCATCGCCGGGTTGGGCGCGGTCTGCGCCTCGGCCGCGCCGGCGAGGCTTAAGCCAAGCCAGACGACCGCCGCAGCCAGTCCGGAGAAGACGGAACCCACCCGAGATCGCCGCATTGCAGCCTCCAACCGTTCCTGAACCGCGCGGGCGCACAAAGCCTCTCACCCCAGGCGCGAGTCCTGGTCACAATGAGGTTTATGCACGAAAAAACCGCGCCTAGGTTGTCGAGCCTATTGCAAAGTTTTCGGGATCGTCAATTCATATGGTCGCGCTTCAGGATGCATTTTGCGGGGACCGCGGGCGATGTCGAAGACCACCTTGCTGCGGGCCCTGCTCGCCGTCGCCATCCTCCTCGGCGGTTCTTCCCCGGCCCTCGCCGAGTCCAGTTCCTACACCTACGACCCCCTCGGCCGCGTCCTCACCCAGACCGACGCCGACGGAACCACCGTAACCTTCTCATACGATCCCGCCGGCAACCGAACCCAGCGCATCACCTCCGCCGGATCCGCCCACAGGCCAACCGCCGCCAACGACAACCTCACCGCCACCGGATCAACCCCAGCCTCCATCGACCCCAGGACCAACGACACCGATCCAAACGGCGACACGCTCTCCGTCACCGGCGCCTCCACGCCTGGCCACGGAACCGCCAGCTTCACATCCTCCAGCGTCACTTACACTGCCACAAGCGGATACAGCGGTTCCGACGTCTTCTCCTACACCGTCACAGATACCCACGGCCTCTCCTCGAAGGCCTACGTCAACGTTACCGTCAACGCAGCTGTAGCTGACGGGACCGTGCTCTTCACCTCGAGCACCGCTGGCGCCTGGTCCTACACCATCGCCGCCGGCGTCAACGCCATCGACGTCGAGGTCTGGGGCGGCGGAGGCGGAGGCGGGAGTTGGCACCGCGCCTGCAGGGGAACTTGCTACGCAGGCATCGGCGGCCCCGGCGGCGGCGGCGGATACGCGAAGAAACACGTCGTCGCGCCGAGCGGCACGCTGACGGGAAGCGTCGCGGCAGGCGGAGCCGGCGGACCGATCGGCGACTCCAACCCCGGTAGTCCAGGCGGCGCCACAACGGTTACCTCACCCGTGGTCACTGCTAGCGGCGGCGGCGGCAATGCGACGAGCGACCCAAACGGAGTACCCATCCCTGGCGCTGGAGGATCCGCCAGCGGCGGCGACACCAACATTACCGGGGACACAGGGATCTTCGTCCTTTCTCCCAGAAGTTCGACTGGCGGAGGAGCCGGCAATGGAGGAGGCGACGGCAACGCCACCACGCCGGGAGGAGGAGGCGACGGGGCCAGCGCAAACACCGTGCCCGGCGTCAACGGCGCCAACGGAATGGTCAAGATCACCGCCAGATCATCTTAGGGCGGGACTGCCACCGGGCGGCGCCAATCCGGGACCATTTAGAAACACAGTGTCAGTTCCGCTCTGCTTGCTTCGGCGTGGTTTGTCAGACCCGGCCGCCGCGGAGGCCGCCATCAACGACCGGCAAAGCTTCGCCAACTTCATTGAACTTCCCGACAGGGCCGCCACGCCCAGTTGTTCCACCATCAACCGTTTTCGGGCCGAGCTTGAGCGTCGCGCCCTCCTTGAACATCGCTGGGGGAAGTTGCCGATCAGATAGCGCGGCACGAGGTCGACTTGAGGGAGAGCTCCATGGCCGAGCCATCCCTCGTCGAGCGAAGACCGGCTGCAGGCTTTAGGCGGCTCTTCTGAGGAGGCGGTACTACTGCAGAGTCTGAGCTGCTCGTTCGGCCGCCGCACCAACAGTCCGGCGGACGGGAACGACTGCCGACCGCCTCTACTCTAGCGCTGACAACCACTGACGCTGGACTGGATGTTTCGACCACGATTCGGACCAACCTGATCTCGTCAAGTTCCTGGTGACTCTGCCTTCGCGCGCCGAACTGCACCTTCGTGTTTCCACCGCTCGAGCCATCCCTCCCCTATCCCGGCGCCAAAAGCCTCAATCTCCGCGAAGGTGCGTCAAGCCTATCCGGTGCTAGGCCCAGCACATCGCAACGCGCGGCCTGGATTTCCAGCTTCCGCAAGGCCGAGCGCGGACCCAGCCGCGCGCGCACTTCGTCCGGATCGGTTGAAAGCAGATCAGCAAGCTGGGCGCGGCTCGTGCTGTTCAGCCAACGGCTGAGTAACGTGCTCGGCCGACGTCCCCGCCCGACCACCAATCCAGTGATGTATGCCGAGAGTTTGTCCTGTTGCTGCAGCAGATGATCGCCCATCAGCTTGTTCCGCGTGATGTAGCCCGCGTTGATCCCCGGCATGGCGTGGTTCATCAGCAGATGCATGTCCACTTCGGACAGACCGGCCGCCTGGCCAAGGGTACGATAGCTCTGGCGCAGATCATTGCCCCAGTGGCTGACGACAGAGCGGTCCTCCTTATGCTCCTCCAAGTGACCGCTGGGCGCATCGCTCGGGAAGAGCCAGCTCATGGATGATTGAGGATAGAGCACTGACCCGAGGCGCCGAAGGCGAAACACCGACTCCAACATGGCCCGGGAAAGCGGGATGTCGAAGGCCTTCACTTCCCCGCCTTTCGGCTTGGCGATATGCATCCTGCGAGTCCGCAGGTCGAGATCGGTCACCCGAACGCGCTTCAACGCATCGGGACGACAGCCGGACAGCAATGACAGCAGGTGGAACTCACGTCGCACAGGATTGGCCATGGCCGCGACCTGTTCGAACCACGCCGCCAGGTCATTTGCGCCCAAGGCGGTGTCCCGGCGGCGTTCTGGATTCCAGTCCACGGCGAAGGTTGGATTTTCCGCGGGCAACTGCCGGCAGGTCTTGCGGGCGTGGTTGTAGACTGCCCGAAGGCTGCGCATGGCGCCGTTGGCGATGGCCGGTCCGTTGTCGCGACTGATCTTCTCATGGCGGTCCGTGACCAGCCGCGGCTCGGCTCCAAGCTCGCCCAAGGACCGATCAAGCCAGTCCTTCATGAGCCGCTCGATGTGATCGGTGTAGTGCCGAACCGTGTGGTCGCTGCGGACCTTTCGGATCAGGTGTGCTTCGCGATAGCGCGACCATGCCTGCCTTAGGGTTGGGACCTCGCCGATCTTGGGCTGATCCGAGGGACGACGCTCCTGGCGCGGGTCGGTCCCCTGGGCGATCAGGCCCAACAATGTCTTGGCCTTGGCGCGAGCATCGCGCGCACTCAAGTCGGCGACATCCGCCACCTTCATTCGGATAGATTGGCGCTGGCCAGCCACCCGCAGATCGCCCTGGATCATGAAGCTCTTGGCCCGGCTTCCCACCAGAATGAAAAAGCCAGCGAGCTCGGTGTCACGCGCGCGATATTGCGAT
>FSWM01000060.1_pt1 | contig 14478 bp, 14 predicted proteins | sample 1637841 | NCBI WGS metagenome assembly FSWM01 (sample SAMEA3914789, study PRJEB12502) | metagenome | biome: forest; material: soil | place: Canada | collected 2011-07-03 | depth 0.3 m | reverse complement strand
TGGCTATATATTCCACAATATTCAATTTTTCTATATTTTTCCAATCGGCCACGGAATCTGGGGTTAACCGCCTCAGCTTGCGGGGTCGCTGCTCGAATTGGAGACCTCCTTGCAGACCCGGACCAAACGTCACCTGGAACTGCTCGACCTCGCCCGCCCATTGCAGCGCTATGCCCACAGCCTGGACGCGGACCCGAACGCCTCGTCATTCCTGGTCCATCGGGCCCTGGCGGCCGCATTCTCCCAGCCGGACCGGCTGCCTGCCGGCCAGGATCTGGAGGCGTCTTTGCGCCTCGACATCGCCAGGACGTACGCGCTCGCTGAGCGCGACGCCGACCTGGGTCCGATCCTTCGATGACGCTGGCATTGGCCGAACGCGTCATGGGCGAACGCGTCATGGGCGACCTGCGCCCGGCCCTGCTGCAATCGGCGCTGACTCTGGTGAAAAGCCTCGACGAAGCCCAGGTTCTTGTCGACCAGACGCTGGTGGCCGCTCGCGCGGATGGCCCATCGCCGGTCAGCCGCATCCAGCTCTTTCGGCTGCTGCGCCAGACCTATCATTCCATCGAGCGATCGCGCGGCCGGCGCCCTATGCGGGACGCCCTCGTCATCGCCCTGGCCAGGACCTGCGACGCCGGGCATGCGGGGCGTCCAGGCCTAGGCCAAACCGGTCAGCGGGCAGGCTAAGTCAGGTCTAGAGCGGCCATGATCGCACCTGCGATCTCGCAATGCAGCATCGCAACCGCAATGGATCCCGTAAGGATCTATGGAATGTTTGTCCCGCACTATCTTGTGGCCGGTTGTCTTCGAAGAAAATCGAACTAAGCTGTGCGTATATCTTGATATCGCGTGCAGCGCGCCCAATGACAGCGTATTGTAGTAAATGCCCGACGTCCACGTCAGCGCATCGTAGGCAGAATTTGACGGAGCGCCCAAAGATGGGCGTCTTTACAGTGTTGAGTGCACGATCGGGACCACAGGCCCAGGCTCTGGGCGGGGTGTTCCGCAGCCGTTGAGGTGCGTATGATCAAGGCAATGGCCTCTCAGCCAACGAAATGGTCTCTTCGAAGGACCTTCGCGTTCATCCTGATCGTCGGCGGCCTGTTCTGGGTCATCCTCGGCTTGGCGTTCAAGTTTTTGCTTTTCTAGCTCCCCCCCTAAAATGCTGGATGCGTCTCGATGGATGATCGAGTGATCCGATCATAGGGCTGTTGTAGCGAATCGAGGACTTTTCTGTCCTTGGACGCTGGCGGCTGAGACAACCTGCCAACCCGCGGAGGCGCTCCCGCGTGGTGAACCGCCAAAAGCCATCCTCAAACCGGTGAAGGCCAAGCCATGAGCGCACCTGGCGCTTCCAAGGAGGCAGGCAAGTAGGCTATAGGCGAGCCTGAAATACACCCAATTGAAACACGCCCCAGATATCTTGGACGACACGCTAGAAGATGCCGGCGGGTCTCGCCTGCCAACGCTTGTTTCAATGAGATTTTAGGTCAGGCAGGTCGCCAACAATGCAAATTGAACGCCTCAACATACCGGACATCTTGTTGATAAAGACTGCCAAACATGGCGACGACCGTGGTTTCTTTTCGGAAGTCTACCGAAGCGACCTGCTCGCCGAGCATGGGGTGCGAGACACCTTTGTCCAGGACAACCATTCACTCTCCGCCGAGCGTGGCGTCCTTCGGGGGCTGCACTTCCAGCGCCCTCCGCACGCCCAGGGCAAGCTCGTTCGATGCGCCCGCGGCGCCATCCGCGATATCGCCGTCGATATTCGCCACGGCTCGCCCAGCTTTGGACGCTACGTCAGTGTCGAGTTGTCGGCGGCCGACTGGAACCAGGTCTGGATTCCGCCAGGCTTTGCGCACGGCTATGTCACCTTGGAAGCCAACTGCGAGGTTCTCTACAAGGTAACGGACTATTACAGTCCCGCGTGCGACCTTGGCATCGCCTGGAATGATCCGGATATCGGCGTAGATTGGGGACTGCCTGAGGACGAATTGGTCATGTCCGCCAAGGATCGTCAGCATCCGCGTTTGGCCGATACGCCGCCCGCCTTTACGCTTGCGGGCCTGGACAGACCAGACGGGGCGTAAGGGGGCTCGATGCGTATATTCGTTACTGGCGGCGCGGGTTTCATCGGATCGGCCGTCTGCCGACACCTAGTCAGAGACCTTGGCCTGGACGTCGTGGTCATCGACAAGCTCACCTACGCCGCAAGCCTGGCCTCCCTGGACCCGATAAGGAACGAGCCATCCTATCGGTTGGAAACGGTCGACATTTGCGACGCCGAAGCCATCGGCCGGCTCTTTGAGATCTACAAGCCCGACGGACTCATCCACCTGGCCGCCGAAAGCCACGTGGACCGCTCGATCAGCGGCTCGAAAGTGTTCCTGGACACCAATGTGGTTGGAACCTTCACCCTGCTCGAGGCTGCAAGAGCGTACCTGGCGGGGCTTGGCCGCCAAAAGGCCGCCACGTTCCGCTTCATCCATGTCTCCACCGACGAGGTCTTCGGCTCGTTGCCGGACGAGGGCTTCTTCACCGAGACCACCGCCTACGACCCCAGTTCCCCCTACTCGGCCACCAAGGCCGCCTCCGATCACCTCGCGAAGGCATGGTTTCGCACCTACGGCGTGCCGGTGATCATCACCAATTGCTCCAACAACTATGGCCCCTACCAGTTTCCTGAGAAGCTCATTCCACTGATGATACTCAAGGGATTGGAGGGAAGCGCCCTTCCCGTCTACGGCGACGGACGCAATACGCGCGACTGGCTCTTCGTGGAGGATCACGCGCGGGCGCTGGCCAGCGTGCTCGACAAGGGCCAGGCTGGGGAGACCTACAACGTCGGCGGGCGCAACGAACAGCACAACATCGATGTTGTGCGCCGCATCTGCCATATCCTGGACGCCATGCGGCCTGGCGCCGGGCCGCACGAGCGACTGATTGCCTATGTCGCCGACCGGCCTGGCCACGACCTGCGGTACGCCATCGACGCCAGCAAGCTTGAGACCAGCCTGGGATGGTGCGCGCGGGAGACTTTCGAGAGCGGCATCGAAAAGACCGTTGAATGGTACATTGAGCGCCAGGACTGGTGGGAACCGCTGCGCAAACGCGTCTATTCGGGTGAGCGGCTCGGCCTCCTGCCGGCCTGACCGATGCGAATCTTCGTCACCGGGGCGCACGGCCAGATCGCCAGATCGCTCCTGGAAGCCGCGTCAGGTCGAAGCGACATCGTCCTTGGCTTTGGCGCGCGGCCCAATCTCGATCTTGCCCAGCCTGAGACGATCCTTCCCCTCATGGAGGCGTTCGCGCCGGACGTGGTGATCAATCCAGCGGCCTACACGGCCGTGGACAAAGCCGAGTCCGAGGCCGCCTTGGCGATGGCGATCAACAAGGATGGCGCCGAGGCTGTGGCCCTGGCCGCCAAGGCGCTGGGCGCCCCCATCCTCCACTTTTCCACCGACTATGTTTTCGATGGGACCAAACAGGGCGCCTATGTCGAAACCGACCCCACTTCGCCGACCGGCGCCTACGGCCGCTCGAAACTCGAAGGGGAGATAGCGGTTGCAGGCGCAAACGATCAGCACGTAATCCTGCGCACAGCCTGGGTCTATGCGCCGTTCGGCGCCAACTTCGTGCGCACCATGCTGCGCCTGGCCAGTGAGCGTGACGCCCTCAGTGTCGTCGCCGATCAGATCGGCTGTCCGACCTACGCCCCAGACATCGCCCAGGCGAGCCTCGCCATCGCTGAGCTCATCCTTCAAACGGGTTGGCAGCCTCAGTATCGCGGCATAACCCACCTAGCAGGTCCTCGGGCTCTGTCCTGGTGCGAGTTCGCGCAGGCCATCATCAATGGCGCCGCCGCACGCGGCTTGCGCGGTGTTCCGGTCAAGGCCATCACGACCGCCGACTATCCAACACCAGCCCGACGCCCGGCCAATTCCCGCCTTGCCACCAAGAGGCTGACAGAAGTCTTTGGCGCGCATCTGCCACCGTTCGACACCTCGTTCGAACGCTGCCTTGATCGGCTCATTGGGCCACCCCTTGACGCCAAGAGGAGTTCATCTTGAAGGGCATCATACTGGCAGGCGGCAGCGGCACGCGCCTCCATCCCCTGACGCTCGTCACGTCAAAGCAACTGCTGCCTGTCTATGACAAGCCGATGATCTACTACCCGCTCACCACTCTGATGCTGGCGGGCATTCAGGACATCTTGATCATTTCGACGCCGCATGACCTTCCCCAGTTCGAGCGGCTCCTGGGCGATGGGTCCGACTTTGGCCTCAGCCTCACCTACGCCGCCCAACCCAAACCCGAGGGCCTGGCGCAGGCCTACATCATCGGCGCGGATTTCGTCGCCGGCGGACCCTCGGCCCTCATTCTTGGCGACAACATCTTCTACGGGCACGGCCTGCCCGAGCGCCTTCAGAGCGCCCGCACTCGCAAGGAGGGTGCGACGGTATTCGCCTACCACGTCACCGACCCCCAGCGTTATGGCGTGGTGGAATTCGCCGACGACAACCGCGTCGTCTCGATCGAGGAAAAGCCGCTTCAGCCAAAGTCCGACTGGGCCGTCACCGGGCTCTACTTCTACGACAACCGCGTCGTCGACATCGCCGCCAATCTCAGGCCCTCGGCGCGAGGTGAGCTGGAGATCACCGACGTGAACAGGGCCTACCTGGAGCGAGGGGCGCTGTCGGTGGAGCTCCTGGGCCGCGGCTATGCATGGCTGGACACCGGAACGCCCGACAGCCTCAAGGAGGCCGCCGACTTTGTCGGGACCTTGGAAAAGCGGCAGGGCTTTCGCATCGCCTGCCCCGAGGAGGTCGCCTACCGGCAAGGGTTCATCGACCGGCCACAGTTGGAGCGTCTGGGCCGGCGCCTCGGCAAGAGCGACTATGGCCGATACATTCAGGATCTGGCTGCGAGCACCCAGCCTCCCCGGGAGGGGCCTGCCTCGAGCTGAAGCTGGCGGGCGGATTCTGCCCGCTTTGCGCCTGCGCAGAGCTTGGCGCAGTCAGTGAACGAGCAAGCCTTACGGCCGGTGTTAGTATCTGACGAGCTTTGTCAGAAACTGTCGGCGCCTGTAACTACGTCGCAAATTGCAGTCATTCGTTCACGCGCTCCAAGACGGTAGGCCGGCACTGGGATAATAACTCGACGACATGACTTAAGTAACCTCCAAAATTAAGACGTCGCCTGCGCAAGTCCGCCGCTCGGCTTCAGCACATGATTAAACGCGTTGCCGTGTTAGTCTCTGGCTGGTCAGCACTGCTTTGGCCGAACATCCCGCAGACGGCTGGCCTCCGGAGGCGACAGCTCGCGTCGCAGGAGAATCTTTGCCTAGACGCTTGACGGGCGAACAGTGTTACTGGAATGTTAACGAATGTGCCGGGCGACCGGCTGGGCTGTGGGACAGCGAAAATGAAAATCATCGCTCCGGTGGTGTTGGCCGCCACCTTGTTTGCCGGCGGGTCTGTTAGCGCCGCGACGACCTACACGGTGGACGTGTGGATTGGCGCTCCGATCACCCATTCTTCCACCATCGCTGATGCGGCCGATATGCCGGCCGGGCCAGCCGACGCGGTGTTCACATATAGCTCGGACATCAACTGGTTTAGCCCGGGTCCGCAGAACACCAGCCCATCAGGCAACTTGGCGGGCACCTTCATTCCATCGGGGCCCATTAGCGCGTTCAGCTCCCCGTCAGGCGCCTATACGACATTGGCTGACTTCCTCAACGCCAGCCTCAGCATCGCCGGCGACGCCTACGTCTCCTACTTCCACATTGTCGGCTCCTACACGTCCGCATCGGCGCTCGGCGGCGCGATCGTCCACGATGACGGCGCTAGCGTGTACGATTACCTGGGCAACGCGGTCTACTCCAGCCCCGCAGAGACCAGCGAAGTTACCGGCAATTTCGTCCTGCCGTCCGGGACGCACACGTTCGCGGTCGACTACGTGGAAGCGAACGGCTCGCCGTCGGTTCTGTCGCTCACCGTTCCTGAGCCAGCCACCTGGGCGATGCTTCTACTGGGCTTCTTCGGCCTTGGCGCCCTGCTGCGCAGCCGACGTTCCAACGCCATGGTGCTCGCCGCCTAGGCCGTCCGCAGCCCACGACGCCGCGTGAGCCTTCTTAGGCGGCGTCACGCGGCGGTCGCGACAAGCTGAAGCAAAAAGCCCGCCGGGAAGCGCCCGGCGGGCTCTTTGCTTTTGACCGCGATGTTCCCCAAGACATCCCGCCAGCCGTCGTGAGGGCGCCGCCGATGAGAGCGGCGGAGCGCCGAAAAACATCTCGGAATGAGTTCGCGCCACTGTGTCGCACCAGGGGATCGGGCGGTTCGCACGTAAATTGCAGACCCTCCGTCGCACACGCGACTTGATCGCATGCCTCCCTTGCGCCACAAGGAAACGGCGATTCCCCGAGCCGGTCAGGACTCATCCTGTGCGGGGCGTGTCCTCCTGTCCAGATCACGCGGTGCGGCCAAGTTAGGCTAAACTGTGGCTCCGCGGCCCAAACGTGACCTCAATCCGTTCGCAAACCGGCAGCTCTTAACGTTCTTTTTTTGAGTCGCGCTAACGATGCAGCGGCTTTTCACCGGGCGAATCCGGACAGCTGGGGCGTATCTCATGATAGCACCGATCGCGGAGCTAATCCCGTTCGCGCATCCAATCAAGACCGCCCTGCGCGCCTGCCGACGGCACCTTGTCTACGCGGGTTCCTTCAGCGCGGTCATCAACATCCTCTACCTGGCGCCGACCATCTACATGCTCCAGGTCTACGAGCGCGTTGTACCCACCAACGGGGTCTCTACCCTCGGCCTTCTGACGCTGCTGCTCCTGGTCAGCCTTGGCGCGCTTTCGCTGCTGGAGATGCTGCGGTCGCGCCTCCTGGTGCGTCTGAGCGCCAGGCTAGAGAAGGTCCTGGCGCGGCAGGTGATGGACGCCACCTTCAGCGCGCCGACGGGCATCAACGTCACCCAGACCATGCGCGACTTCGATGCGCTTCGTCAGACGTTCACCGGCTCGGGCGCCCTGGCGGTCTTCGACACCCCCTGGTCGCTCATCTACATCGCGCTCTGCTTCGCGCTCCACCCGCTGCTGGGCTTCATGGCCCTCATCGGCGCCGTCGCCTTGGTCGGCCTGACCTACCTCAGCGAACGCGCGGTGCGGCCCCAACTCGAGAGCGCCGGCAAGGCTGCCACCAAGTCCTATATGTCGCTGCAACACGCCGCCGGCCTGAGCGAAGTCGTCCGTGCGCTTGGCATGCGCGAGGCGATCTTGGATCGCCACCAGGAAGACCGCGCCATCCTGAGCACGCTGCAGGTGGAAGCCAGCTTCTCGGCCGGCCGCTACCTTGGCCTCACCAAGTTCATCCGCCTTGCCCTGCAATCGCTCGCCCTTGGGGCGGCGGCCTACCTGGCTGCCGGTCAACAGATCTCGGCGGGCGCGATCTTCGCCGGTTCCTTGCTTATCGCCAGGGCGCTCTCGCCGCTGGAACAGGTCATCGGTTCCTGGAAGTCCCTCACCGAAGGCCAAAGCGCCTACCTGCGGCTCAATAACCTGCTGAGCGATTTTTCGCCGCCGCAGGAACGCACCACCCTGCCCCCGCCCGTGGGCCGCGTTTCGGTCAACGGCCTGACCGTGATGGAGCCGGACCGCGAGCGCCCGGTGCTGCAGCACATCTCATTCGCGATGACGCCCGGTGAGATCGTTGGACTCGTAGGCCCCTCCGGAGCGGGCAAGACCACCCTGATGAGAGCGATGGTCGGCGCGCTACGGCCGACGCGCGGCGAGGTCCGTCTCGACGGCGCCAACCTCTCCGACTGGGACGGATCGCGCCTTGGCCCCCATATTGGCTACCTGCCTCAGGATCTGGGTCTCTTCGAGGGCAGCGTGAAGCAGAACATCAGCCGCTTCGCCTCCATCGGCCCTGGCTCCCCGGAAGACATCGACAGAAGGGTCTGGGCGGCGGCAAAATCCTGCGGCGCCCATGAGATGATCCTGACCCTGCCAATGGGTTACGACACCAAGATTGGTTGGGGCGGCAGAGGCGTTTCCGGCGGCCAGGCGCAAAGGATCGCGCTGGCGCGTGCGCTGTACGGCAATCCCAAGCTGGTGGTGCTCGACGAGCCCAACGCCTTCCTGGACGCTGAAGGCGAGCAGGCTCTGAGGGGCACGCTGATCGCCCTGAAGGAGCGCGGCGCAAGCGTCATCCTGGTCGCCCATCGCACCAGCATGCTGGACCTGATCGACAAGCTCATCGTCCTGTCCGCCGGCGTGATGATCCACCATGGCCGCCGCGACGATGTCATCCGGGCCATGAATCCCAATCCGACGCCGGTGAGGGAGCCGGCCCTCCAAACGATGCGGGCAAGTGCATGAGTCTCGTTCAGTACGTTCCTAACCTTCCCGCGCCCTGGCAGATCGGGGGCACCGACGACCGGCCCCATCGCGAGGTCCGCGCGGGCCTGATAGTCATTGGCGCGTTCATCGGTCTCTTCAGCGCCTGGGCCGCCATCGCACCGCTGGACATGGCCGCCAGCGCCTCCGGCCGGGTGTCGGTTTCCGGTCACAGCCAGGAGATCGAGCACCGTGAGGGCGGCGTCGTGGCCGCGCTCAACGTGAAGGAGGGCCAGGCCGTCAAGGCCGGACAGCTCCTCGTCGAACTCGCGCCGGAAGACGTTGGCGCCCAGGTTCGTTCGCTCAGGGCGCAGATCATCTCCCTTCAGGCTCAGCGCGCGCGCCTGACGGCGGAAATGGAAGGCGCGGTCTCGATCACCTGGCCGCAGACCTTCAGCACCCTCAGCGGCGATGACCTGACCTCCGCCCAAGAGGTTATGAAGGTTCAACTGGCGCTCTTTGAAAGCGGCAACAGCGCCCTTCGCGCCCAAATGGCCGCCAACGCCCACCGCATCAGCGGTCTTGGCGCACAGATCTCCGGCACGCAGCGCCAACTGACCGCCAACAACACCCAGCAAACCTCGCTGGACCAACAGCTCACCGGCGTGCGCTCCCTCGCGCAACGCGGCTTCGCATCGCAAAATTCCGTGCGGGCCCTTGAGCGTTCGTCCGCGGACCTTCTCGGCGGCCGAGGCCAGTTGGAAGCGAACGCCGCCGACTATCGCCAGCAAATCGCCACAGCCAACGCTCAGACCCAAAACCTGGTCAAGGAACATCTGCAAAACGACGCCATCGCGCTTCGCGACACCGACGACCAGCTGAGAACCCTCACACCCAAGCTCGATGCGGCAAGCCGCCAACTCGATCGCGGCACCTTCCGCGCTCAAACCGACGGTGTGGTCACCGGCCTGACCGTCTTCGGGGTCGGCAACGTCGTCCAGCCGGGCCAGCGGCTCATGGAGGTCGTGCCGCTAAGGCCCGTCCTGGTGGTCCAGGGTCGCTTGCCGGCGTCCCAGATCCAGGGCGTGAACATTGGCCGCGAGGCCAAGGTGCGCTTCATGACCATGGAGGTTCGCGGCGCGCCTGTGCTGACAGGCAAGATCACCCAACTCTCGGCCGACAGCTTCGTCGACGATAAGACCGGGCAGAGCTTCTACACTGTCGAGGTAACCGTCCCGAAGAAGGAACTCGACGGGCTCTCGCGCGCCAAGAGCGCCGCTAACGCCGTTCGTCCCGGCGTTCCTGTCGAGGTCATGATCGCCCTGCAGAAGCGCACCGCGCTCGACTATCTTCTTGGACCTCTGTTCCAGGCGCTTTGGAAGAAGTAGGCGTTCTCAGGTCACCTCAAGATAGCGCCACCTACCGCCGGTTGGACGCGCCCAGGACGCCTTCCATCGCGCTATCCAGGAACCAGCGATAGGTCTGTGCGATGCCGTCCTGAAGCTTGATGCTGGGCGACCAGCCCATGTCTCTGAGCTTTTGTCCGCTCATCAGCTTGCGCGCGGTTCCATCCGGCTTGGAGAGGTCATAGGCGAGGCTGGCGGTCAGCCCGACAGTCTGGCAAACCTCCATGGCCAATTGCGCAATGGTAAGGTCCTCGCCTGAACCGACATTGACGTGCTCATCGTCGGAGTATCGGGTCATCAGGAAGACCAGAGCATCGGCGCAGTCGTCGACGTGCAGGAATTCCCGCCTGGGCTCGCCAGAGCCCCAGATCGAGATCGTGCGCTCACCGTTCTGCTTGGCCTCGTGGGCCTTGCGGATCAGGGCTGGCAACACATGACTGGATTTGAGGTCGAAGTTGTCCCCAGGCCCGTAAAGGTTGGTGGGCATCGCCGATATGAAGTCGGCGCCGTGTTGACGCCGATAGGCCTGGGCCAGCTTGAGGCCCGCAATCTTCGCGATGGCGTACCATTCGTTGGTCGGCTCCAGGGCGCCGGTCAGAAGCGCGTCCTCCTTGATCGGCTGGCTCGCCAGTTTGGGATAGATGCAGCTTGAACCGAGGAAGAGCAGCTTGGCCACGCCCGCTCTGTGGGCCCCCTCGATGACATTGGCCTCGATCATGAGGTTGTCGTACAGGAATTCAGCCGGAAGGGTGTCGTTGGCGAATATGCCGCCAACCTTTGCGGCGGCCAGGAAGATGGCGTCGACCTTGGCGTTGGCGATGAAAGCAAACGTATCGTCCTGTCGGCGCAGATCGAGGTCCTCCCGGCCGACGATCACGATGTCCGCGCCTTCGCTTTGCAGGCGCCTCACGAGCGCCGCGCCGACCATGCCACGATGCCCGGCCACCCAGACCCGCTTGCCCTGCAAGGGAAAGATCACCTCATTCGCCATTGCGGCGATGCTCCCTGGGCGCGGTGATCAGGTCCTGTCGGACCATTTCCGCACAAAGCTCGCTCCACGTCGTCTGGTGCGACCATCCAAGCTTCTTGTGCGCCTTGGAGGCGTCGCCCACCAGCAGGTCGACTTCCGTCGGGCGGAAGTAGCGAGCGTCTATCTGAACGAGAATTCGACCGCTTCGTACGTCGACCCCCTGCTCTTCGAGCCCTGATCCGCGCCACTCGATCTCGATGCCGATCTGAGCAAAGGCGTGCGCCACAAATTCCCTCACTGACGTCGTGACGCCGGTAGCTAGGACGTAGTCATCTGGATCGTCCTGCTGAAGCATCAGCCACATGCCGCGTACGTACTCGCGGGCATGGCCCCAGTCGCGCCTGGCATCGAGATTGCCCAGATAGAGCTTTTCCTGCAGGCCGTGGTGGATCGCCGCAACCGCCCTGGTGATTTTGCGCGTCACGAACGTCTCGCCCCGCACCGGGCTCTCATGGTTGAACAGAATACCGTTCGAGGCATGCAGTCCGTACGCCTCCCGATAGTTGACCACTGTCCAGTAGGCGTAGAGCTTTGCCACGGCATAGGGGCTGCGCGGATAGAACGGCGTGTGCTCGTCCTGCGGCACGGTCTGCGCCTTCCCATAGAGTTCGGACGTCGAGGCTTGGTAGAATCTCGTCTTGGCCGTCAGGCCCAATATTCGGATGGCCTCGAGAAGACGAAGGGCGCCGATGGCGTCCGCGTTCGCTGTGTATTCCGGCGATTCAAAGCTCACCTGCACATGGCTTTGCGCCGCCAGATTGTAGATCTCGTCTGGCTGCACCTGCTGAACGATGCGGATGAGGTTGGTGCTGTCGGTCAGATCGCCGTGGTGGAGGATGAATTTCAGATCCGGCTCGTGCGGGTCCTGGTATAGATGCTCTACCCTGCCGGTGTTGAACGACGACGACCGCCGTTTAATGCCATGGACGGTGTAGCCCTTTTCAAGCAGGAGCTCGGCCAGGTAGGCGCCATCCTGACCGGTGGCGCCAGTGACCAGCGCTATCTTGCCCGTACCAACCGTCATCGTCCCAGCCCCCGCCCCTAATGAAGTAAAGTAAGCGTCTCGACCCTAGCCGAACGCTTGGCGAGCGGCGAGAGCGCGGCCAGTGTCGAGGAGTTGGTTCGTGACGAAGCGCTGGCCGATCGGGCCTCCAGGCCCGCGGGGCAGGTTGGCTGAGCTGCTGTGGGCGCCCTTGCCGTTCGCCCGGCTGTCGAGCCCACGATTTTGGGGCGCCCCCGTGGCTCCTGACCGTAGAGCCCCAGCCGTCGCCTAATCAACGACCACGCATGACTTCACAAGCAATCGATGTCGGCTCCAGGCGGCCAAAATAGCGCCCTGGTTCAACGATGAATGGCAGAACTTGGCCTTTACGGGCGCGCGGCCTCGCCATCAACAGCGGCGGTTTGGAAACAATACCGCAGACAAACCAAGCACCAGGTCTCGCCCCATCGCCGCTCACGCTCTGAAGTGGGTTAGCGACCTCGTTCCAGTTTTAGTTGTGTCGAACTATCCATTCACGCCATACGCGGCGCCTGTCGCGATATTCAAGCTACGCCCCAGTCATATACCGCCATATGGATCGGATCGGCTCTTCCAAATCAGATTTATTGACCATTTCTATTTTCACAGGTTGCCGCTTGCATCCATTTGAGCGGGATAGCGTTCAATCATGCAATTGCATGGCGAACTCTCTGTTGGGTCTGGGCAGCAGCGATTTTAGATACTATGGTTATCCGAGCGTTAAGCGGGCGGGGGGGACCGGGCGCTTGGCCATTCCGGCGCCGAGGGGCGTGGTTTGGGAGGGCCAGTGAGGGTCTGACTGAAGGGCCGGGCGGGATTTTGTATGCGCGGGGCCCTGTCGCACAACATCGCGTACGAGCTAAGGCGACGTTTCGCCTGACGAGTGAAATGGATTAACGATGGACCTGCGAGCGACTAGTATCTCGCTCGTTTGGCGTAGAGGGGACTGGTTTGGATATGCCGAGCGATCTTGCGCTTGCCTTAGACCAGCTAAAACCGCGTTACGCTGTTGAGAACGCGTGCAGGTTGCGGCAATCGCGTGTAAAGCGGGCAATTGATATTCTCGGGTCTGCGTTCGGTCTGATCTTTTTGCTTCCGCTTTTTATTCTCATAGCGCTGGCGATCCGTCTGGAGAGCCCCGGCCCCGCCCTGTTCCGGCAGCGCCGCACGGGCCTCGACGGCAGGGTCTTCAAAATCCTGAAATTCCGCTCCATGCGCGTGTCGGAAGACGGTGATGAGATCGCGCACGCGACCCAGGGCGACGGTAGGACGACGGCCGTGGGACGATTTCTTCGCAAGAGCTGCATCGACGAGCTGCCCCAGTTGTTCAACGTTCTCGCCGGAGAGATGTCGCTGGTGGGCCCCCGGCCGCACGCGCTCGCTCATGACCGATACTACGGCGATATCCTGCCCACTTACGTCGCCCGCTTCGCCGCCAAGCCTGGGATCACCGGACTTGCGCAGATACGCGGCTTTCGCGGCGAGATCCGCAGGATCGAAGACATGTCGAGCCGCGTGGCCAGCGATCTGGACTACATCGCCAACTGGTCGCCCATCGCCGACATCAAGATCCTCCTCAAGACCTTCATCCTCGGCCCCTTCAACCCCTCTGCCTACTGATACGCTTCAGCGTCTCCGCAAGGCGCCGTCCGCAAATTTGAGGCGCGCCCTGGCCTCGCAGACCTGATCGCGGGTCAGGTCGTCAGAATTGATCAAGCATCCACAGGCCTGTGGGCAGTTGGGCGGGCAGCCCCCAGAAGGGGACAAGTCCAGATCGACTGTGGACGGCCCCGCACCTCACACGATTGTTAACGAATATTAGAGAGAATCGCGCGCTCATGCAGACATGAGCGTGCGTCAACAGAAACACGAAGCGAGCTCTCCTCTGGGGCCGGCCGCGAATGCGGCCCGGGCCCCTGCGGCAGCGGCAGCGCAGACCCCAAGCACCCACGCCGTCACCGGCCCGTCACCGGCGCGGAACATGCAAGCACACCTCGCCGCCCGCGTCGCCCATCCGAGTGATGAGGACGGCGCCGCCTGGTCGCCAAGATCGGCCCTGCTTCTGGCCAGCAGCGTCTCCCTGGCCGGTTGGGCCGCCGTGGCCATGATCGTTCGCGCGCTCCTGCATTAATATCCGCCCGCGCCCATCGCGTGCGCGAAGGTGTTAGCGCACCCACCGATCCCGCCATTGGCCCAAAGCGAGCAACGCCGCAGTGGCGCCTTGTGCCCTCCGCGGGAGCGTGGCACGAACGACCGAAATTGACACCTTCTGGGGATCAAGGGCTAGGCTCACTCATGTCGTCGAACACAACACTGGATGCTGTTAAGGAAACCATGGCCGACGTCTTCGATCTTGAAGACTTGAGCGTAACCGCGACGACAACCGCGGAGGATATTGAAGAGTGGGACAGCCTCAGCAATATTCGACTGGTTGTTGCTATTGAGCGTCGCTTTAACGTTAAATTCAAAAACTCCGAAATCACCTCGCTGCAGAATGTTGGAGATCTGATCAGGCTGATTGAGGCCAAGGCCCACTAGGACGGGACTGACCGAAGAGATCGGGTGGTGCATGTTGACGCAACTAGGATGGCTGCCTGCCGCGCCCGCCGACTTTCGCGACCGGGTCGGCGCGCTCGTCCGTGAGGCGCAGGTCGATGCCCAGACAGACCTTGCTG
>FSWM01000354.1_pt1 | contig 14492 bp, 13 predicted proteins | sample 1637841 | NCBI WGS metagenome assembly FSWM01 (sample SAMEA3914789, study PRJEB12502) | metagenome | biome: forest; material: soil | place: Canada | collected 2011-07-03 | depth 0.3 m | reverse complement strand
CCGATGCTGTTCCTGGGCTTCGCCGTGACGGAAGCCATGGGCATCTTCGCCCTCGTCATGGCCTTCATCATCCTGTTCGTGAAGGTCTAAGAGCCCTCCAATGGCGGCAGAATCCGTTCAGCCAACCCAGGCGTCCACCGCGCCGGCCGACTCCGGCTCGGGCGGCCTGCCGCAATTCGACATGGCCCAATGGCCAGGCCAGATGGTGTGGATGCTGATCATCTTCACCGTTCTGTACGTCCTCTTTTCCAAGGTGTTCGTTCCCAAGGTCGGCGGCGCGATCGCCGACCGCGAGGACCGGATCTCCGGCGACTTCGGCGCGGCTCGCAAGCTGAAGGAAGAGGCTGACGCCACGGCGGCGGCGGCGGCGGCGGAAATGGACCATGCGCGGGCCGCGGCCCAGAAGCTGGCCATCGACGCCAAGACCATGGCCAAGGCCGATGCGGCCAAGCGCGAAGCGCTCGAGGAGGCCAAGCTCGCCGAGATGCTGGCCAAGTCGGAAGCCTTGCTGACCGCGGCGCGCGATGCGGCCATGACCCATGTCCGCGGCATCGCCGAGGACACGGCCGGGCTCATCATCACCAAGCTGACCGGATCCGCGGCCACGGCCGACGAGATCAAGTCGTCCGCGACCAGCGCTTAAGGGGGAACTTCCGTGACCTGGCTGGAACAGTTCAAACCGTCAGAACCGGAATTCTGGGTTCTCGCCGGCCTCGTGGTCCTGGTCGTCGCCCTGGTCCGCGCCAAGGCGCCCGCCATGGCGATGAAGGCGCTCGACGACCGTGCGGCCAAGGTCCAGGCCGAACTGGACGAGGCCCTGCGCCTGCGCCAGGAGGCCCAGGCCCTGCTGGCCCAGATCAAGACCCAGCGCGAGCAGACCGAGCACCTGGCCGCCGAAATGCTGGCCAACGCCGAGGCCGAAGCCAAGCGCTTCAGCCAGGAAGCCCGCGCCAAGCTGGAAGATCAGATCAAGCGCCGCCAGGTGATGGCCGAACGCAAGATCGCCAGCGCCCAGGCCCAGGCCGAAGCCCAGGTCAAGGCAGCGGCCGCGGAGCTGGCGGCCCAGATCGCGGAAGGCGTTCTCGCCGGCCGCCTGCAAGGCCTGAAGACCGACCCCCTGGTCGACAGCGCGGTCGAGCAGATGGCGAACAAGCTGCAGTAGGTTTTCCGCGGCATCGCAGAAACGTCGGATCGCCGGGCTTCAGGGTCCGGCGATTTTTTTTGCGCCACTCAGGCCGCGGCGATGAGCGGCGAGAAAAGCTCCAAACCCTACCGCGCCGCCAGCGCCTCCAGCATCCCCTGGCGCGCCAGGCCGTCCGCCCGTTCGTTCATCGGATGGCCAGCGTGGCCCTTGACCCAATGCCAAGAGACCTCGTGCCGCGACCGCGCCTCGTCCAGGCGGCGCCACAGGTCCTCGTTCTTCACCGGCTCCTTGGCGGCCGTCTTCCAGCCGCGCGCCTTCCAGCCCCGCAGCCATTCGGTGATCCCGTTGCGCAGGTACTGGCTGTCGGTGTGCAGCTCGACCTTGCAGGGACGCTTCAGCGTCTCCAGGGCGACGATGGCGGCCATCAGCTCCATGCGGTTGTTGGTGGTGGCCAACTCGCCGCCGCAGATCTCCCGCTCCTTTTCGCCAGAGGTCAGGATGGCGCCCCAGCCGCCTGGGCCTGGGTTTCCGCGGCAGGCGCCGTCGGTATAGATCACGACGAAAGGGGTCATGCGCCCTCGCCGAACAGCATCAGCCCGCCACCTTGACCGGCCCGGTGCACGGCCAGCTTGCGTTCGTATTCCATGGGGTTCTTTGGCCTGACGAACGCGCCTTCGGCAGCCATGCCCCAGTCGGCGAGCCGGCTCAGGAAGAAGCGCATGGCCGCGCCCCAGGCCAGGATCGGCAGCGCATCGCGCTCGGCCGGGCTCAGCGGCCGCAAGGACTGATAGCCCGCCACCATCGCCCGCGCGGCGGTGACGTTCAGCGAGCCGTCCGGCTCGAAACACCAGGCGTTGAGGCAGATGGCCAGGTCGTAGGCGTAGAGGTCATCACAGGCGAAGTAGAAATCGATCGCCGCCGCGAACACCCCGTCGCGGAAGAAGACGTTGTCGGGAAACAGGTCTGCGTGGATCACCCCCGCCGGCAGATCCTTGGGCCAGGACCGGGCCAGGATGTCCAGATCGGAATTGATGGTGGCCGCCAGCCCCGGCTTGAACCCCTCGGCCGCCGCCTGCAGGGGTTCGAACATCGGCGCCCAGGCCGCCTGGCCGAGGTCGTTGACCCGCCGCTCCGGATAGCCCTGGCCCGCCTCGTGCAGCCAGGCCAGGCCCCGCCCGGCCTCGCGGCAATGGGCCAGGGTCGGCCGGCGCACTGACAGGCCGGGCAAGAAGCCGACGATCGCCGCCGGCTTGTCCCTCAGGTGGCTGAGCAACTCGCCATGCCGGTCGGCCACCGGCGTCGCCGAGGGAAAGCCGTGCTCGGCCAGCCAGCGCAGGAGGTTGAGGAAATAGGGCAGCTCGTCCGCCTTCACGCCCCGCTCGTAGACGGTCAGGATGAAGCGGCCGCGCTCGGTCTCCAAAAGGAAGTTGGAGTTCTGGACGCCCTCGGCGATGCCCTTGAACACCAAGGGCGCCCCCAGGTCGAAAGTCGCGAGGAACGCCTCGAGCTCGGCGTCGGTGATGTCGGTATAGACGGCCATGGCGCGGTGATCGGCGAGCCGCGCGCCCGGGTCAAGGGCGCTGATCCGCCAAGCGCGCGTTGCGGGGCGGGCCGGAAGCCAGTATCACAGCCGCCAACATGTGTTTCGTCGCGCGGGGGCGCGGGAGTCCTTATCAGATGCGTCCTTTGAAGATCTTCGCCTGCGCCTTGATCGCGGCGGCCATCGCCCTCCCGGCGGTCCCTGCGTTCGCGCAGATGGGCGGAGGCGGGGGCGGCGGCCGTGGCGGCAAGGGCGACGACCAGGCCGACGATGAAGCCAAGAAAAAGAAGGACGAGGAGTGGTCCGGCCCTCAGGCCCTCGACCTGCCCGGCACGCACAACGCCGGCCCCTGCCCCTTCGTCAAGGTGCTCTACGACGCCAGCCGCTATGTGGAGTTCAAGGACGGTCACGAGGCGTCCAGCGCCGTCGGCTATACCGGCGAGATCCAGAAGCTGGCCTCAGGCTGTTCCTACAAGGGCACCCAGCCGATCCACCTGGAGATGGAGGTCCTGTTCGGCTTCGGCCGCGGCCCGCAGGCGAGCTCGAACAGCAAGACCTATCGCTATTGGGTCGCCGTCACCGACCGCAACCAGGAAGTCCTGGCCAAGGAATATTTCGACATCAAGGCCGTCTTCCCGCAAGGCCAGGACCGCGTCCTGATGACCGACCACATCAATTCGATCGAGATTCCCCGCGCCACCAACGTGGTCAGCGGCGGCAATTTCGAGGTGCTGGTCGGTTTTGACGTGACGCCGCAGATGGTCGACTTCAACCGCCTGGGCAAGCGCTTCCACGTCAACGCCGGATCGCCCACCCGGACCGCCTCGACCACCCCGTAATGGTTCGTCGGCGAATAGATACGTCGATCTGTTCGCACTTCCCCAATCCGCTCGTCCCCGCGAAGGCGGGGCTCCAGGTGAAACCCACTGAAATCCGTGGATGAATCTGGATCCCCGCCTTCGCGGGGACGAGCGGGATTAAAGTCATCGTTTCAGTTATCTCCTCCGAGTCCTAAGGCCCATGACCGACCTGACCGCGGCCCTGACGCAGGCCGTTTCCGAGGCCTTCGCCAAGGCCGGCTTGCCGGCCGAACACGGGCGCGTCAGCCGCTCGGACCGCCCAGACCTGGCCGACTTCCAATGTAACGGCGCCTTGGCCGCGGCCAAGGCCGCGCGCAAGGCGCCGCGCGACATCGCCGGCGAGATCGTCGGCCTGCTGGCCGACTGTCCGCTGCTGGCCGGCGTCGAGATCGCCGGGCCGGGCTTCATCAATCTGAAGCTCAGCGACGACGCCCTGGCCCGGCGCGCGACGCAGATCGTCGCAGACCCGCGCACGGGCGCGGAGCGCGTGGCCGAGCCGCGGCGCATCATCATCGACTATGGCGGCCCCAACGTGGCCAAGCCCATGCACGTGGGACACCTGCGCGCCTCGATTATCGGCGAGTCGGTCAAGCGCCTCTACCGCTTCCGCGGCGACGAGGTGAAGGGCGACGCCCATTTCGGCGACTGGGGCTTCCAGATGGGGCTCTTGATCGTCGCGGCGTCAGACGCCAACGAAGGCTGGCGCAGCGTCGCCGAGGGCGACCCGCCCGCAGACGAAGCGGCCGCCCTGCTGGCGGACCTCGACCTCGACACTCTCGACCGGCTCTATCCGACGGCCGCGGCCCAGGCCAAGGAAGACACCGCCTTTCGCGACCGCGCGCGCAAGGCCACGGCCGAGCTGCAGGCCGGAAAGGCCGGCTACCTGACCCTGTGGCGCCGGTTCGCCGACGTCAGCCGCACGGCGCTGCAGCGCGAGTTCCACGCCCTGGGTGTGGATTTCGACCTGTGGAACGGCGAAAGCGACGTCGACCACCTGATCGCGCCCATGGTCGAGGATCTGAAAGCCAAGGGCCTGACCGAGGTGGATCAGGGCGCCCTGATCATCCGCGTGGCCAAGGAGGGCGACAAGCACGAGCTGCCGCCGCTGTTGGTGGTCTCGTCCGAGGGCTCGGCCATGTACGGCACGACGGACCTGGCCACCATCCTCGACCGCAAGCAGGCCTTCGACCCGCACCACGTGCTCTATTGCGTCGACCAGCGCCAAGCCGACCATTTCGAGATCGTGTTCCGCGCCGCCTACCGGGCCGGCTACGCCGCCCCCGGCTCCTTGGAGCATATCGGCTTCGGCACCATGAACGGGGCCGACGGCAAGCCGTTCAAGACCCGCGCCGGCGGCGTACTCAAGCTGCACGACCTGATCACCATGACCAAGGACAAGGCCCGCGAGCGCCTGCGCGAGGCGGGCCTGGGCGCCGAGCTGCCCGAGGACGAGTTCGAGGACATCGCCCACAAGGTGGCGGTGGCGGCGCTGAAGTTCGCCGACCTGCAGAACTTCCGCGGCACCAGCTATGTGTTCGACCTGGACCGCTTTTCCAGCTTCGAGGGCAAGACCGGCCCCTACCTGCTCTACCAGGCGGTGCGCATCAAATCGGTCCTGCGCAAGGCCGCCGAGGCGGGCGCGGAGGCCGGCGAGGCCATCGCCATCACCGACCCGGCCGAGCGCGAACTGGCCCTCTTGCTGGACGCCTTCAACGGCGCCGTGCGCGAAGCCTACGACCGCAAGGCCCCCAACCTGGTCGCCGAACACGCCTACAAACTGGCCCAGGCCTTCTCCAAGTTCTACGCCGCCTGCCCGATGCTGACCGCGGACGGGCCGGTGCGGGGATCGCGCCTGGCGTTGGCGAGCGTGGTGCTGCGGCAGTTGGAGATGGCGCTGGAGTTGTTGGGGATCGAGACGGCGGAGCGGATGTAGGGGGCGGAGCGGGGTCGGGCGTTGGGCGACTAGGGCGGTGACTGGATCACGGTCCGTCTGAGACACCTGAGCGAAATGCGGGGTTGGCCCAGTTCGTCTGAAATGAGCTGACATTGAGATCAAGGCGCGCCACTGTTCGCGAAACTGGCGACTATGACTTGCAGGAGCTGTTGTGAAGGTCCGCTTACTGGTTCATTAGAGATTGGAAGATCCGCGACACCCAGTCTACGATAGCTGGAGGTGGTTCTCCACAAAGCGGAGATGGGATCTCTGTGGGCCAATCACGAGGCGCCCTGCCTTTTACATTTAGCCCCGTTGAATGGCCAAGAAAATGCTGAGCGAGTAGCTTGGTAATATTTGACTGGAATATTGCTTCTGCCGCTCCATTCCCATCCTAACGTCCCTACAAAGCTCCATCATCCGGAAAAAGGGGAACGGTAAGTTCAGGTCGGCTGCGCGGGTTCCAAGCTATACCATACATATGGCCGGGCAGCGGACTGCTCAATTCCATCCTAATGATCAAATTACCCCCAAATTCGTCTACCTTAATTATCGCACGGTCGATTTCTGACGGGACTTCATAGTCGACAGCCGACGTATAACTTCCAACGAACGTTCTAATATCAGATTTTCGAAAACCATATTCCATTGGAAATCGGAATTCTAGTATGGCAGACTTAGTGCGATGAATAAAAATCAATCCATCAGCACATTGATAGTCACTACTATCTAAGTGAACTCCACCCCCAACAGCAACCTCATCCGACCAAACCGGATTTATATACCTACTCTCCGCGATCGTAGCATACTCTATGAAATCACCTTCTTCCGGCGAGGGGTCAAGCGCGACTATTGCCTCAATTTTCTCTGGGGTTTGAAACTCTATTTTTGGAACCAACTTAATTCCGCGGGACGAGTTAATGGTCTTCAGCTGAAATTTTATCTGCGGTGGAATTTCCGGTAGGTTTGCAGGAACCGTCGCCCATATACTCGCTGGGAACCCCCTCTTGGACGGCTTCGTATATATCAATTTCTTTGAGGTATTGTAGGCCCATAAGAAATCCTGACCATCAAATTTCATTTCCACCATGTGGTGAACGTATTCGGCGTGAGCATCAGAGACACCGCGTTGCGAGCCCACGTGGTGTGGCTCAACGACCTCAAGCTTCAATGTGTGAATTGCCTCTATACTTTTTTCCAAGAAATCCGGTTTTAGCAATTTTGAACGCTCAAATTTAAGGTGAGTTCCAAAATTTGACTTGAATCCCGTTAACTGAACCTCGTCCTCGACGAACATTAGCACGGGTATTTTTGCGCCATAAGCAAATGAAATCTCGTCATGCACCGCTTGAGGCATTGCGAATCCACCATCTTTGAATTCGTCCCTCCGCGTGCAAATGGCTACGAGCGCTTGAACAGTTGAAATCTTTGCCTTAGCCACATCAGGAGGCGTCGCAGATGATGCTGTTGAGACGTTTGTGAGTCTAAGACCAAGAGCTCGCGCAATTGCCATAAAGTGATCGTTGATCTCGGCATCGCCATCGGCAAAAGAGCAAGAAAAAAATACATCAACAGGTATAGAATTCATCTGATCGCTATCTTTTCTAATAATAAACTGCGACTTCGCACCTCGTCATGACCAACCGATGACGCAGGCACGACCATGGCGCATGTCTGGAATTCGCGTACCGAGGGCGCCGGAACAAAACGAGCCAGCCCCGTCACCCAGAACGCAAATCCCCCCTTACGCTTGCATTCATTGTAACGCTTAGCATAGGAACTTGATGGTCCGCTAGGCGATGGTTTGAATATTGGTGTGGAAGTCCCGTGAGAGGGAGGCCGCGATGGCTCTTCTCCATTAACGGTGATGCAGCGAGGATCCACATATCGGAACCAAGCCAACGGCAACAATTGGCGCACTCCTTCCGCGGCACGCTTTTCCGTGACGGCGGTTTCCTGATCCCATAGCGGGCCCCCGCGGGCGCTGAAGACTCGTAGGTGCTCGCCGACGCCCTTCTCGCGGGGGGCTTGCTTTAGGTCGCGGCGAAGGCGAAGCGGGCCGCGCCCTCAACCTTGACATTGACCTGAATCTCTGTTTCTATTTTGTTCCATGCTGCACATTGATCCCGCAACCCTCGATGTCGATGCGACCGTGGCCGACGCCGCGGGCTCGGCGCAGGTGCGCGCGGTGATGGAGCAGCAGCTTGCGATGCTGACGAAACTGGCGCAGATCGGCCTTAATATCGCCGAGGCGATCGAGCGGCGGGCCGTGGCCCAGGCGCAAATCGCGGAATTGGCCGCCGAACGGGCCGCTGAGCCGGGGGCGGCGGCGGGCGAGGCCTGCGCCGACCGGAGCGAGCCGGGACTGGTTTATCAGCGGGTTGCGCGGGCGGTCCGCCTGACCTTGGCGCTGCAATCGAAGGTACTGAAGGATCTCGTGGCCCTGGACCAGGGCGTGGCGCAGGCGCGCCAGGCGCGGGACCAGGCTGTGGCGGACGCCTCGGCCGAGAGCGATCCGCTCGAACAGCGCCGTGAGCGCGTCGATCGCATCGTCCGCCGCGTAATCGAAGCCGAAGAGGGCGACCGCAAAGAGGTCGAGCGGCTGTCCGGCGAGGCCTGGGAACGGCTTGAGGACGAGGACGTCTATGGCGACCTGATGGCGCGGCCGATCGGCGAGATCGTGGCGCGGGTCTGCGAGGACCTGGAGCTGTCGCCGGATTGGAACGCCTTGGCCCGGGAAGCCTGGGCGGTGGAAGAGGCCGCAAGCGGGGCTGTGGGGTCACCGTTCGTGGCGCGGGCGGGGCCGCAGTCGGCTTCGCCCTGAGGCGGGGCCGAGGTCCAATTCAGGATCGAAACCACCACAAGATAGAGCCACAATTCCGCTCACCCCCTGGGCTTGGCCGAAGGTCGAACCCTTCTCCCCTTGTGGGAGAAGGAGGGGCCCGCGGCGAAGCCGTGGGAGGATGAGGGGTCGCACCGGTGTTTCCGCTGCGTTTTCGCCGTCCCTCGAAATCAAGACCGAGAGGCCGGTGCGACCCCTCCCATCCGCTTCGCGGGCGGGCCCCTCCTTCCCCCGCAAGGGGGGAAGGGATTTCGTCCCGCTCTGGCTGCCGTGCGAAACGCTCCCCCTACCGCCCTGCCTTCGCCGTCCGCAGCACGAAGCCGATCACCTCCGCCACCGCCCGGTAGAGCTCCGCTGGGATCTCGGTCTCCAGTTCGATGGTCGACAGGGCCTCGGCCAGGGCGGGGTCGTGGCGCAGGGGGACGCCGTGGGCCTTAGCGGTGTCGATGATCTGTTGGCCGAGCCAGCCGCGGCCGACGGCCGTCACCTTGGGGGCTTGGCCCTTGTCGTAGGTCAGGGCCACGGCGAGCGGGGGTTTGGGGGTCTCGCTCATGAGGTTCGGTCGATCAGTTGGCCGGCGGCGGCCGCGGGCGTGGGCGGGGCGCCGGGCAGCACGCGGACGGCGGCGTCGGCGTCATCCGGCCCCTTCAAGGCCGCGGTCAGGTCACCGCGGCCGTCGTCGAGCCGTGTCCGCATGGGCTCCTGCTCGGCCCACAGGGTCACGCGGGTGCGCGCTCCGTGCAGGGCGACCTCGGCATGGACCGGGCCGGCGCCGTCGAGGTCCAGCGTGAACCGCGCCCGCCAGACGGGCTCGGTGTCGGCCGCGCCGCCCTGGGGCGCCTCGCGGCTGATCTCGAACTGGGCCATGGCCGGCCCCTGCTCGCTCGCCACCGGCAGGTCGAACGCCCAGCGCGTCGGGGCCTGGGGTTTGGGAAGCGAGGCCAGTTGCAGCAGTTCCAGCCGCGCCAGGGCCGCGTGCGCCTCATGCCGCAGCGCCTCGCGCTGGCTGGCGGCGTCCATGCCGGCGCCGATGCTGGCCCGGGCCGCCGGCTGGGCGCTGGTGGGTCCGCCGGCCACCGGCGGCGGGGGGCGGCTTGTGGTGCGGCGGTGCGCCGCGTCCTGTGAGACCAGTGCGGACTGCGCCGCCCGCTGCGCGCTGGCCTCGCTTTGGGCGGTCAACTCCAGCGGCAGGCGCAACAGCAGCGCCTTCAGGTCGCCAGCGAGATAGGGCGCGGCGCTCAGGTCGTGCGGCGCCTGGGCTGAGGCGGCGAGCCCCGCCTCCAGGAACAGGCCCGACTGGACCACCGCCGCGCGCAAGGTTTGGCCGGTCACGGCCTCGTCCAGCGGGACCTGCAGGGCCAGGACCTGCTGCGCCGTCGCCTGGGCGGCCGCGGGCATGGCCCCGGTCTGCAGCGCCACCGCCAGATCGGCCAGCAGCGGCGCCAGGCTGTCCTGCGCCGCCACGTCCGCGCCGATCAAGGTGGCGAGATCGGCCTGAGGTCCGGCGACGACGCCGGTAGCGGCCGGCGCCTGCGCCGTTGCACCAGCCCCGCCGCCAGCCTGGGGCGAGCCGGCAGCGCTGCTCACGCCGCCAATCCCACCGGACGGGGGCCCGCCGGATGGGGGCCCGCCGGATGGGGGGATGATCGGCCCGACGCTCATGGACGCGTGATCCGGGTCATGGCGATTCGCCGCTGCGAAAGTCGCGATGAGCCTATGACAATCCGCGCACGCCGCAAAACGCGCCGTTTCGCGCTGGCTAGAACGGATCGGACATGTTTATGGGGGTAACGCGCCGTCGGCGGTTGACACCGCCCCGGCCGTTCGTCAGGTTCAGCTCGACTCTCGCGGGAGAGACCGGCGGTTAGCCGGAGCCGAAGGCGCAACCGCCCCGGAAACGCTCAGGCAAATGGACCGCGAAAGTCTTCGGACGCTGGAAAGCAGCCCCTCTGATCGGGGGCTCGCCGACGGAGCAAGGGTGTATCCTTCTGGATTCGCCCGGAATCTCTCAGGCTTAAGGACAGCGGGGGCGTGAACCGGGCGGTCGCAGGGCCGCTCCCCACGCCGGAGTTGTCCCTTGTCCGACCCGCTTTCAATCACCCCCCTGCACAAGGCCCACCTGGCCGCCCGCGGGCGCATGGTCCCCTTCGCCGGCTATGACATGCCGGTGCAATACAAGGACGGGGTGCTGAAGGAGCATCTTTGGACCCGCGAGCACGCCGGCGCCTTTGACGTCTCGCACATGGGCCCGGCCTTCCTGACCTTGAACAACAGGTCCGGCGATCCGGACGCCGACCACGCGGCGATCGCCGCCATCGCCGAGACCCTGGTCTGCGGCGACATCCGGGGCCTGAAGCCCGGCCAGCTGCGCTACACCCTGCTGCTGAACGAGGCAGGCGGCCTGGTCGACGACCTGATGATCGGCCGCCCCCCGCGCGCCGACCGCCAAGGCACGCTGTATATTGTGGTCAACGCGGCGACCAAGGACGGCGATTTCGCGCTTTTCGAAGGCGCCGCCGCGGGCCGCGCCACGCTGACCCGCGCCGACGACCACGGCCTGATCGCCCTGCAAGGTCCCGAAGCCGCCGCCGTGCTGGGCCCTATCCTGCCCGAGGCGGTCGAGCTCGGCTTCATGCAGTTCCGCCGCGTCGAGCATGAGGGTCAGCAACTGGTCGTCTCGCGCTCGGGCTATACCGGCGAAGACGGCTTCGAGATCCTGGTTCCGCCCGAGATGGCCGAGCCGTTCTGGAACCAGCTGCTGGCCGACGGGCGCGTGCGGCCGATCGGCCTCGGCGCGCGAGATTCGCTGCGGCTGGAAGCCGGCCTGCCCCTCTATGGCCACGACGCCGACGATACGGTGTCGCCGATCGAGGCGAACCTCGCCTTCGCGGTCTCCAAGCGCCGCCTGAAAGCCCAGGATTTTCCAGGCGCCGCCCGGATCGCCAACGAGGCCGCGGGCGAGTTGAAGCGGGTCCGCGTCGGCCTGAAGGTGTTGCAAGGCGCCCCGGCCCGAGAGGGCGCTCCGATCGCGGACGCTTCGGGCGCCGAGGTCGGCGTGGTCACCAGCGGCGGCTTTGCGCCCAGCCTCTCGGCGCCGATCGCCATGGGCTTCGTCCCGCCGGCCCTGGCCGCGCCGGGAACCGCCCTCAACGTCATGGTCCGCGGCAAGGCCCAGGCGGCCGAGGTCACGGCCCTGCCCTTCGTCCCCCATCGCTACCTGCGCAAAATCTAGAAAGGCCGAGACATGCGTTTCACCAAGGATCACGAGTGGATCAGCCTGGAGGGCGACGTCGCCACCGTGGGCATCACCGCCTACGCCGCCGAGCAGTTGGGCGACGTGGTGTTCGTCGAACTGCCCGAACCCGGCAAGATGGTGGAGATCACCGAGGGCCTGGCGGTGGTCGAGAGCGTCAAGGCCGCCTCCGACGTCTACGCCCCCGTGGCCGGCGAGGTGGTGGGGGCCAATGACGCCCTGACCGACACCCCCGAAACCGTCAACCAGGATCCGGAAGGCGCCGGCTGGTTCGTCAAGCTGAAGCTGTCGGATCCGTCCCAGGTCGAGGGCCTGATGGACCGCGCCGCCTACGAAACCTATCTCGGGACCCTCTGATCCATGCGCTACCTGCCGCTCACCGCCGAAGACCGCGCCGCCATGCTGGGTGTGATCGGCGCGCCGTCGATCGACGACCTCTATGTCGATGTGCCGGCTTCGGCGCGACGATCGGGGACGGTCGGCCTGCCAAATCACCAAGGCGAGATCGAGGTCGAGCGGGCGCTGATGAGCCTTGCGGGCCGCAACCGGCCTGCCGGCGCCGGACCGTTCTTTTGCGGCGCCGGGGCCTATCGCCACCATGTGCCGGCCAGCGTGGACCACATCATCCAGCGATCGGAATTCCTGACCTCCTACACGCCCTACCAACCGGAAATCGCCCAGGGCACGCTGCAATACCTGTTCGAATTCCAGACCCAGGTGGCCGCCCTGACCGGCCTCGATGTGGCCAACGCCTCGCTCTATGACGGCTCCACTGGCGCCGCCGAGGCGGTGATGATGGCTCACCGCATCACCCGCCGGGCCAAGGCGGTGCTGTCCGGCGGCCTGCACCCACAGTATGCCGACACCATCCGCACCCTGGCCCACGTGGCCGGCGTCGACGTGGTTTCTCAAGCCCCGGCGGTGGACGCCTAGGCGGCGGTGATCGAGGCGATCGATTCGGGAACCGCATGTGTGGTGGTCCAGACCCCGAACGTGTTCGGCACGGCCACCGATGTCACCCGCATCGCTGAGGCCGCGCACGCGGCCGGAGCGCTGCTGATCGTGGTCGCCACCGAAGCTGTCTCCTACGGGCTCCTGAAATCGCCGGGAGCCATGGGAGCGGACATCGCCGTGGCCGAGGGCCAGTCGATCGGCAACGGACTTAACTTCGGCGGCCCCTATGTGGGCCTGTTCGCCACGCGGGAGAAGTTCGTGCGCCAGGCGCCGGGCCGGCTGTGTGGCGAGACCGTGGACGCGGAGGGCCGGCGCGGGTTCGTGCTGACTCTGTCGACCCGCGAGCAGCATATTCGCCGGGACAAGGCGACCTCGAACATCTGCACCAATTCGGGCCTCTGCGCCCTGGCCTTCACCATTCACATGTCGCTGCTGGGTGAGACGGGCCTTCGCCGCCTGGCCGCCGTCAACCACGCCCAGGCGCGCAAAACGGCGGCGGCGCTGGCCGCCGTCCCGGGCGCCGAGGTGCTGACGCCGCGCTTCTTCAACGAGTTCGCCGTGCGCCTGTCGCACCCGGCGGCCGGGGTGGTCGAGACCCTGACCAAAGAGGGGATCATCGCCGGCGTGCCCTATTCGCGCCTGGCGCCTGGGGCGGGGATGGACGATGTGCTGCTGGTGGCGGCGACGGAGCTGACCACCGAGGCCGACATCGCCGCCCTGGCCACCGCGCTTTCGGGGGTGCTGGCGTGACCTTCATTCCAGCCATTGTGAATTACAGCCGCGACGGAGCCCGCAAATGACCATGCTCAATGTCGGCCGTCCGACCCGTCCCGAGGCTGTCCTGGAATCCCAACCCGCCAGCCTCACCGGCGGCCGCGGCTTGCTGCAGAACGAGGGCTTGATCTTCGAATTGGGCGGCTGGGACAAGACCGGCGTCGACCTGCCGGACGCCGGCCTGGGGTCCGAGGATCTGGGCGATCTGTTCCGCGCCGAGCCGATCGGCCTGCCGGGCCTCTCGGAACCAGAGGCCCTGCGCCACTATGTGCGCCTGAGCCAGAAGAACCACGCCATCGACCTGGCGCTCTATCCGCTGGGCTCGTGCACCATGAAGCACAACCCGCGCCTGAACGAGAAGATGGCGCGTCTGCCAGGCTTCTCCGACATCCATCCGCTGCAGCCGGTATCAACCATCCAAGGCGCCCTGGCCCTGATGGACCAGCTGGCCCACTGGCTGAAGACCCTGACCGGCATGCCGGCCGTGGCCCTGTCGCCCAAGGCCGGAGCCCACGGCGAACTCTGCGGCCTCTTGGCCATCCGCGCGGCGCATGAAGCCCGGGGGGATGCGCGCAAGAGGGTGCTGGCCCCGACCTCGGCCCATGGCACCAACCCCGCCACCGCCGCCTTCGTCGGCTATGCGGTGGAGGAGATCGCCCAGACCGCCGACGGCCGCGTGGACCTCGGCGACCTCGCCGCCAAGCTCGGCCCCGACGTTGCGGCCATCATGGTCACCAACCCCAACACCTGCGGCCTGTTCGAGCGCGACATCATCGAGATCGCCCGGCTAACCCATGAGGCGGGCGCCTATTTCTACTGTGACGGGGCCAATTTCAACGCCATTGTCGGGCGCGTGCGCCCCGCCGACCTGGGCGTCGACGCCATGCACATCAACCTGCACAAGACCTTCTCCACCCCGCACGGGGGCGGTGGCCCGGGAGCGGGCCCGGTGGTGTTAAGCGAGGCTCTGGCGGCCTACGCGCCGACGCCGTGGGTGGCGCCCGGGGAGGCGGGTTTCGGCCTTGTGGAGCACGCCGAGGGCTCGCAAAGCTTCGGCCGCATGTCCGCCTTCCACGGCCAGATGGGCATGTTCGTCCGCGCCCTGACCTACATGATGAGCCACGGCGCCGACGGCCTTAGACAGGTGGCCGAGGATGCGGTGCTGAACGCCAACTTCATCAAGGCGCGCCTG
>FSWM01000378.1_pt1 | contig 14537 bp, 11 predicted proteins | sample 1637841 | NCBI WGS metagenome assembly FSWM01 (sample SAMEA3914789, study PRJEB12502) | metagenome | biome: forest; material: soil | place: Canada | collected 2011-07-03 | depth 0.3 m | reverse complement strand
CTTGGCACATTTGATGCCGTCAGGGGGCCGTCCACCCATCATGGTGAGGGCTCGCGTCAGCGAGCGTCTCGAACCACGCAAACCAAGCCATGCGACTTGTTTTCAAACGGGCTCTAAGACTCCCAAGTGTAAGCAACCCTGCAAAGTTTGCTTAGCCCATCGACCGCGCAGGCCCCAGGCCGACATACCGCGCGGTGGAGGGCTCGGCGGCGAGATGGGCGAGCAGCCAATCGCGGAAGGCCGCGATCTTGGGCGCCCGTCGGCGATCCTTCGGATAGGCCAGCCAATAGCCCCCGCTGTGGTCCCAGGCGATGTCGAACGGCTGAACCAGCCGCCCCTGGGCGATCTCCGCGGCGAAGAATACAGCAGACCCGAGGGCGACGCTCTGGCCGGCGATGGCGGACGCGACCTCGACCGTCTGCAGGTCGGCGACCAGACGTGGGGCCGTCTCGCAGGGGGCCTCGACGCCGGCCACGGCGAACCACGCCGCCCACTCCTTTTCCAGCCCTACCCGCGGCGCCGTCAGCAGATCGCTGGGGTGGGCGAGACCGCCCAGGGCCTCACGCAGGGCCGGCGCGCAGAGCGGGGTGACCTGCGCCGGAAACAGGTAGACATGCTCCAGCCCAGGATCTTCGCCAGGACCTGAACGGAGCGCCAGATCGAAGGGCTCGCGCGACAGGTCGACAAGACGCCCGCTCGTCTCGAGGCGCACAGCGATCCTTGGGTGGGCCAGTTGAAAACCACCCAGGCGCGGGGCCAGCCATTGGGTGGCCATGGATTGCAGGGTGGTGATGGACAACACCCCCTCGTCGGTTTCGGTCAGGTCGGTCAGGGCGGCGCGCAGCAGGCCCACCACCTCGCTCGCCGCCCGGGCCAGGCGCTCGCCCGCGGCCGTCAAAGCGACTTCCCGGGGCAAGCGGCGAAACAAGGGCTGCCCAAGGCGGCTTTCCAGCGCCTTCACCTGCCAACTGACCGCCGCCTGGGTCATCCCCAGTTCCTCGGCCGCGCGGGTGAAGCTGCTGAGGCGCGCGGCGGCCTCGAAGACGCGGATGGCGCTGAGCGGCAGGGTTGCGAGAGGATCAGCCATAAGCAGACCTTATGCTTAGACCAGGAGAACCGCTTTGTCATCCTCCCCCGCAAGACGGCAATATCTGCGTCAGACAAAGCTATTTGACGGAGACCGGCGATGGAAGAGTTCTTGAGGACCCATAAGGACGTTGCCTTTGGTTGGGTGCTGGCCGTGGAGATGGGAGCCTTGTGGCTGCAGGCCTTGCTGGGCGCGCTCAGCGCGTCTCGCCAGCGGCGCGATGCGGCCGGCAGGGGTGAGCTGCGTTCGAAAATCACACCGCTGGCCCGCTCCACGCGTCTGCCGCGCCTGATGGCGCCCCGTTGAGCAGCAAGGACCGCGACTCTTTAGCGCAGCGGCGTTTGGTCCCCCCTAACGACTTGGTAAACTGATAACGCGATCTTGCGCGCGCCCGAGGCGTATTCTCTGGCATCGGGATTGCCGGGATCGAGTGAACCATGTCGGAGCTGACCGCGGGGCTGCTGGCCGTCACCGACCCCGCGTCCGCTGGCGGCTGGATCCGCATCGTCGCCCATCGGCGCCGCGACCGGCTGGTCATCCTGCCCCTGACCTTTTTAGCGGCCCTGGCGTCGGCCTATTGGCTGGGCGCGCAATTCGCGGTGATCTGGCTGGCGGCCTGCCTCGTCAGCTTCACGATCAGCCATCTCCTGGGCGAGCGGATCGCGCGCATGGCGGCCCCGTCCTCAGGGTGGCACGGCCTGCTCGCCGTACAGGGCGGTGTCCATACCATCGTCTATTGCGCCATGCCCCTGGCGCTGGGGCTCGATGGGTCGCAGACCGCGACGATCACCTCCCTGGCCATGTTCGGGGCCATCGCCATGAGCGCCAGCGCCGAGTTCGTGATTTCGCGTCCGATCGGCGCTGCGGCCCTGGCCGCCGATTGCGCCATGGTCGCGGTGGCCGTGTTCTGGCGCACCACGGCCCATGGGCTGGGCATGGTTTATGCGGTGACCGGCATTGTCTGTTTCTTCGGCTATGTGTTTCAAGCCGCCCGGATCCGCCGGTCGATGGAAGAGCGTATCGCCGTCGCCCTTGAAACGGCGGTGATCAAGGAGCGGGAAGCGGCTGTGGCCAACGCGGCCAAGAGCACGTTTCTGGCGACCATGAGCCATGAGATCCGTACGCCGTTGAACGGCGTGCTGGGCATGGCCCAGGCCATGGAGGCCGACACCCTGTCGGACGAACAACGCGCGCGCCTGGCGGTCATCCGCAAATCGGGCGAAGCGCTCACAGCCGTGCTCAACGACGTCCTCGACCTGTCGAAGATCGAGGCGGGCCAGCTTGAGGTCGAGACCATCGTCTTCGATCTGGCCGAGGTGCTCCGCATGGGACGGGCGGCCTTCGCCATCAACGCCGAAGCCAAGGGACTGAGCCTGGAGCTGGAGATCGACGAGACGGCGTGCGGCGCCTATCTGGGCGATCCCACCCGGTTGCGCCAGGTGGTCTACAATCTGGTGTCAAACGCGGTGAAGTTCACCAGCCGGGGCGGGATCGTGGTCCGGGCGTGGCGCGAGGACGGGATGCTGTGCATTTCGGTCACGGACACCGGCGACGGCATCGCGCAGGATCAACAACAAAGGCTGTTCGCCAAGTTCGTTCAGCTCGACGCCTCGACCACACGCCGCTACGGGGGATCGGGTCTGGGCCTGGCGATCTGCCGCGAACTTTGCGCGCTGATGGGCGGTGAGATCGCGGTCGACAGCACGGTCGGTCAGGGATCGACCTTCGTCGTCCGCTTGCCGCTGAATCGGGCCGAGCAGACCTCGGCCGCCGCCGCCGGCGCGCCGCGCCCCGAGCTGACCGCCTCGCCAGAGGATCGCGCCATAAGGATTCTCGCGGCGGAGGACAACGAGGTCAACCGGTTGGTGCTCAAGACCCTGCTGGCTCAGGCCGGACTGGATCTGACCATGGTCACCGACGGCGCCCAGGCCGTCACCGCCTGGGAGACAGGTGAGTGGGACCTGGTGCTGATGGATGTGCAGATGCCGGTCATGGACGGCCTGACCGCGGTCAAGGAAATTCGCGCTCGCGAACGCGCCAGCGGGCGGACGCGCACGCCGGTCATAGCCCTGACGGGCGACGCCATGGCCCACCAGGTGGCTGAACTGAGCGCGGCGGGCATGGACGACCATGTGGCCAAGCCGATCGAGGTCGCGCGGCTGTTCGGGGCGATCGAGGCGGCGTTGAGCGAAGAGAGCCTGATCCGCTCCAATTGAATCCAATCATGCCAGCGGCCTTTGAATTTGGCCGTTGGTGCGTGTGTGTTTTTTCCGTCATGGCCGGCGTATGCCCATAGGCGCTAAGTTAGGCCGGGGCGGCGGAACCTACCTTCTCCCATGGGGAGAAGGAGGGGCCCGTTCGCGAGCGAATGGGAGGTTGAGGGGGTAGGACCTCTCAGTTTCATCCTGAAAAGCCGCAACCCCTCACCCTCCCACGCCTTTGGCGCGGGCCCCTCCCTCTCCCTTCGGGCGAGGTGTTTCTTGGTCAGGCTCCTAATTAGCGCCTATGGGCGTATGCCGGCCATCCATGCCGTGAACGCGTGGGCGAGACTATGGGCGTGGAACTCATCCTGAAGGCTTGGTTCCGATTGACCTGCACGGCATAGGTCACCGCGACGAGCGCGGTGACGACGGCAATGGATGGGAAGACCCTTCAGCGCTCGCCTATCCCGCCTTAGGGTCCGTTGACAAATAAAGGCTTCAATTTTTCATTCCGCTCATCCCCGCGCAGGCGGGGATCCAGATTCATCCGCAGAATTCAGTGGGTTGCACCTGGATCCCCGGCCTTCGCCCATAGGCGCTAAGTTAGGACGCGCTCCCCCTGCTCCTCATCCTGAGGCGCCCGCGCAGCGGGCCTCGAAGGACGCACGCACGGCGCCGTCTCTGCGTCCTTCGAGGCTCGCCGCCGTGCGACGAGCACCTCAGGAAGAGGAACAGGGGCGGGGGTGTCAGCTTAACTTAGCGCCTATGGGCCTGCGCGGGGATGAGCGGACTTATTTTCAGTGGTTTAGCTATTGCTGCAGGAGTCCTTAGCCCGCCGCCGATAGGCGTGCAGCAAGGGCTCGGTATAGCCGTTGGGCTGCTCGACCCCCTTGAACACCAGATCGCTGGCCGCCTGAAAAGCCAGGCTGGCGTCGAAATCAGGCGCCATGGGCCGATAGAGCGGATCGCCGGCGTTCTGGCCGTCAACCACGGCGGCCATGCGGCGCAGGGTTTCGGTGACCTGCTCCTTGGTGCAGACCCCATGGGCCAGCCAGTTGGCGACCATCTGGCTGGAAATGCGCAAGGTGGCGCGATCCTCCATCAGGCCCACATCGTGGATGTCCGGCACCTTGGAGCAGCCAACCCCCTGGTCGATCCAGCGGACCACATAGCCCAAAATGCCCTGACAGTTGTTGTCCAGCTCCTGCTTGACCTCTTCCGGAGACCAGTTGCGGCCCAGGGCCACGGGAATGGTCAGGAGGCCGTACAGGGGAGCGTGAGGGCGGGATTTCAGCTCGCCCTGGCGCTCGGCCACGTCGACCTGATGATAGTGCAGGGCGTGCAGGGTGGCGGCCGTCGGTGACGGCACCCAGGCGGCGCTGGCGCCGGCCTTGAGCTGACCGGCCTTGGTCGCCAGCATCTCGGCCATCAGATCGGGCATGGCCCACATGCCCTTGCCGATCTGCGCGCGGCCGGAAAAGCCGGTCGCCAGGCCATTGTCGACGTTCCAGTCCTCGTAGGTCGTGAACCAGGTCTGGGCCTTCATCTCGCCCTTGCGCACCATGGCGCCGAGTTGCATGTCGGTGTGGATCTCGTCGCCGGTGCGGTCGAGAAAGCCGGTATTGATGAAGACGATGCGGTCCTTCACCGCGCGGATGCATTCCTTGAGATTGACGCTGGTGCGGCGCTCCTCGTCCATCACCCCGATCTTCAGGGTATGGCGTTCAAGGCCGGCCAGGTCCTCGATGGCGTCGAACAGGTCGTTGGCGAAGGCGACTTCTTCAGGTCCATGCATCTTGGGTTTGACGATATAGACCGAGCCCTTGCGGCTGTTGACGAAGCGGCCCTGACGCTGAAGGTCCTTGTGCGCCAGAAGGCCGGTGATGACCCCGTCGACAATGCCTTCAGGCGCCTCGGAGCCGTCGGCCAGGATCACCGCGTCGGTGGTCATCAGATGCCCCACATTGCGGAAGAACATCAGGCTGCGGCCCGGCAGGGTCACCTCGCCGCCCCCCGGCGCCTGATAGACGCGGTCGGGGTTCAGGCCGCGCTCAAGAGTCTTGCCGCCTTTTTCGAAACTGGCGGTCAGGTCGCCGAGCAGCAGGCCCTTCATATTGCGGTACAGGGCGACCTTGTCCTCGGCGTCCACCGCGGCGACCGAGTCCTCCAGGTCCATGATGGTGGTGACGGCGGATTCCAGCAGCAGGTCGGCGACCCCGGCCGGATCGGTCTTGCCCACCGGATGGGCCGGATCGATGACGATTTCGATATGCAGGCCGTGGTGGCGCAGCAGCACCGCGGTGGGGGCGTCAGCCGGGCCGCGCCAGCCGCGCAGGGCGTCGGGATTGGCGAGGAAAGCCTTGCCGCCGTCGGCGAGGGTCACCTGCAGCTGGCCGGCTTCGATGGCGTAGCGGGTCGAGTGGATGTGCGAGCCCGCGTCCAGGGTCGCCGCCTCGTCCAGAACCGCACGGGCCCGGGCGATGACCCTGGCCCCGCGAACGGGGTTATAGGCGCCGCCCCTGGTCGCGCCGCCGTCCTCGGCGATGGCGTCGGTTCCGTAGAGGGCGTCATACAGGCTGCCCCAGCGGGCGTTGGCGGCGTTGAGGGCGTAGCGCTGGTTGGACAGGGGCACCACCAGCTGCGGCCCGGCGGTCAGGGCCACCTCGTCATCCACGCCCTGGGCGCCGATCTCGAAGTCGGGGCCTTCGGCGACCAGATAGCCGATCTCGCGCAGATAGGCCTCGATCTCGGCCGGCGAGACAGCCTGGCCCTTGCGATCCGCATACCAGGCGTCGAGCTGGACCTGCAGCGCATCGCGCTTGGCCAGAAGCTCGCGGTTGCGCGGCGCGAAGTCATTGAGCAGCGCGGCGAAGCCCGACCAGAAGGTGGTGGACGACAGGCCGGTGCCCGGCAAAGCCTCCTCCTCGATGAAACGCTCGAGCTCGGCTGCGATAATCAGACCTTCGCGGTGCGCGACCATGTAATATCCCCTGATGCCATCGCCTATTGTTGGGCTCGGGGGCTACAGCAGACGGGAGAAACGCGCAATGAGGGCCATGCCGCTCGAGCCCGAAACGATCGCGCGCAAGGCGCAGATCGCGCAGGCTTTGCGCAGGCTGATCGCGGCTGAAAGCGTGATCGAGGACGCGGTGGGGCTCAAGCCCTACGAAAGCGACGCCCTGACCGCCTATCAGCAGCCGCCGATGCTGGTGGCCCTGCCCTCGACCACCGCCGAGGTGGCCGCGATCCTGAAATATTGCCATGCCGAGGGGGTCAAGGTCGTCCCGCGCGGCGCCGGCACCTCCCTGTCCGGCGGCGCCCTGGGCCTGGCCGACGGGGTCACCCTGGGCCTGGCCAAGCTGAACCGGATCTTGAAGGTCGACTATGACAACCGCTGCGTGACCGCTCAGCCCGGCGTGACCAACCTGGCCATCACCGACGCCGTGCAGGCCGACGGCTTCTATTACGCCCCCGATCCCTCCAGCCAGATCGCCTGCACCATCGGCGGCAATGTGGCGGAAAATTCCGGTGGGGTTCACTGCCTGAAATATGGCCTGACCACCAACAATGTACTGGGGATCGAGATGGTGCTGATGACCGGCGAGGTGATCCGCCTGGGCGGCGCGCATCTGGACGCCGGCGGCTACGACCTGCTGGGCCTGATGATCGGCTCGGAGGGCCTGCTGGGGGTGGTCACCGAAGTCACCGTGCGCATCCTGCCGCGCCCAACCCATGTGCGGGCCATGCTGCTGGGCTTCGCCTCCTGCGAGGCCGGCGGTGATTGCGTGGCCAAGGTGATCGCCGCCGGCATCATCCCAGCCGGCATGGAGATGATGGATCATCTGTCGACCAACGCCGCCGAGGACTTCATCCACGCCGGCTATCCGCGCGACGTGGACGCGCTGTTGATCGTCGAGTTGGACGGGCCGGAAAGCGAGGTCGCCGAAACCATGGCCCGCATCCGCGCGATCGCCCAGGACTGCGGCGCGGTCTGCGTGCACGAGAGCGCCAGCGACAAGGAGCGCCTGCGTTTCTGGGCCGGGCGCAAGGCGGCGTTTCCCGCCCTGGGCGCCATCTCGCCCGACTATTACTGCATGGACGGGACCATTCCCCGCCGGCGACTGCCCCAGGTCCTGGGCCGGATCGCCGAGCTGTCGGACCAATACGGCCTGCGGGTGGCCAATGTCTTCCACGCCGGCGACGGCAACCTGCACCCCCTGATCCTTTATGACGCCAACGAGCCCGGCGAACTCGACAAGGCCGAGGCTTTCGGCGACGAGATCCTGAGGCTGTGCGTGGAGGTCGGCGGGGTTCTGACCGGCGAGCACGGTGTCGGTGTGGAGAAGCGCGACCTGATGGGGGCCATGTTCAACGAAATCGACCTGGACCAGCAGATGCGGGTCAAATGCGCCTTTGATCCCAAGCACCTGCTGAACCCCGGCAAGGTGTTTCCGCAGCTGAAGCGCTGCGCCGAACTCGGGCGCGTGCACGTGCATCGCGGCGCAACGCGCTTTCCAGACTTGCCGCGATTTTGAGGATGACACGCGGTCAAGGCCGGAGCAGGCCCAGGTGAAGTCCCTCGAACCCCAGACCGTCGAGGCCCTGGCCGAGGCGGTGGCCGACGCCGCCCTGGCGCGCGAGCCGATGGAGATCCTCGGCGGCGGGGCCCTGCGCGGGTTCGGCCGGCCGGTGACGGCGCCCCGCAGCCTGTCGACCCGGCGCCTGGACCGGATCCATTTCTATGAACCGGACGAACTGGTCATCAGCCTGGAGGCCGGGGTGGCCTTGAACACGGTGTCCGAGGCGCTCGCGGCGTCCTGTCAGCAATTGGCCTTCGAGCCGCCCGATCTGTCGCGACTTTTGGGCGGCGAAGGGGTGCGCACCATCGGCGGCGTGGTCGCCGCCAATCTGTCCGGCCCTCGCCGGCTACAGGCGGGCGCCGTGCGCGACCATCTGCTGGGTTTTGTCGCCGTCAATGGCCGCGGCGAGGTGATCAAGTCCGGTGGCCGCGTGGTCAAGAACGTTACGGGCTATGACCTGTCCAAGCTGATCGCCGGCTCCTGGGGCACGCTTGCGGTGATGTCCACCGTGACGCTGAAAGTGCTGCCCCGGCCGGAAACCGCCGCCACCCTGCTGGTTCCCGGCCTGGAGGCCGAAGCCGCTGTGCGCCTGTTCGCCCGCGCCCTGGCCGCGCCGCTGGATGTGACCGGCGCCGCCTGGCTGCCCGCCGCCCTGGCCGGCCCCTGGGCCAGCGGCCCGGTCGCCGCCCTGCGCCTGGAAGGCTTCGCCCTGTCGGTGGCGGAACGGTTCGACCTGATCGCCGCCCTGGCCGAGGGCGCGCCGACCGCGCACCTGGAAGATGGCGAGACCCAGGCCCTGTGGTCGGCGATCCGCGACGCGGCGCCCCTGGCCGAGCCCCGCGACCGGGCCATCTGGCGCGTTTCGGTGCCCCCGAGCGCCGGCCCAGGCGTGCTGGCGAGCCTGCCGGGCGCGATCGGCTATCTCGACTGGGCTGGCGGCCTGGTCTGGCTGGCGGTGGAAGAGGCCGCAGATTGCGGCGCGGCGGCCCTGCGCGCTCATATCGCCCACGCCGGGGGCCACGCCACCCTGGTGCGCGCCTCGGCCAAGAACCGGATCGCTCTGGAGGCGTCCCAGCCCATGCCCGCGGCCCTGGCCGCCCTCAGCGCCAGGGTCAAGGATGCGTTCGATCCCTTGCGGGTGCTCAATCCCGGCCGCCTCTACGGGACCCTGTAACCCGCCATGCGCACCAATTTCACCCCGACCCAGCTGGCCGACCCGGACATGCGCGAAAGCGAGCAGATCCTGCGCAACTGTGTGCACTGCGGCTTCTGCCAGGCGACCTGCCCGACCTACGCCCTGCTGGGCGACGAGCTGGATAGCCCGCGCGGGCGCATCTATCTGATCAAGGACATGCTGGAGAACAGCCGGCCCGCGGGGCCCCGCGAGGTCAAGCATGTGGACCGTTGCCTGTCCTGCCTGTCCTGCGTGACCACCTGTCCGTCGGACGTGAACTACGCGCATCTGGTCGATCACGCGCGCGCCTGGATCGAGCAGACCTACCGCCGGCCCTGGCCCGAGCGGATGCTGCGCGGCCTGCTGGCCTGGCTGACGCCTCGGCCCGGCGTCTTCAGGCTCGCGCTCCGGCTTGGCCGCCTGGTCAAGCCCCTGTCCGGCCTTCTTCCTGCCCCGCTCCGCGCCATGACCGCCCTTGCTCCAGCCCAGGTCCATGGCCCCTCGGACGCGGATCGCCCGCAGGTGTTCGCCGCCAAGGGGCCCCGTCGCCTGCGGGTCGCCATGCTGTCGGGTTGTGTTCAGCCGGTGCTGGCGCCCCAGATCAACGAGGCGACCTTGAGGATCCTCACCCGCCACGGCTGCGAGGTGGTGGTGGCCCGGGGCGCCGGCTGTTGCGGCGCCCTGCCGCACCATCTGGGCAAGCAGGATCCGGCCCTGGCCATGGCGCGCGCCAATATCGACGCCTGGACCGCCGAGATCGAGGGCGAAGGCCTGGACGCCATCGTCGTCAACGCGTCCGGTTGCGGCGTGGTGGTCAAGGACTATGACCATATGTTGCGCGAAGACCCCGCCTATGCCGACAAGGCCGCCCGCATCGCCGGCCTGGCCAAGGATCCGTCCGAAATCTTGCAGCAGCTGGGCCTGATGGCGCCGGTCCTCGACCCCGGCCTGATGGTCGCCTATCATCCGGCCTGTTCGCTGCAGCACGGTCAGAGGATTCGCGAAACGCCCAAGGCCCAGCTTCGCGCCACCGGATTTCAAGTGCGGGAAATCGCCGACGCCCATCTGTGCTGCGGTTCGGCCGGGCTCTACAACATATTGCAGCCCGAGATCGCCGGGCGGCTGCGCGAGCGCAAGGTCGGCGCGATCCGCCAGGCCGGCGCGGATCTCGTCGCCACCGGCAACATCGGCTGCATGACGCAGCTTAGCGGCGCGGCCGGCGTTCCAGTCGTGCATACGATCGAACTGTTGGACTGGGCGACCGGTGGCCCCAAGCCCGCCGTCCTCGCCAATCCGGCCAAGGAGAGCCTGAAATGACCACACCGCCCCATCCCGCCCTGGCCGGCGGCGCCGTCGCCGTCGTCACCGGCGCGGCCAGCGGCATCGGCCTCGCCGCCGCGCGCCGCTTCGCCGCCCTGGGCCTCAAGGTGGTGCTGGTCGACCGGCCCGGCGACATCCTGGAAAAGGCCTGCGCCCTGGTGGCCGCCGAGACGGCCGAGGGCGGCGCCCATGTGGCCGCCATACCCGCCGATGTCAGCCGCTTTTCCGACCTCGAACGGCTGCGCGACGAGGTGCTGGACGCTTTTGGCCCGGTTTCGGTGCTGATGAACAATGCCGGCGTGGGGGCCAATCCCGGCAAGACCTGGGAGAACCTGCACGGCTGGCGCGACCTGATCGACGTCAATCTGTGGGGCGCGATCCACGGGGTGCAGGCCTTTGTCCCAGCCATGCTGGCGGCCAAGGCGCCGGGCCTGGTGATCAATACCGGCTCCAAGCAGGGCATCACCCTGCCCCCCGGCAACGGGGCCTATAATCTGTCCAAGGCGGGGCTGAAGGCCTATACCGAGACCCTGGCCTACGAGCTGCGGGGCGCCTGCAACGACCGCATCACCGCCCACCTGCTGATCCCGGGCTTCACCTTCACCGGCATGACCGGCCGCGGCGCAAAGCCGGCCCCGGCCTGGACGCCCGAGCAGGTGGTCGATTTCATGCTGGAGAGCCTGGGACGCGGCGACTTCTACATCCTGTGCCCCGACAACGACGTGACCCGCGCGGTCGACGAAAAGCGCATCCAGTGGATGGCCGACGATCTCATCCGCAATCGGCCGGCCCTGTCGCGCTGGCGCCCGGATCACAAGGCGGCGTTCGAAGCCTTCATGAAACAGGGCGACTGACCCCGCCCGCGCCCGGCGCTTGACCGGGCCGCCGCCAGATCGCAAAGCTCGCCGCAAACATCGCCTTGTCGGGCGCGGGAGGACATGTGCAGCGGCTGTGTTCCATCCAGGCCCTGCGCGCGCTCGCCGCCCTGTCGGTGGTGCTCTATCACGCCTGCCAGTGGGCCAATGCCGGCTTCGCCATCGGCGCGGCCGGGGTGGACCTGTTCTTCGTCATCAGCGGCTTTGTCCTGTGGACCTCGGCTCAGGACCGCGACCTGACCCCGCGCCTGTTCCTGCAGCGGCGGTTCTGGCGGGTGGTCCCGGCCTATTGGCTGATCACCCTGATCGTGGCGGCCCTGGCCCTGGCCTGGCCGAAGCTGTTGCCGCACGTCTATGTCACGCCCGGCCACGCCCTGCTGTCCCTGCTGTTCATCCAGCACAACGACCCCGGCGGATTGCCGTTTCCGCTGTTGCCGGTGGGCTGGAGCCTGAACTATGAGGCGGTCTTCTATGCGGTCATGGCGCTCAGCCTGCTGGCCCCGCGCCGGCGAAGGTTCGGCCGCATCGCCTGGTCCCTGGTCGGGATCATGCTGTTCGGCATCCTTGTCCCCGCGGCCTTGTTCCTGTTCGGCGCCCCGCGGGCCGGCGCGACCGCCCAGACGGCCTATTTCCTGTTCGCCAATCCGATGATGCTGCAGTTCCTGGCCGGGGCGAGCCTGGCCCGCTTGCGGCTGGAGGGCCGCCTGCCGCGGCACGGCGCCGGATGGGGCCTGCTGGCGATCGGCCTGGCGATGGTCTTCGGCCTGTCCTTCTTCGACCTCTATGCCAGTCTGTGGCGACCGCTCCTGTGGGGCGTCCCGGCGCTTCTGGTGGTGGCCGGCGCGGTCAGCCTGGAGGCCGAGGGCGTGGTCCTGTCCGCGCCCCTGCTCGACCGGTTGGGCGAGGCCTCCTACTCCATCTATCTTTGCCATTGGCCGGTGGTGGTGATCCTGGCCAGCCTGGTTGGCGTCGCGCGCCCCTGGCTGTTCATACCCCTGGCCAGCGCATCGGCCATCGCCGCCGGCCTGGTCTGCTGGCGTCTGGTGGAGCGGCCCTTGATGCACGGCCTGTCAAAGCGCGTCGTGAAAGATCACGCCCAGGGTATGGCGCCGGCCCCTGCCGACGGTGCTGACCCCGTGGCGCAGATTGACCCGATAGGCGCCTTTGGGCCCCTGGACGGGGCGGTGATGGACGGCGAAAATCACCGCGTCGCCCCGGCCTAGGGGAACCACAGACGCCCGGCTCTGCCGGCGCGGCCGCTGTTCGGTGATCACCAGCTCCCCGCCGGAGAAATCCTCGCCGGGCTCGGACAACAGGATGGCCGCCTGCAGCGGAAAGACCTGCTCGCCATAGAGGTCCTGGTGCAGGCAATTATAGTCGCCGGGCCCGTAGCGCAGCATCAGCGGGGTCGGCCGCGCCTGGCCCGCCGCATGGCAGCGGGCCAGAAAGCCGGCATGATCCTCCGGGAACCGCGGCGTCAGTCCCATAGCCTCGTTCCACCGGTTGGCGATGGGCGCCAGCGGGGGATAGAGACCGGCGCGCAGCTGCTGCACCGCCGGCGGCAGCGGATAGGCGAAATACTGGTATTCGCCCCGCCCATAGCCGTGCCGCGCCATCACCACCCGGCTGCGAAACAGCCGTTCGTCCTCATAGAGGCTCGCCGCCGTCTCGCAGGCCTCGGCGTCCAGCAGCGCGCGGATCACCGCCCAGCCCTGGGCGTCGAGATCGCCGCCGACCTGGCCCCAGTCGATCGCCGCCAGACGGACGCCGATCACGCCGCCGCGCCTTCGCGCCGCAGCAGGGCGCGCTTGCGCTCCACCCCCCAGCGATAGCCGGACAGGCCCCCATCCTGGCGCACGACCCGGTGGCAGGGGATGGCCACGGCCAGGCTGTTGGCGGCGCAGGCCTGGGCCACCGCCCTGACCGCCCTGGGCGCGCCGATCTGGCGGGCGATATCCAGATAGCTGGCGGTCGAGCCGGCCGGTATGGCCTGCAGGGCCCGCCAGACCCGCTGTTGAAACGCGGTGCCGCGCACGTCGAGCGGCAGGTCCAGGCCCAGGGCTGGCGCCTCGATCAGGCCGACCACCTTGGCCATCCACTGCTCGTAGTCCACGTCGCCGCCGATCAGGCGGGCGGTGGGGAAACGATCCTGCAGGTCCCGCAGCAGGGCGTCCGGATCGTCCCCGAGCAGGATGGCGCAGACCCCCTTCTCGCTCTGGGCGGTGAGGATGGCGCCCAGGGAGCATTGGCCGATGGCGAAGCGGATCTGCGCGCCCGCCCCGCCCGCCCGCCAGGCCCGCGGAGTCATGCCCAGCATCCCGTCGGCCGCCTCGTAAAAGCGGCTGGAGGCGTTGAAGCCGGCGTCATACAGGGCCTCGGTCACCGTGCCGGCCCGGGGTAGCTCCTCGCGCACGCGCCTTGCCCTGTGGGCGTCGGCATAGGCCTTGGGCGTCACCCCGGTGACCGCCTTGAACAGCCGATGGAAGTGATAGGGGCTGAGCCCCGCGGCCCGGGCCAGGTCCGCCAGGGCCGGCGGCGTCTCGGCCGCCTCGATCAGGCGGCAGGTTTCGGCGATCTTGGCCGCATCGCGCGCCTCGCGCGGCGCCTCGTTGGGCCGGCAGCGCTTGCAGGGGCGAAACCCCGCCGCCTCGGCCGCGGCGCTGGTCGGGTGGAACGCCACATTCTTGGGGTTGGCCAGGCGCGCGGCGCAGGACGGCCGGCAATAGACCCCGGTGGTCCTGACCGAATAGAAGAAGGCGCCGTCGGCGGCCTTGTCGCGGGCCACCACGGCGGCCCAGCGGGAATCCCCCTCGGCGGGGCTCGGGTCTGCAGGGCGCGGGGCGGCGGTCATCTGGTGGACTAAAGCGTCCATGGGATCGTCCTTTCAATCCGTCATATCGTGATCCGCACAGTGCCGGCCAAGGACGGCGGCCGCACTCCGGGTCTTGCGGTCGAATTGAAAGGCCCCGCCAAAGGGATTTTAGCCGTCTGAAAACCGCGCCAAGGGTCGTTGACAAATAAAGGCTCCAATTTTTCGTTGCGCTCATCCCCGCGCAGGCGGAGATCCAGATTCATCCATAGAATTCAGTTTGTTGCACCTGGATCCCCGCCTGCGCCCATAGGCGCTAAGTTAGGAGTCTGGCCAAGAAACACCTCGCCCGAAGGGAGAGGGAGGGGCCCGCGCCGAAGGCGTGGGAGGGTGAGGGGTTGCGCGGTTTCAGGATGAAACTGTGAGGCCTTATCCCCTCATCCTCCCCTTCGCTTCGCGAACGGGCCCCTCCTTCTCCCCATGGGAGAAGG
>FSWM01000580.1_pt1 | contig 14562 bp, 14 predicted proteins | sample 1637841 | NCBI WGS metagenome assembly FSWM01 (sample SAMEA3914789, study PRJEB12502) | metagenome | biome: forest; material: soil | place: Canada | collected 2011-07-03 | depth 0.3 m | reverse complement strand
ATCTGCGCCTATTCAGAAGTCACCTGGGTGGATCAATACGGTTTGGCTGTCGGCGACGCGCGGCTCTGCGCAGCGACGGTCTTCTGGGCAGGGAAAACCCCGGCCCGCCGCATCATTCAGGATGCCTGTTGGCGCACCGACCGGCTTGGGCGCGCAAAGGTCGGCCGTTCGCTTCAAGTGCTGGGACTATCTGGCGTCTTCGTGATCGGTGATGCGGCCGCGATAGAAGAACCTGACAAGCCACCGTCGCGACCACAAGATGCCGCCGCTCAGCAGGGCCGCCATGTCGGCGAGTTCATCGCGCGGCGCCTTGCTGGCGCGTCCGCCGCGGAGCCGCTCGTGGACCGAAGCCACGAACGGCGCACGAGAATGAACGAGACAACGTCGACCGACGGGGGTGCCTTGGACGACGCGCCGTTCGCAACCGCGGCTCCCACCAGGGCCTCAAGAGTTCCCCAACAGCCAGAAGGAGGACATTGCAGATAGCGCCGACGCTCGCGTCCCTGCCGCAAAGCCCTCAGCCCTTGAGGTGGCGTCGGACGGATCTGCGCTTTCTCCCCCCGAAGCCAGATCCAGCGACGTTGACGCTTGAGCCGACGGTCTTCACCCGGACCGCCGGCTCATCCTTTCGTTCGTTCCGCCTCCGCAGCTCGCGCAGCGGATCGTTGAGACTCCAAGACGGCACATGAGGTGACGGAGCTGATGAAGAGGTCTGCCTTCTTCGACTATGCGATCTTTTCGTTGAGCAGCTACGCGGCCTCGATGCTCGCGCTCTACATCGCCTTTTCCATCGGCTTGCCTCGTCCCTATTGGGCGATGGGCACGGTCTACATCGTCAGCCAGCCCCTGGCAGGGGCGACGAGGTCCAAGGCGCTCTATCGCCTGATCGGCACGCTTGTGGGCGCGGCGGCCGCCTTGGTTCTCGTGCCAAATCTCGTGAATGAGCCGCTTGTGCTCAGTGCGGCGCTCGCGCTCTGGGTGGCGGGGTGCATCTTCATTTCGATGCTCGACCGTTCTCCGCGGTCCTACCTGTTCCTGCTCGCAGGCTATGGCGCCGCCATCATCGGTTTCCCGGCCGTGAACGCGCCCGGCGGCATATGGGACGTGGTCGTGGCGCGCTGCGAGGAGATCGGGCTGGGCATCATCTGCGCGACCGCCGTCCATTCGATCGTGTTTCCCAGGCCAGTGTTCATGGCGATCGCTGGCCGGATCGACGCTTGGCTGGCGGACGCCGACCATTGGGCGGCGGACGCCATGGCCGGCAGCGGAGACCCGCGCATGGCGCGCGAGCGACGGGATGTCGCCGCCGCCGCCACCGAAGTACAGCTCCTGGCGACACACCTGCCTTACGACACCACGCGTCTGCCCGAGATGCGTCGGCTGGTCGCCGAATTGCGCGAGCGAATGGTCCTGATCATTCCGACGCTGTCCGGGATCGCGGACCGCACGGCCGTCCTCAAGGCGGACGATAAACGTCTGAACCCTCGTCTCGCTAACGCCATTTCCGACACGACGGCGTGGATGCGCGCCGGGCCTTCGCGGGTATCAGCAGAGCCGCTGCTGGCTCGGCTTGATGAACTGGGCGTTCTCACGCCCCAGTCAGGCTGGCGGGACATGTTGGGCGCTAGCCTTGCTACGCGGGTGGCCAGCTATGTACGTCTTCGGCTTGAGGCGGGCGAACTGCTGTCCCGTATGCGGAATCCTTCTGATTCAACGCCTCCTCTGGACAACGTCAGCGTCCGTCCGCTCCCGTCCGATGCAGGCGCCGCGGCGGTCGGCGCCATCGCCGCTTTCTTCGCCATTTTCTTCATCTGCTGCTTCTGGATCGGGACCGGATGGACCCATGGCGCGATCGCGGTTGTCGTGGTGGCAGTGTTCGCCAGCTTCTTCGCGGGCCAGGACGACGTGAAGGCCGCTTCCCTGGTGACGGTGGGGTTTGTGTGCGTCACCCTCCCGCTCTCTGCCGTCTACAGCTTCTATCTGCTGCCCTCGATCAGTGGCTTTCCAATGTTGGCCCTCACCTTGTCGCCGGCGCTGCTGGTGTTGGGGATGGGTCTGGCGCATCCGCGCCTGGGCGCCGTGGTGCTTACGATCATCCAGGCGTTCAACATCGGCCTGGCGCTGCAGCCCAACTTCCAGGCCGAGTTCGCGAATTTCGCCAACACCTCGGCAGCGGAATTGATCGGCATGATGGCCGCCATCGGCGGCGCGCGTTGGCTTCGCGCGGTGAGCGTTGACGTCGCGGTGAGGCGGATACTGAAGCTCAATTGGCGGGATCTCGCCGCGCAAGCCACGGGTTCATTGCGGCCCGAAGAGGCCCAGATCTCTGGGCGCCTGATCGACAGAATAGCCGCGCTGGCGCCCAAACTCGCCGAGCCCGGCCTGCCGGCCGACCTCGTCGCCGTCGAGGCGCTTCGCGACCTGCGGGCCGGCCTTGCCCTGTTGGCCGTGCAAGACGCCCGCCCGGACGCCGTGCCGCACGTCGGTCGTCGCATAGATGACGTCGTGCAAGGTGTTGGCATGTACTTCTCGTCCCTGATCCGCTCAGGCCGAAGCACATCAGCGCCCGCGCCCCTGCGCGTCGTCATCGATCACGGCCTGCAGGCCTGGATCGATGTTCCGCTTGATGAACTGCAGACACGTGGATTGCTCGGCTTGGTGGCCCTGCGCCGGAACCTGTTTCCCGACAGCCCCGATTTCCAACCCGCGCTCAAAGGTGAGGCCCGATGACCGCCGAGTTCAGCGTCTCAGGTGTGTTCTTCTCCGCAATCCTGGTTACCGCGCTGACGGCCTATGGCCTCTCCCTCCTGCTGCGGATCGCTCTGGTTCGAGTGGGGGCCTACCGGTTCGTGTGGCATCCGGCGCTCTTCGATCTGTCATTGTTCGTCGTTCTTTGGGCGCTGATCGCTAACGCGCCCTGGCCCTGCGCGCCCGGGTAGCCGCATGCAGAAACTCAAAGCCCTTCTTCCTCGACTCCTCGTGACCGTGGCAGTGCTCGGCGCCGCCTTGTGGGGTGGCAGGTCGCTCTGGCAGCGTTACGAGGTTGAGCCCTGGACGCGGGACGGCCGCGTCCGGGCCAAGACCGTGCAAGTGGCGCCCGACGTTTCCGGCCTCGTCACCGAGGTCATGGTGCGGGACAACCAGATCGTCCACGCTGGCGACATTCTGTTTGTCATCGACCGCGAGCGGTTCGCGCTTGCCCTGCGCCAAGCCGAGGCGACCTTGGCCGCCCAGCGGACGGCTGCCATGGAAGCGCGCCGCGAGTCGGCGCGGGATCACGCGCTCGTCGGACTGGTCTCGCAGGAGACCGTCGAACAGGGCGCGAGCAAGGTTGAACAAGCCGACGCGGGATTGCGTCAGGGGGAAGCGTCAGTGGCGCTGGCCAAGCTCAATCTCCAGCGTGCGACGATCCATAGCCCGGTCGATGGTCGCCTGAGCGACCTTTTGCTGCAACGGGGCGACTACGCGGCCGCCGGGCGGCCGGCGCTCGCAATCGTCGACAGCGCGACGATCCACGTCGAAGGCTATTTCGAGGAGACCAAGCTCAAGTCGATCCAGGTGGGCCAGCCCGTGGTTGTCCGTCTGATGGGCGAACCGCGCCCTGTTCGGGGCCACGTGGAAAGTATCGCGCCGGCGATCGAAGACCGTGACCGGGCCGAAGGCTCAACCCTCCTGCCCAACGTCAATCCGACATTCAGCTGGGTGCGTCTGGCGCAACGCGTGCCCGTCTGGATCGCGATCGACCGGGTTCCAGCCGATCTAAGCCTGGTTCCGGGGCGGACGGCGTCGGTAGAGGTCATCCAATCCCGGGGCAATCCCAAGCCGTCCGCGAGGGGGCATTGAGACCGCTGACCGCCGTCGGCGTGAGCTTGGCGCTCTGCGGGTGTGCGACCGTGGGTGCGAACTACGCTGTTCCGGACCACGCCGCGGTCAACCTGCCGCAAGCCAAGGGGGAGTTCCTTGGCTCTGCCAACCCGGCCGTGTCAACGGATGCGCCGCCCTCCAAGTGGTGGCGTCTCTACGAGGATCCGGTCTTGGACGGCCTCATCGAGCAGGCGCTCGCGGCCAATACGGATCTGCGCGTTGCCGCAGCCAATCTCGAGGCGGCACGCGCCACGACGGCGGAGGTCGAAAGCGCGCGCGACCCCCACGTTGGAGTGGGGGCGGCGGTGGCTCGCGACAAGGAGTCCGGCGAGGAGCACCTCGTCGACCAATCGTTGCCGGCCGAGACCGTCGGCGGGGCCGGCCTGACCGTTTCCTATGAGATCGACGTCTTCGGAAAGCTCCGCCGGGCGATCGAGGCCTCCAAGGCCAACACCGAAGCCACCGAAGCGGCCCTCCACCTGGCGCGGGTGACGCTCGTCGCCAGCGTCACTCGCGCTTATGTGCAGGCCTGCGCCGCGGGCCGCCAGCGTGCCGTGGCCGAACATGCGATCGAGCTGCAGGCGCAGAGCCTGGAGGTGACGGACAGCCTGTTTCGAACGGGGCGCGGCGTTCGCACTGATGTCGAACGGGCGCGCAGCCAACTCAACCAGTTGCGCGCCGCTCCGCCTTCGTTCGCCGCTCAGCAGCAGGCGGCTCTCTATACCCTGGCCCTCCTGCTAGGGCGCCCGCCCGCCGACTACCCAAGGGCTGTCGAAGGCTGCCAGGACATTCCATTGGTCCGTCGGCCGCTTCCGGTCGGCGACGGCGCGGCGCTGCTGGCGCGTCGGCCCGACATCCGTGAGGCCGAACGCCATCTTGCGGCGGCGACCGCGAACGTGGCCGTCGCCACGGCCGAACTCTACCCCACCATCACCCTAGGCGCGTCAGGCGGTTCGAGCGGGCTACTTGCGGACTTTGGGAAGCCGGCCACACAGTATTTCAACTTCGGCCCTATGCTCAGTTGGTCAATCCCCGACAGCGGCGCCCGCGCCCGGGTGAGGGCATCACAGGCAACCAGCCAGGCGGCGCTGGCCCGGTTCGACGGCGTGGTGCTCCGCGCCCTACGGGAAACGGAGACGAACCTCTCGGCCTACACCCACGAACTCGAGCGCAACGACGCCCTCAGGACAGCCAGGGATTCGGCCGCTTCGGCGGCAGCCGAAACCACGGCGTTCTATCGCGCCGGACGGGCGCCCTATCTCGCGGACCTCGATGCGAAGAGAACGCTGGCCAGTGCTGACGCCAGCCTTGCCGCCTCCGACGCCCAAAGGGCGGTCGATCAAGTCGACGTCTTCTTGGCGCTAGGCGGGGGATGGTAGGCTAAGCACAGACCTTTGCTCCAAAGCTGGCTGAGCCCGATATTCGCGGGGCCTGCCAGCGCTCTGACCTTCAACCGTGCCCAGTAAATTTGAGCATTTATGAGGAGATCCCATGCGACCCAAGCATTGCCTCCCAGGGTAGTCTAATTCTGGTCAAATTTTATAGCATTTTACCTGCTTTTTCTCGACTTTACTGGGCCCCCCAGGGCCGCGGGCCTACTGAAACCCATGGTTCAGCAGGAGGCCCGCATGAGTGCAACGCCCACCTTCGAAACGCTTATCTACGCCAAGCGAAACGGCGTCGCCTTCGTCACCCTCAACCGGCCCAAGCAGCTCAACGCCCTCAATTGGCAGGCGATCCTCGACCTGGACGCGGCCTTTCGAGATGCACGTGACGATGAAACGGTCCACGGCGTGATCCTGACGGGATCGGGGGACAGGGCCTTCATCGCCGGCGCCGATATCGGCGAGCTCTCCCAGACCGCCGCCATCCAAGCCGCTGCCTCCACCCGCGCCGGACAGGACGTGCTCGACCTCATCGAGACACTCGGCAAGCCGGTCATCGCAGCGGTCAACGGCCTGGCGCTTGGTGGCGGCTGCGAGACGGCCATGGCGTGCACCATTCGTCTGGCGTCGGACCAGGCCGCATTCGGCCAGCCCGAGGTGACCAGCCGGGGCCGATGCTGGCCTTCGCGAGATCGCGTTCGGATCTCCCTCGGCTGATCCCCAAGCTGCAACGGCGCGTCCAGTCGTCGAACTGAACAGGCCAAGTCGTCGGAAGAGGAACTCATTCCATGCAGGACAGCACGATCTTCACAGGGCTGAAGGTCCTGGACATCGCCAGCTTCATTGCCGGACCCGCGGCGACAACCATCCTGTCGGACTATGGCGCGGACGTGATCAAAGTCGAGCCACCGGGCATCGGCGATCCGCAGCGTCTCTTCAATTTGGCTCCGCCCAATCCCACCTGCGACGTGAACTACGCCTGGGAGCTGGAGAACCGAAACAAGCGCGGCATCGCGCTGGATCTGAAATCTCCCGAAGCGCCCGAGGTCCTGCGGCGGCTGGTCCAGTGGGCCGACGTGCTGGTAACCAACTATCCACCGAAGGTTCGGCATGCGCTGGGACTCTCCTACGAGGCGATCGCCCCGATCAACCCGCGACTGATCTACGCCGACATCACCGGCTATGGCGCAGCGGGCCCTGAGGCTGAAAAACCCGGGTTCGACATCACCGCCTTCTGGGCCCGAACGGGCCTGATGAGCGTGGTCCACGACGCCGACAGCGCCCCGACCCTGCCTGTTCCCGGCATGGGCGATCACGCGACGGCGACCGGCCTGTACGCCGCCATCGTCACGGCTCTCTACGCCCGCGAGCGAACCGGGAAGGGGGGGCACGCGACCACCTCCCTGATCGCCGAAGGCGTCTGGGCGGCGGGAGCCTGGGTCGAGGGTGCTTTGCACGGCGCCCGCTTCTACGGCCAACACGATCGCAAGGCGCCACCGAACGCGGTCGTGAATCCCTATCGCACCAGCGACGGTCGCTGGATCCTGCCCTGCGCGATCCAACCCAAGGACTGGACGGGCTTCGTTGGCGCCATCGCCCGTTCGGAACTGCTCGAAGATCCGCGGTTCGCTGAGCCGGCCGCCCGCGTGGCCAATTCGGCCGCCCTGGTGGAGATCCTCGACGCGCTGTTCCTCACCAACACGTTGGATCATTGGCGCCAAACGCTCGACGCCGGGCGCGTCATCTACAGCGTCGTGCAGACTATGGAAGAGGTCGTTCGCGACCCTCAGATGCTCGCCAACGAGGTCCTCGTCCCTCTGGCTGAGCCAAATGGAGTGGCGACCCACACGGTCAACAGTCCGATCCAGGTGGTCGGCCTTCCCAAGGTCACGCCACGCCGTGCGCCCCGTCTTGGCGAGCATACCGACGCCATTCTGACGGAGCTCGGGTTCACCGACGCCGACCGGACGCGTCTGCACGAAGCCCACGCCGTCGAACGCCACTGAGGCCGAACGGCCCACGGTCGCGCCCCGCCACGCATCAAAACTGGAAATGACCATGACCGAAGACGAAGTCCGGAAAAACGCTTTCGCGATGCCTCTGACCAGCCCGGCCTATTCGAGGCCCCCATTCCGCGATGAGCAGGCTTCCTTGGCCAAGGGCGTCTGCACTGTCCGAATGCGCGAGACCGTCGGCTGGGCGCGCGAGTTGCTGGGCGCCAACGGCATCCGGTTGGAAGAGCACATTGGCCGCTTCGTCGCCGACGCCGAGGCCCTCTACTCCTACGAGGGCGCCCGCGAGATGAACGCCCTCATCGTCGGCAAGGCGATCACCGGCTTCAGCGCCTTCGTCTGAGTCTGTCTTTCACAAGGAAACGCAACATGACCCAACCCATCCAACGGGTGGCGATCATCGGAACGGGCGTCATCGGCGCAAGCTGGACCGCCCTTTACCTAGCCAAGGGCCTCGACGTGGTCGCCACCGACGTCGCTCCAAACGCCGAGGGGGCGCTCAAGGATTTCGTCAACAGGGCGTGGCCGGCGCTGGCGGAGCTCGGCCTCGCCCCAAATGCCTCTCGCCAACGTCTGCGTTTCGACGCCGACCTGGAGAGCGCCGTTGAGGGCGCCGACTTGGTCCAGGAAAATGGTCCCGAGCGGATCGAATTCAAGCAGGACCTGTATGGCAAGCTCGACAGGGTGTTGCCCGCGAAGACCATCATCGCCTCCAGCTCGTCCGGCCTGACCATGAGCGCCATCCAGCAGGGCTGCCCAAATCATCCGGAGCGCTGCCTGATCGCCCACCCGTTCAACCCGCCGCACCTCATTCCGCTGGTCGAACTGGTCGGCGGCGCGGCGACCTCCGAGCAGACGATCCAACGGGCGGCCGCCTTCTATGACAGCCTCGGCAAGCGAACGATCCGCCTGAAGAAGGAAGTCCCCGGGCACGTTGCGAACCGCCTGGCGGCCGCGCTTTACCGCGAGATCGTTCACCTGGTGGCCGAGGACGTGATCAGCGTGGCCGACGCGGACGCTGCCGTCTGCTGGGGGCCAGGCATGCGCTGGGGCGTCATGGGCCCATCGCTGCTTTACCACCTGGGCGGCGGCCCTGGCGGCATCGACCACTGGTGGGACCAGTTCACCGGGCCGATGACGGCCTGGTGGAAGGTGCTGGGCAATCCGGTTGTGACGCCGGAGGTGCGGGCGAAGATTACCGCTGGGGTGGTGGAAGAAGTCGCCGGCCGCTCGATTGAGGCTCTGTCAGCGCAACGCGACAAAGCCCTGATGGGACTGCTGAAGGTCCGCTCAGTCGGCTGAACCCCTCATCGCGAAAGGCGTACGAACCATGGGCGACATTTCAAGGCCCTCGCAGGATCCGGGCACGGCAGGTCGACTTCGAGACCGGCCCCAAGTCGTTGTCGTCGGCGCGGGGTTCGCCGGCGTGGCGGCGGCCAGGGCGCTGCGCCGGTGCGCCGTCGACGTGTTGCTGATCGACAGGCGCAACCATCAGATTTTCCAGCCCCTTTTGTACCAGGTGGCGACAGCTGTGCTGGCGCCCGCGGATGTCGCCGCCCCGATCCGCCAGCTGGCCGCCACGCAAGACAACCTAACGGTGGAGATGGCGGAGGTCATGGCCATCGACGCTCCCTCTCGCACCCTGACGGTCCTGCTGCCGAACTGCGAAACGATTAGCGTCCCGTTCGACTACCTTGTCTTGGCCACCGGCGTGATGCCCAGCTATTTCGGCCATGACGAGTTCGCCCTCCATGCGCCGGGCCTCAAGACGCTCACCGACGCTGAGGCCATCCGCTCAAAGATACTGAAGGCGTACGAGCTGGCCGAGTTGACCGACGATCCGGTCGAACGCGCGCGCTTGATGACGTTCATTCTGGTCGGCGGCGGACCGACGGGTGTCGAACTGGCCGCGACGATTGCTCAGATGGCCCGCGTCACCTTGCGCCGCGACTTCAGGCGCATCCGACCGGATCAGACCAAGGTCGTATTGCTCGAAGGCGGCCCCCGAATCCTACCAAGCTTTGCCCCGGAACTCGGCGCCCGTGCGGAGCGTCAGCTCGCACGGATCGGCGTGACGGTGAGGACTGGCGCGGTAGCCGAAAAGGTGGATGCAGAGGGGGTGGTGGTCGGCGGTCAGCGCATCACCGCCGCATCCGTGCTGTGGACAGCCGGCGTCTCAGCCTCGCCGCTCTCGGCGATGGTGGGCGCGCATACCGACCGCGCCGGCCGCGCCCTGGTCGGACCCGGTCTCGAGACAGCCGAACGTTCAGGGATCTTCGTCGTCGGCGATACCGCCAGCATTATCCAGGACGGCAAGCCCGTGCCTGGCGTGGCGCAAGCCGCCCTGCAGCAGGGAGCCTATGTGGGCAAGGCGATCGCCGCTCGCATCGAAGGGCGCCCATCGCACGCGGCCTTCCGCTATCACGACCGCGGAGCGATGGCCGTCGTGGGCAAGAACTTCGCCCTCCTGCAATCGCCGCGGGTCAAGATGAGCGGCCTGTTGAGTTGGTTCATCTGGGCCTTCATCCACGTTTCCTTCCTGCCCCGGCTGCAAAACCGCCTGCGCGTCAATGTCCAGTGGCTCTGGAGCTATTTCACGGGACAGCGCAGTTCGCGCCTGATCGCCGAGCCGCCGTCTAGTCCGACTCATCCCATCACTTCTCCGGTGACGGCGCCCAGCAAGTGACCATCAATCCGCTGCTGCTATCGACACTGCAGTTCGTCTGGGTCGTGGCGTGGCACATACTGTTGCTCGCCTTCACTGTCGTTCCGGCGTTCTACATTGCCATGTTGGAGGCGCTTCATCTGGCGACGGGCCAAGCGATCTACCTGCGTGTCTCGAAGTTCTGGATCCGAATCTTCGCCGTCACTTTCGGCATGGGCGTGGTTTCCGGCATCATCCGCCAGGGACCGGGCTGGTCGATAGTCGTGTGGTCGGCGGCGCCCATCAGCGCCCCGTCGGAACGAGGAGTGTAAGATGACCATAGTTCCGATGTCCCGCCTGGCCCGTCGCGAGACAGAAGATGTCGCCATTGTCCCTGAGCTCGCGGACAGCCTGGCCCAGTTGCTGGAGTGCGCACGCAGAGACATCGACGGCGACCACCAAGCAGCCAAGACCTCGATCGCGCGGGCCACGTCCCTGCTCAAGGTCGAGCTTGAGCGGATAACCGCGACGGCGTCGCCAGAGGCGGGGCCAGGGCAGCTGGCGGGATGGCAGGCGCACCGTCTGAGGGCCTTCATCGACGACCACCTCGACGAGACCATCCGCATCAACGACCTTGCGGGCGTCGCGCGGCGAAGCGCCGCCTATTTCTCCCGCGCCTTCAAGCGCACTTTCGGCGAGACCCCGCACGCCTACGTCGTCCGGCGGCGCCTGCGCCTGGCCCGGCATCTCATGCTCACCACGGATCGGGCGCTCTCGGAGATCGCGTTCAGCTGCGGCCTCGCGGACCAGGCGCACTTCTGCCGGCTGTTCCGCCAGACTCACGGCCAGAGCCCGGCGGCCTGGCGACGCGAGCGGCGCGAAGGGTCGGCGCGCCCCTTCACTTCGCCGGTCGTTTAAGGCGCCCTGGGGAGCGCTGGTTTCCGCGAAGACGGACCGCCAGCTTCATGGGCCTTCAATCCGCGGCAATTCCCTCCAAGCCGGAAGACGGCGGAGTCCTGAGTCTTCTCGGCCATCTACCGGACCGTAGGCTCGCATTTCGACCTCGTGCCGACACCGCTGCCGCGCGAATCGATGAGGTCGTATACGGGGGCTCGCCGTCTGCCTTGAGCGGACGCACGAGTTGCACGAGCTAGCGCAACGCAGGGAACCCGACTGGGCGGTCTCCGTCGCTCAGATCGCAACACTCCAGTACGAAGCTTTCGCTCATCTTCTCGCGCGGGCCCGGGTCCTGATCCAAGACTTGTCGAAGCTATGACTATGTCGATGGTCAGTTACTGCGGCGGCGAGTCGGACCTTACTTCGCCTTGTCACAAGCAGGGGGCTTGCCGCGGCGCGCCGGGCCTCCAGGGGAGCGGACGCGCCGCCCGTCGGTGAAAAGGAGCACCGCGGCATCCTTGGCGCATCTGAAATCGACAAGCCGCCCCATGGCGCGCCGGCGACATTCTTCACCGCGACGGAGGCCCAACCCCAGGCGGAAGTCCCCAGGGTCTGCCGAGGCTGGAACAGGGCCTTCCAAGGCGGGGCCGAGGTGTGGAGTAGATTGTATGAAGGCTTTCCGATTGCTCGAAGCCGAACAGCCGCCGGTGCTCATGGAGGTAGCCAAGCCAAAGGCAGGGTCCGGTCAGATCGTCATCAAGGTGGGCGGCGCGGGCCTTTGCCACACTGACCTGGCCTTGATGAAGCGCACCCTGACCCAGTGGGGCGACACGCCGCCGCCGTTCACCCTCGGGCATGAGATCGCCGGGTGGGTGGACGAAGTCGGGCCGGGCGTCACAGGCTTTCGGACCGGCGAGCCGGTGGCGGAGCTTCCGATCTGGGGCACCGACGGAACCTGCCCCGCCTGCAGTCGCGGTCAGGAAAATCTTTGCCCGAGCTTCTCGCATCTGATGGGCGCGGGCGTCGGTTTCGACGGCGGCATGGCGGAGTATGTGGTGACCGACGCCCGGTTCGCTGTCCATATCGGCGACATGGATCCCGTCATCGCCGCGCCGCTGACAGACGCGGGGCTGACGACCTACACCGCGATCAAGCCGGCGCTTGCGGAGCTCGTCCCCGGCACGACCGCCCTGGTCATCGGAATCGGCGGACTGGGTCTGCTCGCCGTGCAATTCCTGCGGTCCCTGTGCTCGGCCCGCGTGATCGCCGTCGACACCAGCGCGGCCCGCTTGGAACTGGCCAAGGCCCATGGCGCCGATGTGACGCTGCGCACCGACGACACCATCGCCCAGCAGGTCCGCGATCTGACGTCCGGGACCGGTGCGGCCTACGTCCTCGACTGCGTCGGCGTCGACGCCACCCTGAAGACATCCATCGCCTCGCTGGCGCGGGGCGGACGGCTGACCCTGGTGGGCGCCGCCGGCGGGACCGTGCCATTCGGGCTTCACGAGATCCCCTGGGGCGCTCAAGTGTCGACGAGCCTCAACGGCGGGTCGGTCAACCTGGTCGAGGTCCTTGAACTGGCCCGTCTCGGACGCATCGATGTTCCTGTTGACCGCTATCCGCTCAGCCGCGTGGTCGACGCCTATGCCGACCTCGCGGCCGGAAAGATGCGCGGCAGAGGCGTCTGCATTCCCGGCGCCTAGGCCCGCTCGATCGCCAGACTGCCAGCACCTCAGGCCCAGGACCGGCATTACAGGAGTCACCAGTGTGAAGCTCGCAGCCGTTCAATCTCCCCACGAGGGCGACCACGCCGAAATCGAGGGTCAGATCCGCCGGATGTTCGCGCGCTACGGCCCGACATTCGTCGACCTGGCGATCGGCGCACGCGCGGACATGCCGGCGCTGCTGGAGTTCTACAGCGCGCCGCTCCGCTTTATTGGCGACGCCTTCCACATGGTCATGCGGGACGAGTCGGCCCTCCTCGGCGCCGACGGCATGGGTGGCGAGATCGCGCGGCTGCGCAGCGCCGGCTTCGCCGGGTCGGCGCTCGAGAAGTGCGACATCAAGGTCCTCAACCAGCAGGCCGCCGCGGTGGACGCCTTGTGGCTGCGGCGCGATTCCAGCGGCGCCGTGATGTCGCGCTTCGCGGTGCTCTACCTGGTCGCGCTCACACCTGCCGGCTGGAGGATCACGTCGGCCGTCAACACCGGTGGCTGATCTACCGGCAGGGGGACCCCTCGGCTCAAACGCAGGACAAGAAAGGACTACCCATGGCTACTGCCCCGACGACCAATACACGCCCGGGCCTGACGGCCGGCCAGGCCAACGAATTCACGCTGATCTGCAAGCTGAGGCCCGGCGGCGCCGAGCGGATGCGCGACCTGCTCGCGGACGGCTTCGTCGGCGAGCGGCAGAAGAACACCGACCACATCGGCACAGTCCACGATCTGCGGTTCGTCATCTTCGACAACGACACGCGGGTGATTTTCGCCTCGACCTTCGACGGGACCTGGGACAGCTACATCACCGATTTCGCCACGATCATTCCCGACGAGATCGACCTGCTCTTCCATGAGTGCGCCGGGTATCCCGGGATCCAGAGTCCTAGGATCACGGAATGGATCGTCGAGCAGCAGGTCGAGGCGGTGGGTTTCTACAGCGCCTATCCCGACGCCCCGGTGCGCGAGGTGTGGAAGGCCCTGAAGGTGAAGCGCACCTTCGACGTCCTTCTCGACCAAGCGGCGAACTAGGTCCGACGCCCGGGCCAAGTCTGCGCCTCGCCGTCTTCTGCAGCGACACTTGAGGAAGGGTTCCAGATGAATCACGGTCAATACAGGTCAGCCGCGAAGCTGGTCGAGATGATCCACGCTGACTTCCAGGGGTTCCATCCCGGCTATCGGGGGGTGCATGCCCAGGCGCGGTACTATGCCGGAAGCTTCAAGGCGACGCCCGAGGCCAAGGCGCTCAGCCGCGCGGTCCATCTCCAGGGCGAAGCCGTCCCCGTGACCGTCCGGCACTCCAACAGCAAGTCGGGCTACGGCTGGGGTCCGGCAACCTCCCCGTCCATGGCGGTGAAGTTCTACCTTCCGGACGGCACGGTCACCGACCTCGTGGCCCTGCCATTTCCGCTGTTCTTTACTCGCACGCCGGACGAGACGCTGGAACTCCTGCAAGCAGGCGTGCCGGATCCCGTGACTGGGCTCCCGGATCCGGCGAAGGTCAACGCCTTCGCGGCGTCCCATCCCTGGGCCGCGCATGCGCTGCAGCTGGTCCAGGCCATGCAGGCGCCGGTGAGCTTCGCCCAGACGGCCTTCCACATGTTCCACGCCTTCCGATTCATGAACGAAGCCGACGAAACCCAGTACGCGCGCTATCACTGGGAGCCGGTCGCCGGCGTGGCCGGACAGCCGCTGGAGGAGCTGCAGAAACTGCCTCCGTCCTACCTCTTCGAGGAACTTGAGGCGCGCCTTCGCCAGGGCCGGGTGGCGTTCAATCTCGTCCTGCAACTGGCCGGCGAGGGCGACGCGCTCGACGATCCGAGCGCGCCATGGCCTGACGACCGCCCCCGGGTCGTGATCGGGCGCCTGGAGCTGATCCGGCCCACCACCGTCGAAGAGATCGGCGATGCCGTGATGCTGCACGATCCGACGCGGGTCACTGACGGGATCGAACTGTCTGACGATCCGATCCTCGCTGCGCGTCGGGGCGTCTACGAGGTCTCGGTGGCCCATCGCACCGGTGGCTGGAAGGGACGTCT